>Ga0164241_10005274_pt1 | contig 12181 bp, 9 predicted proteins | sample OricomyardsoilBY_FD_108780 | JGI IMG/M metagenome (GOLD analysis project Ga0164241, IMG submission 108780) | Backyard soil microbial communities from Emeryville, California, USA - Original compost - Back yard soil (BY) | ecosystem: Environmental > Terrestrial > Soil > Unclassified | place: USA...
AAGGCCTTGTGGACCTCAAGATATTCTTTGTCACGCATGACCGAGAAAAAGATCCGCGGGGCGCGGGAGGCCCCGTCCTTCGCACGACCTCGCAGGGAGAGGCACAGGGCCTCGACGCCGGCGGGGTTGTGCGCGCCATCGAGAAGGACGGGCAACCGCGCGACGGAGGCCGTCGCGCGGGGTTCGATCCACTGCGTGCGACCGGGGAGGCGCGCGCCGCGCAACGCGGCCAGCCACGCAGGTTCGGAGGATTCCCCGGCAGGCGGCAAGGCCGCCCCGTGAAAGGCCTCCAGGGCCAGCACCGACAGGGCCGCGTTGCGCAGCTGGTGCCCTTCGGCACGCAACCCCGCCGGCAGCGTATAGACGTCCCACTGGCCCTGCAGAAGCCATGCGCCCGCTGTTCCGGGCCGTAGCCTTGAGGCGAGGTTGATGAACGGAGCGCCGACCGCGAGCGCATGCGCTTCGGCCCGGCCCGCCAATCCTTCGCGCGCTTCGTCGATCACGAGGGGAACGCCGGGTTTCACGATCCCCAGCTTCTCGCCCTGGATGGCCTCGACCGTGTCGCCCAAAATCGCGGTGTGATCGAGAGAGATCGATGTGATCACCGTAACGGCAGGACGGACGACGTTGGTGGCATCGAGACGCCCGCCCAGGCCGGTCTCGAGCACGACGGCGTCGCATCCGCTGCGATGGAACCAGTCGAAGGCCAGCGCGGTCACGCATTCGAAGTAGGTCGGGTTTTGGGCCTCCAGGACAGGCCAGGAGGCGTTCATCCAGTCCACGAGGCCCGCCTCGGGAATCGGGCGGCCGTTCACGCGGATGCGCTCACGAAAGCTGACGAGGTGCGGCGACGTGTAGAGGCCGACCCGCTTTTTCCCCAAGGTGGGAAGCATCGCCGCGAGGTTGGCGCACACGCTGCCCTTGCCGTTGGTGCCCGCGACGTGGAGAAACGTCTGGTCTTTTTCGGGATTCCCGAGCGCCGTCAGCAGCGCCTGCGTGGCCTCCAGCCCCAGCTTGATCGAAAACTGGTTGCGGTCGTAAAGCCAGGAGAGGGCGGAGGGATAAGTGAAGATAGTCATGAGGGAAATATGAAATAGGAAAGATGAAATATGAACGGAAAGTCTATCCGACTTGCGGTTTCAGCTTTCGCGCAGGAGCTCACGAAACGCTTCCCTTTTCATCTTTCATATTTCAGGTTTCATCTTTTGCCATTCGCGGCATGATGCCTGAACCGGCTCTATCGTAGATGCGACAGCAACTTTCCGATGGTAGTCTTCAGCGTCGGGCGCGGGGCGATGATGTCGACGAAGCCTTTTTCCATCAGGAACTCGGCGCGCTGGAATCCCGGCGGCAATTGCTGACGGATGGTCTCGCGGATCACGCGCTCGCCCGCGAAGCCGATCAGGGCGCCGGGTTCCGAGACGTGGACATCGCCGAGCATGGCGAAGCTGGCGGTGACGCCGCCCATGGTCGGGTTGGTGAGGATCGAGATGAACGGCAGGCCGGCCTCGCGCATCTGCGCGATCGCGACCGAGGTGCTGGCCATCTGCATGAGCGAGAGGATTCCCTCCTGCATGCGCGCGCCGCCCGAGGCGGAGACGATGACGGCGGGAGTCTTGTCCTTGAGGGCGCGGCGGAAGACGCGCGTGATCTTCTCGCCTTCGACCGATCCCATCGATCCGCCGATGAAGCGGAAGTCCATCACGCCGAGCGCGACGGGGATGCCTTCGAGCTTGCCGGTGCCCGAAAGAACGCCGGAGTTCGTCCCGGTCTTCTTTTCGGCCTCGGAGAGGCTGTCCTTGTATTTCTTCTTGGCGCTGAACTTCAGCGGGTCGGTGGACCGCAAGGTGGTGTCCATCGGAGACCACGTGCCCTCGTCCACGAGGATCTTCACGTACTCGGCGGCGCCGATACGGAAGTGATGCCCGCAGTGCGCGCAGACGTGCTGGTTTTCGGCCAGTTCCTTGCGGTACAAGACTTCCTTGCACCCCTCGCACTTGACCCAGAGATCGACAGGCGTGTCCTTTTTGATCAGGGTGCCAATGCCGGATTTTGCTTTACGAAACCATTCCATGCGTCGTTTTCGATGAAAAGATTAAGATAAGAAAAACGCCGCACGTTTCCGTGCGGCGTTTCACATTCAACCTGCCTTTTTGGGGCGTTTTAGAGCTTTTTAGTGGCTCGAAGCGGACAGGTCGACCGGCTTGTATCCGCCCTTCGAGCGGAAGTACAGGATGAGGCCGACGAAGGCGACGAACATCACGAGCGGCAGCTTGGCCACGTCGCGCAGAGCGCCCTTCTTCGAGGCGTCCTGGGCCTGCTGGATCACGGCCTGGTCCTGGGCCGGAGCCGAGGCCAGCTTTTCCTGATCCACGGCGCGGTAGGGACCGAGCACGCTGACCTTCGCCTTGTTCACGTACGTGTCGTGGATGGCGGTGCCGTTGGCCTGGTCATAGGCGGCCACCGACTTGTCGACGGCGCGATCCTGCGACAGACCGAGGAGCACGGCGCCGATCACGCCCACGCTCAACATGCCCATGCCGCCGGTGGCGTTCAGGGTCAGCGCGCCGCCGCGGGGGAAGCGCTCCGACACCACGCTCAGCGTCGTGGGCCAGAAGAAGGACTTCGCGATGCCGTACAGCGTGGCGGCCGCGAGGATCACCATGCCCGACTGGGCCATCGAGAGGCTGAAGAGACCGAGCGAGGCCAAGGCCGAGCAGATCGCCAGCAGGCCGAGGGGCGAGAACTTGTGGATCAGGGGTCCGGCGAAGAAGCGCAGGATGGTCATGATCACCGAGGTGTAGACGAGCACCCAGCCGGCATTGAGGCCGATGCCGTGCATTTCGGGGCCCATGAGCTCACCCACCCACGAGTCGGTTCCGAGTTCGGTGGTGGCGAGGGGAACCATGATGAGCAGCAGGATGATGAACATCGGGCGGCCCAGCGTGCGGGTGTAGGCCAGCTGGATCAGGGTGGCGATGGCGATAAGGCCCCAGATCACGCTGTTCGACCACTCGAACACGCGGCCGAGTTCCTTGAAGATCAGGAACGAGACGATGAGGATGCCCACGGCGCCGACTTCCTTCAGCATGTCCTTGAAGGGCACGCCGGCGGCGACGCGCTCGTTCACCGGGAACTTGACCAGCAGCATCATGATGCCGTAGACGAGCGAGGGGGCGAGGATCAGCAGCACCTTGGTCTGCCAGCTCGAGTTCGCCATCGCGATCGCGAGAATGCCCGCCAGGGCCAAGCCGCCGGGCCAGCCGGCATGCAGGATGTTGAGCCACTTGCCCTTGTCCTTTTTGAACATGGTGGCGACCACGGGGTTCACCACGGCTTCGACCGTACCGTTGCCGAGGGCCACGATGAAGGTCGCCCAGTACAGGGAGTTATAGCCCTTGGCGTTGATGGTGAGGAAAACCGACAAAACGTGACAAATGAACGCAAAACCCAAGGCGGTCTTGTAGCCGATCTTGTCGATGATCAGCGAGAAGACGATAATCGAGATGGCGAAGGGCCACAGACCCACGCCGAAGATTTCGCTCTTCTGCGTCTGGGAGAACCCGAATTCCATCGCCCACGAGTCCATAGACGCGATACGGACGATGAATCCGAACGAAGTCGTGATCAGGGCGATGAAGCAACACCAGAACAGTTTCATGTCCGGTGTATTGGTGGTCTGTGAATGCGTAGATGACATTTTCCCTCCTTGGGGGTTCAAAATGGAGACCCTAATGTAACGCGAGAAATTTTTACCGGTGCGTGTTTTTTGCTTTTTTTAGTGCATTCGGCATCCAAATTCACCCATTTTCGAGGGGCAGCCTCCGCCGTCCTCTTCTTTTCGACCCGCTTGGGGACGGTGCGGGCCCCAAAGTGGCAAACAAGAGGGCACAAAAAAAGCCCGCGACGGGCGCGGGCTTTTTTTGTGCCGGATACGCGCCGGGAGGCGCGTTTCGGGACTTTTGCGGGTCTCTCGCCGGATTAGTGGTTGATCGAACCGGCCTTGTAGCCGCCCTTGGCCTTGAAACCCAGGTACAGGATGCCGAAGATCACCGTGAGGAAGACCGGCAGGTAGCCCATCATTTTCAGGGCCGCGCCCGCATTGCCTGCGCCCATCTGGTCGATCTTGGCGCCCATGATGGGCAGCGCGACCGCGATCGAGAGCATGCCCGCGCCGCCGACGAGGCTGATGCCCAGGGCGCCGCTCTTGGGGAACAGGTCGGTGGTCATGCCGAGCATGGTGGGCCAGAAGAAGGCCACGCCGAGCGTGAAGACCACCGAGCCGGCGGCGGCCGTCAGGATCGAGGTGCCCGCGTGCATGTTACCCAGCCAGAAGAGCCCGATCGCCGCGACGATCGAACCCAGGGTCAGCACCGCGAACGGCGAGAACGCCTTGTGCACGAATCCGCTGAAGAACTGGCGCAGAACGAACATCAGCGTCGAGGTGAGGATCAGGAACCAGACGCCCTGGATGCCCGTGATGTCCTTGAGGATCGAGGGGAACCACTGGTTCGGACCCAGCTCCGTCGCTGCCGTCAGCCACATGCAGGCGAAGATCAGCAGGAACAGGGGACGGAACACCTGGCCGAACATGACGCCGGTGCTCACGTTGGAGGCCACGCGCTCGGTCTTCGGGTATTCGGTCGTGATCGCCATGAACAGATAGATCACGGCGGGAATCAGCAGCGAGCACAGCTTGACCTGCCAGCTGGCGTTCAAATGGCCGAGGATGATGGCCACGATTCCGCCGACGGCCATGCCGCCCGGCCACCAGGCGTGCATCACGTTCAGCTTGCGGATGCGCTCTTCCTTATAGAGGGTGGTGATGAGGGGGTTCACGACGCCCTCGACCAGTCCTTGCGAAAGGCCCATGATGATGAATCCGATGAAGACCAGCGAGGTTCCCGTGGAATCGAAAATCGAGGCGACCGGTCCGGTCGGACGGGGCGCGAACAGGATCAGGGCCACGCCGCCGATGTAGCCCAGCGCCGAGAGGATGTGCATGAAACGCATGCCGACGGCGTCGATGATCGCGCCGCTGATGAAGATCGCGATGGTGAAGCCCCAAAACGCGGGACCCCAGATCAGGCCGAGCTGCTCGTTCTTGAGGAAGAAGTCCGCGCTCAGCGCGGCGCCGATATCGCCGCGAATGGCGAAAATCATGGATCCGGTGAGCAGCGAAATGCAGCTCGACACGAAAAGTTTCTGCTTGTTCATTCAACGCTCCTTGATCTGGAAAACCCCGTTTTGCGCGAAAACAGGGAAAGATGCCCCTTAAACTACGACTTATTCCATGCGATTTCTCAGCGTTTTTGGGCAAATTTGCGCAAAATCACCCTAATTTTTAAGAAATTCGCACTTTTTTTGGGTTTTCAGGGAATCCGGGCCCCGTCGAGGGCGGATTTCGGGTCAAAATCCGCCGTTAAACGCCGGAAAGGAGGAATTTCCTCACTCGGCCCAGTGCACCCAGCCCAGCGCCGCCGTCACCAGGATCAGGATCCCGAAAAAGATGCGGTACCACGCGAACGGGATGAAGTTGTGGGTGGCCACGTAACGCAACAGCCACCGTACGCAGACCCAGGCGGCGAGGAACGAGACGATCAAGCCGACGAGGAACAACGGAAGGTCGGAGGCCGAAAGCAGCGCCCGCTCCTTGTAAAGGCTATAGGCGCCCGCGCCCAGCAAGGTCGGGATCGCCAGGAAAAAGCTGAACTCGGTGGCGGCCTTGCGCGACAACCCGAGGAACATGCCGCCGATGATGGTCGCGCCCGAGCGGCTCGTGCCGGGCACGAGCGCGAGGCATTGGACGATGCCCACCTTGAGGGCATCGAGCGGAGAGAGGTCTTCGACTTCCTGGACCCTGGGGGCTCGCGCGGCCTTCGCCGCGGATCCCGGGGAGGCGGAAGAGGCCGCGCGCCGTTCGGCCCAGAGAATCACGAGTCCGCCGAGAATGAACGTCGAGGCCACCACGGTGGGCGTGAAGAGATGGGCCTTGATGGCCTTGCCGAAGGCAAGGCCAAGCACGACGGCCGGCAAAAACCCGATCAGGACGTTGAGCGTGAAGCGGCGGGCATCGCGCTTCGCGCGCGCCTCGGAAGAAAACAACGCACCGGCCGTCGTGCCCAGGCGCGCGGCGTAAACGCCGATCACGGCGAAGATCGCACCGGTCTGGATCACGATTTCAAAAACCTTGGCCTTGTCCCCCGTGAAGTTCAGCAACGATCCGGCGAGGATCAGGTGACCGGTGGAAGAGACCGGCAAAAACTCGGTGAGGCCTTCGACCAGGCCCATAATGGCGGCAATGAGGAGGAGCATGGGGGAAAACTAACTCTCTGTTGACCTGGCTGTGTTGGTACTCAGTACCAAGTACCCAGTAATGGAACGGAACCGTTCTGAACTCGAAGCCCTATGTCGCTAGCCCATAAACAGGGTTCGTGAAAAGTGATACTCCGTACTGGGTACTGGGTACTGGGTACTGGGTACTACCCATGCACCCACCCCTTCGCCTGCAGCTTCACCTCTTCCCCGCCCTGCTCGATCCACACGCCTTCGCCTTCGCGGACGAGGCCGATGTCGGTGACGGGCGCGAGGGCGCGCAGGCGCGCGAGCTCGGGGTCGGAGAAGTCTCCGGTGAACAGGAGCTGGTATTCTTCGCCGCCGTTGAGGACGAAGTCGCGAACGGATTCGAGGGAGCGCGAGGCGAGTGCGGGGTGCGCAGGAAGGCTTTCGGCCCGGATCGACAGCGCGCACCCCGACTGCCGCGCGAGGTGCGCGAGCTCCGAGGAGAGGCCGTCGCTGAGATCGATGGCGGCGACCGGTTTGCCCGTGGACTGCGAGAGCGAGGCGAGCGCGGGCCCGAGCGCGAGAGGCGCGAGGGGATTGAGATGCGACCCGATGAGGGCCTCGCGTCCTGGAGGCTCCGGAGTCAGCGAGCCGGCGTGGTCGAGCAACGCGGCGAGGCCGGCGGCGGAGCCGCCGAGGGCACCGCTGACGTAGACGCGGTGCCCGGGCCGGCAGGCGCTGCGCAGCAGCGGCCGGCCTTCGACCTCGCCGATCACCGTGAAGGAGAAAAAGGCCGAGTCGGCCTTCAGCGTGTCCCCTCCCGAAACCGTGAAACCGAACTCGGCTTCCATCGCGCGGAGCGCCGCGCCGAGGGCGTCGAACGTTTCCGTGGGCCAGTCCCGGCGCGCCCCCAGATTGAAAAACACGTGGCGACTTCTCCCCCCCATCGCGTTCACGTCCGAGAGGTTGGCCATCAGGGCCTTGCGCAAGGCTTGCGCGGGGGAGGTCCAGTCCAGCCGAAAGTGCACTCCCTCGGCGCTGGCATCGGTGGTGACGACAAGGGGGTTGGGGTGTCCCGGAAGCCGCCAGACAAAGGCGTCATCGCCCAAGCCTTGTCCGTCCGGACTGAAATGGGCGGGCGAAAACATCCGTTCGATCAGGGAAAATTCGCGACCCGGAGCGAAAAACCGGTTCATGAAAGGAAACTAAGTTTTATCCATGGAAAATTCGCACATCATTTCCGATCCCTCCGTTTGCCTGGGCAAGCCTCACATCAAGGGCACGCGCCTGAGCGCCGACCTGTTGCAGAACCTGCTCGCCACGGGCTGGAGCCGCGACAACATCCTTGAGACCTACCCCTACCTGACGGCGGAAGAGGTCGACCAAGCCTTGGCCTATCCGAAAGCGCGTTAAGTTTTTTAGAACTTTTTACGCATACTTTGGGCCGGATTCGGCCTATTGGACTTGCATGCGTTTTTACCGGGTTTTTTTAGGGTTTATGGTATAGGTTCCCTGTGTACCAAGGCGGATTCAGGCCCATTTTCCGGGTACTATTTCCGCTTTTTTCAGAGGGTCACCTATGACGATCAAAGCGATCAAAACCGTTTCCCGCATCAGCCTCGCCACGGCCTTGATGGCCTCGCTCTCGAGCCTGCCGGCCCACGCGCAATCCTGCACGACCGAACCCGCCATGAGTTCGTTCACCACCACGACTCTGGTGGGCGCGGGCGGAACCCTTTCCGAATCCGGAAGCTACGGGTCGGTCGGCATGTCGATCACCTCGACCGGCCTGATCTTCATCGCCAAGATGAAGTCCGGAGAGATCCGGGTGTACGATCCGTCCAACGCGATCACGACCTCCCTGGCCGGTACGTTCCTGACCTTCGCCAGCACCGAGGACGGCCTGCTGGGCGTGCAGGTCGACCGCAACTTCGCCACCACCGGATGGGTCTATGCCTTTTACTCCGATCCCTGCGGCCTGAACTGCGGGAACCGCGCGATGGAACTGGCGCGATTCACCTACAATCCCTCCCTGGCGGAAAACGCGCGGCTCACGAACAAGAAGGTGATCCTGCGCTTCCCGCGCGCCACCGACGACGACCACCACGCGGCAGGCAACATGTCGATGGACAAGTCCGGCACGCTCATCATCGGCGTGGGCGACAACACCGATCCGCATGACGGCGTGAACAACGGCTACGGCCCCATCAACTACTTCCGCACGGCCGCCGACGCCCAACGCACGGCGAGCAACACCAACGACCTGCGCGGCAAGGTCCTGCGCATCCGTCCCATCACCTTCGCCGACAACCAGACGCCCGCCGCGGGCGAGGGCACGACCTATACCATCCCCTCCGGCAACCTGTGGGAGAAGATCGACAACGCCGCCTTCAACCCGAACTGGAACCCCGCGGTCGACAGCGTCAAAAAGGTCCGCAAAGAGATTTATTCGATGGGCCACCGCAACCCGTTCCACCCTCGCGTCGACGACAAGTCGGGCTGGGTGTTCTTCGGCGAAATCGGTCCCGACGCCGGGACCAACAGCACCACGCGCGGCCCCTCGGGTCACGACGAATGGAACCTGGTGACGGGCCCGGGCAACTTCGGGCATCCCTACTGCAACGGCTACAGCGTGCCTTACAACCGTATCACGGGCGGCACGTCCTCGGCGGCCACCTACGGCACGGTGTACGATTGCGCCGCGGTCCAGAACACTTCGCCGAACAACACGGGCATCACCAACCTGCCTCCCGCCAAGCCTGCCCTCGCGGCATACAGCAGCGGAAACAGCACCGACGACGATCCGCGCTTCAACACCTCGTACAGCACGACCTCGATCTCGCACGCCGCCGAGACCGCCATCGGCGGGCCGATGTACCGCTACGATGCTTCGCTCGTCTCGTCGGTCAAGTTCCCGCCCTACTATGAGGGCAAGATCTTCTTCCTGGACTGGTCGCGCCGCAACCTGCGCGTGATCAACATCAACCCGGACGGCACCATTCCGGCGGGCGCGGCGGGCGTGACCAACTTCGCGCCTTCGGGCTTGTCGGCGGCAAGCTGGATCGACATGCAGTTCGGACCGGACGGCGCTTTGTACCTGCTGCGCAACTCGAACAACGGGTACAGCGGCGGCGACGGCACGCTGGTGAAGGTCGCCTACAACGGGACGATCGACAACTCCTGCTACCAGCCCTTCGTGGCCACCGTGGGCACGCCGGTGTCGATCCAGGCCGCGACGCCGCGCAAGGCGCTGGCGCCGGGCTTCCTCGCGAACGGCAGCGTGACGCTGCCCGAAGGCTACCGCGCCGTGTCGCTCTACGACCTGTCGGGCCGCAAGGTGTGGCAGTACTCCCGCACCTCGGCGAGCGAGGCGACTTCGATCGCCCTGCCGGCGGGACTGGCGAAGGGAATGCTCCAGGTCCGCCTGACTCCCTGATTCACGACTTCCTGTCCAACAAAAAAGCCCCGCACGCGCGGGGCTTTTTTGTTGAACGCCATCCAGATGGCTACGGAGTGTCGTCCTTGCGGAGATCGCCGAGAGGCACCCACTCCAGGCCGAGTTCGCTGAAGGCGGCAGCGTGGCGCGCGAAGAGCCGCGCGAGCTGGCCGGGCAGGCCCGAGGTATGACGCAGGACCCAGATCCCCTCGCCCGACTTCTTGGCCAGGCCCGTGCGACGCTCGAGCTCGGCCTCGAGCGTCGCATCGGAGGTGCCCGCCTGCTCGCGCGAGGAGAAGGTCTCGGCCCCGGTCTTTTGCGACATGGCCGAGGTCTGGCTGAGGGGCGAGCCCGTCAGGTCGAGGAAGACCAGAGAGTGCTCCGCGGTGAAGCCCAGCACGCTTTCCATCAGCTGGGGATTCTCGATCGCCCGGTCGCCCAGCACCGTGGCGAAGCCGCGCGCCTTGGGATAGGCGTCGAGGCGTTCGTTCAGCACGCCCTCCACCTGTGCCTGCTTGTTGTCGATGAACAGCGAGCGCGGCCCGGGCTTGATGTAGGGATAGGTGGAAGGCTCCATCGGGAGCTCGAGGAAGATCTCATGACCGGCCTCGATCGAGGCGGCATCCTTCAGGATGGAGGCCGTGTCGGGTAACACCAAGGTTACCCCCTCGTCGAACTTGGCCCAGGCCTCGAGGTCGGCGGCGGAAGCGCCGCCGAGCCCGGTGATCACCAGCGACATCCTCACGGCTCCGGGCAGTGCGGCGGTGCCCAGCACCAGCCGCACGTTCAGGCTGTTGCCCTTCGCGTCCTTCAGGGCATACTCGACCTGGTCCTTGCCCGTCTCGCGCCCCTCGACCACCGTGATCGCGGCGCGGCCGCACAAGGTCTCGAGATCCCAGGCCAGCTCGTGGATCGGACGGCCCGCGGGAAAGGTCAACTCGATGATCGCGCCGCGGCGCTTGAGGCCGCGCGGCCCGAGGTGATTGCCGCGCGCGAGAGGCAGCAGCAGCGATTCGCGGAAAGGCTCGGTCTCGGGACGATTGAAAAGCCAGGGATCGGTCTTGCGCCAGTTCTCTTCTTCCTTCGCGTCCAGCGCCGGCGCCTCGGTCACGGCGGCGTCCGCGCCACGCGCGGGGACGAAGCGGCGATAGCCCCAGTGGGCCGCGCCCGCGAGCAGGGCGAGGACCAGAAGGATCAGGATCCAGCGGAGGATGGGGCGCGGGGCGGAGGAGGGTTTGGAAGAAGGCATCAGGGCGAATTTAGAACTAAGAAGAGGGTGGAAGGTAGAGGGTGGAGGGTAGAAAAACGCAGAAACGTTTCACCCATCTTTCACATCAGCGGGCACCAGCCCGCTGTAACTCAAGACAAATCCACCCTCTACCCTCTACCCTCGATGTCCTGCGGACAGGAGGTAGTTTTTCCCCATGCCCCTCATCGCCGTCATCGCCGGCCCGACCGCGTCGGGAAAGTCCGCACTGGCGATGCGCTGGGCGCAGGCACGCGGGTACGGGATCGTGTCGGCCGATTCGCGGCAAGTCTACCGGGGCTTCGCGATCGGCACGGGAGCGGCGACCGAAGCGGAGCAGGCCCTTGTCCCCCACCACCTCGTCGGCCATGTCGACCCGCGCGAGCCTTATTCCCCGCAGCGCTTCCGGGCCGAAGCCCAGGCCGCCGTGGAATCGGTGATGAAATCGCGACCCGATGCAAATTTTTTAGTGGTCGGCGGGACGGGCTTGTACCTCAAGGAATGGATGCGCCCGTCGGGCTCCGGACGCGGCGACACCCCGCCGGAGGTCCGCGCCGCAGCGGAGCGGGAGATCGCGCAGCGCGGAGCCGCGGCGGTCCACGCCGAGTTGCTCGGCAAGGATCCCGGAGGCATGGGAGGCGTGGCCCCCCAGGACGCTTATCGCATCCAAAAGCGGCTGGAGAACTGGCTGCTCACCGGACGATCGTATGTGAAAGAGGTCACGGAACCTCCGAATCCCCTGTTCATGGATGTTCCGTTCGTGTGGCTCGATCCGCCGCGCGAGACCTTGCACCGCCAGATCGAAGCGCGCGTGCGCGCGATGTTCGCGGGCGGGTGGATCCGCGAAGTCGAGGGACTGAGGCGCGAGTACGATCCCGCGACGACGCCCGCGTTCAACGCGCTGGGCTATCGCGAAATCGCCGAGGCCTTGCAGGCCGGATCGCTTTCCGCCGACGCGACCGTCGCGCCGGAAGAGCTGATCCAGCCCATCGTGGCGCGCACGCGCCAGTACGCCAAGAAACAGGTCACGTTCTTCCGCCGGCAATTTTCCGATCCGGCGGGTTCTTCATCCGGACTCCTGGAACCGCAAGGGATGGCCCCCGAAATCCTCGCCCGGCGACTTGAATCGTCGGATTGGGACCCGAATGCGCTTCGGGATGCGGTTTCGGGTTAAAATTCATCCCTTCAGGATTGACAACCGGGACTTTCAGAGCCTA
>Ga0164241_10005275_pt1 | contig 12180 bp, 2 predicted proteins | sample OricomyardsoilBY_FD_108780 | JGI IMG/M metagenome (GOLD analysis project Ga0164241, IMG submission 108780) | Backyard soil microbial communities from Emeryville, California, USA - Original compost - Back yard soil (BY) | ecosystem: Environmental > Terrestrial > Soil > Unclassified | place: USA...
AGCGAAAACCTGCGTGGCAAGGCAATCGTGTTGAGCTGGTGGACCGTCACGCGATCCGCTGCCCGACGCTGGGCTTCGGTGGCGTGCACGCCTTGCGCCTGCAGGCTCATCAAGGAGCGGCAATAGGCCGGCCACAACAACAAGGCAAAGAGGAACGACGGCGATACGGGTTCGTCTGCTGCAACCCGCGCATCAGTCCCGCGCAAGCCTTCGATCAACATCCGCCGCAGCGCGCCACTGCGGTTCGCCAGCAGCGCGGTCGCCGTCTCCGGGAACAGCGCGCCGAACAGGTGGTGCTTTTCGAGCTGGAGGAAGCTCTCGACCGCATGCCCGGACAGGAACAGCTTCAGGCATTCTTCGAACAGACGCGCCGGCGCTGCCTCGGACAGCAAACCGGCCAGTCCACCGATCGGGGCTGCAGTCCCGTCGTCGATGCTGAAACCCAGTTTCGCCGCGAAGCGCACCACCCGAAGCATCCGCACCGGGTCCTCGCGATAACGCGTCTCCGGGTCGCCAATCAGCCTGAGCACGCGATCCTGCACGTCCTGGTAGCCACCGACATAGTCGCGAACCGAGAAATCCTCGACCGTGTAGTACAAGGCGTTGGCAGTGAAATCGCGGCGTACCGCATCATCCTCGACCGTGCCATAGACGTTGTCGCGGATCAGCCGACCGTCATCGTGGACCTGGCGGTCACCGCTGCCATCGTCAATGTTGGCGCGAAAGGTGGCGACTTCGATGATCTCGCGGCCGAACACCACGTGCGCCAACCGGAAGCGTCGCCCGATCAGTCGGCAGTTGCGGAACAGGTGCTTGACCTGCTCGGGCGTGGCGTTGGTCGCCACATCGAAATCCTTGGGATGGCCGTCGACCAGCAGGTCACGCACGGCGCCACCGACCAGATAGCCCTCGTGCCCCGCCTCGCGCAACCGGTACAGCACCCGCAACGCATTGGGACTGATGTCCTTGCGCGAGATCGTATGCGCGTCGCGCGGAATGACCTGCAGCGTGGTCGGAATCAGTTGGGTGTCGTTCGGCATAGGTCGCCAGTTGGAATTCGGGGGTGGCCGCTTCTTGGCGGCGATCACATCCGCTATACTAGCAAGCTGACCCGGTGAATTCGCCGAGTCAGCCGGCCGTCCAGCCGGGGCCGCATTCCGCAGCCATCCCAGCTCCCTTCGTCTAGAGGCCCAGGACGTGGCCCTCTCAAGGCTAAAACACGGGTTCGAATCCCGTAGGGAGCGCCACACGAAATCCGCGAAGCTCAACAGCGACGCGGATTTTTTGTTTCTTGATTCGCGCACCTTCGTCATGAATGGTCACGATTCGTCTGGAAATGGTCACGATTTTGGTCACGTTGCTGCCACGATAGGTGGCAACATGCCACCCTCGCATGGGGGTAGCGTGCGTGGTACTGAAGTCGTCAGCACATCGGTGTCCTGCTAGGAGGACGTTATGAAGGTTTCGATTGGATTGGCAACATGGATCGCCATCATCGTTGGCGGGATCATCGTTGGCAGGCTGCTCGGGCACGGCCTGGGCATGGCTGCCGCTGCCGGGTCGGATGCACCGGCACCACCAGTCACGGCGACCGTGCCCGTTACCAACAGCCAAGTGGACACGCCATGGGGCTATGGGTGCGTCAACGGCACGGTTTACAACGCGGCAACACAATTCTGTGATGCACCAGCGGTGCCTGCTGCTGTTGACCAACGGCTCACTCGTGTTGATTACGATCCCTTCGATCAGCCAGCACAACCCACCGGATCAGCGGTGGCGTACTACACCACGCCCCTGCCGCCCCTGCCAGAGCTTGAGTCCATGCGGCGTGTGCGCGTCGAGAATGAAGCCCGCATCCAGGCACGGGCGTTAGCCGAAGAGCTCCGGCGCCCGTAAGCACGGCGGCGCCCTACCCGCCCGCCGCCCTCGCCCTGGCGTCCACCCTGCGGGCAATATCCGCGCGGCGCCGATTCAATTCCTCGATTCGGCGGTTCTTGTCGGTGGCCGACAGCGTGGTGCTATTGCTGATCGTCTTGATCTGCTTGTTGATCCGGGTGATTTGCTTGTCGGCTGCCTTGTAGATCCCACGGTTGCGCAGCGCCGGGTCATCCCGCAGTTCGGCATCACGCTCCGCGTCGCCGGTCTTGCGCGCCTGATTGGCCGACGCATAGATTTGGTCGATGTGGCGCTGCGACTCGTAGAACCGGGTCAGGTACTTGCTCGAGCTCGCCGTCGGCTCTTTCACGAAGTCACCCAGCACGAACACGTTGGTCGGTGTCGTCAGGTCACGGCGCGGGTTCGAGGGCAAGTCCATGGCGCCACGCAGCATGTAATCGCTGGCGTTCAATGCCTGGATGCCCAGCCAGCCGAGATAGCCGGTGACAAGGTGCTCGAGGCGTTGTGGCGAGATCCCGGTGAGGCGGCTGGCCGCAATGGCGCCCGCCGACGTGCGCGACGTGAAGCGATCCTGCGGGGCAAGGTTCTGCTGCCCCATCGAGTCAATCGGCGCTTGCCGAAACAGGTCGTAGTTGAACGCTGCTTCGGTCACGGGGCGCGCGATCTGCGGGATCGGGTTCATGGCAAGCTGGCTCGACAGCACGCTGGTCAGCGTGGCCGCGAAGTCCTTGGCCTTGTAGTCGTCACCCGATACCGCGAGCTCTGTGCCGCGCTCGACAATGGAGCCCATGGCACCAATCTCGAAGGGCTTGGGCAAGTAGAACCACTTGCCGCCCAGCTTGATGGGCCAGTAGTTGTCGCGCACGTAGTCGGGCAGGTTCTTGTAATCGTCATCGTCCTTGTTCAGCAGGAACAGCAGCGCGCTGGCCATGGCGACCGTTCCGGCGACGGCAGCAAACCGCCGCGGGTCGGCCTTGGCGCCACGAATCAGCCGATCCGTGCCTTGCAGGCGGGCGTTGAAGAATGGCAACACCTGGGTCAGTGCGCGGATACCGGCTGCCGAGCCCATGCTGGTGAAGTTCAACAGGTCGCGGGCCTCGTAGCTGGCTTGCAGGTGCGACTTGCCATCGGCCAATGCGCGCTGGTAGATGACCGCACGGTTGATCGTTTCGCTCCGGTCGCCTACCTCGGCCCACCAGTCATAGAAGCCGCGGAAGGCGTTGAGGATCTTGTCCTGGGTATCAAGGATTTGATCTTCCTTCACGCCCATCTTGATAAGCCGCTTCGCGTGGCTGGCCTGATCGCCGTCATTGATCGCGCCGAAGCGCACGGCGCCACCGCCCGCCATGAGCGCGATATTGGTCTCGGAGTCCTTGTGCGTGGCCCGGATGCCGTCGGTGATGTTGCGCAGCGGGTTGTAACTCACGTCGCTCGTGGCCATGGCTGAAATCACGTCGCGCGCCAGGTTGCGGATACGGAAGGACGGGTTGATGGTGACGCCCGTGGTCAGCACGCGCTTGAACTTGCCTGCTGCCCGCATCAGCGGGTTGTCGTAGCCGTTGAAGGACAACGACTCCAATGCCTCGAGCACCATCGGGTCATGGATGCGCCAGTAGTGCTCGACGCCATCGCGCATCGTCCAGACCGTGCCCTTGCCCGCGGTTTTCGATGGCGTGGCGATCTTGGCCTTGACCCCAGCATCGAGGGCGGCGTTGGCGGCAAGGTTCTTCATGCTCGCGGTGAGCATTTGCGACCAGTTGGCCAGGATGTTCTCGAGCGGATCTCCAAGCGGCTCTTGCCCACCGACAAGGCGCTCGATCACGCGCTGGCGCAGCAAGCCCTTCACCTGCCCAGGCCCGGCGTTGGCGGGGTCATCCTCCATGGCGCGGTAGAACGGAATGTAGAAGCCGTCCTCCCACACAGCGCGCGACTCGGCATCGATCAGGCCCGCCGATTCGGCAATATCGAGGAAGGCCTTGTTGTAGCGGTTGAGCCCGCTCAAGGCTTGGCTGTAGGCCTTCTGGCGGCTGGTGCCGTTCTCCATCGTCCCTTGGTTGAGCCGCTTCATCGCGGCAATATCGTCCTCGGTGAAAACCTGTTCGCGGCCCTCTGCGAGCAAGCCCTCGGCACGATTGCCCACCACCCACATCAAGAATTGATCGTGCTCGCCGCCCAGGTCAGCCAGCACCTTGCGGAACCCGCCATCGCGCCCGGCAACGGAATACGCGCCGTCCTTGAGGACAGGGATGCCGTGATGGAACGCGGCCTCGAGCGCGCCATCGGTGCCCTTCGACAGGTGCGCCTGCATGAACGCGGTCGGATTGAGGTCGCGCAGCGGGCGGAACTGATCGATGACCTTCTGTGTGAAGCGTGCCGCCGCCGATGCCCGCAGCGCGTCATAGCGTTGGCGCAGCGACTTGCCTGGGGCGAAGGTGGCGAACTTCTCCGCCGCCGACCGCTGGGCTTCATCGAAGCGGCCAGGCAGCGGGTGACGGTTCTTGGTGCCGATCTTGTCAGCGAAGTTGCCGACGCGACCGCCGATATGGTGGATGCCTTCGGGGGCTTCCTGGTCACGGCGGCTGAACATCGGCTGCCCTTCCATCGCGGCGGCGTGCATGGCCGGCGTAATGTCGAGGCTGTGCACTTCGGTGCGCTTGCGATCCATGATCGCGGTTCCAACGGCCAAGGCCTCGCCTGCGGTTGGGTACGCCTTCTCGGACTCGACGCCATAGATGACATACCGGAATCCCTCTTTCCGGTCATAAGCGATGCTGACATCGAGGTTGTCCCCGGTGCGGGTGTTGATTCGCGCGGTGCCGACCTTGCCGCCAAACTTCTTGGCCCACTTGTTCACTTCGGTGGGCAGGATCTTGTCGTAGAAGCCAGCCATGCCCTCGCCGCCGAGTTTAAGGTCGACGTTAAGGAGCACACGGGAGCGGGAACTGATCGACGGCAATCCAGAGTGGTGCCGCGGATTTTGAGCGAGCAAGTTCTTGGCGGCTTCCTTTCCGATGTAGGTTTCGATCTTGTCCTCTGCCACTGTCTCATTGAGCGCAAGGTCTCCGTTCACCGTGTAGGCGATAAGCCGGTTCTCGTTGGTGTACTCAACGCGCTCAATGGTCTTTGCCAGGCTGTAGCGGTCGGCCTGCTGCTTGCCCGTCGTCCAGGCGATGCGCTTGATTCCTTTCTCGGCGGCATAGCGCACCGCCCGCTTGAACGCGAGCATGGCCCACTCCGCCGTGTTCTTGAACGGGGCGTCGGGCACACCCGTGTCTTGAATCGGGTGTTCCTCGGCGACGTATTCCTGATTGCGCTCGGCGGTCAGCTTCTCGATAACTTCCTTGGCCTCGTCCTCGCTTCCGACCCATGCAACGTACTGGCGCGTGTTCTTGTTCAGCACCACCCATTCGGTTTTCCCGCCATAGCCTTGCTTGCGCCCGTCCTGGTGCCAGTCGGACTGGATTTCCTCGAGGAACAGCAGCGGGCCGTCGGCGTCGTCGCGCTCATCAAGGCGCACGTGAGCAATGACATTGCTCTGCGCCGGGAAGTGACCCGTCGTGTAGACCGGCTTCTTGACGTCGCCCTTGACGGTGACGTTGTTGAGCTCGCCGTCATATTGCTCCGCGAGGCGCGTGAGCTTGTTGTACTGCCCCTCTGGCCAGTCGGTGAACTCAAGCATGTCCTCTTCACGAACAGCGCCGTAGTCGAGCTCCTCGAAGCCCGCGGCGCTAATGTCCGTCAACAGGTCGTCGAGTGAATGGGGGTCGCTTTCCAATTGCTCCTTCGGGATATGCACTTCGCCCGAGTAGGTCGCGCCGCCGGACGGCAACGTCAGCAACACTTCCTTGTAGTCACGCTTCGGCCCGTCAATCGTGTAGGCACCATAGGTGGCCGCCCCTTCGGCTCGCCTCGCATCGTCCCGTGCGTCTGGATCTTGCGCGTCCTCGATGGCGTCAGCCGCGGTATCGGCCCAGCTCATCTCATTGCCGTCCTGGTCAAGGACAACGAAGCCCACACCCATGTCGTCGGGCGCAACACGCCAGCCATCCGGCAACCCGGTGGCGCTCTTGCTCAATTCACCCAGCACGGTCTCGGTCACTTCGACCTTGTTGGCGCGCACGTAGTCGGCCAGGGCTTCGCGCGTGATGGGCTTGTCTTGTGCGGCCAGCCAGGTGTCGAGGCCCAGCCAGTCGCGCTCGGACTGCTTGATCTCACCGCGACGCACAGCGCCATCAAGCCAGCCGCGCCACGCTGCCGCGTCAGCCTTCTTGGGTGCGCCCTGCCCCTTGTCGATGGCGGTCAGTAGCGCGGAGTAGTAGACGGGCGCCGGGAGTGACGAAAACGCGGGGGTGTCCGTGTCCGTGGTGGTGCCGCCCGCATGCTGCTCCATCACGTCGGCCAGCACGTCACGGAAGGCCTGCACGTCGGTCAGGTACTTGCTGCTCCCCAGGTCACGCACCTTGCCCAGCATGGTGTCGAGGAACGCCAGCAGGGCATCGGCCAGTTGCTTGAACTTGGATGGGTTGCGCTTGGCCATGGCGCGCAGGAACAGGCGATCGGTCAGCGCATCACCCACGGCATCGGCAGTCAATTCCTCGAGGGCGATCTCTTGCGCGCGGGTCTCGCCGCGCTTCTCGAGGTTGGCAATGTACGCGGGCAGCTTGCCTTGCCGGCGAACCTCGGCCTCGAGCGTGGCGTACAGGGCGGGGTTGTCGGTGCGCAGTTGGTGGACGAACTCATGCGAGGCAACGGTGGTGGCCGGATGCTGTGCTGTCTCGTCGACGTACAGCGTGCCCTTGCGCAGCGTGACGCCGTTGAACCTTATTCCGCTGGCTTCCGGGTTGACGTTGCGGATGACGGCGATCTTGGCGCCAGTGAATCGCTCGAGGGCGGCCAGGGCGCGAGATAGGGCGTCAGGCATCGAATCGGGCCGGACAGCCCTAAAGCGTGGCGGCGATCCATCACTTCGGCCAAGTGTTGCAAAGGCTCGCTCGAGGGTTTCGGTGGCGGCTGTGGCATGGGTCGGAAGTCCTTGCGGGATACCTGCGCCACCGACGGTAGCACCGTCGGCACCTTGGCGGCTGAACGCGGGCGTGTTTGTTACCGCGTTCTTGGCCTCTTCGGCAGCCTTGCTCTCGTCGGCCATTTCCTTCTGTAGCTGCTTGAGCTTGGCCACCTTCTCGAACAGCGCGCGCTCTTCGGGGAATGGCGCATTGATGCGCTTCTCGAGCACCTTGATCTGATGTTCCGCGTCACTGACCCTGTTCCGCGAAGAGTCGCGGGTGCCGCTGATGCGGTTGACCGCGTTAATCATGCGCGTGGTCAGCCCCAGGCTATCGGTATCGCTGAACTCCTTGATCGCGCTTGCGAACAGCGGGCGCCCAAGCAAGTCCACCGGGAAGCCGCCGACGTCCATTTGCGGCATGACCAGGACGTCTTTCGTCCCAAAGTCGTGCCTGACCTCGATCACCAACGGGTATTTCCCCATCAGCTTGCCCACTTCGGTGGTCTCGTTGGGCGCGCCCTTGTGGAACTTGGGCACGTCCTTGAGGAGCGCCGTGACAACATTCGGCGCCATTTCGGCGCGATCCTTGCCCTTCACCGGCAGGCCATCGACCTCGAAGGTGAAGGCGTCGGCGGTCAGGTAGTCGTCGCCAACGAACGCAACCGCCGCGTCCAGCTTCTTCTGCTTGTTTTGGTGGTAGCTCAAGTCGTTGCGCACGGAGGAAAGCGTGGCGCGGGCATCGCTGGTGTTGCGCGAGTGGTCGCGTTGCAGGTTGGTGAGCTTGCCGATTTGCCCCTCGAGCTCGGCCACCTCAATCATTCGCTCGTCGCCCGACGCCAGGGCGGATGCCAGGGCGTACTGCGAAACCTCGGAAATGTCCTCGGCGGAGCGCTGCTTGTCGCCCCTCATGGCCTGTTCGATGAACTTGCCCTTGCGCGCCACCATGCCCCAGCCGGTCGAGTCGTAGGTGCCCTCTGTCACGTACCAGTTGAGGCCAATGTCTTTGTTCAAGTTGCCTTGCCGCAGGATGCGGCCCGTGGGCTGCTCCACGTCGGACGGGAACCACGGTGGCGACAGGAAGTGCAGGTTCTTCAACCGAAGCTGCACGTTGACGCCCGTGCCCATGTTGGCCGGGGAGCCGATCAGGATGCGCTTCTTGGCTGACCGCATTTCGCGGAACATGGCCTGCTTCTTCGGGGCGGTCTTGTAGTCGCTCATCCACGCCACCTGGTCAGCGGGGATGCCGGCTTCCTTGAGTCGCTTCATCACCCAGGCGCGCGCGTCGAAGCCGCGCGAGGCGGTCACGCCGGAACCAAAGCCGATGGGGCTGAATACGATTTGCGTGTCGCCCTTGCCTGGGAGCGTGTTGCCGTCCTTGTCGACAAAAACCGTGTCCTTGCCCGCCTTCCAGTCGGCAATCATGCCGTCGATCATCTTGTTGAGCTTGCTGTTCGGATCGTTGGGCAGGTCGTTGTAGATGAACCGCATGTCGATCACGGCCAAGCGGGCGTCGCTGATGATCGCCAGCATCGGGTCTGGATTGCCCTTCTCCTGCGGCGAGGGCTTCCACTTGAGCGAGACCTCGATTCGCTGGGACAGTTCTCCCTTCATGTACTGCGTGAGCGTGCTTGACGCCTCCGACACCACCATGTTCGGCTTGCCACCGATAATGTCGGGGCGGGTCACGAGCTCACCTAGCTGGTCGCTGGTGAGCACGTCCATGAGCTCGCGTACCTGCAACATCAATTCGGGCAGGTTGTTGAACTTGGCGAACCGCTCGACGCGCTTGTACTGGCCAGCGGCATTGCGCTCGTAGTCGCCCACCACTTCGCCGTACTCCGCCGACCACGCATCGAAGTGATGCAGGCCCGCCTCGCGCAGCGCGTCATAGTCCATGTACTTCTGGACGGTGTAGAGCTCGCCCATCGTGTTGGTAATCGGGGTGCCCGACGCCAGCACCTTGCTGCGGCCTGGGCGCTGGGTGTGCAGGTAGCGCAGCTTGATGAACAGGTCGAGGGCTTGCTGCGAACCAATCGGGTTGATGCCCTTGATCGTGGTGCGGTTGGTCACGAAGTCGAGCTTGCGGAACTCATGGGCTTCGTCGACGTACATGAAGTCGACGCCAATGTCCTCGAAGAAAACCACATCGTCCTTCTTCTCGTCGCCGGTCTTGCCCTCGAACCGCTGGGCAATGGCCTCGCGCTGCTGCTCGAGCTTCTTGCGGGTGATGCGGTCGTTGTCCCCTGCCATCGTTTTCAGGGCGGCATCGAGCTCGGCCAACATATCCTCGACCACCGCCTTTGAGCTTTCAGGCTTCACGCGCAATAGCTTGAGCGCGGAATGGGAAATGATGATGGCGTCCGGCCCGTTCACCGTGGCCGCGGCAACGAACTGCTGGCGGCGCTCCTTGGAGAAGTTTTCCTCATCGGCCACCATGATGTTGGCCGCCGGGTACGCCTCGAGGAACTCGGCAGCGAATTGACCGAGCATGTGGTTGGGCACGGAAAACATGGGCTTGCTGATAAGGCCCAGCCGCTTTTGCTCCATGGCACCAATCACCATTTCCAGCGTCTTGCCTGCGCCGACGGCGTGGGCGAGATACGTGTCGCCAGTCTGGATTTGACGCCAGATCGCACGGAGTTGGTGCGGGTGCAGGTTCTTGAACTTGAGCGCGAGGCCAGGGGGGTTAACGAAGTCGGCGGCAAACGAGCGCGGCACGATGCGGTTGCGCAGCGCGTTGTACTTCGCCGCCAGGGCTTCGGCGCGGTCAGCGTCCTCCCATACCCACGACGAAAACCGCTCGGCCATCCTTTGCGCAATCTCGTTGATGGCGGTGGTGGCGTCCTGGTCGGTGACGGTGGTGGTGCTGCTGCCGTTCTTGACCGTGCGCGTGACCTTCAATTCGCGGTTGTTCAGCAGGGCGTCGAGCAATTCCATTGGCGATCGATCGGCATGGCCCCACTCGGTCTGCGCGCCGCGATAACGGCCATGCTTGGCACGGCTGGCACCTGTTTCCCATTGGCCGGTGAGCCCGGAATACTTGATCTGTGCCCGTTCTCCCAGCACTTCCAGCGCGAACTGGTCGACGATAGCCGCATCCATCCACGCCATGCCGAGCCTGACGGCAATGTCGGAAGGCGCCAGCGGGATCGGCTGCACCTTCTCGAGCGCCTCCACGTTGCGGTTGAACTGCGGATCAGCCGTCGCGGCAGCCTTGGCTTGCTCGAGCTTGGTCACAACGTCGCCGCTCAAGTAGGCGTCGGCCACGTCCCAGCCGGTCAACGGATCTTCGTAGATCAGGTCGCCAAGCTGGTCGATCACTTGCGCCGGGGTGATCTTGGCCAGCGCGGCCACCTGGTCAATGTCCAGCCGACCGATGCGGTTGAGCGAGACCAGCAGGGCATCGTTGACGGTCTCGATGACCGGCTCTTTCGGCGGCGCAATGCTGCGCTTGGTCAGTCCGTCGGAAGGCACGACAGAGCCGTCGTCGGTTTCGCGCTCGAGGGCGTACAGCAGCGGTGATTCCACGTCGATGCCGAGCAATCGCTTGTTCTTGTACCGCTTGGTGATCGTGGTTGTCTCGACGCCATCCTCGTCGGTCTTGGTGCTCTCACTGACGGTGAACGTGCGCAGCGGCCCGTGCACCTTGACGAAAGCGGTGTATGCGGTGTTGAGCGCCTTGAGTGACTTCTCCCACGGCCCATCCTTGCGCTGGTCGTCCAGCGCCACCTTGAGCAAGTCACGGAGCTTGATCGTGCCCTTGAGCCAGGTCACGTCCTTGGCTGACAGCTTCGTCGAGGCCGACAGGGGCAAGCCCGCGCCGCTACGGGTGAGCATGATCTCACCCTTGTCGGACAGGTAAATGCCGCCTTCCTTGCGGTTGTTCGGGTCAAGGTCGACCTGGGCGGTCAACCCCTCGAGCGTGTTGGCCTTGCCCGTGCTGTTCTCGACGTAGATGTTCGATGGCAGCTTGCTGGTGGCCTCCTTGAGTTGTTCCGCCAGGTTGGCGCCGGGGGTGGCCTCGACGGTGTACGTGTTCGCGCTATACATCGAGCCGGTGAGGGCATTGGTGCCCAGCACCATGTCCGGGTGCGCGACGAAGTATTCGTTGATGAGGGTGTCCTGCTCCTGCCCCTGACTGTCCTTGAGCCTGACGGTCTCAAGGCCCAGCCACTTCTCGCCACCCACCGCCTCGTCGGGCATGCGCTTGCGGAAGAAGAGAATGTCGGTCGTGACTTCGGTGCCGGCGTTCTGCTTGAACGCGGTATTGGGCAAGCGGATGGCGCCAACGAGATCCGCGCGATCCGCCATGTACTGCCGCGCCGCCTCGCTTCCCTTGTTCATCGTGCCCGCGCTGGTCACGAAAGCCATCACGCCACCAGGGCGCAGCTTGTCGAGGGTCTTGGCAAAGAAGTAGTCGTGCAGCAGGAACTTGTGCTTGCGGTAGTCGGGGTCAGACGTGATCGCGGTGCGCGCGAACGGCGGATTGCCGACAGCCACGTCGAACAGGTCATTGGGCAGCTTTTGCTTGATGTAATCGGCGGTGATGACGCGGCCCGCCTGGATCAGTTGCCGACCGATCAACCCGGTCATCGGGTCGCGCTCGATGCCGGTGTAGGTGATCTTGTTCGACAGGTCGACAGGCGCGGCCATGGGGAAGGCGCCATGTCCCATGCCCGGCTCGAGGATGGTGCCGCCCGTGAACCCGAATTGCTGCAACGCACCCCATATCGCGCGGGTCACGTCCTCGCTGGTGTAGTGGGCGAACTGCGTGGACGCCATGACGGCATTGAGCTCGTCATCGGTCAACGCGCCGCGCAGTTGCTCACCAATCGGGCGCCACTCAAGATCGAGGCGACGCGGCATGTAGTCCTTGGCGTTCGCTCCCGCGAGGCGGGGGAACAGGCCATTGGCAACCTCGCTCGCACCGAAGCCAACGTACTTGGACAGCATTTCCTGTTCGGCAGGCGTGGCCAGTCGGCCCTCGCGCTCGAGCCGCTTGGCCAGCACGATAATGTCGGTGTTGCGTTGGGCGGTTTCCCGCCAGCTACCCTTGCGGGTTAGTTCACCTGGAGCGGCGACGTAGCTAAGGCGCGAAGCGCCTCGCTCGACAGCATTTGCTCGAGCACGCGATTTACCGCCAGATCCCTTGCTTCGGTCTGATCCCTTATCGCTTCCATCAGCGGTTGATTCGCCCCCGGATTCGGAATCTCCCACAGATCGAGCATCCGCTCGAGCATCGCCGTCGCGTACAGCGTCCGGCTCTCTTCCAGTGTCCC
>Ga0164241_10005276_pt1 | contig 12177 bp, 15 predicted proteins | sample OricomyardsoilBY_FD_108780 | JGI IMG/M metagenome (GOLD analysis project Ga0164241, IMG submission 108780) | Backyard soil microbial communities from Emeryville, California, USA - Original compost - Back yard soil (BY) | ecosystem: Environmental > Terrestrial > Soil > Unclassified | place: USA...
CACCCAGCAGAAGGTCGCCGTCGGCGATGTCATCGAGATCGACAGCCTGACGGACGAGGTGGGCGACACCGTGTCCCTCCCGGCGGTCATGGTCGTTGATGGCGACACCGTGACGACCGATGCCGCGGCGCTGGCCAAGGTGGCCGTGTCGGCCGAGGTCCTGGGTCGTACCAAGGGTCCCAAGATCCACATCCTCAAGTACAAGAACAAGACCGGTTACCGCAAGCGCCAGGGGCACCGTCAGCACTACACCCAGGTCAAGGTCACCGCGATCGACGCCAAGAAGAAGTGAGCTGATCTGAGATGGCACACAAAAAGGGAGCAGCGTCGACCCGTAACGGTCGCGACTCCAACGCGCAGCGCCTCGGCGTGAAGCGGTTCGGCGGTCAGCTGGTCAACGCCGGCGAGATCATCGTCCGCCAGCGGGGCACGCACTTCCACCCGGGCGACCTGGTCGGCCGTGGCGGCGACGACACGCTGTTCGCGCTGGCCGAGGGCAAGGTGGAGTTCGGCACCCGGCGCGGTCGCCGCGTCGTCAACATCGTCCCGGCCCCGGCGGAGTAACACCGCCACCCGGACGTACTGCAAGCCTGAGAGGGCGGGTCGCGGAATACCGCGAACCCGCCCTTTCGCTGTGTAAGAGAAAAGCGCTGCTGTGTAAGACAAGCGCAGTGTTGTGTGAGCGACTCCAACAGGAAGTAGAGAACACCGATGGCGATCCCCAGCTTTGTCGACCGGGTCTCGGTGCATGTCACCGCAGGCCGCGGCGGAAACGGCTGTGCCTCGGTGCACCGGGAGAAGTTCAAGCCCCTCGGCGGTCCGGACGGCGGCAACGGTGGCGACGGCGGCAGCGTGATCCTGCGCGTCGACTCCGACGTGACCACGCTGGTCGACTACCACCGCTCCAGTCACCGCACCGCCACGAACGGTGCCCAGGGCAAGGGTGACAACCAGGCCGGCAGCAACGGCGCCGACGTGGTCCTCGGCGTCCCCGACGGCACGGTCGTGAGTACGGCGGACGGCGTCGTACTGGCGGACCTGGTCGGGAGCGGCGCGGAGTTCGTCGCGGCGCAGGGCGGCAAGGGTGGCCTCGGCAACGCGGCGCTGGCCAGCAGCGCCCGGAAGGCGCCCGGTTTCGCGCTGCTCGGTGAGGACGGCGAGGAGCGCATGCTCGTCCTCGAACTCAAGGTGGTCGCCGACATCGGGCTGGTCGGGTTCCCGAGTGCGGGCAAGTCGTCGCTGGTCGCGTCGATCAGCCGGGCCCGGCCGAAGATCGCCGACTACCCGTTCACCACCCTGATCCCGAACCTCGGCGTGGTCGTCGCGGGTGACACCACGTTCACCGTGGCCGACGTACCGGGGCTGATCGAGGGCGCGAGCGAAGGGCGTGGGCTCGGGCACGACTTCCTGCGGCACGTGGAGCGGTGCGCGGCGCTGGTGCACGTCATCGACTGTGCGACGTACGAGCCGGGCCGCGATCCGCTCAGCGACCTGGACACGATCGAGGCCGAGTTGCAGGCCCACGGTGGTCTCGAGGACCGGCCGCGGATCGTTGCCCTGAACAAGATCGACGTACCGGACGCGCGCGAGATCGCCGACATGGTGCAGGCCGAGCTGGAGCAGCGCGGACTGCGGGTGTTCCCGATCTCGACCGCTTCGCATGAAGGTCTGGAGGCCTTGAAGTTCGCGATGGCCGAGCTCGTCGTGCAGCGGCGCGCGGAGGAGGAGAAGCCCGACACCACGCGGATCGTGATCCGGCCGCAGGTGCAGGGCGGTCCCGAGTTCAAGGTGAAGAAGCTGCCGGACGACGGCGGTTGGCTGGTGCAGGGCGAGAAGCCCGAGCGCTGGGTCAAGCAGACCGACTTCGCGAACGCGGAGGCGACCGGCTACCTGGCCGACCGGCTGAACCGGCTCGGGGTGGAGAAGGAACTGCTGGAGCGGGGTGCGGTCGAGGGCGACGCGGTCGTCATCGGCGACGGGCCGAACGCGATCGTGTTCGACTTCGCCCCCGAGGTCCAGGCCGGGGCGGAGATCCTGGCCCGGCGCGGTGAGGACCATCGGCTGGAGGAGATTCGCCCCGCGGAACAGCGGCGGCGGGCGAAAGATTCCGAGTACCACGCCCACAAGGCGGGGGAGTCGAAGACGGACCTGTCGGAGTACGGCCAGGGCTGGGTCGAGGACGAGGTGGACCTGTCCCCGGCCGAGACCAAGCGGGCCGCTGAGGCTGCGGCGAAGCTGGCGCGCAAAGAGGCGCGGGAGCTGGAACTGCAGAAGGAACTCGACCAGAACGGTTGAAATCCATGAAGGAACGCGCGGCGGCCGTCGAGGCCACGCGGATCGTCGTGAAGGTCGGCTCGTCGTCGCTGACCCAGCGCGGCAAGATCGACCTCGAACGGCTCCGGCTGCTCGTCGACGCCATCGCGGCGCGGCGAGCGGAGGGGACCGAGGTCGTGCTCGTCTCGTCCGGCGCGATCGCTGCCGGCCTGGCGCCGATGGGGCTGCGGTCGCGACCGCGTGACCTGGCGACCCAGCAGGCGGCGGCGTCGGTCGGCCAAGGCCTGCTGATGGCCCGTTACAGCGACGCGTTCGCGGCGCACGGGTTGCGAGTCGGCCAGGTGCTGCTCACTGTCGACGACGTGACCCGGCGAAGCCACTACCGCAACGCATACCGGACGTTCGCACGGTTGCTCGAGTTGGGCGTCGTACCGATCGTCAACGAGAACGACACGGTCGCCACCACCGAGATCCGTTTCGGCGACAACGACCGGCTGGCCGCGCTGACCAGTCACCTCGTGCACGCCGATCTGTTGCTGTTGCTGTCCGACGTCGACGGCCTGTACGACGGGGATCCGCGCAAGCCAGGGACGTCGATGGTCGCGGAGGTGCGTGGGCCCGCGGATCTGCAGCCGTTGAAGATCGGCAGGAGCGGTGCGTCGGGCGTCGGTACCGGCGGCATGCACACGAAGGTCGAAGCGGCCGCAATCGCCACGGAGGCAGGGATTCCGGTCGTCCTGACGTCGGCCGGGCGCGTCGGCGAGGCACTGAAGGGCCTGCCGGTCGGCACTCTGTTCCACCCGACCGGACGCCGCCGCAAGACGCGTCTCCTCTGGCTCGCCCATGCGACCTCGGGTCAGGGCCGCCTGCGCCTCGACGAAGGCGCAGTCCGTGCCGTGACGGAACGCCGTACGTCGCTGCTGCCCGCGGGCATCTCCGCCGTCGAGGGGAACTTCTCGGCCGGTGATCCGGTCGACCTCGTGTCGCCGTCGGGTGTGGTGATCGCCCGCGGCCTGGTCAACTACGACGCCACCGAACTCCCTGACCTGCTGGGCCGCTCGACGCGTGACCTGGCCCGGGAGCTCGGCGCCGCCTACGAACGCGAGGTCGTCCACCGAGACGATCTCGTCCTGCTGTAGCCCAAAAGGTCCTGTCCGTTGGTGACGGTCGGCCCTGGCCCGGCCGGCAGATGTTCACAAAGCTCAATCGCATGAGCGGAGAAGGCAGGCGGAGCGCCGGAGGCGGGGACGCGGTGTACGGACTCGGCCTGATCGGCGCCCTTGCGTACTACATCCAGCAAGCCGACAGCTTCTGGGGAGTCGTCGCCGGCATCCTCCAGGCCGTCGTCTGGCCGGCCTTCGTCGTCTACGACCTACTCGAGTTCTTGCATCGCTGAGGCAGTTGCCCCGGTTGGAGGTGGACAACATGGCCAAGTCGGCCGAGAACCCCGATGTCCTCGAAATCCTGCGAGGGGTGATCGACGGCGTCAAAGCCGGAACGGTCTTCGGTCAGCCGATCGAGAAGGATGGCGTGACGGTGCTGCCGGTAGCGCGCATCAGCGGCGGTGGAGGCGGTGGTACCGGCCAGGACACCGGGGGACCGGAGCGCACCGGGGCCGGCGGCGGGCTGGGTGTGATGGCCGGGCCGGTCGGCGTGTACGTCCTCCGCGACGGCAAGGTGACGTGGAGCCCGGCCGTCGACGCGACCAAGATCATCCTGGGCGCGCAACTGCTCGGGTTCGGCGCTCTCCTGATCGTCCGGGCGATCATCAAGTCGCGCCGTATCCATCCCCGTCGTCCTCGAGGCGTTCGACGCAGCCGTCAGACTGACGCGGTTGAGACGGCGGGGCGGGGAGGATGATGCGCGCTCTAGGATGAGAACGTGAGCGAGATCATCGAGCTGGCCCGGCGGGCGCGGGAGGCGTCGTACGCGTTGGCGGACGCTTCGCGGGCGACCAAGGACGCGGCGCTGCACGCGATGGCGGCGGCGCTGCGGGCGAACACGGACACGATCGTGGCCGCGAACGCGAAGGACGTCGCGTCCGCGCGCGAGGCCGGTACGCCGGAGTCCACGGTGGACCGGCTGGCGCTGGACCCGGGCCGGGTGGAGGCGATGGCTGCCGGGCTCGAGCAGCTCGCCGGGCTGACCGACCCGGTCGGTGAGGTCGTCCGCGGTTACACGCTGCCGAACGGGCTCGAGCTTCGCCAGGTCCGCGTACCGTTCGGCGTCGTCGGCATCATCTACGAGGCCCGCCCGAACGTGACCGCCGACGCGGCCGGCATCTGCCTCAAGTCGGGCAACGCGGTCCTGCTGCGCGGCTCGTCCTCGGCGGCCGCCTCCAACGAGGCGATCATCGCCGTACTGCGGTCGGCTGCTGCCGAGGCCGGTCTGCCGGCGGACGTGGTGCAGGGCGTGCCGACGGACCGGGCTGCCGTGAAGGAGCTCATGCAGGCCCGCGGGCTCGTCGACGTACTGATTCCGCGTGGTGGTGCCGGGCTGATCCAGACCGTGGTGTCGGAGTCGACCGTGCCGGTCATCGAGACCGGGGTCGGGAACTGCCATGTGTACGTCGACCAGGACGCCGATCTCGACCTGGCGCTGACGATCCTGCTCAATGCGAAGACCCAGCGTCCGAGCGTCTGCAACGCGGCCGAGTCCCTTCTGGTCCACTCGGCGGTCGCTTCGGAGTTCCTGGCCAAGGCCCTGCCGGCGTTGACCGACGCCGGTGTGACCGTCCACGGCGACCCGGAGGTAGTTGCTGCTGGCAAAGATGTGGTCGCTGCGACCGACGAGGACTACGGCGTGGAGTACAACTCGTTCGACCTGTCCGCCGCGGTGGTCGACTCGCTCGAGAGCGCGGTGCAGCACATCCGCCGGTACAGCTCGGGACACACCGACGCGATCATCACCCGCTCGCAGGCCGCGGCCCGCCGGTTCGTCCAGGCGGTCGACTCGGCCGCCGTCGTGGTGAACGCGAGCACCCGGTTCACCGACGGCGCCGAGTTCGGCTTCGGCGCGGAGATCGGCATCTCCACCCAGAAGCTGCACGCCCGCGGCCCGATGGGCCTGCCGGAGATGACGTCGACCAAGTACGTCGTCATCGGCGAAGGTCAGATCCGAACCTGAACCGCCGTACGACGGGCGGTTCGGCGGACACCACCGCCAGAGCCGCCACATACCCGGGATCCACGTCCCGCAACTGGATGCCGTCGTAGGCGGCGACGGTCCGCAGGTCGGCCGGCAGTCCTTCGCCGGTCGCCTTCACGACAGCCTCCTTGCGGGTCCAGTAGGTCAGGAACACGCGCAACTTCTCGAGTCCGTCGTACTGGTGGAGCTGGTCGATCTCCTCAGGGGCGAGAGCGAGCTTCGCCAGGCCGTCGACGTCGGTTCCGGCGTCGATCTTCTCGACGTCCAGGCCGACGGGCTGGTTGCTGACAGCAACGCCGACCAGGTCTCCGGAGTGCGTGACCGACAGCTCGACACCGTCCGCACGCACCTTGCCGTGCGGCTTCCCGCAGCGTGGACAGGTCCGGTCCAACTCGATCTTTGCTGCAGGCAACGAGAAGCGTGCCGCGAGCAACCGTCGTACCATGGTGCACCCGAGCAGGAACCGGGCCCTGTCGTCGGGGCGCACATAGGCCGCCAGCCGCTCGCGCTCGATCGGGTCGAGGTCCTCGACGAACTCGTCGCGCGTCTGGTCGATCCGGCCCCACCAGACGTCGACCGTCATACCGGTCCGGGTTCCCAGGTCAGCTTGCCGCTGCGCAGGTCGGCGAGGATCCCGTCGATCCACTGCACCTCGGCGACCGCGACGGCCCGCTGGTATTCCGTCTCGAGCAGAGCGAACCGGGGGATCGGCGCGCCCTCGACCTCCATGGTCAGCTCGGCGCCGAGCTCGGTGACGCGCCGGTCGAGGTGCTCGCGGCGTTGCTGCAGCAGTTCGCCGGCCGTGTCCGGCGGCACCAGCATCACGAACGACAGTCCCGCCGGGAACTCGGGGAACTCGTTGCGCGGGGTGGTGAGGATCTCGGCCAGCCACTGCCGGCAGGCGGCCCGGCCGTCCTCGGTGAGGTGGTAGACGGTGCGCTCCGGGTATCGCTCGTCCCGCTCGGTCGCGCCGACGGTGATCAGGCCGGCCTCCTCGAGCCGGACGATCATCCGGTACAGGCTGGTCCGCTGGCCGACGTTGACCACCTGGTCCTTGCCCCACTGCTTGATCAGCCGCTGGATCCCGTACGGGTGCAGCGGCCCGTTCTCCAGCAGGCCGAGGATCGCGAGCGCGAGCGGGGAGCGTCGGAAGGTCGTGGTCACAGGGCCAGCTTAGAGGGTCAGAGATACTAGTTGCAATGAAACTAGAGCATGTGTGACTATCAATTCATGAGAACAACAGACGAGCACCTGACGCCGGGTGCGGTGGAGTCCCGCGACGGCACCGAGATCGGGTACTGGAAGACCGGGCAGGGCCCGGCGGTCGTCGTCCTGCACGGGAGCATGGAGTCGGCGCGCAGCCACACGCTGTTCGCCCAGGCGCTGTCCGACAGCTTCACGGTCTATCTGCCGGATCGGCGCGGCCGCGGCCTGTCCGGTCCACATCGGCCCGACCACACCGTGCGGACCGAGGTCGAGGACCTCCAGGCCGTGCTGACCGCGTCGGGGGCGGAACTCGTGTTCGGCGTCAGCGCCGGCGGAGCAGTGGTGTTGGAGGCGGCGCGCACCCTTCCGGGTCTGAGGAAGGTAGCGGTGTACGAGCCCGCGCTGGTCGCGGATCCGGCTCCGCATCGGCTCTGGCTGCAGCGGTTCGACCAGGAGATTGCCGACGGCAACCTTGCGGGCGCGATGGTGACCAGCATGTACGGACTGGAGCTGGCGCCGGCGTTCCTGAAGGTGGTGCCGCGGCGGCTGATGACGCGGATCACCGAGAAGATGCTGGTCAAGGACGAGAAGCAGGCCGGTCCCGATGCCATCACGATGCGCAAGCTCGCGCCGACCATCCACTACGAAGGTGCGCTGATCGCCGAACTCGCCGGGACCTTCGAGGCGTTCCGCAGTACTCAGGCCGACGTTCTGTTGATGGGTGGCAGCAAGGGGCTGCCGGCCCTGAAGCCGTGGCGGGACACGTTGGAGAAGGCGCTTCCGCACTGCACGCGGGTCGAGTTCGACGGTCTCGACCACGGCGGGTCGAGCGACCTGGGTGGCATCAATCCGAGCGGCAGCGCCGAGGCGGTCGGTCGCGTGGCCGCTGAGGTCAAGGCCTTCTTCCAGCGGTCGTGAGGGCCCAGCTGACGGTGTCCGCGATGTCGGTGACCGGATACCGCGCGGCTTGTACGACGCGATCGTCGCCGACCAGGAGTACGACGCGCTTGAGCCGCTCGTATCCGCCGGCGCGGAACGTCGGCAATCGGAGCGCGGCGGTCAGCTCCAGGTCGACGTCGGACAGGAGTTGATGTGGGATCTGCTCGGCTTGCGCGAAGGCCAACTGCTCGTCGGTGCGCTGCGTGCTGACCCCGCGCACCGCGACGCCGTTGGCGGCGAACTCGTCGTACCTCGCGGCGAAGAGGCGGTTCTCCAGGGTGCAGCCGTTCGCGCCGGCGATCTCGCCCCAGCCGTCCGGCAGCGGTGTCGGCCGCCCGGTCGCGGGGTAGCCGAAGAGCACGGTCGCGCGGGCGTCGGCATCCACTACGTCGACCGTCGTACCGCTGATGGACGGCAGTGCGATCTCGGGGATGCGCCGGCCGACCAGCTCGTGGATGCGGTGGGCGGGTGGCTCGTCGGCGTCGTTCGTGCCGGTGAGTGAACCGTCGCCGAGAAGCCAGCGGTCGCCCCAGTCCTGCAGGGCGACCAGTACCGGCAGCAGCGCGCGGCCGCGCGGGGTGAGGCGGTACGCGTGGCGCGTCGGACGCTCCTGGTACGCCGATCGTTCGACGATCCCGCTGTCGAGCAGGCCGGTGAGTCGCTCGGTCAGGACCTTGCGGGAGATGTGCAGTGAGTCGGCGAGTTGGTCGAAGCGATCGACCCCGCGGGCCAGGTCGCGCACGATCAGCAACTCCCAGCCGTCACCGATGACGCCGAGGGACTGCGCGATCGCGCAGTCCGGCTCGGGCGAGAAGCTGCTCCGCCGCACGTCGACCCCCCAATTCCGGTTGCCACCACGCTAGTCCCGCGACTAAGTTCCTGTTGGGAACTCACTCTACCGCGTTGGTCTTAGGGGGCTTGCATGTACTGGCGCCGGATCGCGGAGCTGCCGACGTGGCTCAAGGCCGTGATGGTCGGGCAGGTGGTCAGCTCGGCCGGTGCGCTGGCATGGATCTACCTGACGCTGTACCTGGTCGAGAACCGCGGGATGTCGGCACAAGGGGCCGGCTTCGCGGCAGCGGCGTACGGCGTGGGGCTGCTCGGGGGCAATCTGGGTGGTGGCTGGTTCGGCGACCGCTTCGGCCTCCGTCAGGCTGCTCTGGGCAGTCAGCTGTCGTGGGCGGTCAGTTGCCTGGTGATGCCGCTCGCGCCCGGCGGGCTGCTCATCGTGGTCGCACTGCTGGCCGGTCTCTTCGGCGGAGCGGGTCGGCCGAACATGAGTGCGCTCGTCGCGACCGCGCTCCCGGCCGAGCGCCGGCGTGAGGGGATCGCTCTGTCGCGGACCGCGAGCAACGCCGGGTTCACCATCGGCCCGCCGCTCGGCGGGCTCCTGGCCGCGTATGACTTCTCGCTGGTGTTCGTGATCGACGCGGTGAGCAGTCTGGTGTTGGCAGCCGTCGTGTGGCGCTGGGTGCCATCCGCGACGCGTGTCGCGGCGCCCTCCGGTCATGGCGTGTGGCGGGCGGTACTGCGGGATCGGTCCGTGCTGGTGCTGTTGGGCGCGATCATCGCCGTGGACACCGCCTATCGGCAGCTGTTCGCCACCATGCCGCTGCTGCTGCGAGACGCCGGCACCCCTGCGGTCGCGTACGGCGTACTGCTCGGAGTCAGCTCGGTGATCATCGTGCTGTGTGAGGCGCCGATCGCCGTACGGCTCCAGGGGCACAGGGCGCCGCGGGTGATCGGTCTGGGGTTCGCACTGGTCGGAGTGGGGCTTGCGGTGCTCGGTGTCTGGCCGGCGCTGGTCGGGGCGACGGTTGCGGTGGCGGTGATCACGGCGGGGGAGATGCTCTACAAGCCGACCGCCACGGCTCACGTTGCCGACGCAGCTCCGGAGGGCATGGTCGGGCGCTACTCGGGCCTGTACGCCGCCGCGTCCATCAGTGGGATGTTTCTGGCGCCCGCTCTGGGTGGTGCTGCCTATCAGCACGTTCCCGACCTGCTCTACCCGGTTGCGGCCGCCCTTGCCTTCGGTGCGGCCGTCGTACTCGTGCTCACTCGGGGAGTGGCGCGGGACGCCCTTCCCATCGAGTCGACAGCACCACAGTCGTCCGCGTCCTGACGACTCCGTTCACCCGGCGCAGTGTGCCTACGACTGCCTCGAGGTGGGTGACGTCGGGGACCCGGACCTTCACCACCAGTTCCTGATCCCCGGCGACGAACCAGCAGTCCTCGACGGCGTCGATCTCCCGCACCTGGTCGACGATGTCGTCGGTCTCCACGTCGTCACGCTGGAACAGTCCGATCAGCGCACTCGTCCCCAGTCCGACGTGCTCGGGCGCGACAACCGCTCGGTACCCGAGCAGCACGCCGCGTTCCTCCAGCCGGCGAACCCGTTCCTGCACGCTCGGGCCGGACAGGCCCACCTCGCGGCCGAGCTCGGCCCAACTGGACCGGCCGTTCAGCCGAAGTGCCTCGATCAGCTGCCGATCGATCGCGTCCATGTTCGCCGAACCTCCCGTTCGCCGCAGATTCGTAGGTGATCTACCTAATCTGCCTTTAATTCGTTTGTACGAGCCGAACTCACAGCATATAATTCCAGGTGTCGGGGACAGCCCGCCCCGATCTCGCCGTACAACCCAGTGAAGGAATCATGATCACCCCCGAAGTTGCCCGTGCCCACATCGACGAGCGGCAGCGCGCCGCGGCCCGGGCCCGGCGTGCCCACGCCGTGCCCTCTCCGTGGCGCCGGCTGCTGACTCGTCACATCCACCACAGCTGACATCCCCTCCGCGCGACCGGCCGGCCCGTGGGGCCACCGGTCGCGCTCGTGCGTCCGGCCACGAGATAGGCTCTACGTCATGCAATCGCACATCCTGCCGCTGCTGGCGGCTGTCGAGGAGGCCGGTTCCGCGGCCTCGCACATCTCGCCGTGGTGGTACGGCGGGTTCGCCCTGTTCGTGCTCGTCCTGCTGCTGCTGGTCACCGTCATCATGGGCAAGGGCCGGCCGCACAGCTGAGCGGCGACGGTGCTGATCTGATGGTGAGCTGACGTGGCTTCCGTGGAGCGGGTACGGCGCCTTGGCGTGATGGGTGGCACCTTCGACCCGATCCACCACGGGCACCTGGTCGCGGCCAGCGAGGTGCAGGCGTACTTCGATCTGGACGAGGTCATCTTCGTCCCGACCGGCCAGCCCTGGCAGAAGTCCGAACGGGCGGTCTCCCCGGCCGAGGACCGGTACCTGATGACGGTCATCGCCACCGCGTCGAACCCTCGGTTCTCGGTCAGCCGGGTCGACATCGACCGACCTGGACCGACGTACACGATCGACACCCTGCGCGACCTGTCCGCGTTGTACCCCGACGCCGAGCTGTTCTTCATCACCGGTGCCGACGCACTCGCCCAGATCCTCACCTGGCGCGACGTGGACGAGATGTTCAAGCTCGCCCAGTTCGTCGGCTGCACGCGGCCCGGGACCGAAGGCCTCGAGCTGCCCCTGGACAAGCTTCCGATGGACCGGCTCACGCTGCTCGAGGTGCCGGCGCTGGCGATCTCGTCGACCGAGTGCCGCCAGCGGGTCGCCAAGGGCAACCCGACCTGGTATCTCGTCCCGGACGGCATCGTCCAGTACATCGCCAAGCGTGAGCTCTACACCAACCACCGTTAGAAGGAATCCATGCCAGCCAGCGAACGTGCCATCGAGCTGCTCACCGCGGCCGCCGAGGCGGCCCACGACAAGAAGGCCGAGAACGTCCTCGCCTTCGACGTGTCCGAGCAGCTCGCCATCACCGATGCGTTCCTGGTCGCGTCCGCGTCCAACGACCGCCAGGTCCGCGCCATCGTCGACGCCGTCGAGGAGAAGCTCCGGGTCGACTTCGACGCGAAGCCGGTCCGTCGCGAAGGCGCCCGCGAGGGCCGCTGGGTGCTGCTCGACTACCTCGAGATCGTGATCCACGTCCAGCACGACGAGGAGCGCAACTTCTACTCCCTCGAGCGTCTCTGGCGCGACTGCCCCGCCATCGCCCTCCCGTCGCCCGTCCCGGGTTCCGCCGCCGAATGAGCGCGGGCCGACTGATCGTCTGGCGGCACGGCCGGACCGAGTGGAACCTCCAGGGCAAGATGCAGGGCCAGGCCGACATCCCGCTGGACGACGTCGGCATCGGCCAGGCCCGCGAAGCCGCCTCCCGGCTGGCGTCCCTCGCGCCGACCCGCCTCTTCGCCAGCGACCTCCAGCGCGCCGCCGCCACCGCCGGCCAACTCGCCGCGCTCACCGGCCTCAAGGTCGAGTACGACGAAGCCCTCCGCGAGATCGACGTCGACGACTGGGCCGGCCTGACCTCTGCCGAGATCAACGCCATCCAGCCCGAAGCCATCGCCCGCGTCCGCGCCGGCCAGACCCAGCGCCGCGGCACCGCCGGCGAAACCACCGAAGAGGTCGCCGACCGCTTCGCCGCCGCCCTCACTCGGATCTCCGCCGAAGGCACCGCCGAGGACACCATCGTCGTCACCACCCACGGCTTCGCCGCCCGCGTCGGCATCTGCCAGTTCCTAGGCCTCCCGCAGGCCCACTGGCCCATCTTCGGCGGCCTCTCCAACTGTGCCTGGGTCTC
>Ga0164241_10005277_pt1 | contig 12176 bp, 6 predicted proteins | sample OricomyardsoilBY_FD_108780 | JGI IMG/M metagenome (GOLD analysis project Ga0164241, IMG submission 108780) | Backyard soil microbial communities from Emeryville, California, USA - Original compost - Back yard soil (BY) | ecosystem: Environmental > Terrestrial > Soil > Unclassified | place: USA...
GTTTCAGGGCAGCCCGGAGCGCCTGTAAGCATCCGCATACGGGGTGGTAATTCAATCACTGCAGGTAACGAACCCTTATACGTTATTGATGGTTTTCCTATCTATAATAATAATGCAGATGCAAGCGCCGGTGTTGCAAACGGCCCGGGTATCAATGCCCTGGCTGCACTTAACTCAAGCGATATTGAATCTATCGATATATTAAAAGATGCGTCTGCTACCGCTATTTATGGTTCACGCGGTGCCAATGGCGTAGTAGTTATTACTACAAAGAAAGGCAAGTCTGGCTCCAACAGCATCAGTTACGATGGCTCTTATGGTTTTCAGCAGGTAAACAACAAAGTTGATGTTTTAACAGACGGCCAGCAATGGGGTTTGCTTAAAAATGATGCGCGTGTAAACGCCGGCAAAACTCCTTATTATTCCGAATCACAAATTGATTCACTTGCCGGTACCGGTACAGACTGGCAATCGGCGGCTTTCAGAACAGCGCCTATGCAAAATCACCAGTTAACTTTTTTAGGTGGTGATAACACAACGCACTATGCTATATCAGGCAATTATTTTAAACAGGATGGTATATTGCTGAATACTGATTTCAAAAGATTTTCAGGAAGGATAAGTGTTGACCGCCAGATATTCCCCAACTTTAAAGTAGGCGCCAATGTTACGGCCAGCAAAACAGAATCGCAGATAGCAGATAACAATGTGGTTGCTTCTTTATTATTAATGCCGCCTACCGTTCCTATTAAAAATGCAAACGGCGATTACACTTACCAGAGTGCTTTTGAAACACCGCTGGGTAATCCTATAGCAACATTGTTATATGAAACCAACCAGAGCAATACCAACAGAACGATAGGTAATATTTATGGTGAATATAAATTCCTGAATGATTTTGTGGCAAAGGTTTCTATCGGTGGCGATATAATCGACAATAAAGAAAACAGGTACATACCTTCTACCATTTACATGGGCGCCAATACCAATTCAACCGGTACGGCTGCTGTTGGTACAAAAACAGTAACTACCTGGCTTAATGAAAATACATTAAACTATAGTAAGTCATTTGCTCAAAGGCATACCATTAATGCGTTGGTTGGGTTTACCCAGCAATCATACAGGTCTGAGTGGGTAACAGCAGGTACACAGAACTTTAGCAATGAGCAGTTAACCTATAACAATCTTGCGGGCGGTACTATATATACGCAGCCTGCTTCCGGTTCAAGCGAATGGGCATTGGCTTCGTTCCTGGCAAGGTTCAATTATGGATTTGATAATAAGTATTTATTCACAATATCCGGAAGAGCAGATGGTTCATCCAGGTTTGGTAACGATCATAAATGGGGTTACTTTCCTTCAGCCGCATTTGCATGGAATGCAAGTAAAGAATCATTCTTAAACCTGCCTGATGCCATTAATAATTTAAAACTCCGTGTTAGCGCCGGTATAACCGGTAACCAGGAAATTGGTGTGTATCAATCGCTGGCAACATTAGTACCAACCAATTATTTCTTTGGCTCAACCGCTGTTGTTGGTTATTCTCCCAACCGTATTGCCAACCCCGGCCTTGGGTGGGAAACTACCACGCAGTATGATGCGGGTGTTGATATCACCTTGTTCAACAGGCTTACTGTAACAGTAGATGGATATTATAAGAAAACAACCGACCTGTTATTAGATGTACCGCTGCCTTATACAACAGGCCAGTCAAGTTCTTTGCAGAACTATGGTACGGTGCAGAACAAGGGTCTTGAAATATCGATCAACAGCCAGAATACAAGAGGCGGATTTAACTGGAACACCAGCCTTGTTTTATCGTTCAACCAAAACAAAGTGTTGAGCCTTGGCAATGGTGTATCAAACATAATTTCAGGTGTAAGTATTGCACAGGTAGGCGAACCGCTGGGTTCTTTCTATGGGTTTAAAACGAATGGTATTTTCCAGACTACAGATGATATTTCAAAACTGCCCGTGTACTTAACCAAGAACAAACCAGGCGATCAGCGTTATGTAGATAAAGATGGCGATAACATCATCAGCACTACCGGCGACAGGTATATTATTGGCAATGCACAGCCTGCATTACTCGGAGGCCTTACCAATAGTTTCCAGTATAAAAATTTCGATCTGAGCATTTTACTGCAGGGTTCTTACGGCAACAAACTGTTCAATCAAAACAAGCAACAGCTTGAAATATTAAGCGGACAGCAGAATGCCTCTGTTGTAGCATTAGACCGCTGGACACCGGAAAATCCGGGCAACGAAATACCAAGGGCGTATGAAGACCCGGCTGCAGTGGCTTCAAACAGGTATGTGGAAGATGCTTCTTATCTCAGGATCAAGAACCTGGCAATAGGTTACACATTCCGCATCGCACCGCAGAGTTTTAAGAACACAAGGCTCAGGATCTATTTCTCCGGCCAGAACCTGTACACATGGACAAAATACACCGGCTATGATCCGGAAGTTAGCCGCAATGGGCAAACCACGCTAACACAGGGTATTGATTATAGCATTTACCCCAATGCAAGAGTATTCGTTGGCGGCGTGAACCTTACTTTTTAATTATTATTCAAGAACATTATTCAATAATTTTTTATGAAGAAACAATTGTATTTGAGCATTGTTTTACTATTTGCAATTTCCTGCGTAAAACTTGATGAGAAACCTGATGGGGTTTTAACATCCAATCAATATTATAAAACAAGCAACGATGCCGTTGCTGCTGTAAATGCCATTTATACTGCCGCATTAAACCCTGCCGGACTTAAAATGTATAACCGCCTGTTCCTCCAGGTAATTGAATACCAGACGGATGACGTTATTGCGGGGCAACGGGTTACCGAAGTAGCCGCCAGGGAATTGTCTGCCATGACACAATCCACTTCAAATCTCCGGATTGAACAATTATGGCAGCAGCATTATACAGCCATTGACCTCGCCAATATTGCCATTGACAACATTCCTTCCATTGAAATGGATCCCACGCTACGTACCAGGCTTGTGAACGAAGCTAAGTTCCTGCGTGGCTTACTCTACTTTAACCTGGTGAGGTTGTGGGGAGAAGTGCCGCTGGTCCTGCATCAAACAATAGCGCTGGATAAAGGAACGATCGATGTGCCAAAAACACCTGTGGAAGCGATATATGCACAGGTTATAACAGATTTCACCGATGCTGAGGCGCTTCCCCCAACCTATGCGGCCAAAGATGCCGGTCGTGCTACCGGCGGTGCTGCAAAAGCTTTGCTGGCAAAAGTTTATTTAACAAGGCAGGAATGGGATAAAGCAGCAACCAAGTGCGAAGAAGTAGTGCAGGGGCCTTACGGCTATGCCCTGTTTAACAACTATGCCGATGTGTTTAATGTGGCTGCCAAAAACGGTAAAGAGCACATCTTCTCAGCCCAATGCCAGGGAGAAGGAGGAAATGACCAGGGTAACCGTATGGCTACTTCCTGCACGCCGGTAGGCATTCCGGGAATTGCGTCTGCCGGAACAGACGAGCCTACTAACGATGCAACCAACATATTTGACTCCAATGATACACGCCGGGATGGCACTTTTTTTACCTCCCTCGTTAGTCCAACCAATGGCCAAACTTATACCTTTGCTCCGCGTTTTCGTAAATACTGGGATCCCTCAACCATTACCAATCCCACCAAATCAAACCAGAATGTTCCGGTAATACGCTTTGCAGAAATATTACTGATCCATGCCGAAGCTTTGAACGAAGAGAACCAGGACCCTACTATCGAAGCTTATAATGCCATTAACCAGGTCATCAGAAGAGCTTATGGTAAACCGGTTAATATCCCCGATCCAACAGTTGATTTGGCCGGATTGGATTACAACAGTTTTAAAGAAGCGGTTTATTTACAGCGCCGTAAAGAACTGATGCTTGAGTTCCAGCGGTGGTTTGACCTCGTTAGAACCAAACGTTTGATAACGGAAACACATAAAGTAGGCAAAACCAACGCGTCAGAGAAGAATTACCTGCTGCCGATACCGCAACACGAAATAGATCTTAATCCTGCATTAACACAAAACCCCGGTTGGTTCTAAGCTGAATAAACATGAAAAAAAAATTCTTACTGCAATTAGCCGGCTGCTGCGGTTTTTTATATGCCTTGTTTACAACGAATGTTGTGTTTGGCCAAAATGCAAAGGAACGCTTACCCAATATTGTTTTTATAATTGTTGATGATCTTGGCTGGCGCGATGCAGGCTATAAAGGGAATAAATATTTCGAAACGTCGAATATCGACAAGCTTTCAACGGAAGGAATGGTGTTCAATTTTGCTTACTCTAATGCACCTAATTGTGCGCCTACACGAGCAGCTTTAATGTCTGGTGAATATGCGCCAAGAACAGGCATTTATACTGTTGGTACATCAGAGAGAGGTGATGCAAAAAACAGGAAACTAATCCCTGTGGTAAATAAAACGGTGTTAGCTGCAAATGAATACACTTTGCCGGAAGCATTAAAAGCAAGAGGTTATGTAACCGGCATGTTTGGCAAATGGCATTTAGGCGATAGCACAGGCACGAGCCCCGAAGGCCAGGGCTTTGACGTAAATGTTGGCGGTGGAATGGCTGGCTCACCTGAAAGTTATTTCAGCCCCTATCACAACCCGCAAATTAAAGATGGGAAAGGTGGAGAAGAATTAACCGAACGCTTAACCAGCGAAGCCATTTCCTTTGTTGATCAAAATAAGAAAAGACCATTCTTTCTCTACCTGCCTTTTTATGCGGTGCATGTGCCATTGCAATCCACACCTGATTTGATAGCCAAATACACCGCTAAGCCAACAACAGAAGAAAGGCACAAGCCAGCGTATGCGGCAATGATAGAAACAGTAGATACACAAATAGGCAGGCTGTTGGCTCATTTGAAAGAAAATGGTTTAACAGAAAATACAATTATCGTTTTTACTTCTGATAATGGCGGCTTCTGGGGTTCAACTTCAACAACACCCTTAAGAGGTTCAAAAGGTATGGTATATGAAGGTGGCATCCGCATTCCGCTGATTGTAAAATGGCCGGGTAAAGTACAACCCGGTTCCATTAGTAATGAACCTGTATTAAGCATGGATTTTTATCCAACTTTTTTAGCTATAACCGGCGCTAAAGCCCCTGCCGGTAAAATACTGGATGGAGAAAATATACTGCCGGTACTAACTCAATCTGGCAGCTTAACAAACAGAAATCTCTACTGGCATGTTCCTGTTTACCTGGAAGCTCCAAAAGGCATGAATCAAATATGGCGGCAAACGCCTGCCAGCGTTGTACGCAAAGGCGACTGGAAGCTGATTGAAACTTTTGAAGACAATACCATAGAGTTGTATTACCTGAAAGAGGACGAATATGAACAGCACAATCTTGCAGATACATATCCTGATAAGGCAAAAGAACTTTTGAATGACCTGCAGCAATGGAGAAAAAATTTAAATGCTTTTGTTCCATCACGGCAAAATCCACAATATCAACCAAAAAATTAAACAGCGCATGTATAAAATAAAACTACTGGTTTATTTGTTCGTTTTAGCTGGCATAGCCAACATTAGCCATGCCCAGCATAAAAATGTTTCGGGTGCACCAAATATCATCGTTATACTGGCGGATGATATGGGTAAAGAATGTATTGGTGCCTATGGAAGTACATATAATACGCCCAACATAGACCGCCTTGCCGCCGAAGGCCTTCAGTTTAATTATGGTTTTTCGCAGCCTTTGTGTACGCCTTCGCGGGTAGAATTGATGACAGGTAAATACAATAACAAAAACTATGTGCAGTTTGGTTACCTGGATCCCTATCAAACAACATTTGCCCACCTGGCGCAACAGGCAGGGTATGTTACGGCAATTGCCGGCAAATGGCAATTGGGTGCTAATAATAAACTGCCTGCACATTTCGGGTTTGATAATTATTGTTTATGGCAATTGTCATACACCCGCGCCCAGGGAGAACGGTATGCGAAGCCCTTAATTGAAAAGGATGGCGTTACCTTAACTACAACGGAGGATGATTATGGTCCGGATATTTTTACTGATTACGTATTAGACTTTATCGAGAAGAATAAAGACAAAAAGTTTTTGGCCTACTATCCCATGGCATTGGTGCATGATCCTTTTCTGCCTACGCCGGTTTCACAATCATGGGAAACAGGTATTGACGTAAGGCATAAGAACGATACCAGCAATTTCAGGGATATGGTGGCTTATTCAGACGAGAACGTGGGAAGGATTATTGAAAAACTGAAAGCGCTGAACCTGTATGAAAATACCATTATCATTTTCACCGGCGATAATGGAACAGGAAGGCCTATCCGTACACCCATGAAGGATGGCTCTGTGATAAAGGGCGGAAAAGGCTTAACAATAGACCGCGGCGACAGGGTGCCGCTGATCGTAAACTGGGGCAGCAATCGCTACAAAATGCATCAAACTGATGACATGGTAGATTTCAGCGATTTCTTACCCACGGTTGCAGAAGCGATAGGTGCGAAAGTGCCTGATTCTTTGGGTATTGACGGCAAAAGCTTTTACCCGCAGGTAAAAGGTGAAAAGGGAACACCCCGTAAATGGGTATTCACACATTATAATCCCATACATTCTCCCGAGATCAATAAGTATGCTGCTGAATATTTCAGGGACCATCGCTATAAATTATACCAGGATGGCCGGTTTTATGATCTGGAAACAGATCCCGAAGAAACCACTCCAATACCTGAAGAAAAAGGAACTGCAGCAGCAGAATCTGTACGCAAAACATTTCAGCAGCAATTTGCAAAGCTTCCACGATGGAAACCCGGTGATCCCGGTAAGCCCAAGCGATTTTATCCCGGTATTGAAGTAAAGGAGAATGCCGGAGAATAACCCTGCTATTTACTTATTACCGCTGTTTCATATAATCATTAAAATATCCATAGAAAAATGAAATTATTACCCATACGTATAAACAGGCAATGGATGCTTGTTATATTAATGTTGCTCAGTCTTACCAATCTTAGTGCGCAGGAACCTTCCAATCAACCTTATAAAGGCACTGTTGGCAGAACCCTGGCAGAATCAACAGAATGGTGGCCCAAAACAGTAAAAGCGCCGGAAGGCGCTCCAAATATTGTTTGGATATTATTGGATGACGTTGGCTTTGGCGCTTCTTCTGCTTTTGGCGGGTTGATACCTACCCCAACCTTGGATAGTTTGGCTAATAACGGATTGCGCTATACAAACTTTCATGATGCAGGGATTTGCGCACCAACACGGGCTGCCTTGCTTACCGGCCGCAATCATCATTATGTAACGGAAGGTGGCTTTTCCCATAAAAGCAACTCGGCTGGCTTTCCCGGCTGGTTCGGTCGGATACCCTCTAAAGATGGTACGGTTGCAGAAGTGTTAAGAGACTATGGCTATAACACATTTGCAGTAGGCAAATATGGCTTAACGCCTGATGAAGAAGCAACAGATGCCGGGCCTTTTGACCGCTGGCCTACAGGAAAAGGGTTTGAACACTTCTTTGGTTTTTTGGAATCGGCAACAGATCAGTATAAGCCTAATCTTGTTGAAGACAATATGCATATCAAACCAGATGGAAGACATTTAAGCGCACAGATAACAGACAAGGCAATATTCTATATTGAAAAACAAAAGAAGGCTGCGCCTGATAAACCTTTCTTTCTTTACTATGCACCCGCGGCTACCCATACGCCGCACCAGGTAGATTCTCAATGGCGTTATATGTACAAGGGCAAATTTGATGAAGGCTGGGATGTGTACAGGGAAAAAACAATAGCAAATCAAATAAAAGCGGGCATTATACCGGCAGATGCAAAGCTTCCTGAAAGAAATGAAAATGTTCCCGCATGGAACACGCTCAATGCAGATGAAAAAAGGTTGTATGCAAGGTTTATGGAAGTGTATGCCGGCTATCTGTCTTATACTGATTATGAGATAGGAAGAGTGGTGAATTATCTTAAAAGCATCAACCAGTTAAACAATACGTTGTTCTTTATTATTATCGGTGATAACGGCGCTACAAAAGAAGGCGGTTTTTATGGGGCTATCAACAAAAACCCTGTCAGGAATTATAAAGGGGATTTCTTTAAAGAGAACCTTGCCAATATTGATATGATAGGAACGCCTGAAGGCCATAGTACAAGTTATCCAATAGGCTGGTCGCAGGCTGCCAATACGCCATTTAAATACTGGAAAAATGACGCCAATGCAGAAGGTGCAACACATACACCTTTAATTATTTTCTACCCGGATAAAATTAAAGAAAGCGGCACCCGCAGCCAATATGGTCATGTAATAGACCTCTTGCCAACAACGCTTGATTTTATTCATGAACCTGTACCTGCAACAATACGATCTGTAAAACAGGATCCTTTGCAAGGCATTTCATTATACTATACGGTGAATGATAAAGCCGCGCCTTCAAAACATCTGACGCAGTACTATGCCATTTTTGGTTCGAGAGCTATCTATTACGATGGCTGGAAAGCAGGTGTTTTTCATCATCCTACGCAAATAGATTTCCTGCGTGATAAAGATTCTGCTTTAACCAAAAAATATAATGATGTGTGGGAATTATATAACCTGAATACTGACTTTAATGAAAGAGTTGATCTTGCAAAAAAATATCCTGAAAAGTTAAAAGAACTGCAGGAACTTTTTGAGAAGCAGGCTAAAGAAAATAACATCTATCCAATCATTGGCTGGGATGATATATACCAGGGAAAAGTGCATAAGAATTTTAATGATTAAACATACCTCCATTCAAAATCAGTATAGCAATAAATCAAAGAATTGGAAACATCATTGTTTCATAAACTCTATCCTGAAACAGAACAATTGGATAAGAACAAAGCTGAGTTTAACAAATCATCACGTTTCAGCAATGCTGAAAGAGATTAATAATAACATTTATAAAACTTCTTTCAAAAAAATATCATTATGCTGCAGACCATAAATAAAAAGCATCAAATTGTATTGCGGGCAATTTTATTTTTAATCGTAACAGGCATTCAACCCCTTTTTGCACAACATAGTCCTTCCCAGGAATTTAAAGGTAAGATGGGTAAAACCTTAGCTGAGTCGGTTCCATATAAAATTGAATACAATCCAAAAGCCGCTGCAGGCGCACCTAACATTATCTGGATACTAATCGATGATGCAGGCTTTGGCGCTACTTCAGCATTCGGTGGCTTAGTTGAAACGCCTAATATTGAAAAGCTTGCCGATAATGGTTTACGATTTACTAATTTTCATACAACCGCCATATGTTCTCCTACACGGGCAGCTTTGCTAACCGGACGAAATCATCATTCAGTACACATGGGCATGTTAACACCAGCCGTAAGAGATTTTCCCGGTTACGATACAAGAATGCCTTTTGAAAAAGCAACTATTGCTGAAATACTGCGCGAAAATGGCTACAACACCTTTGCTTTAGGTAAATGGCATCTTGCACCAGTTACAGAAAACGGCCAGGCAGGGCCTTTTAACCGGTGGGCCACCGGCAGGGGTTTCGATCATTATTATGGTTTTCTTCCTGGAGCCACTGATCAATGGCATCCTGAATTATGGGAAGATCAAACCAGGCTTGATATAGAACCTAATATAACACACCTGAATGAATTACTGGCGGATAAGGCTATAAAATATATCGCTAATCAAAAATCTGTGAGTCCTGAAAAACCTTTCTTCTTATATTTTGCTACAGGCGCTACACATTCCCCGCACCAGGTAGCCAAAGAATGGATCGATAAATACAAAGGCAAGTTTGATATGGGCTGGGATAAGTACAGGGAAACTGTAATAGAACGCCAGAAAAAGCTAGGCATCATTCCTGCTGATGCAAAATTACCACCGGAAAATCCTGGTGTTAAGCCCTGGGATTCTCTTACAACCAATCAGCAAAAAGCCTATGCGCATTTCATGGAAGTATACGCGGCTTTTTATTCTTACACCGATTATGAAATAGGCCGCATCATTGACTATCTTGACCAGATCGATCAACTCCAAAACACTATGATCGTAGTGATATTGGGTGATAATGGCGCGAGTAAAGGTGGCGGCCAAACAGGAACAGTAAATCCTTCTATTAATAAATTAAAGGGTAAGGAGAAGATCGATGCAATATTAAATGCCCGTGATATTATAGGTTCCGATGAATCAAGTACAGATTATCCTGTTGGCTGGGCGCAAGCATGCAACACACCATTTCGTTACTGGAAAACAGATGCGAATTCAGAAGGCGGCACAAGAAACCCGATGATCTTATATTATCCGCAGTTAATAAAAGAAAAAGGTGTGAGAAATCAATACAGCCATTTGATTGATGTGCTGCCCACAACACTGGAAATAGCTAAAGCAAAATACCCGCCTGTGATTAATGGTTATAAACAGGATAAACTAGAGGGAACAAGTTTGGCTAATACAATAGCACAACCAAAAGCGCCTTCACACCATACGGTTCAATACTATGAAATTGCCGGTTCAAGATCTATTTATAAAGATGGGTGGAAAGCAGAAACATGGCATACACACGGCCAATCATTTGATAAAGATGTTTGGGAATTATATCACCTGGATAGTGATTTTAATGAGCTTAATAACCTGGCAACACAAAAGCCTGAAAAATTAAAAGAGCTTCAAAATGTGTTTGATGAAGAAGCCAAAAAATACAATGTATATCCTTTAAAAGATATGACTGAAGCAAAACTGGCTTCAGGTCGCAGCGTGTATAGTTATCAAAAAGATGTAACACTTTATCCCGGTGTGGATAATCTCGTTGGCGTAAGCACGCCTGTGTATAATGGCAAATCCTTCGAGGTAACAGTTGAAATAAATATTACATCAACAAAAGAAGAAGGGGTATTGTTTGCTGTTGGCGGAGATGAAAGTGGTATTAGCCTTTTTATAAAAGATGGCAAGTTTCAATATGCGCATAAATCAAACAATAAAATAAATTACATTGTTTCAGATAAGCCTTTTGCTACCGGCCTGGTAAGTTTTAAGTTGGTCTATAAACCAGATAGTGATACACAAGAGTCAGGTGAACCGGGCGCTGGTGCTTTGAGTTCTGGCACTGAAACAATTTTTATAAACAACGAGAAAGTTGGTGAAAGAAAGTTTGCCGCAAATGAAGCTGCTATCGTTAATTATAACCGGGTAGATGGAACTGATGTTGGGAGGGATTTGCATTACACCGTTTCAGACCAGTATAAATCACCATTTGATTTTACCGGGAAAATTAAAAAAGTAACTATTCATTTTCTTGAATAAATCGGGATTGGATGAGGCTTCAAAATCGTTAAATTATGTTTAAGCAAGAGTTCTTTCTGCAATATGTGTAAAGAAATTGTCTGGCATAACCGGCACTTATATGATCTTTCAACCAATAGGGATGAATATATATCATTATAAAATTTTTATTCAAAGGCTCACAAAAAAATAAATTCCATGAAAGTTAAATTCTATATGCTGGTTGGGCTTGTTTCAGGTATCTTTTATTTTGAATCAACTGCGCAAAAAACAGTTTCATTGCAAAAAGAAAACTTCACAACATACAACAGGGTTTTATCAGTAAAGGATAGTAACCATTTGGCAATTGTGCATATCGATGCTAAACCAAGCAGTGGTGTGGCATGGTTAAAAGATATAAACTTTAAAAATGGCGTTATTGAGTTTGATGTAAAGGGCAAAAATGTACAGCAACAAAGTTTTGTTGGCATCGCATTTCACGGTTTAAACGACTCTACCTATGATGCAGTTTATTTTCGCCCTTTCAATTTTACGTCTGATGATGCAGTAAGAAAAAGCCATTCTGTTCAGTACATCAGCATGCCGAAATATGAATGGTATTATTTGCGTGAAAAATTTACGGGCAAATTTGAAGATGCACTGACAAAAGCAGTTGATCCTGATAAATGGTTTCATGCAAAAATTGTGGTTGATAAAAATGAAGTAAATGTTTATGCTGATAATGATGATAAGCCATCATTATCAGTCAAGACTTTAAATAATTATGGTGCAGGTAAAATAGGGTTTTGGGTAGGTAATGATTCTGATGGAGATTTTACAAATCTTATTATAAAACAATAAAACCTATAATATTTCAAAACCTGTTATGTAAACTAAAGAAGTGCTAAAAATAAAAAAAAGCCCGTTCA
>Ga0164241_10005278_pt1 | contig 12176 bp, 6 predicted proteins | sample OricomyardsoilBY_FD_108780 | JGI IMG/M metagenome (GOLD analysis project Ga0164241, IMG submission 108780) | Backyard soil microbial communities from Emeryville, California, USA - Original compost - Back yard soil (BY) | ecosystem: Environmental > Terrestrial > Soil > Unclassified | place: USA...
AAAACGCGAGAAGCAGGTGGACGTCATTCACGAATGGTTGCTCTGTGCAGCGAGCGTGCCAGCGCGCTAGTGTCGCGGGCAGCGAGCGACGGAAACCAAGCGCTCATCGACGCGATGCCCAACAAGACGCAGTCCAAGTCTACCGGCCTGAAGGTCAAGATCGCGACCTTCAACGTGAACGGGATCACCTCGCGCTTACCGCACTTGCTCGAGTGGCTCGCCAAGGAGTCCCCCGACATCGTCTGCTTGCAGGAGTTGAAAACGCTCGACACCGGTTTTCCGATCGTGGAGATCCGCGCCGCGGGCTACGGGGCGATCTGGCGAGGTCAGCGTTCTTGGAATGGCGTGGCGATCCTCGCCAAGGGTCAAACGCCGGTCGAGGTTCGACGCACCCTGCCGGGTGATGAGTCCGACGACCAGAGCCGCTATCTCGAGGCGGTCGTGGGCGGTATCACCGTGGCCTGTCTTTATTTGCCGAATGGCAATCCTCAGCCGGGCCCGAAGTTTGCGTACAAGCTGGCCTGGTTCGAGCGGCTGATCGAGCATGCAGGGGCGCTGTACACGAGCGGCAAGCCAGTCGTGTTAGCTGGCGATTTCAACGTGGTGCCGACCGACTTCGATATCTACAACACGCGCTCATGGCTGAAGGACGCGCTGTTGCAGCCGGGGAGCCGCGCTTGCTATCAGCGGTTGCTGGCGCAAGGTTGGGTCGATTGCTTGCGAAAGCTCCATCCGGACGAGCGCATCTATACCTTCTGGGACTATTTCCGCAGGCATTGGCAGACGAATTCGGGACTGCGCATCGATCATCTGTTGTTGAATGCTGAGCTTGCGCCGCACCTGGTCGGCGCGGGGGTGGATACTTGGGTGCGGGGGCTCGAGAAGGCGAGCGATCATGCACCGACGTGGATTGCTCTCGGGTGAGAGGTATTCACGGACGCCGCTTTTTCCGGTGTTGCATTCTGGTCGTGCGCCCTGAGACAAAATTGCCGACACCACCAGCTTAGCCAACAATCCCGGTCGAACCCTTTGGTTCCAACGAGTCTGGTCGTTGGCGGAAAGAGGCCAAGGCGGCCGCGAGGGAGCAATGGGCTCGATTCAGGTCAACGATACGAACTTCCCCCTGGTTGTCGTCACATTCGAAGGCTCGGTGAGCGATCAGGAATTCGAGCGCTACCTGGCTCGGCTCGACACGCTTTGGGGGCGCAACGTTCGAAGTGCCATTGTGCTCGAAGCGAGCCGGGCGGACCGGTCACCCGCAACTCAACGGCGCATGCAAGCAGAGTGGCTGAAGAAGAACGACTATTTGCTGCGTGCGCACTCAGCTGGTACGGCGTTCGTGATCAGTTCGGCGCTGGTCCGCGGCAGCCTCACCGCCATCCTCTGGCTGCAGCCGTTGCCAACGCCATACATCGTGGTTGCCACGCTCGCTGAAGCGGAGCGCTGGGCTCGCCGACAATTGCAGCTTTCAGTGACGGGGGCTGCCTAGGACATTGCCACGATGTCGATCCGGATCACCTCCACGGTCACGGACTCTCGGCCGAGTGGCTAGGGCTAGCCACTCGGTTTACTAGTGGAGTTCAGTGAGCGTTGGCGGGCTACATTCCCGCCAACGCCTCTTTCATGATGCTGTCGTCGATGAGCGGCGTGAGTTGCGTGCGGGTGCGTGCGGTGCGACCCGTTTGAGCCGCGACCCAGACGTCTTCTTCGACGAGGACGTCGAGGATGTCGGGGACGAGCGTGCCGAGCCACTGCTCGTTGTGCCAGACCTTATCGAGCAACGCGGCGTCCATATTCAGGGCTTTGACCACGCGTGGCTTGACCGTATCCGGTTGCTCGCGGAATTGCTTTTGCGCCTGGATCAATGAGCGCACGAAGGCGACGATGCCGCGGCGTTTTTCGGGATTGGCCAGTGTTTCTGCAGTCGAGTGCAGACTGACGATCTCGCGGTATACGGAACGATCTTGGAATTCAATCGCGTCAGCGCCGATGCGATCCATGGCAACTTGTGGTGACGGCTCCCAGAGCGTTACTGCGGCTACCGTGCCGTTCGCGAGCAAGTTCGGGATAGTGTCGGCCGACGCAGAGCGGATGGTCACGTCTTTGTCGGTGAGGCTCACGGTCCGCAGCATCTTGTCTACGTAGTAAGCCGCGGACGTGTTCGGGATGGTCGCGATCGACTTTCCCTTGAGGTCGGCCAACTTGCTCACGCCAGCTGAACGACTTGCGACGATTCGATAGAAGGTCTCGGTGACCGTGAAGATGATGCGCAGGTTCGGGTGATCGACTGATTGGCGTAGCGACTGCGTTTCCGCGTTGCTACCGAGATCGACGCTCGTATCGCTTAGCATCGTGACGATCCCGCCGGAGCCGACGGTCGCGGTGCCTGAATAGAAGTTCTCCGCGGCTACCAGCAGCGGCGTGAATTCGATCGACGCGGTGTCGCTCGTGATCTTGAGCGGGGGTAGGGGAGTCGTGCCTCCGGTGCCCGCGGTTGCGCTGCCTGCGGTGCCAGCGGTGGCACCGCCCGCGGCGCCACCCGTACCGGCAGCGGTTGAGGTGCCTGCACTTCCCGCGCTCTCGCTCACTCCGCTGCCAGATGAGCCGGAGGAAGAGCCCGCGGCTCCGGCAGTGCCCCCGGTGGAAGTGCCGGCAGCACTCATGTTTGGCGCGCCGCCGGCGCCCCCGTTGCCTGTCCCGCCGCCAGCAATTGCACTGGTTCCCGCGCCGCTCACGACGTTTGCGCCAGCAGTTCCACCCTGCGAGGTGTTATTCGAACCTTGTCCGCAAGCAATGAGTCCGAGCGCGCAAGCGATTAAGAGTGCGTTTGAGTTCCGCATGATCCACCTCGTCGCCCCTATCTCGGGAGCGCCCGGCAGTCATTGGTCACGATGCGATTGCGCGCAATATTTATGATGCGCAGGTGAGTTTAATCACATCTGTACTCTTACTTCGGAATCGACAGCGGACTGCGTTGCGCAAAATCGCGACAAAGATTGCGAACTTGTCACGCGCGAATCCGCGGGAAATTAGCCCGTTTGCAGTCATGCGGTCGCTTTGCACCCACTCGTGGGAATCTGATTGGACGCGGTTTGCGTGCTCGATTCCATATGTTAAACGAACGCCGAGGTTATCAATCATGCTCCTACGTCGCTTGCCCACCATCGCTTTGCTCGCTGGCTTGCCTCTCGTCCTCGCTCATTGCAGCTCGGACAACACCACCGGAGGCGGCACCGCAGGTGCCGCGCCTCAAGCTGGCGCTGCAAGCGTCGCAGGTGCACCGGGCACTGCGGGTGCCAGCACGGGTACGGCGGGTTCGGCACCGGTCGCGGGTGCCGGGAATACGACCTCGAGCGGCGGTGGCGGTGCCGGTGGCGCGAGCGCGGGCAGCAGTAATGGCACCGCGGGGGCCAGCATCGGTGGCGGTGGCGCGAGTGGCGGCACGACGGGGACTGCGGGCGCCGGCACGGGTGGTGGGAGCAGCGCGGGTGCGGCGGGTAAGGCGGGCGGGGGAAGTGGTGGCGGATCGACGGGTGGCTCGTTCACCCTCACGAGTCCAGATCAAGCGGAGGGAGCGAAGTTTGGTAAGGATTTCACGTGCGACGCGATGAACGGAACGTTTGGTTCCGGTGTCAATCCTGAGCTGAATTGGGCGGGCGCTCCTTCCGGCACGATGTCGTTTGCGATTACGTTCATTGATACGACGCTCGCCACCGTCGATCCCAACGACTCGAAGTCGCAGCATTGGGCGATCTGGAACATTCCGGCAACTGTGATGAAGTTCCCGAAGGGAACCGGAATGACGCTTGGCGGTGATTTGGTGGGCGCCAAGCAGAGCGGGAAGTTTCTAACCCCGTGCGCACAGTCGCTGATGAATGGCATGGACGACCAATATGAGCTCACAGTCTATGCGCTCTCCACGGCGACGCTCAACGTCACCGGGACAAGCGTCGCGAATGTGTTGACTGCGCTGAAGACGGCGTCCGTGCTAGGGAAGGCCACTTTGCACGGGCATGCTGGCCTGAAAGGCAAGTAGACGCTTCTCCGTCGCTCGTTTGAGATGGACAGACGCGGGGTCGATAGCGGTCGACTCCGCGTTCTTTGCATTTCACGGTTGCTCGAGCCCTGACGCCGCTACCGCCTCCACTTGTGATGGCTCCGCCGCTGCTGGTTCCATTCGCCAGCCCGTTGTGCCCGGTGCTACGCCAAGCCCATCGGTGCCCTAGCTACCGCGGCCCCTGGTCGCCCCGCTGTCTCCACGGCCTCCCGCGCTCGTACCACCCGATTGCGCGGTCATTTCCGCAAGACTAGTCGGACGTCCGTCGCGTCAACGACACTGCTGGCAATCGGCGGCATCTGCTGGCTCTTCCCGCTATGTGTGATCAGGGCGAACAGCAAGCTGTGCGCCGGATCGTGTGGCGTGATTCGAGTTTTTCCGGTCCAGGCAGGCGCCACCGCAACGACGCCGATGGTCCTTTTCAAGGTGTCGAACTCGTTGACTGCTCGACCATCGAGTAGGGGCGGATCGAGTCTGAGGAATAGGCCGGTGGCCCACGCTTTGGCGTTCGAATTGGGGTTGTGGCACGTAGTTCCGCAATTGACGTGAAGCCACGCCAAAGCGGGTGCCGCAAGTCCGGTGCCATCGTCACCAATCAGCAGCGGGATCGACTTGGGTGGCTTCGATAGTCGCTTCTCGGCGATCAATTGCTCTAAATTAAAGCCAGTTGCGCCAGCAAGGCCAAGGAGCACTTGATCGAAACCCAAGAGCCGATCGTTGCGACTGCGATGGCAGTCGGTGCATTCATCGGACGTTAGGATGTGATAGCTTCCTCGCCGAGTGGGATGTCAGCTCCGCCCGAACGCATCGCGTCGGATTCATCGCCGTCTCAAGCGTAGGTAGCCGAGACCCAATAATCACTATCGGTCTTTTGCCACATGCGCGTTTCGAGCGTCGCCCCGCGCGTTTGAACCCTTCCACACCTTGGTCCCGATCGGAAATATCCATTCGTTCGGATCGGAGTTGTCGATGACTTCGCCTTCTGGCAAGCTGATCCAACGCTGTTTTTCGCGCCGTCCGACCACAGCGCGACGGCTGGCGCGTATGCTTCGACACCTGGGCTGATGAGTTTGGTAGCCAGGTCTACGCAGAGCCAGGTGCAGCCGAGGCTCGAGCGCGGATCTCGCGCGTCCAAAGCGCAGGGCGATCAACTCTTTTGACAATCACCATGCCTCCCATAGTGTCCGTGTATTGCCTACTTGGTCACCGAGACACAGTTAGAAACACTGCGATTGTTGGGATCTGCCGATCTTGCGCGGTTTGTTCGAGTCGTTAATTGGTCGGTAACATTGTGTTGATGACTGGTGCGTTGCTCGAATGAACAACGGGCAATATCCCTCATTCGCCAGAACGCGCCGTCTCTTATCGCCCCGGATTGCCGTTATGCTGCGCAGTGCTTTTTTGCCTGCTGTCTCTGACCACGGCTTACTGAGTACGAGTATCTAGATCGAAATACGAATCTAGGAGCACCAGAGCCCAGCTTTTGCTGCGTTGTCGGAGAGGTCCATGATCAAATTGAAGCACGGAGTCCAAGCACTTCTTGGTTGTACGCTCGCCTATGTCACTGCGTGTGGGGGCAGCACGAGTCCCGGTGACATGGGCGGGGAAAGCATTGCTGGCTCAACCGGATCTCATGCTGGCTCGACGTCGAGTGGCACGCAGCCGTCGTCGAGCGCAGGTGCTTTCAGCAACAGTGGCGGGGCCTTCGGTGTGAGCGGCGGCGCGCCAGCAGATGGCAGCCGAGCAACGACTGGCGTTGCAGGTGCGGAGCTCGGATCAGGTGGCGAGACGAGTGCGAGCGGCGGAAGCAGCAGCGTTGCTGGCGGTCCTGCGGGCGGAATGAGCAGCACGAGCGCAGGCGCTGCACCAGCAGCTGGCGGCCAAAATTCGTGTCCCGCGATGGCGCCAGCGAACCGCAGCATGTGCACGACCGCGACGGCTGCTGGAGCGAATTGTCTCTATGTCGGCGAAAGCTGTGCTTGTCGCGGCGCGATCGCGATTACTCCGATTCCGCGTGGTGGCGCGGCCGGGGCTGGTGGCGCGAGTGCCGGAGTTGGCGGTGCAACCGGCGCCGGCGGTGGAGCTGGCGCGACGCGAACTTGGCAATGCACCGGCAGCGGGGCGGCCTGCCCGGCAGCTGCGCCGAAGACGGGCGATATGTGCACCAACCCAACAGGAGCGGGCGCTGCCGCGTTGGATTGTCCGTATCCCGATGGCGCAACGTGTCGCTGTACCAACCGACGTTGGGAGTGCACGCCGCCGCCACCGCCCGCGTGCCCCGCGAAGGAGCCCACCGGCACGTGCACTGCAGTTCAAGCGTGCAACTACGGTACTGCCGCGATGCGCGTGCGCTGCGAATGCGATGGCGCGAATTGGGGCTGCGACATGCCGGGCGGCGCGGCTCCGCGCTGCACGGCGAAGGCGCGCGCGGCGCTCGCAACCGGTGACACTTGCACGGGGATCGGCGAGTGCGCGGTCGCCGGGGCGACGACGGCTGTCTGCGTTTGCAATGGGAAGACGGTGACCTGCAACTAGCGCGAGCTTGCGGGTCGCTGAGCGATCAGCGACCCGCGTTGGGTGTGTTTATGGGGTTCTTGCGCAGCGGAATCCGGTCTCTCTTATGTTCCATTCCGCCGGGTAGTTGCTCCGCGACGAGGACGCCAATTTGGTAACTCCTTCATCGAATGAGCCGCCGCGTTGGGCTCGGAATGTATCCGACGGAGCATCCAAATTCCCGCAATTGTCGCAAGTCGCGGTGTAGCTCGTCATTCCATCGTAGGTCCATTCCCCAACATTCCCTGCCAGATCTGCTTGTCCAAACAAGCCGTTGCCTGCGGAGATCGACCCAACCGGCGCAATGTTCGTGACTCCAGAACACGTTCCCGCGCCATTCAAGTAGCACCCGTACACGGCCAGGTTTGCGTTCATTCCAGGCGATGCCGCGCCCCACGGGTACGCGCGCTGAGCGCTTCCACCAACCGCCGCGTAGTTCCATTCGGCTTCGCTGGGTAGGAAACCGCCGTCCCAAATGCAGAACGCTACTGCTTTGTACCAAGTTACGCTGTTGATCGGCCGAGTCTCGTTGCTGCCGCTGCTCGATGTCCAGGTTTGGTACCCATCACCGACCCCAAGCGCGGAATCCCACGCGGCTTTACTCGTGGGTAGCTGGTCCATATTCCACTCCGTGTCCCAGCCCGTTTCATAACCACCGGCAGCAGCGCTATTCTTCAGCCCAGCCGCGCTATTCAAATGCGCATGCTTGCCCGACCCCGCAGCAGGAGTCCAACCGCCAACCACAGCGTCCACGAACTTCCTGAACCTGCCGACCGTCACCTCGTACTTGTCGAGCCGGAAAGTGCTGACGGTTGCTGGATAGTTCGCGTCGTTGTCGCGTTTGAACGCCCCACCGGTCACGACCGGACTCGTGCAGCAACTCTCGTTCGCCGTTCCGCAATTCGCCGCCAAACCAGTACAACTCACCGGCGCTTGGCACGTATTCGCAACACACACTGGCGTCGTGGCCGCACACGACGTTGTCGTGCTCCACACGCCATTCGCGCCGCAAGTTTGCATGCCATTGCCCACACATTGCGTCTGCCCGGGCTCGCAGCTGCCCACACAGCTCGCGGTGGTGCCGGTCGCGACGCACGCCTTGTCCGAGCATTTGCTCGTCGGTCCGTATTGACCATCTGCTCCGCAGGTGCGAAGGCCGTTGTTCGAGCAATCTTGCTGACCTGGCACGCACACGCCCTTGCAATCTGCCGAGCCGGTCGCGGCTACGCACGTCTGATTCACGCACGTCTTGGCAACGCTCGAGCTCAAACCGTCGGCTGAACAGATCTTGACGCTTTGCCCTTGGCAGAAGCTCTGGTTCGGCGTGCAGACTTGCGGTTTGCACTCGCCCGCGTCGCATGTCTCAGTTGCTTTGCAAACGGTACCGCCTGCGACGTACCCGTCGCCAGACGACGTACACAAGGTCGCCCGTTTGCCGTCGCAAGTGGGCTGATTTGGCGCGCAAACGCCTGTTTTGCAGGTAGCACTCGGGGTATCACAATATTGGTTGTTGCCGCACGCAGTCTCCTCATCAGACGAGAGACCATTGTCTGCACACTGACGCACGCTTTTGCCGGAGCAGAAGCTCGCGCCCGGCGAACATTCTTGATCTTCGCACGCACCCGAAAGGCAGGTCTGCTTTGACGAGCACCGGAGGCCAGCTGTGAGATATCCCGTACCGTCCGTGTTGCAGGTCGTGGCGCGGTTGCCATCGCACGCGGGTTGATTCGGCACGCACACGTTCCCGAATCCTTCGCCGCCTTCGCCGCCTTCGCCGTCGTCCGCAGCGCCTCCGGGAGTGTGGCCACCCGTGCCTCCCGCAGTGTCGTCGGTGCCGCCTTCTCCTACGCCGTCAGATGGCCGCTCGCCTGCTGCACCGGCACTCGCGCCACCATTGCCGCCCGCCTTGGCACCGCCTTCGCCGGCCGGTGCGCAGGTGCGCCGATGCTCACAGGTGTCGAACTTTTCCGAGCAGGCCGCCAATTGCGCTGCAGCAACGGGGGCGAGACTCAATAACAGCCAATATTTGTGATTCATGGTCCAGTTCCTCAACGGTTCAGGCAGTGGGTGACCGCACTTCGACGATCCGTGGGCCTATCGGTCGCGTCGAAGCGGCAGTTGCTTGCCCCGCCGCGCCCGACGCGTTTTTTGTCGATCGAATTCCCCACCGCGCTCCTTCCGCCTGTCGCGCGCCCTCGCCCAACGTGAGTGAGGCGTCAATTGAACAATTTTTAGATCGAAACCAATAGCGCCGCGCCCGCGCTCCATGCTGGCGGTATCCGCCATCGTCACTTGCTCTCCGGCCGGCAAGCGTCTCAAACTCTGCGGAATGGCTTGGCGGCGCGTGGCAACCCTACTCTTCGCGGTCGGTTGGGGGGCAAACCACTTTGCTTCGTTGCTTCAGGTGTATCGACAGCGCCTGGGGCTCGATGCCGCCGCGCCCGCGATGCTGTTTGCGATGTACGCGCTCGGGCTCGTCCCCGGCTTGCTGCTCGCTGGGCCGGTCTCGGATCGCTATGGGCGGCGTGCGGTGGTGATGCCCTCCGCGTTGGCGGCGTTTGCGGCGAGCGCGTTGCTAGGCTTGGCGGGCGAGAGCTTTTCACTGCTACTCGTGGGGCGGCTGCTGTACGGACTAGGCGCAGGCGGTGTGATGAGTGCGGGGGCGACGTGGTTGATCGAGCTCTCCCAAGACGCGATCGCCTCCGGCCCGCGTCGCGCAACCGTCGCGCTCTCCGCCGGTTTTGGACTCGGACCACTCGTGACGGGCGTTTTCGCGCAGTATTTCCCCGAGCCGACGCGCACACCTTTCGCGCTGCATCTCGCTGTGCTTTGCATCGCGCTGTTAGTCGTTCGCAGTGCACCTGACGCAGGTGTGAGCATGAGCTCCAGCGCCACGACGACACAGCCCTTGATTCGCATCGAGCTGGACTCCGAAGCTTGGGCGGCGTTCTTGCGCGGCGTGGCGCCAATGGCGCCGTTCGTGTTCGGATTTCCGGCAATCGCTTTTGCGGCTCTACCCCACATGCTGGGTGGTGCACTAGGGTCGGCGCCGCTCGTGTATACCGGCGCGTTGTGCGCGCTCACGTTGGCGTCAGGAGTCATCGCGCAGCCGCTCACGCGGCGCTTTGCGCCGATGAATGCGGCGCGATTGGGCCTGGCGATGGGCACCGTCGGCCTCTTACTGGGCGCGCTTGCGGTGGCTACACGCATCCCGGCAGGGTTGTTGCTCATTGCACCACTGCTCGGCGCCGCTTACGGCGTCTGCATGACCTCGGGGATCCAGTCGGTGCAGCGTCTTGCAAAGCCCGAATCGCGGGGCGGCGTGATGGGACTCTTCTATGTGCTCACGTATGTCGGGTTCGCGGCGCCCTACCTGCTCGCGTTGGCGACCCGGGCCGTCACCCCAGCCATTGCTCTCGAAGTGTTGGCGGGCCTCAGCTCGATCACTGCGCTCGCAATTCGCTGAAGCTCAATTTCCGCCTAAATCGAGCAGTGACTCCAAATCATCACGGGTCAACTTGCCGGCGAAGGCACGTTCATCACCCATCACGGCGGCTACGAGCTGCCGCTTTTGATCCTGTAACTGGGCCACGCGCTCTTCGACCGTGTTCCGCGCGAGCAAGCGATAGGCGATGACGGGGCGAGTCTGCCCGATCCGATGCGCGCGATCGATGGCCTGCGCTTCGACCGCGGGGTTCCACCACGGGTCGAGGATGAAAACGTAGTCCGCAGCGGTCAGATTCAAGCCGACGCCGCCGGCTTTGAGGCTGATCAAGAACACGGGCAGCCCGGGATCATTCTGGAACCGCGTGACGACCGCATTCCGATCTTTGGTTTTCCCATCGAGGTACTCGAACGCGATCCCTTCTTCCTTGAGGCGCGCACGCAAGATGCCGAGTAGCGAGGTGAACTGGGAGAATACCAGCGCCTTGTGCCCTTCCTGCAGGACGTCACGGAGTTGTTCGATGAGGAGCTCGATTTTGGAGCTGCGTTCGCCGCTACGTTTGCGGTCGATCAGCCCGGGGTGACACGCTGCTTGGCGCAAACGCAACAGCGCTTCGAGCACTTGTGGGGTGCTGCTCGAAGGATCGCTGAGCCCCTGCTTTTTGATGCTTGCCTGATAGAAGCGTAAGAGTTCTTGGTAATGCAGGCGTTCTTCAGTGCCCAGCTCGACGAACAGCGTCTGTTCGCTTCGGTCCGGCAAGTCCTTGGCCACCTCTTGCTTGGTCCGCCGGAGTACGAACGGGCGCAACACGTGGTGAATCAATTTCAAGGTTTCAGGCTTGGTTTGGCCCTTGTCGAGCGCTCGGCCGAGTTCTGGGAGCTCACTCAGCATGCCCGGATTCAAAAACTCGAACAGCGACCACAGTTCGCCCAAGTGATTTTCGATCGGCGTGCCACTGAGCGCGATGCGATGCGCTGCGCGAAGCTGCCGGGCGCATTTGGCGGTTGCGCTCGCATCATTTTTGATGGCCTGGGCTTCGTCCAATACCACCGTTGAAAGCTCGAGCTTTTCGAGTTGTGCAATGTCGAGCCGGAGAGTGCCGTAGGTCGTGAGCACCACGTCTACGTTGACGAAGGCTTGCTCGACTTCCCCGCGGTCCGCACCCCAATGCGTGTGCACGCGCAATTCGGGGGCAAAACGCGCAGCTTCGGTGCGCCAGTTGTCGAGCAGCGAGCGCGGCAGCACGACCAGTGAGGGCGCTGCTTGGTGCTCGGCGTGCGTGCGGGCGAGGTGCGCCAGGACTTGGATCGTCTTGCCGAGACCCATGTCGTCTGCCAGGCATGCCCCGAACTTCAACTCTGCGAGCGCGCCGAGCCACGAATAGCCGTGCGCTTGATAGGGGCGCAGAGCGCCAGAAAAACCTACCGGCGGCGCGAGCGGCGTGATCCGGCGAAACGTTGCGACCTGCTCGCGGAGCTGGGCCAGGCCCGGGACGAGCGCGCCGACGTCCAGCACGTCCAGGACGGCTTCGGCGATGCCGATTTGCCGGGCGGAAAAGCGCATCGACGCATTGCGTTCGGGTAACGAGGCGGCAAGCCCACCCCAACGGTCTAGCCACTCGGAGGGCAACAGGCCGCGACTGCCGTCACCCAATTCCACGATGTGCCCCGCGCGTGCGCCCTTGAGCAGCTGCGGCAGTGTCACGCGCGTCGTTCCGAAATGGGCCCCGCCTTGCAGCTCGAACCAATCCAAGCCCGATTCGAGCCGGACTTCGAAGTTCGTCAGTGAGCGATAGCGCTTGCCTTCCGCGAACACCAGACAGCCCGCCTCTAACAATGCTCTCACCGCGGGTAGCAGGCGCGCGGTGTTGATCTTTACGTCGCTCGCGGGTGCATTTCGCTTGTTCTGGTTGAGCAATTCGAACCCTGAATTGCTCAATGTGAGCAGCGCCGCGGCTTCGAATACGCGATCGCGTTCGAGCACTTTGCGTTGACCGAGGAGTAGCAAGCGCGCTTCCCGACGCATCGGCACGCGTTGTTCATCGTATTCGAAGAATACGCGACCGGTCGTTGCTCGGCCTCGTGGCGCGTCGAGCTCGACCACGGTGCGGACTGGTTCTCG
>Ga0164241_10005279_pt1 | contig 12174 bp, 10 predicted proteins | sample OricomyardsoilBY_FD_108780 | JGI IMG/M metagenome (GOLD analysis project Ga0164241, IMG submission 108780) | Backyard soil microbial communities from Emeryville, California, USA - Original compost - Back yard soil (BY) | ecosystem: Environmental > Terrestrial > Soil > Unclassified | place: USA...
GATCCGGACCCCGAAGAAACCACGGTGCTCGAGCTACGCCTCGTCGAACAAGGGTTCGAAGTGTCGCAAGCGCGGCAAACCGACCAAGCCTTCAAGTTACTCGAGAAGGGCGACATCGAGATTGTCGTCAGTGAGCTCGAGCTGCAACCGAACGATGGCTTCGCGCTCTTGGCCGAGGCGCGCAAACAGCCGTGGGGCAGGAAGTTGCCGTGGGTGTTCGTGACCGGCCGCGGCGGCCGCAATGACGCGCAGCGGGCGTTCGAACTGGGCGCGACCGACTACATGACGAAGCCCGTTTCGTCTGACCTGTTGGTGGCGAAGCTGAAGCAAATCATCGAGCGCGAGGCCACGCGCGGCGGCCCGGCGCGCGGCGTCGCCGGCTCGCTTCAGGAAATGGGTCTGCCCGAGATGGTGCAGGTCCTTTGGTACGGTCGGAAGACCGGCTCCCTGAAAATCCGTTCTGGTGCGAATTCAGGGGAGATTCATTTCGTGGGTGGCCTGATCTACAACGCGCTGTGGGCGAACCTGCGCGGGGAAGAGGCGTTTTTCGCCATGCTCGGCTTGGTCGAAGGGGAATTTGCGCTCGATCCCAACTTCACCGCCCCCCAACAGGTCATCCAAGACACCCCCGAAGCCTTACTTTTGGAAGGCATGCGCCGTCTGGATGAAGCTGCGCCACGACAATAGCCGAGGGTGCTCCCCGAGCGAGACCGAGGATGGTCATGTGGGACAGCCAATACCTCGCGTAAGCAAGGCACCGAGTCACAGCGCTAGGAGCATGAGAACAATTTCAGGACCTGCCAGCAAATTCCACGCCGCCTTTCGGCCGTGGTATCCTTCGAAATCGCCGTGAAGGGTTTGGTAGTGTCCAACAACGTGCCTCCCCCACTCCTCGGGTTCAATAACAACGTCCGACACCGGGGGCGCATCTTCCACATTCAAACGGAAGACTCCGGCATCAAGAACCCGCGCATCGTCACGCACTTGTTCGCGGACGGTGGCCGCATCATCAAGACTACGCGGACCGAATACACCGAGCACGTGAGTCGCCCGGATATGCAGCCGTTCGTGCGCGGGCTGATGAAAGAGCAGCACAAGGGCATGTTCACTGCCCTGCGCATGGGCGCGTTGGATGAGTTGCTCGAGGGCGCGTGCGGCCCCTTCGAGCAAGCCGCGCCCGTCAGCAAAGCACCGCAGTCGAACGGCGCCGTCAGTGCGCCCGCGCCGGTCACTGAACTTCGCGTCGCCGAACGCGTCTCGCCAGCGGCTGATTTCGAAACTCCGCCGATCTCCTCGGCCTTTGGTGAGGATGAGCGCGTTGCGGAGCGCGGCGAGCGCGTCAACGCGCTCTCGAATCCCAATCTCCGCAAAGTCGTGCCCTCGGCGCCTCCCACTCCCGTGCCGCTCGACGTGGACGTCGCCTCACTCGAACGCATCGCCGCCAAGCCGATCGCGGCGGACCGAAACACCGAACTCAATGCCTTGCTCGCACAGGGCACTCCCGCACTGCGGAAAGGCCGCAGCCCCTCGAGCACGAGCATCTCCGCCACGGGCGCCGCTACGTCACGCCCTTCACCGCGCTCTGCGACGGCTCCAGCCAAGAGCTCCGCGTCGATCTTTGGTGATGGCGTGATCAGCGAGCAATCACTCGATGAAGTGATCTTGAGCTACTTGGCTGAAGATTTGGACGGATCGTCGGAGTAGGCGCTGACGTTCGACCTCACCCTGAGGTCGGGCCGCGGTGCATTCCTGCGCTCCATCGGCTTCGTTTTGGGGTAAGCGGGCGCGGCGCGGCGCGCAGCGGCGCGTAGCCCTTTGTCCGGGTCAGGTCGCGGAGGGCGGAAACACCAGGCGCGACGTGAGGTGCTGTGCTGGATCGCGATCGCCCACTCTCCCAAATCACAGGGGCGAAGCCACGCTCGCTATTCGAGGAGTGTGGCTTGGTCGCCGTACTTGGCGAGGTATTGGCTGAGCCACAGCTTCTTTGCGGTGTTGTCGGAGGACATGTAGCGGATAGTGCCGAAGATGGGACGCACGGGGCCCCACGCGCGGTCGTAGCGGCCGAAGCACCAGAGGATGCCGCTGTAGGAATTGGGATCGCGGCCGTCGAGAGCGTAGCGATCGTTGAGGTAGATGGTGGTGGCGAGCGCGTGTTCGGGGGTCTTGCTCCACTCGAGGATTTTTTTGCCCCAGAGCATGCGGAGGTAGTTGTGGATGCGGCCTTCGCGGAGGAGCTCGCGTTGAGCGGCGTTCCAGATGGGGTCGTAGCTGCGGGCCGCTTCGAGTTGGGCGCGCGTGTAGAGCTGGGGGCGCGGATCGGACTTATGCTCAATGAGCGTCTTTTGCGCCCAATCGGGTAGTGAGTTGAAGCTTTGATAGTCGGACTGGTGGCTGCAATAGTTGAGTCCGAGTTCGCGCCAGACGATGAGTTGATCGAGGAAGGCTTCAGCGCTGGGGTGCATTTTCCAAAAGCCGGTGCGTTCGCCGCGCGTGCGTGAGCCTAGGTCCGCGGGAGTCCACGCTTCGCGCTCGGCGATCGCGCTGACGATGCGGTGTGCGGAGAGGTGCCCGAAGTGCAAGTAAGGTGAGAGGCCACTCGTGGCGGCCTTGTCGGGGTGATTGCGATCTTCGTCGTAGCGGTCGAGCTTGTGCTCGATGAAGTCGCTCAATGCTTTCTTGGCGGCGCGGAGGCCACCGCGGTAGTTGACGATGGGTACGTCATGATCGATCGGCAACGCCGCGAGCGCGCTCGCTTCACCGCGCAAGAGCGCCGCGCTTGCGCCGGGCCAACGATCACGGATCGCACGAGGGAACGCGAGCTTTGGCAGATCGAGGCGAGTGAGCGGCGCCGGCGTGGGGCGCTCAGCCCAATGTGCGGCGAACGATCGCTGCACGGCGCGGCGAAAATCGAACGCGCGGAAGAGGGCTTTATCCAAGGCCCGGATCGGCAGCACGCCGTTGGAGTCGACCGCTTCGAGCCGCACCGAAAGCTTTTTCCCCGCGGCAGCCACCATGCGCGGCAGGAAAAAACAGGGAAAATCGTCGGTGATGACGACTGCTGCGTCGTTGGCCAACGCTTCCAGCAGCCCGCTGCCGGCTCCTGCTTGGGGTTCGACGTACGCGTGATGCGCAATCCCCGCCTTGTCGAACGCGAGCGCGTTCTCGGCCATGCCGTCGAGCACGAAGCGGTGAAAGCGATCGCTCGCGTATGGGTACGCGACGCGCAGCGCTTCGAGCACGAGCAGCGGCTTGTTCAAGCGCTTGGCGTGTTCGAGCGCGCGATCGAGCGCAAAGTTGTCGTGCGTGCGGCGCGCCGCGATCATCCAATACAGCACGTACTTGCCGCTCTCGCGCAGCGGCGCTCGATTAACGGCGCGTACACGAAGCTCAGGAACGGGTGACGGCGGCACGGTTCGACCGTGCCACGAAGCGTCGTTGCGCGCTGATTCTGTCTAGGTTTTTTGCGACTGCGAGCGGGCGGTTCAGCGCTTCACTGAAACGAACCTGCGACGCCGACACTGCTCACCCCAACCCAGGGTTGCATTGCAAACTTGGGTGCAGGTCGCTCTTCGGTGCGCGTGGCTTTCTCGCTGCTGTGATTGCCGGTGAGTAGCAAAATCGTCCCAACAGCCACGCCCGCGATGCCCACGCTGAAGCCGATCGTAGAAACGGTGGCCATGGACTTGGCGCTGTCCAAATCACTCTGCGACTCACACACTTTGTTCGGGCAGTCCGAAGCTTTGCTCATCGCCAAGCCGCCGGTGATGGCGCCTGTGAGCAAGCCCGCGCCCCCGATGCCGAACGCGATGAATGCCGGCATTTTTGACTTTTTTGCGCTGGGATCAGCGGTAGAGGTGTCGTTGCCGGTCGTCGCGACCGCCGCGGTGGTGGTCGCGGGCAGCGCTGCAATGGCGTTCGGATCGCGCTCCAGCACCAGGGTGATTTCTTGGTGCGCGCCGTCGGCCAAGGTGACGGACGTGCTCGCTGGCTTGAAGCCTTCAGCGGTCGCTGTGACTTGATGGGTGCCCGGATCGGTGGGGCGTTCAGCGCCAAGCAACGCGGCGGGCACCGATTTGCCGGCGACCGCGACGCTGGCTTTCGCGTCCGCGGGCGTGACGTGAATCAGCAGGTACGCGATCTTGGGTGTGGCCGCCGTGAGCACTTTTTGAGCGCGCTCCTGAGCGTCGCGAAAAACCTTGGGTGCAGTCGCGGGCAGCACCTCGCGCACGACCATGTTCAAATTCTCGGTGCCCGTAACGACCTCACCCACGTTCACCTGACACTCACCGAGGCGCCCCAAGATCGTGGGCGCGTGATGCAGCGCTTCAGCGCGCGTCAACTTCTCGATCGCTTCCGGGCACTTGCCCGCGTCAGCCAATTGCACGCCTTGAATGCCGAGCGTGCGCGCGGCAGCGATATTCTCCGCGGCTTCGTCCGCGTGACCCGCGCTCGCCAGCGTGGTCAGGAGCGCTGCGCACAATGCGCCGAGCACGTGACGGTGAGAGTGCGATCGGTGCGAGGTCGGGCAGGGGGACACGTCAGACATGAAGCTTCTTTTTATGCTGGCTTGCAGCGGCTGAAAAGCGACAAGCTCAAAAGCCGATGTCGGTGTTTGTGCTTGGGTGGGGAGGCGGTTCCGATGGCGTGGGAATCACCTTCGAGAGCGCTTTGGGGTTCGTTGTCGGAGTCGCGGCCGGCTTGGGTAGTGTGATGCGGACTGGCGGTTTTGTGGGGGATTGTGCGGAGCTCGTGGGGCGACTCGCCGCGGACTCGGGCGTGACGGCAGAGGGCGGCGTGGGCACCGCGGTTGCCGCTTCATTGCGCGGCGGTGACGGCGGAGCGGGTGAGATCTCCGTCGTGTGCGGGAGCTGCGCACTGGGCAGCGCGACGACTTCACTCGTCGGATGCACGCCGTGGTCGCGCCTCAGGAACCACGCACCGCCGGCCAACAGCGCGACCAGCGCGACTCCGCCGACAATCCAAAGCCTGCGCGAAGACTGTGCGTTGGCGTGCTCATCCGCAGCCAGCGCGTGCGCCGCCATCGGACGATCTGTCTCGAGCTGCGACTCATCCGTACTCAGAACTTGCGTCGAGCCTTTCGCGAATTCTCCAGAGTCCGAAGGCGTACCGCGCGGAATCGAGTGCTGCACCGGTGGCGCGTGCCCACGCAGCGTATCGACTCTCACTTCGGGCGAAGACTGACGCGCATACGCGCCAGTGCTCACGCCGAGGGCGAGATCCAAACCCTCGATCATCTCATCAGCGCTCTGAAAGCGAACCTGCACATCACGCGCACAGGCGCGCTGAAACCAATCAGCGACGCTCGCCGGTACCCAGGGGGCGGCCGTGCGCAAATCCGGCAAAGGGGCCGTACAAATGGCCACCAACACACTCGTAAAGGAGTCGCCATTGAAGGCGTAGCTCCCCGTCAGCATGTTGTAAAAAACCACCCCCAGCGAATACAAATCCGATCGCGAATCGACCGCATTCGCGCCGCGCACCTGCTCCGGACTCATGAACAGCGGAGTGCCCAACAACGCGCCCGTCTTAGTCGTCGAAGCGATGCCATGCTCCTCCACCTTGGCGATGCCAAAGTCGAGCACCTTCGCCAACCAACCGTGCTCGTCGTCATCCGAGCGCGTAAGAAACACATTCGCGGGCTTCAAATCACGATGCACGATGCCTGATGCATGCGCGCGCGACAGCGCACGCGCGACGTGACGCGTGATTCTCACCGCGTCATTCAGCGGCACATCACGCTCGCGCTCCAAACGCTGCTCGAGCGTCTCGCCGTCCAGATACTCGAGCACGATGTATGGCGTCCCCTCGGGTGTCTCGCCATCATCATAGACCTGCACGACGTAACGCGAGCGCAGACGGGCCGCTGCCTTCGCCTCGGTCGCAAACCGCAGCCGCGCCTCGGCCGCCTGCGCATGCTCCGCCGCAATCAACTTGATCGCGACCCGCTGCCCCAGCGTCAAATGCACCGCCGACCAAACCGTCCCCATCGTGCCCCGCCCAATCTCCCGCTCCAGCCGATACTTCCCGCCCAGAATAACGCCCTCGGCGATGGTGCTGGGCAGACCTCGGGTCAGGGCGATCGTTTCACTCATGGCGGGAGCAGCGCGTGGAACCGCAGCGGGGCACACCCACACGCGGCCAGGGGTTTGCTTTCAATCCTACGCCCCGCAACGCCTCACTGGCTACGGCCAGCCGAACAAAAGCCTATGCACCGCGCTGAAATCGCAGCGAATTTTGTTTCAGCGGTTCTGCCGGCAGAAGAACGCCCGGATCGATCGCGACCATTGATCTTGCTGGTGGCTCGTGGCAAGGTCCGCCCGCTTTCCAAGCAAGGTGAGGTAGCCAAGCGGTTAGGCAACGGTTTGCAAAACCGTTATACGCCGGTTCGAATCCGGTCCTCACCTCCGCAAGTAGTTGAACATGAACGGCTTCTGGGACCAAGAGTCTCGGAGGCCGTTTTGATTTGGTATACAGGAAATACCAAGGGGGTTGGGATTCGTGGATCAGGGTCATCTGCGATGGCTTCGGGCGTTGAAGCCATGTCATCGCGATCAGAAACTCCCGGCGCGGCGCCACCTTGCTCCAGTGCACACCTCGGCAACAGCGAGTAGGTTAGCGGGCTTTCATGCTAACCCGTGAGGTTCTCGAGCGTGTCCGTGAGCTCTGCATTGTCGGAGCGACCGGTAGCTACAGCCCGGCGCAGGATGCCGAGTACAAGCAGCTGAGGCAGAGTTTACTTGCGTCGAGGAGGTACGGTCCTAGGTTGCCCGCTTTCCTCGACGAGGGCGCGAACCTCTCGGAAGTCAAGAAGTGCCTGCAACCAGCGGGGGGCTATGAATCCCGGCGTGTGCGCATTCGAGAGGGGATGGATCCGCTCTTGAGGCTAGTGGGCGTAACCGACCAACCTGACTTCGCCAAAAGCGCCGACGAGTTTTGCTCGAAGATTGTTCAACTCCTCATGGCCCGAGGGCTCACGCGAGCAGTTGGGGTCCTCACATTCTCGCGACCGTCCTTGGAGATGCCCCCTGACCCAGGTGGCTCGCCGGATGAAGGGTGGACCTGGAACTTGCGCCTTGGCCTGACGATCAAGATCTTCACACGTCTCGACGAGTCTTCGCGAGCCGAGGTCGAGAAACAGATCACAGACGCCGCGAGAGAAGTCGTTCGCGGCGCCAACAAGCAAGACGGGCTGTACAACGTGGAGATTTACCTCGATTCCGAACCCATCGACGATTGGAAGACACAGGCCCTCGCATGGCTTCGAGGAGAGGGCATCAACAATCAAGGCCGCGTGTACTCCGCGAACCTTCCAGTTCGGCAGGTTGAGGGACTCTTCTTCCGATCAAAGCCAGAGGTGAATCTGTTCTACGCGTTGAAGAAGCGTGGCGTCGTCTTCGCGCCCCTGCCGGTCTTTCTGCGCGGAGGGGAGCACCCGAAGCGAATTGAGCCGGACTTCTTCATCATCTCGGATGGGATCGCCATGATCGTCGAGGTCGACGGCGATGCCTTCCACCACGAAAATCCGGTTGAAGCGGACGAGCGTGTGCGCATGATGAAGCACCATGGCGTGCAAATCGAACGAGTTCGGGCCGAGGACTGCGCCACAGCTGACGGCGCAGATAAATGCGCCGACGCCATAGTGAAGGCTTTCGAGAGCTATCGCCGCAGCCTCTAAAGACGGAAGAGAAGGACCTCTTCCCGGTTCGTAAGGCACCCGACGACCGCACGAAATCAAAACGCAAAGGCGCCCGCTCCCAGCTTTGCAACCAACTTCCGAGTGGCAGACGCCCACCGCGACCGCCGGGACATTCTCGAGATACATGGCGTGAACGCATGAACGACGTTGACGAAAGCGACACGATGCCGTCGGAGTGGCTCACGCTCGCCGACCGACCGTTCCATCCAACGTCGGAGGCAAGGCGTCCTGTAAGCCTCGAGTGGGCTCGGCAGAGTGGACATGCCGCACATCTTTACTTGCTCGGTTACCGACGTGCCGCCGAGCTTCTGCTGCCCGAGCTGATCACCCGGAGCAACGAGCAACTCGTCTTCCCATTCCTCTTTCTGTGGCGTCACCACATCGAGCTCTACCTGAAGTTCCTGATCGAGCTTGCCCCCCGAGACCAAGGGAAGACGGGCAAGGTTGAAAAGGTTCACACGCTGACGGACCTTTGGAACAGCCTTCGTCCCCTTCTGGAACCGGACATGCTCGACAGTGACCTGGCAGCAGTGCAGCAGATTGTGCTCGACCTCCACGATGTCGACCCAAGATCGACTGAAGCTCGGTACGCCGATGGCGAAACCCCGACTGGTCTGGTCGAGTCGCTCGCCAAAGTCCCTGACGGCTTCAACCCGGAGCACTTCGCTGCCGTGATGACCAAGGTGAGCGACTTGTTCGATGGCATCAAAATGGGCTACTCCCAGCGCATGATCGTTGACGCTGAGTAAGTTTCGTCAGTCGACCAATAAACCCTGTCCGATCAGTCAAACTGCCAGTGTCAGGTCCCAGGCTGTGTCATTCGCACGCCCATCACCAATTCCAGCGCCGAAAGCCCATCGGGGCGAAGCTCCGTCTCGTAGCACGTTGCGGAAAGTGGGTACTCCGGTGTGACGATGCCAACCCGAGCGATGGTTGCGTTTGGCTTCTCGACGGCAGCCCGTAAGAGGCAGAGGAACCCGCTGTACTCGATCGGCACAGGCGTGAGGACGACCGGCGGGTGCTCCGAGAGCGTGAACTCTTCGTCGGCAGGATTGAATGGTCGAGTATCAGCGCTGAATTGGATCGTCGCATTCACCAGACTTCTATCAGCAAGCAACCGAAACCCGCTCTGGAAGTACCCTGATCCTCGAATTTCGTAACCAGCATGTGGCGCAAGCACGTGAACGAGACGATGCGCAATGAGCCCAGTCTCTGCCGCTTTCGCCATTGCGTCTCGGTCCGCCGGAAGCAACAACGTTTGCCCGCTCTTTGCGTGGAACGAAGGCAAGCGTGTCTGCGTGTACACAATGTCAACAACCAGTCTGATGGCGTCAGTTCCAGGTGGTACTGGCCTGCCAATGACAGCTGTCCAGTTGGGTGGAGGGTTCAGCGACGCCAGCACGCGTTGGAGCCAAGCTGGCTCCCCTTCGGCTGGTCCCTTCGGACTCACCGTACTTACGGCGTTTTCAATTGCCAGGTAAAGGTACCGGAAACGCTCGATGGGGTCGTCGGTGAGATAGGCAAGTCGATAGAAGCGCAGCACCGGATGCCAAACAGTGGGCGCCTCGGGGACCAAGCTCCCATCAGCCCGACCGATTCGAAGGGAAGCGTGAAACTTAGGTGCTTCAAGCAAAGACAGATGGGTAGCACGCAGGCGAGCGCCGTCCGCAGTAGCCCACCAAGCAAGGTTGTCGGTTTCCGGTGCGTCCAGTTCCACAAACTCTCCGAGCTTGGCAGCGATGATGTCGAGAGCGACTTGCGCCTCAAGCCGAGCTGTAGAAATCGCCTGCTCGGCAGTTCCAGAGTGTAGCCTCACCACGATCCAGCGATTTCCCTTTCGGCCGTGAACGGAGCCCCCCGGAAGCGGGCGTTCGAAGCCGATCGGCAGCCGTTGACGGGTCATGAACGCAGCCCCGGAGCAAGGCCCACCGGAGTCGAACAAGTCTATCTCGCCGAGTCGTGGCATCTGTGGAACATACTACAGGTGGCCATGAGTACCATCCTCAACCGAGTAGCGAAGCAGAATTTAGACTGCTACACTTGGAAGAACTGAGTTTGAGATTGCGAGTTCCATTTGAACTACGACAAGCCGGTCGCTGTCATCGACACCAACGTCATCATAAATATCTTCGGATGCTTCCACGTCAGTCGTCACTACGACGAGCCAGGCATGTCCGCCGAACATCCGAAGAGCACGTATCGACGAGATCGAGCTCGGCAGGCGCTGCTCCTGGCCCAGCACCTTCACAACACCAAGGCCACGACGTTCAACATTTACGAGCCCATGACCATCGTCGTACGAGAGGTGAATCCAGAAGCGTCCGACACGTTCGAGCACCACTACACACGAATCTTTGCCAACTACATCAAGGATACAGTCCTTCCTGATTGGACGATGCTTCAACCCGATCGACCGGGCAACGAAGGCAAAGGCGACAAAGCCGACTCGGCATTGGTGCAGCACGCCCAGGACTACGGCGTGCCGCTTGTCTCGTTCGAAGGATTCACTCCCTCTGGCATCGACTCGAACAACAAGATGCGGAAGAAGGCGACTGCAGCTGGCGTCCAACTGCTGACACCGATGGAATTCTACAGCGAGGCCGACGAGCAGCTCCTCGCTGCGCTGTTCTACAACGGCTTCAAGAACGGAGCGAAGCGCTACATTGACGAAGGCCCCGCCCCTGAAGTCAACCATGTCGCCGTGAACGACGTCAACGGGTACTTCAGGCACGTGCTCTTCGGCATCACTGAGGGTTACGTCGAGCCATTGCCGGTAGCGATTGAGGCGACGAGGCAGCGTAACCAATGACCCGACCGCCTCGGCGCCAAGCGACCACACCGCGTGCCTCGAATTTTGCAGACCTACGATGAGCAAGCCCGAAGAGCTACCTCGCACCATCCGTGCTGAAGCGGTGCTTGTTGCATTTGCGAGCATGCCTTTGATGCGACAGACCGTGTTTCGCTCCCCGAAATTCCTGGACGGGAAGATTGACAAAGAAGTGTGCGACACTTTGCTTGTTCACCGTGGCGAAGCGATCGTGATCCAGATGAAGGCGCATCAAGAGCCCAAGAGCGAGCAGGCGACTCGGAAGTGGGTTGCAAAACAATTCCCGAGGGCTTTGTCGCAGGTGATCGGCGCTCAACGAACTCTGCGTGAACGATCGACGTGGTGCGAGCACGAGCTTTCCGGTCGAGTCGAGATTCCTGCGGGGACCATCAGGCCCCGCCATGCTCTGGTGCTCCTGGAGAGCGAGGTGGAAGCGCATGTTCATGCGACCGATGCTCCGGCGGCGGCGACCACCTCGCAGATTCCGCTCACTGTCATGAGCATTCAGGATTTTCTGAGTTTGCTTCGCCATCTTCGGACGTGGCGTGACCTGATCAAGTACTTGGAAGCTCGTAGCGCCTGTCTGGGACCACCTGATAGCCTGACAATCGGCAACGAGCCAGCTCTCCTCGGCTACTACACCGCCATGCGTGATTCATTCCGAGGGTGCAGGGGCATTGTCGACGCTCGTCTGGTCACCGCTCGAGGTGAGCATATTGAGCCAGAGTCGGCGTTCAGAGACAAGGAGCGACACCTTGCCTCGATCCTCGAGTCGTTGATGGACCACATGCCGAGCATGACGGAAATCGTTCTGCCTCCAGACCTTGAGCACATGAGGAACATGCTCGTTCCGCTTGACAGAGGACAGGCAGAGCTTCGAGACGAGCTTTGCAACCTGACCATCCAAGAGCGGGCCGCTTTGGCTGAACAGATCGGCGTAATCTCCGGGCGTTTTATTGAGGAACAGCCTGATGGACCACTGTACGGAGGCGTGCGATTCGGTCGCCATCCTGAGCACCTCTACATGATCGTCGTCGGCTCCAATCCTGACCATGAAATGCTGGGAGTCCATGCGATGGACGTTACCGTTGCCGGCTGCGTTCATTATCGCCGAACGATAGGTATCTCGATACTGCTTAACCAAATCGGCGAGACGATGAAGTTCAACCTGGCAAAGTTCGGCAACGTGCAGCCCACGGTCGAGATGGTAATGGCTGGGCAGGAATACTTTGGACACATCCGCCCCCGAAGCGTTACGGTTGCCAGGTAGCAGATGTCGACTCGCCCCTGGAAGCCGATTGCAACGAGGGCCGACCTGCCCCTTCCACAAACGGAGGAGTCTGAGCACTTAGAGTTCAAGCGAGAACCGTGGCCTGATACTGACGACGGTAAGCGTGAAATCGCACGGGACGTTGCGCAGTTCGCCAATCACCTCGGCGGATCGATCATAGTCGGTGCAGTCGACGATGGGCAGGACCGCCTGTCGGGCTATGTCGCAGTCGCTGAGGCGGCGAGTTTCAGCGTAGTTGCCGCATGAGCTGAATTAGGTTGGTGTCGTCAGTCCACTACCTGACTCGGGTTGAGCGTGACAGCTGGAGCAGGTGACCAGTCTCGCGTTGCGCCGCTCCAA
>Ga0164241_10005280_pt1 | contig 12174 bp, 13 predicted proteins | sample OricomyardsoilBY_FD_108780 | JGI IMG/M metagenome (GOLD analysis project Ga0164241, IMG submission 108780) | Backyard soil microbial communities from Emeryville, California, USA - Original compost - Back yard soil (BY) | ecosystem: Environmental > Terrestrial > Soil > Unclassified | place: USA...
CTGATCGCCAATCATTCGGGGCAGATCCCGATCGACGCCGCGATCATCGGCTCTGCCATGTTCTACGACGCCCGCCCACCGCGGGTGACGCGCGCCATGGTCGAAAAATGGACGGCGACCCTCCCGTTCGTGTCGGCGTTCTTCAGTCGGGTAGGGCAGGTGGTGGGGCTTCAAGAAAATGCCATCCGCCTGCTGGAGATGGGCGAGCTGGTGCTGGCGTTCCCGGAAGGCATCAAGGCGATCAGCAAGCCGTTCGCTCAACGCTATCAGCTCGAGCCATTCGGGCACGGCTTCATGCGGCTAGCGCTGCGCTCGCAGACGCCAATCGTGCCGGTGGCGGTGATCGGCGCCGAGGAGCAATACCTGAGCTTCGGCAACCTGGAGTGGGCGGCGCGCGTCCTCGGTTTGCCGGCCTTTCCGCTGCTTCCGCAGCTGCTGTTGCCGGGCGGCGCGATGCCGCTGCCGACTAAATATCGAATCTACTTCGGCGAGCCGATGCGCTTCTTCGGCGATCCGGACGACGACGACAGCGTGATCGCCGACAAAGTGTGGCTCGTGCAACAGACGATCAACGACCTGCTCCGCCGGGGCCTGCAGCAACGACGCGGAGTATTTTTGTGAGCGACGCCGAGCTCGGCTCAGTGGTCGTGACCGGCATCTGCGGGCGGCTCGGGCGCGAGCTCTCGCGGCGGCTGCACCGCACGCGCAAGGTGATCGGCATCGACCGCCGCGGCTTCATCGACCCGCCCGGCGACGTCGAGCACCACCAGATGGATATTCGCAGCAGCCGGGCGCGCGAAATCTTTCGGCACGACGTGGCCGCCGTCGTCCACCTGGGGGTGATGCACGATCCGCAGGAGAGCTCGGCGATGCACCACGACTTCAACCTCGTCGGGCTGCAAAAGGTGCTCGAGTACGTCGAAACGTACAAGATCCCCAAGCTGCTGCTGCTGTCGAGCGCCAACGTCTACGGCCCGCGCGCCGACAATCCGCAGCTGATCCGCGAAGACGCGCCGCTGCTGGGCGCTGGCCCGTTCAGCGACATCCGCGATCTCGTCGAGCTCGACATCTTGGTCAGCGGTTTTTTCTGGCGCAATCCCGGCACCGAGACCGTGATTTTGCGGCCCGCCCACATCCTCGGCACCGTCAAAAACGCTCCCAGCAATTACCTGCGCCTCGATGTCGTGCCGACGCTGCTCGGCTTCGACCCGATGATGCAGGTCGTGCACCAGCGCGACGTGGTGTCCGCGATCGAGCTCGGCTTGCGACCGGGTGTGCGCGGCACTTTCAATATCGGCGGCCCCGAGCCGCTGGCGCTGTCGCGCGCGATCTCGATCCTGGGCCGGCGCGTGGTGGCCGTGCCCCACACGCTCGCCAAAGCCGCGGTGAAGAACCTGTTTCGCTTCCGGCTCACCTCGTTCCCGGCGCCCGAGCTCGATTTCATCCGCTACGTTTGCATGGTGGACGACGGCAAGGCGCGCGCCGAGCTGGGGTACGCGCCTGCGCACGGTCTCGAGGCCACACTGCGCGCGGTCGACGAGGAGCGCTGGATTTCGTGAGCTCGTTGCGCCTCTGCTTCGCGGCGTGGGGTCTGCTACTCGCGGGTTGCCCACCAGCGCCGACCGAGCCGCCGCCGCCGCCGCGCAAGGCCGAGATCGTGCCGGCGCCGCCCCGAGCCCGTGGCGCGCACGCGGCTGGCACCGACGCGGCTCCCAGACCCGAGGTCACGCCGGCCGAGCCCGACTCATTGCCGGTAGACCCGGCGCCCGGCGCCGCGCCCGACGCGGGCGCCGACGCCGCACCGCCACCGCCCGCCGCCGGAACCGCCCTATGACCATTCACTTTGGCTGGCTTGCTCTATCGCTCGCGCTCACCGGCTGCGCCACCCCCGGGCGCCCGGTTGGCCTGCCGCCGCCCGAATACCAAGAACCTTCGCTCGCGCCGTGGCCGGCGGGGTCGGAAGCGCCAAAAAACCTAGCAGCTGCGCCGTCTTCCGCCGCGGCGTCGCCGTCGGAAGGGCTGGGGGTCGTGCCAGCGCCTGAAGAACCGGCGGGCGCGTCCGGCAACGCCGGCGGAAGTGCTACTCTCGGACCAGGTACTCAGTGAGCTCAGTTCGACAGCAGGCGATCAGGGCCCGCGCCGTCAAGAAGGCGCTGGCGCTGGCTCCCCGTAGGCAAAAAGACCAGGCCCTCACCGAAATCGCCGCACGCCTGCGCGCCGCCACCGCCGCGATCGGCGACGCCAACGCCCGCGATCTCGAGACGGCGGCCTCAGCCGGGCTGGCGCCGGCCATGCTCGATCGGCTGCGCATGGATCCGAAGGTCGTCGAAGGCACCGCGCGCGCCGTCGAGCACGTCGCGTCGCTACCCGACCCGGTTGGTAGCCGCGGCCCGATGCAGCGCCTCCCGAACGGCCTGCTCACCGGCCGCGAGCGCCTGCCGCTCGGCGTGATCGGCATCATCTACGAATCGCGCCCCAACGTGACGATCGACGCGGCGGTGCTGTGCATCAAGGCCGGCAACGCGGTGCTACTTCGCGGCGGCAAAGAAGCCGCCCACACCAACCTCGTCTTGGGCCGCATCCTGCAGGAGGCGCTGGAAGCCGCCCACCTACCGGCGGACGTCGTGCAAATCGTGCCCCCGGGTGATCGCGACAGCGTTCGTGAGATGGTCGGGCTGACGGGGCTGCTCGATCTGGTGATACCGCGCGGGGGCGAGGGCCTCGTGCGCTTCGTCACCGAGAACGCGCGGGTGCCGGTCGTGCAGCACTACAAGGGCGTCTGTCATTTATTTCTAGACGCTGACGCCGACCTCGAAGCTTCCGCCCGCATCGCCGTCAACGCCAAGGCGGTGCGGCCCGGTACCTGCAACTCACTCGAGTGCTTGCTGGTGCACGAGGGGGCGGCGGCGCGCGTGCTGCCCGGCGTGGCGCAGAAGCTGCTCGCCGCCGGCGTCGAGCTGCGCGGCGACGCTCGGACCGTCGCGCTCGTACCCGAGGCCAAAGCCGCCACAGACGACGACTACGGTCAGGAATTTCTCGCGAAGATCTTGGCTGTCAAGGTGGTGAAAGACATCACCGCTGCCATCGAGCACATCGACAACTACGGCTCGAGCCACACCGAGGCCATCGTCACGAACAGCTACGACAACGCCCAGCGCTTCGTGCGCGAGGTCGATGCAAGCTGTGTGATCGTGAACGCCTCCACGCGGTTCAACGACGGCGGTGAGCTCGGTCTCGGCGCCGAAATCGGCATCTCTACCTCGAAGATGCACGCCTACGGGCCGATGGGGCTCGAGAGCCTCACCGCCGAAAAGTGGATCGTCTTCGGGGAAGGCCAAGTCCGGGGTTAGGCTCGCGCCACGTCTGATGTGCTCTGCCGTTCGCCAAAAATGAAGAAAAAGCTAAAGGCTCTGAAGAAACCGTACCGTGCCACCGCGAAGCCCACGCCGCTCCGCGCCGCGACCAAGCCGGTCCACGACTCGACGGAGGCCCAGCGCATGGCGCTGGCCGCCGCCGCCGCCGCCCTCGACAAGAAGGCGATGGGGGTCGAGATCATCGACGTCGCAGGCAAGGTCGACTACGCCGACTACCTGGTGCTGATGACCGGCCACGCCGATCGTCACGTCGCCGCCATCGCCGACGCCGTCGACGACGCGCTCGGCAAGCAGGGCTGGCACGCGATCTCGATCGAGGGGCTGCCGCGCGCCCACTGGGTGCTCATCGACTTCGTCGACATCGTGGTCCACGTCTTCCTCGCCGAAACGCGCTCGCTGTACGACCTCGACGGCCTGTGGATGGACGCCAAGCGGGTTCGCGTCCCCGGGACCTGACTGTCTCCGCTCGCAGTCGAGGTGCGGTGAAGCTCGTCGTCGTGGCCGCCGGCAAGCTCAAGGAGCGAGAGGTGCGCGCGATCGCCGACGACTACCTGGGTCGTATCCGTCGCTACGTGAAATGCGACGAGATCGAGGTCAAGTCGGCGAAAGAGCTGGCGGCGGCGGTGCCGAGCGGCGCTTTGCTCGTGGCGCTCGAAGTCGAGGGCGACGCGCTGACCAGCACGGAGCTGTCGCGTCGCGTCGAACGCTGGAGCAGCACCGGCAAGGGGGTGGTGGCGTTCATCATCGGCGACGCCGACGGCATCCCGCCGGCGTTGTCGAAGGGCGCGGCCGCGCGCATCAGTCTGTCCAAGCTGACGTTGCCGCATCGTTTGGCGCGCGTGCTCCTGCTCGAGCAGCTGTACCGATCGCTCAGCATTTTGCGCGGCGAGCCTTACGCGCGCGAGTGACTCGAAGCGCGATTCGAAGCGCCCGCGCTAAGCGACGCCGTCGGGCTTCTTCGGCTCGGCGGCGGGTTCGGCGTCTTCCTTGGCGCGGTTACGCTCACGGCCAACGGTGATCGCCCAAGAAACCAAGATCGAGACGCCGTAGAGGGCGATCAGCGGCACCGCCATCAACACCTGGCTCATCGGATCCGGAGGCGTGAGCACCGCCGAAATGACGAACGCGACGACGATGAAATAGCGAAAAAATTTGATCAGGTGCCGGTGCGTGATGAGCCCCGCGACCGTCAAGAACACCGACAAAATCGGCAGCTCCGCGGTGGCGCCGAACGCGATGAACATGCGAGTGATGAACTCGATGTAGTCGCCGACCATCACCGTCGCTTCGATCTTCATGCCACCCGGCAGGTCCTCCTTGAAGTTGATCAAGAAGTCGAAGGCGGCCGGAAACGCGACCGCCCAGCCGAAATAGCCTCCTGCCAAGAACAGCAACACCGAAGAAGCGACGAACGGGATCGCGAACTTCTTCTCGCGCGAATACAAGCCGGGCGCGATGAACGCCCACACTTGATAGAGAATGATCGGCAGCGCGAAGATCAGGCCCGAGAGCGCGGCGAGCCGGATGTAAGCGATGAACAGGGCGGGCGGCGATCCGAAATGGAGCGCGGCTTCGCCTTTGTGCCCCCCGCGGATCCAGGCCTCTTTGTAGGGCATGGTGATCCAGCCCAAGATGCTCTCTTTGAAGAACCAGCAGATCCCGGCGCCGAGCAGGAACGCCAGCGCCATGCGCACGATACGGCTGCGCAGCTCCTCGAGGTGCTCCCACAGCGTCATCGACCCATCACCCTCGGGGGGCGGATCGGTCGTCGGCTTCTGATCGGGGTTGTCGCTCAAGCCGCTGACCTCAGCCGTTGCCATTGACGCTACCGCGAGTAGGAGGGACGACGGCGCCTGCTGGCGCTTCAGGCTTGCTCACCGGATTGTTCGGCTCCGGGCGGGGCGGCGCGGTCCGACGAGGGGGCGGCGGCGGTCCCGACGAGGGACGCGGAGCAGCGGGACGTGATGGAGGCGGCGGCGGCAGCGAGCGTGGGCGCACTGACGGCGGCTGAGCGTTCACAGCGGATGCGGCTTCGACCCGGGGCGCCGCCGCGACGACCGGGGGCGCCGCCGCGACGACCGGGGGCGCCGCCGCGACGACCGGGGGCGCCGCCGCGACGACCGGGGGCGCCGCCGCGACGACCGGCGGCGCCGCCGCGACGACCGGCGGCACGGAAGCAACGACTGGGGGCGCCGCCGCGAGTGGCGAGGCGGCGGGCGGCTCCGCGCCGGCTGGGGGCGGCTCGGGCTCGGGGGCGGGGTCGCCGGGCGCGGCGCCGATCTCGTTCGTTCGCGGCGGCTCCAGCAGGTCGTCGGGTAACGCGCCATAGGCGTCGGCGCCTTCGGGCGGGTACTCGCGTGTCGGGTCGGGCTCGAGGCCCAGGTACGGATCGTCGTTTCGGACCGCCGACGAAACGGATGTGGACAACGAGACGGCGGCCGACACCGGCGAAGGCGGCGGGGCGGGAACAGGCGAGGGTGAAGGAGCGGGGGACGGGGGATGGTAGCCCCGCATCAAGCTGCGCAGCTCTGACAGCTGGATGCCCTCGGCACGAAGCATCTCGTCGATACCGGTCTGCTGGCGCACGTCGAGGGTCATTTTGCGCAACTTTCGCGCCCATTGACCCATGGTCTTCAGTACCCCCGGCAACTTTTGCGGCCCGACGGCCACCAAAGTCACCAGGGAGATTACTAATAGCTCGCCGAACGAAAACCCAAACACGCGCTGGTTCCTGCCGCAGGCGTCTTAGCATACTTGGGCAGCCCGGCCCGAGCCTGGTACTGTTACATTCGTGGTGGCCCTGCTCGCGCTGCTCGTCGTCGCGCCGACGGTCTTTTTCTACTTTTTGATCATTCGCGGCAGCGACCGCTATGAGCCCGAGCCGTTTTGGCTGCTTTCAGTGGCATTTTTCTGGGGCGCGGTGGTCAGCACCTTGACCGCCATCGTCTTCAACGAGGTGGGTGAAGGGGCAGTTCGCGCCAGCCTGGGGGCCGGGCAGGCCGCTCTGGTCGACGCTTCGACCGCTTCGTTCGTGGCTCCGCTGGTCGAAGAGACGAGCAAGGGCTTCGGCGTCCTGGTGCTCTGGGCGATCTCGGCGCTGTGGGTGAAAGAGATCGACGGCGCGCTCGACGGCGCGATCTACGGAGGCGTGATCGGCCTCGGGTTCACCATGACCGAGGACGTGCTGTACATTTCGAGCGCGGGCGCCCAGCACGGTGGCGAGGCCTTCTTTCAAGTCTTCGTGCTGCGCACGGTGCTGGCCGGGCTGGGCCACGCCTCGTTCACGGCGATGACCGGGCTCGGCGTGGGCATCGCGGCCGAAAGCTCGAGCGGGCTCACCAAGCTCTTGGCGCCGATTGGCGGCTGGTGCGCGGCCGTCGGGTTGCACTTCCTGCACAACTACCTGGTGACTTTCTTGTACGACGGCGGCAGCGGCTTGGTGTTCAAGATGCTGCTGTTCTGGACGTTCGACGCGCTGTTCTTCGCCTTGATCTTGACGCTGGCGGTGCGCGATCGCGCCATCGTCCTCAAAGGCTTGGTCGACGAGGCCGGTCGCGCGCTCCACCCCAAGGAGCTGCAACGTACGGCGAGCTATTGGATGCTCGTGCCGCTGTGGAATTTCTTTTCGCTGATGGGCAGCCCGAAGGGCTACGGCGAAGCGCGGCGCAAGCAGCTCGATTTGATCGAGCTGTCTTTCTTGAAGCACCGCCGGCGCCGCGGCGAGCGAGGCCAAGACCTCGACGCGCGCGAGCAAGAGCTACGCCAGCGCATTCACCAGTCCAACCAGGCCGGCGTCTTCATCGGAGCGCGCTGAAATGAGCAATAAATGGCTGACTTTGGCGGCGCTGGGTCTGGCGCTCGTCGTCAATCCGTACGTCGCTTGCAGCGAGTCGAGCGAGAGTGATTTCACTTACTCCGAGGCCGACATGAAGGCCGCGCTGCTCGGCAGCTGGCAGGGCACCGCGGAGCTCGACGGCGTCACCACGCCGTTCTCGCTCTCGCTCGAGCAAGGCTCGCACAAGACGAAGGTCCGAAGCGTGAGCGCACCCCACGTGCAGCCGCAGTGCGGCGGGCGCTCGTTCGTGAAACCGGCGGCGGCGTGCGTCGCGGAGACGACGATGCCGCTCGTAGGCGTGCTGAGCTCCGAGAACCCGGCCCTCAACGGACCCGTCGACGGCTACTTCGTCGCCTACCGAACGCTCGAGGCGGTCGAGCTGCACCTGGCCCTCGAGGGCGTCGTGCTGTTCGGCACGATCAAGGACCAGGCGCTCAGCGAGGGCTCCATCGAGAGCGCCCCCCAGACCGGCAGCTTCTCGCTCTCGCGACCGTGAGCTGCCGCCGACGCAGCCGCGACCGCGTTACTTGATCAGGCTGCGGGCGATGACGAGCCGCTGGATTTGGCTCGTGCCTTCGTAGATCTGCAGGACCTTGGCGTCGCGCATCAGCTTTTCGACCGGATAGTCCTTCACGTAGCCGTTGCCGCCGAAGACCTGCACCGCATCGATCGCGGTTTGCATCGCGCGATCGGCGCCGTACGCCTTGGCGAAGCTCGAAACGATTGGGTCACGCACGCCGTTGTCGAGGTTCCACGCCGCTTTCTGGTAGAGCAGCCGCGTCGCTTCGACGCTGATCGCCATCTCCGCCAACATCGCCTGTACCAGCTGATGCTCGGCGATGGCTACGCCGAACGCCTTGCGCTCCTTGGCGTACGCGACCGACTCGTCGAGACAGCGCTGCATCAGACCAGTGGCCATCGCCCCGATGTCGGGCCGCGTCTGGTTGAACGTCTCCATCGCGAGCTTGAAGCCTTCGCCTTCGGGCGCGAGGCGGTTGGCCTTGGGCACCCGCACGTCTTCGAAGTGAACGGCGGCGGTGTCGCTGGCGCGCTGACCGAGCTTGTCTTCGTGCTTGCCGACCTTCAAACCGGGCGAGTCGCGATCCACGATGAACGCCGCGATGCCCTTGTGGCGCTTGGCCGGATCGCTGGTGGCGAACACGACGTAAAACGATGCCAAACTAGCGTTGGTGATCCAGCACTTCTCGCCGTTCAGCACGTAGTCGTCGCCGACGGCCTTGAAGGTGGTGCGAAGGCCGGCGACGTCGCTGCCACCGGTTGGCTCGGTCGTGCAGTAGCTGCAGAACAGCGGCTCGGCCGTGAGCATGCCGAGGTATTTCTTCTTCTGGTCTTCACTGCCGGCGAGCAAGATCGGGGTGAGGGCCAGGGTGTTGGCGAGCAGGCTGGTTTGAATGCCGGTGCAGCCCCACGCCAGTTGCTCCGCGATCAGCGCGTTGTCGAGCTCGGGAAAGCCGGCGCCGCCGTACTCGGCGGGGACGGTCGCGTTCACCAGCCCGAGCTCGTGCGCGGCTACGAACACGTCGCGCGGAAAGCGGCTCTCACGATCGCATTCCGCGGCGACGGGGGCGATGCGCTCGCGCGCGAACCGCTTGGCCGTCTCGACCAGCGCCTTCTGCTCATCCGATAGGTCGAAGCTCAGCATGTTTTACTCCTGAGAAATCCTGGCTCGACGCCAGGCAACCCCCGAAGCCTACTCCATACAGCTCGAGAATTTCACGGGGGCGGCCGCCGACGTTCGTGTCTATTTTTTGGCGCGCTCTTTCATGCGGGCCATTTCGGCGCGCACGGCGCGGGCGCCCAGCACGAAGCCGATCGTCACTCCGACCAGCAGCACGCCGGGAATGAAGATGAAATGCTCGACCGTCATGCGTCGGGGCGCTTGGGCAGGGCGCGCTCGAGGTCGCTCAGACGCTTGTCGACCGCGGCCTGACGCCGGAAGGTGACGAACAAGAAGCCCATCAAGATCGCCCACATCAACACGTAGGCGGTGATGAGCAGTCCTTCGGCGCTGCTCGTCTCGTTGTTGCCGCCCGTGACGGCCTTGAATTCTTGAGCGCGATCTTCGGCGGTGCCGATGGCGGGCTTGTCTTGATTCATGAAATCAACCGTTGGGTTCGGGAGCCAGCTCTTCGGCCCGCAGCAGGCGCGCTTGCGACAGAGCGAGCTGCGCGCGCAGCGTCAGCAGCAGCGCCGCCAGCAGTGTCATCGCAAAGAAACCGGCGAGCAGGGCCTGGACCATCGCCGGATCTTGCAAGCCGCCGCCGCCGTTGGCTTTGAGCACCTTGGGGTGATTGCCGCCCCACAGCTGCACCGAGTAATGAACGATCGGCAGCACCGCCGTCCCCAAGATGCCGAAGGCGGCTGCGAACTTGCGCTCGGCGTCACCGCTGCCGGCGAACGCTCGCAGCACCACCAACGCCACGTAGATCAAGATGCTGAGCAGCAGGGACGTGAGACGCGGATCCCAGGTCCAGTACACGCCCCACGCCTTCTTCGCCCAGAGCGGACCGCTCACCATCACCATGCCGCCGAACGCGCTCGCACACTCGGCGCCGGCCTTGGCCCACGCGTCACTCTTGTCACTCGGGTTGTAGAGATAGAGCGCGCTGCCGATGAAGCACACGCCACCGCAGAGATAGAGCGCGTAGGCGGCCGGCACGTGGAAGTAGAAAATTTTCTGCGCCAAGCCCCCCGCTTGCGGCTGCGCCTCGGGCACCTTCAGGAACACGAACACAATCAGGGCGAAGAAGGTGAGGGCCGTAATCGCCCAACCGCCAACGATGAGCCCTCGGGGACGCATGCCGGGACCATAGCGCGGGCTATGGAAGTTTTGTTCCCTTTAGGTGAGGGTTTTTATCGGGGCCCCGCGCCTCTGTCGCTCGGCCCTCAGACGTCACACGTTGCCAGGGCGAGCAGCGCCGCGATCTTTGCGCGGAGCACGTCAAATTCCTTGATCGTGTAGTCGACCTCCGCCTCGCGCTGGCGGCGGGCGCTGTCGACCAGATCGAAGCTCGTGCCGCTGCCGTTGATGTACGACACCTTGGTCAGCCGCGCCGTTTCGGCAGAGATCTCACGCGTTCTGGCCGCAACCGCCAGGGTTGCCTCGGACGACCTCACGGTGCGAAACGCTTGCGTGACCTCGAGGCGCGCCGCGCGCTTGGCCTCGGTCAGCTGCTCGGTGGCGATGCGAGTTTCAGCGCTGCGCTGCTCGCGGATCGCGTAACGCAGGCCGCCGTCATACAGCGTCCAGTTCAAGACGCCGCCGATGGACCAGGTGACGTGCTCGTTGTTGATGGCCGAGACCGGCGACCAGTAATTGAGGCTGGAGACGGCGTCGATCGTCGGCCAGTAGGTCTTGGCGACCCCGGCTTCGCTGTGCTTCGAAACCTCGACCGAGGCTTGGGCGGCGCGCACGTCGGAGCGGCCGAACACGTCGGACGGGCGGCAGCTGCTTTTGGCGTCGTTGGCGAGCGCATCGAGGCGGATGTTCGGCGTCACCCCGTAGGGCTCGGCGGCGCCGAGCGCGGCGCCGAGCGCCTCTCGTGCTCGCAGCACGGCGTCGTTCGCGGACACGACCTGCGAGCGTGACAACGAAACCTCTTGCTCGATGCGCAGCACGTCGATCGTGCTGGCGGCGCCGAGAGTCGCCCGACGCTTGGAAAGGTCGAGGGTGGATAGCGCGCTTTCCAGCGAAATGCGGCTGACCTCGGCGAGCCGTTCCGCCGTCACGGCCGTCACCACCGCGTCGGCCACGGCCGCGATCGACAACCGCTCGGCAGCCTTGGTGTTGAGCCGCGAGACCTCGATCTGCCGGAGCGCGGTGCCGCGCTCGTGCCAGGTGGAGAGCGCGAGCAACGGCACGCGCAAGTTGAGCCCGGCCTGCCAGGTTGTGGCTGGATCGGGCACGGTGCCGGTCGGAAAGCTGACGGCGGGGAACTGCGCGCCGGCCGCGGGCGGCGTGATGACGAAGCCTTGCCGCTCGCCGCGCAGCAGCTGCCGCGTCACCCCCGCGTTGGCGGAGAGGTTAGGCAGCGCTGGCGCGAGCGCCTGGCGAGCCACGGCGCGCGACACGTCTTCTTGCGCGCGCAAGGTGCGGAGCGTGGTCGAGTTTTCACGGAGCACCCGCAACGCGTCGCGCCAGTCTTGCAGGACGTTGGTCGCGGGTGGCACGGGAGCCAGCATATCGTCCGTAATTTGCGGCAACGAGGGCTCGGGTTGAGCCCTCGGCGCCGCTGGCGCGGGCGTTTCAGCGGCGGGCGGGGCGGCGGGGCGGAGCGGGGGCGCTGTCTGAGCGAGCGCCGCGTGGCCCACGAATGACAGACAAAAACCCAGACCCAGAGCCGAACCGAGACCACCTGACCGCTTCAACATGACTGCCCTCTCAATAGTTCCGTCGTCTCGGCTCGGGAACCCCCACCTGTGTCAAAAACCATCAGCGACGGCGCGCGAGCTCGGCGCTCGCCGTCTGTCCGGCGATCTGAGCACCGTTGAGCGCTGCGACTGCGCGCTCGAGCAAGTCCCCCCGCACTCCGACGAACGCGTGACTGTGGCGCACTCGAATGTAATCGGCCTCGCCGCTGATCCCATTCTGTTCGAGCAAGGTCTGAAAATCGCTGGGCTTCGCGCCGTCACGCCGCCCGACGTTCACGAAGATTTCGCGGATCGCCTGGTCATCGGCGTGGCCGGTGCTCGAGGACGGCTCGACCACCTCAGGCGGTGGCGGCTCTTGGCGGAGCGGAGCCGGTAGCTCGATGCGCGCGCTCTCGAGGGTGCGGTGCTCTTCGAGCCGCTCCGAAGGTCGTTCCTCGCGCAGGCGTTGCGGCCGCCGCTCACGCGGTCGCTCTTCGCGCGGTCGTTCTTCGCGCGGTCGTTCTTCGCGCGGTCGTTCTTCACGCGGTCGTTCTTCACGCGGTCGTTCTTCACGCGGTCGTTCTTCACGCGGTC
>Ga0164241_10005281_pt1 | contig 12174 bp, 7 predicted proteins | sample OricomyardsoilBY_FD_108780 | JGI IMG/M metagenome (GOLD analysis project Ga0164241, IMG submission 108780) | Backyard soil microbial communities from Emeryville, California, USA - Original compost - Back yard soil (BY) | ecosystem: Environmental > Terrestrial > Soil > Unclassified | place: USA...
CTGTTACATAGCTGAGACAAAGGTTCGATTCCTTTATTCCCTATTTATGGGATGATAGTATAACTGGTTAATACACTATCTTGTCAGGATAGCTTATGGCGGTTCGAATCCGCTTCATCTCGAAATAATTTTTTAACTACCTATAAAATTACATTTTTTCATCATCATTTTTATCTAAAATTTTATTTATTCATCACTTTAATAAAACTAAATTGATTATTTATTTTTTCTAAAAAATATTTTAATTTTTTCCTCTTCGTGAATCTGTTATAACTCTTAATTTTACGAAATTAATAGAAAAAACAGATTTTTAAGAAAAATTATTGATAAGAAATCTTACAAGAAAAGATATCGTTATTTTATAATTTAAACTATGCTTCTTTTTAACTCTTAAAATTTATGAGGATATCTTGAAAATTATGAGTTTATGGACATTCTAATAAGACAAATTTGAAAAATTTAATCCTTTGAGTCTTATTTCTCTAATTTATTTAATATTTTATATTTATAATATATCTCTCGTTATCTTGAAGTATTATAGGTTTCCATATATTTAAGTAAGTAATATATATAACTTAATTTAGTTATTTTAATTAGACCCGACCAATTATAAAGTAAGATCTTGAGGGTTATTCTATTAACAATAATATCTAATTATAGATAATAAGAATATGATAAATATAAATAAAAATATTTTTAACTCTATCATATGTAGAAATAACTTTTATGTCTAGAGAGGTTCGTTTTTTTTTTTTTTTATTAGATAGACCAGGGTTATGTTATAAATTTTTGTAGATTAATCAATTATAAAATCTTTATAGGTTTTATAAAACCTATATATAATTAACTTATTTTAATGGATTATACTATCTATTTTTATCTTCTAATTCCCGTTAAGGCTGCTTAAATTCATTCATATTATTACATAAAAAATTATTAATCTTATTAATATAACGGATATATTAATAACTACTTTAAAATATATTATTTACCCTTTTTCATCAATAATTAATATATAGATAAAGTCTTATCTTGATTTAATTAAATTATTATAATCGTTTTTTATAATAACAAGTTAATTAAAACTTTTTAATAATCTTTAAAATTCTAATTTTTATAACTTTATACAATTAAAAAAAAAAAATTATTTTTTAATAAATCGCAATCTTTTATATATTATATATATAATATTTAATCCTTTATCTATTTTTTATCTATAAATAAATCTGAAGTGATATAAACTTTAATTTTTAGTTCTTCACCTCAATAATATAATTATTATTATTTTTATATAAACTTCTATATTGTTTATACATATAAAATAACTTTATATACGCTAAAATTTATTAACTTTAAATTAATAATTTAAATATAATTTATATATGGTAAATAAATTCATATATTATATAAAGCAGGATTAAATGAAGGAGATTAAAAATCTTTTTTATAGAATGGAGAAAATGAGAATTGAACTCATACAGCTGTGATGCAAACACAGAATACTACCTTTATATTATTTCCCCTTTTTCTTATATATTATATAATCTTAGAAATAAATATAATCAATAAAAGGTTAATAGTTTTTTAATACTTCTTATTTCTTAGTTTTAGGCAAAATATTTAAGACTTCCAATTCATATATTAAATATTATTTATATAACTTTATATCATCATAAGTAAAAATTAATATAAATTATATTAATTTTTAGGATTAATCATTTAATAACCGGGCCTTTTAATTAATAATATCTAATAACCTTTTATTCTTTGAAAAAAATAAATAGCTCTTAATTGTAATATTTTTTTTTCTAGCGGAACTAAAGAGAAAAATTTATTACGTTTGATAACTTTATTTTATCTGATTATTTTGTAAAATATTTAATATCACCTTGTGTATTAAATATTTTATAGATTATCTTTAAAGTTTACCTTTTTATCCTATTTTAAATAAAAACATGAAATCAAGGAATCTGAAAAATTTTACTAGATCCGCGCTGAGCTTTTTTATCTAAGATATTTATCAATATAAATTCAAAAATTTAATTTAAAAATAGAGATTTTATCTGAAATTGAGACCCCTGAATTATGATTAAAAACTTTATTTATTATCATTTGTGAGCACTCTAGACTACTTAAAATAGCTACTACTTATTTTAAGTAGCTCCGCGCTCTCACAGAGCTAAAAATTTTTCTTCTTTTGAAATCTTGGCGTCTGTGGGAATAAATTATTATACCTTTAGGTTTTAATTATTTATTTCCGCAGATATTCCAACCCATAGGGGTTTTTATAGTTTAATTATTTTGTAGATTTATTTTCTGATGTTCTAATATCTGCTAATGTGTTTTCAATAATTCCTACTACTGGTACTAATACAAGGAACCATCCAAAATATAATCTTGTGGCAATCATACCTAATGTTACATATGGTTCTTCAGCGTGTTGTGATCCAAGATACATTAAGAAGAAGAAGTCAGTTACGAATACCCAGAATGAGAATCGCATTAAAGGTCGGAATTGGCTACCTCGTACTCGACATGTATCTAGAATAGGCATAGCTAGAAGAATTAATAGAGACATAAGCATTCTGATAACACCTAATAATTTATTAGGAATAGATCGTAAAATAGCATAATAAGGTAATAGATACCATTCAGGTACAATTGAAGGAGGTGTTTGCATAGGGTTAGCTGGAATGTAATTATCTGAATGTCCCATTACGTTAGGCATATAGAAAACAATAATAGCTAATGCTAAGAAGAATAGGAAAATAGTAATTAAATCTTTGAACATGAAATATGGATGCATTGGAATTCGATCAACGTTAGAGCTAATTCCTAATGGGTTACCACTACCGTTAACATGCAGTGTCATCATATGTAATAATGCTAATGCAGCTAATACGAAAGGTAATAAGTAATGTAGAGAGAAGAATCGGTTAAGAGTTGCATTTGAAACTGAGAAACCACCCCATACGAATTCTACGAAATCTGTACCAATCCATGGAATAGCTGATAACATATTAGTAATTACAGTAGCCAAGTTATCTGATTATATAAAATATTATACTTCTTTATATAATCACTGTGCAAAACAACGTCAATAGTAAGACTGTTAACACATGTTGTCGCCTTAGAATTTTTATAAAAATGATAACTCCGACTGTACATTAAGCACCGTTTCAGGTACCCAACAGTGACCCAGTCTGTAGCGATCAAATAACTAACCGACGATCTGAAATAGAAATATTTTATTCTTTGATCTGTTTTCACTGTTGTCGCCAAGTTAATAATGAAAATTAACTTAATACTCCTGTCAGAGTATTTTATAACCATAAATTACTTTTTTCGTTATTGATTGCAAGTAATAAATTATAAGACTATAAATTATAAATGTCCATTAAGTTTATAGTACATAGAAGGATGCATATAAGGTTTAACAATAGATCTTAATAGTGGTATAAATTCTTTACTAATATAGATATTAAATTGATTAGGTACACCAGCACTTACTACAGATGCTTTAAGTTTATATTTGTTATGTAGTACCTTTCTTAAATATTCTACATCTTTTTTAGTAAAACTATTAGTAGCAAATTTTAAACCACTACTAACTAATCCTCCGTCATCTATGATCCAAATAGCAAGAGCTAATGGAGATAAATATTCTTCAATAAAATAAGGAACTACTTTAATATGATTTACGTAAAAAGCTTCATAAATCCAATTAAAACTTACAAAGCTAAAAGTTTTAAATCGTAAAACATGTCGAATCTTAGATCCTTTTCCTAATCGTATTAGTAATTTAGGAGTAATTGAAGAACAATAACCTAATTCTGCAATTAATTTATGTAACCATAATAAATAACCTGAATGAGAACCTTCTTGTTGAAAAGAGAAACGTGTTGAACCACTTCGTTTTTCTGCTGAACAATCTCCAAGCATTGATCCAATTAAAATACTTAGAATATCAAAATTATGCGGACCAATCCGTTTTAATGCTCGAATTTTAGGTAATGAAAAAGGTAATAATCTCATACAGGATAGTAACGTAATTTCTTTATTAATTCATGTGGGGCTATTAAGGAAACCCCATAATGACATTTGTCCGTAAGGTAATACATAACCTAGGAAAGCTGTTCCCATCATTAATACTAGAATAATTACACCAATTGACCAAGGCCAAATTCGTGGGCTTTTGTATGATCCATAGTATAGACCTCGTCCAATATGTAAGTATACAAAAATGAAGAAGAATGAAGCAGTGTTAGCATGTAAGTATCGAATCATCCATCCATAATTAACATCTCGCATAATATGTTCTACACTAATAAAAGCTAAATCAACATTAGGTGTATAATGCATGGCTAAAATAACTCCAGTAGCAATTTGAATTCCTAAACATGTTGCAAGTAATGAACCGAAGTTCCAAGCATAGCTTAAGTTAGATGGTTGAGGTGAATCAACAATATAACTATTCACAATACTTAATAATTTATTTGATTTTAATAGTCGCATAATTTATAAAATTTTTAATAAATATCTATTAATATTAATATTCTAAATAGAGTCTGAACCTCTTGAATAAAACATTTGTTATATTCAACAAGTTGAATAATTTTTATTATTTAGCAGTTAAACGATGCTATCGCAGAAATACTTTAAAAAGAATTGAACTTCAAATGTATACTTAATATACTATAAAGTAATAGATTTAGTAACTTCAGGTACTCACAGATTTCACAAGTTCGAAGGGTGGATAAAAATACTCCTAAAATTTAAATATTTTTTATATTTTTAATAATAATATATTTGTTTTAAAAAAAAAATTTTTTTTTTTACAAATTCATATACTCTATTGAGACGATAAAGAGGACCCCGAGCTGAAAAAGTTATGTGTTTATATTAATATTTTTATATAAGCCCAAGAAGATTCGAACTTCTGCTACACCGATATCAACAGTGTGTACTAACCAATTATACTATAGGCTTATTGTATTTCTTTTAATATGACTTGCTAACCCCAATTATTAAAATATTAAACATCCATTCTAGAAGATTATTATATTGTAATTAATTTAATTTATATACTTTAAAAAGACAACACATAAAATTATGAAATTCATTTTCTAATTCTAATTTATCTTTATAAACCTGTAGGACTGCCTCGACTCCTCCAATAATGTTTAGTATCATATCCGGTCTCGAGGATTAAATCTATCTTACCCCTTCATTTATTAAATAAAAAACGAGGAGTTTATTAATAGTAATTACTACTTTAACAGTTCTCTTTAACATTTTATTGTCTATAATATGAATTATATTATATTTCAGCTGCGACTATGATTTATTCACTTTAGCTGCGCGCGTAACCTATTTTATAAAAAAAAAGAAGAAGACATGTTAAAACTTAATTCTTGATTAAAAACATATAAAAAATTTTTACTATAAAGAAGATAAAAAAAAAATTTTTTAAATTATTTATAAATTTTTATATCCTTTAGATAAGTTTGATCTTTATTTAAAGCCTGCCTTCCGTGCTTTTTCTGCTTTAATATAAAATTTTTCCAAATTTATATAAAACAGCTCAGAAAAATTAAAAAGATTAAAAAATTTAAGCTCCGACATCTTAGGGGTCTATCTAAAGAATTAAATATATATTTAATGCTTAAAACGCGCCTCCAGCAATTCTTCTACTTTGTGAAATTAATGCATCATTTGAAAATAGATCTATAAAAAAATCAAAATTAATGTAGGTTAATTCTATCTTTAATGTAAGAACATCTCAGTACACAAAATACATAAGCTTGAATTACAGATACAGCTAATTCTAATCCAATTAATGCTACGAAAATAGCAAAAGGAATTAATGTAAGAGCTGCAACAATAATACCGCTTGTAAATAATTTGAATAAGAATGTACTTAAAATTTTTAATAGAGTATGACCAGCAACCATATTTCTGAATAATCGAACACCAAGTGAAACAGCTCGAGCCATATATGAAATTAATTCAATAAGAACTAACATAGGTACAAGAACTAAAGGTGTACCTGAAGGAATAAAGTAAGCAAAGAAGTGAACACCGTGAATGTATAGACCTAATGTAGTAACACCAATGAAGATCATAACAGATAATCCAATAGATACAATAACTGATGTTGTTACAGTGAATCCATATGGAATATTACCATTTAAGTTGGCAATAATAATGAAAAAGAATAATGAATAAATAAATGGAGTATATCGTTCATTTTCTGATCCAATTTGATCTGTAACCATTTTTTGTACAGATGCATAAGCACTTTCTAATGCTACAGACCATTTACTAGGAATTAATTTAAAAGAATTATTAGCATAAATATGTAATGAAAGAACTAAGAAAACAACAATTAAAGTGTATAATCCTAAATTAGTTAATGAAAGGTTAATATTACCAAAAATAGGAGCATTAACACTAATAAAAGGTACAACTTCGAATTGTTCTAAAGGTGAATTAATAAAAATTGTCATAATATAAAAATATATTGGCTAATAGACTTAATGATTATCATAATGATAGTTATTCGACTTTCGTCGTATTTGTCTAAAAAAAGCTAAATTTTTAAAACTTAGGATTTCAAGAATCTTATATAGAGATATATATAATATATTCCACCGCTCCTCGCCCGCCTAATAGGGGATTATCATGTATTAAAAACCCGCACCAGGTTCCCCTAGCACAACCATGTTTCAACTTCAAACCAATCAACGACAATGATTCGCATCCTTTAATAACTTAAAATATTACTTAAAAAGTGTCAAAAGACTCATAAAAATATAAAAAAAGCCATATATGAAAACTTAGTCATATTTCGTTTCTCAGCCCGTGATGAGCAGTTAGTACACTCTAAAGATTGTTTTCACCGCGACGTTCTAATTCGCGATTACTCGAAATTCCTCCTTCATAATAACGAGTTCCAGTTCTTAATCTGTATAATAATAATTTTTGATGTTTAGCTCCTTCTTTCGAGATTGCATCATTTTGTTAATTATTCTTGTAGCACGTCTATAGCCCACACCATTAGGATCATGAAGATTTGTCATACTCCCCCTAAAAGAACTTTTCATCAAAGTAGTACTGTAATGTTTAAAATCACAGTGAGGATTACGTTAGTTAAACGGAATTAACCTTAGACCTCACAAGCACTAACTGACGACAACCATGCAATACCTGTTAATTCAGTTATAAATAACAATGAAAAAATGCAAGATGTGGTAAGATTTTTCGCGGATCATCGAATTAAATAACATACTCCACTCCGTTTGCTTTAAAGCCGTCTAATTATTTATATTTCAGTCATGCGACTATACTCTACAGGTGGTAAACTTAACTTGTTAAAATCAACACTAATTATAAAAACTAATATTTAGTTTACATCGTTTACGGTTAGGAATACAGAGGTATCTAATCTCTTTCTATGCCCTAACTTTCGTACCTTACCGTCAATTTTTAGCTAGTAACATGCCTTCGCCATTCGCATTCCCCCTAGTATCATTACTTATTAAATCTAACTCTAGGTATTCTTGTTACTTCAATTAAATTCTAGTTTATATAAAATAAAACCGGCTACGTACCCTTTACACCAATTTAAATCTCCAATGGGTTGCCCTTTCTGTTTAACCGCTTCTGCTGGCACAGATATTAGACAGGACTAATACATATTTTAATCATCATTTAAAACATGTTATCAAAAAACTAATAAAAAATAATTTTTTGAATCTAGGTTACTGGTTCACACTTTTGTGCATTGACCAAGATTCTTCACTGCTGCGCATCGATAGATACTTTGGACTTTTTCATTTCCAATGTCATGTATAAAACTTTCATTCTACATTACTCATTATCGGCTTGTTAAGCTTTACCTCACCAACTACCTATTAAGAATTGAACAAATCTAAGAGCGGATATTATTCCCTTTTTTTATTCATTATTTCAATGATCTCTTAGGTATTTTCTCAACTTTTCCTGACCCGTACGCCATAATTAACTAATTAATTATTAGACTTGCATGTGTTAAATACCTAGATACCCATCTGGATGTACCATAATCAAATACTTATCTTAATCTTTTTCTAAAATCTCCTAAAAAATTTTTAAAAAGTTGCAATTATCTATTAAGATAATTTTATTATATGTTTAAAAAACATAATTCTAGATATATTTATATCTCTTTTAATACGGATTAAAGAGGATTCGAACCTCTGAATGTTATGAACATTATTGTAGTTCAAATACAACGCCTTAAACCGGACTTGGCTATTAATCCTTTTATCTTAAAACACCAAATATTTTCCTTACTATTAAAAGTATTTTATACTATATTGTTTCTTTTATTTATTCTGGGCAAGTTTCATTTAGTCCGGGGATTATGTTTTTTCTTAATTATTACTCGTTTTATATATATTTTTTTATATATACCTTAAATTTTTTCATTGCTACATGATCTTTGATAATTAATAATAACTAATTATTTATCGCTGCGACTTTCCCATATTTTTATTTTAGCTCCCAAACTACGAAAAGCTAAAATTTTAAATTTTTTATCTTTTTAGCTCCTGGTCGGAGCGCGCGGGCATTTTAATTTTTATTATCTCGTTTAATAAAAATTACGTACTAATTTATATTAAAAGAGGTAATTTGAAAAACGTAATAATTTTTCATCTAAGCTTTACAATATCTCCGTAATTAATTAAAAATAAGCAGACCTCATTTACCTTCGTTTTCATCTTCAACATCGAGGATTGGGATCATTTATTTGACTTGAGTTAAAAGAATTTTTAACTTTGATTTCTTATATTTTATTTACCTACCCGGACTAAAAATATTTTTAATTAATTTTTAAGTACCGGGTAGATTATCTTTTATATATTATAATTTAGTAATGTAAACACGTGAAGCTAATAATTGTACAAAGTAAGGTAAAATATAAGCTGACATTACATATGTAACAATAAATAGACCTGCTAAAGCAAATCTAATTTGATTTACAAAGTAAAATGGTAATAATTGTGGCATATCTTTTTATTTATTTTTCGTTCTCCTTTTTAATGAACATTGTAATATAGTAAAATTGTTTTACTTCTTTTATATATCTTGGGAGCAAAATAATTCTGATAATATGTGCCCTTTCACATTCATCAGACTAGAGCTGGAATTCTTAAAAATACATATATATGTATAACTACTAAAAATCTTTCATGCTCACTCTCGAATCAGCGAAATTTGTGAACGCAATAGCCTGTTATGGTTTTTATTAGTTGTGGAAGGGTTATTTATAATATAGGGGTTTTTGACTAAGTGAGTCCTGGTTTTTATTTGCTTGCGAGGAGTCGCAGCGCGGAGCGCGCAGCTTAAAATTTTTATAGTCCTCGTAATTAGGTATTATCGTGTAGAAGAAATTCTAGGTAGAATAATTAATGCTGTTAAGTATACAAAAATTAATCCAATATCGCTACCAAATACTGATTGTAATGAACTACCTAATAATACAGGTGCAAATAGTAAGAATAAGAAAGAAATTAATCCTAAGATAATATATAAAGCATAACTTGTAATAATACCTGTGTCATAACTAGCAATGTTTTTACCTGTATTAGTTAATGAATTACTTAGACCCCATGGTCCAACTAATTCAACAATACCTCGATCAATTACTTTAGAGATACTGTGACCTATTTTTAATCCTCCAGTAATAAAGTAACCATTATAAATACTATCAAAATACCATTTAGCGTTTAAGAATTTGTAAATACTTTTTCCTAATCTACTATCTGTTAATGAAATAGTGAAATTAGGTACTACATGATACATAATAATAGCTCTTCTTGCACCAGTGAAAGTTAAAATCATAGGTAAATGTTTAATAAATAATGGAATACCAAATTCTGCTTCAATTAAATTAATATGATCAGGTAATTGGAATAAAGATGTTGATAAGAAATCTGTTCCAACTCCAACATATGCATCTTTAGCTACATAACCAAAGGCAATAGAGAAAATAGATAGAACAACTAATGGAACGATAATAATTCCTGGAGCTTCATGAGCATGAAGATAATCTCCTTTAGGTGCATTAGGTACAGTAAAGAAGGCTAACGAAATTAACCGCATTGAATAAAATCTTGTTAACATAGCAGATAAAGTACCTAACCAATATACTAATGTACCTGAAAATTCGTATTGTCCAGCTCTTAATTCTAAGATTAAATCTTTAGAGTACATACCTGTTAAGAATGGGAATGCCATTAATGAAAGTGAACCAATTAAAATAGCTGTATATGTGAAAGGTAAGAAATTAACTAAACCTCCAAGTCGTAGTAGATCTTGTTGATCTGCTATACCATGAATTACAGCTCCAGCAGCTAAGAAAAGTAAAGCTTTGAAGAATCTATGATTTACTAAATGGAATAATGCAACATTATATTGTGATAGACCAACTGCCATGAATAGGTAACCCATTTGAGACATAGTTGAATAAGCAATAACTCGTTTCATATCATTTTGTAATAATCCTGTTGTAGCAGCTACAAATCTAGTTAATGCACCAACCCATGTAATAATAATTAATACTGTTGGACCATATTCAATAATAGGAGATGATCGTAACATTAAGTAAACTCCCGCTGTTACAAGTGTAGCAGCATGAATAAGAGCAGATACAGGTGTAGGACCTTCCATAGCATCCGGAAGCCAAGTATGTAAACCTAATTGAGCTGATTTAGCCATAGCACCAATTAATAGTAATAAACCAATAATTGTAATAGCTGTTTCATTAATAAATGGAGCTACACTGAATACTGTTGCATAATCAACATTACCAAATACCCAGAACATAGCAAAGAAACCAATAGATAAGAACATATCACCAACTCGATTAACTGTTAAAGCTTTAATACCTGATTTATTAGCTTGAATACGAGTAAACCAAAAATTAATAAGTAAGTAAGATGAAATACCAATACCTTCCCAACCTACGAATAAAATAAGGTAATTATCTCCAGCTACAAGAATAAGCATGAAAAATGTGAACATTGATAAATATGAGAAGAATCGTTGATTATGAGGGTCATCTGCCATATATGAAATACTATATAAATGTACCATTGATGATACAATTAATACTGGTAATAACATAGAAACAGTTAAACTATCGAATAAGAATCCCCATTGTACTAATAAGAATTCAGAATCAATCCAACTATATAATTCAATTGAAACAGGTGAATTAGATAAACCAACTTCATAAAAAGCTACAATAGCTAAAAATGCACTAGACATTAAAGCACCTGTAGTAATAATATGTCTACCTGTTACACCAATTTTTCGTCCTAATAAACCAGCAACAGCTGATCCAAATAATGGAAGAGCAAGAATTGATAAATACATTATGTACGTAATGAAATGTTACCTCGAAGTCGGTAATATGCTACTAGAATACCTAAACCAATAGCACTTTCAGCACCTCTAATAGCAATAATATATACTGAATAAGTTTGTCCAATGATATCGTCAAATTGATATGAACTAATTAATACTAATAATGTTACTGCTAATAACATCATTTCAATAGAAATAATTATTAAAATAATATTTTTACGATTTAAAATAAAACCTAAAATACTAATAATGAATAATAAAATAGATAAAGTCATCCTATTTTAATATTTACAAAAAATGACTAGAATAAACAAGTATATATAAGGTAATCCCATATATTTTATACTTTATAATTTTATTGGCTCCCTGCTCGAGTTCATTTATTTAAATTTTAGCTGCGTAGGATTTTTAATTTCCTTTTATAACTATTCTTTTTAATTTATTAACCCCACTTTAAATTTTAGTTCAACTCCTTGTGCTTGTTTTTTATTAATTTCATTATAGGAACTCCCTGGTTAAATTTCAATTAAAATTTTATAAAATCCTGGCCATAATATAATATGATATACATATTATAAATATATATTATATAATAACCTTCGAAATTGATTACTAATTAAGTTTCTCCTAGGGCTCTCGAGATGAAGCGGATTCGAACCGCCATAAGCTATCCTGACAAGATAGTGTATTAACCAGTTATACTATCATCCCATAAATAGGGAATAAAGGAATCGAACCTTTGTCTCAGCTATGTAACAG
>Ga0164241_10005282_pt1 | contig 12173 bp, 11 predicted proteins | sample OricomyardsoilBY_FD_108780 | JGI IMG/M metagenome (GOLD analysis project Ga0164241, IMG submission 108780) | Backyard soil microbial communities from Emeryville, California, USA - Original compost - Back yard soil (BY) | ecosystem: Environmental > Terrestrial > Soil > Unclassified | place: USA...
AAGCATTCTGAATCGGGAGACGAGTTCGTGGTGGAGCGCTAGGCCCGGAAAACCTCACCGGGAAGCCGGAAGCCGCGAAATAAGAGTTTCCCACCTAGCTAAGCTAGGGGTTCGGAGTACTCATCACGCCTCGCGACTCACGTGGTCAGGAACCTATGAATGGGCCGGTCTAAAACGCCGGCCCATTCGCCTTTTGTGGGTCGGAGGGGGCGTAACTCGCCGCTCGCGGACCGTGTGGGCAGAGGGGTCACGAAACCCACGCGCCACGTGACTCGGCGCTTCCGTTGTTCTGCGCCCTAGATTACCGTGTCGCGGCAATGAACGCCTGCCACAACCCGTCTGGGTCTTCACGGTCGCTCGGTCTACGCAGAAGCTGGCCCTTGTTCCTCGTTGCGGGGCTCGTTGCGTTGCCCAGCAGCGCCGATGCCGCGCGCATCAAAGGACGCTTCGAGGGCTTTCGCGCCCTACAAAACCCGGTTTGGGCGGAAGCCAAAGACCCGAAGAACCACGGCTACTCCTTTCGGGAGCCGGTGCCTACGGTGCGCGCGGAGTTTCGCCGGCCGTTCCCGCACATCCCGAAGGAATTGTGCATCGCCGCTATCGCCGCGGGCCCGCAAAAGGCACAGCCGCCCGTGCTCATCCGCGTCGGTGGAGGCCGCACCACTCCGGTGACGCTGGTGGTCACGCCTGGGACGCGCCTCACGTTTCAGAACACCGATCCCTTCAAACACAAGCTGTACGGTGTTGGGATCAAGACCTTTGCGGCTGGTGATACCGGGCCCGGCGCCACTCGCGACTGGTCGGTACCAGGAGCCGGCGTGTTCGAGATCCGTGACGAGGCAGCGCCCAGCTTGCGCATGTGGATCGTCTCCGAACCCAACGTAGCGCAAGCGGCGTACCCGTCGATGAAAGGGGAGTTCTCCCTCAACATTCAGGAACCCGGGGACTACGTGCTGCAAGCATACTTCGCGGGCAAGAAGGTGGGACCCGCGACGCCGGTCACGGTCGCGGCGGCCGACGTAGAGCTCAAGGGCCCGATCAAAGTCAATGACAGCAGCGCGGCGGCCGACGCCAAGGCGAGCGATTCAGAGTCCAAAGAAGGCGCTAAATAGCGATGGTACTTTCACGATTTTGGTACGTTCTGCTCGGCCTGTTCTTGGGGCTCTCGGTCTTTTTGCTGTCGATCGCGACCAGCATGTACAACCGCGCTGGCGCGCGAGCGATGGGTGAAGCGCTCTCGTCCGACTCGCAGGTCGTTGCTTGGTACTTGCGCGATGATGCGCGCCAACGCTCGGGGCGGTTGATTCAATTCGGCGTCGATCCGGACATCGCCAAGTATTTGCAGAAGTCGACTGACTCCGAGGCGAAAGTGCCCGACGAAGCGCGCGACAAGCTGCTCGCGGCGCTGAAGAAGGTAAACAACACGATTCCGCGCGACGAGCAGTTCGACGCCGTGTTCGCCGTCGACCAAGCGGGTCGCGTCGTCGCGCACCTGGGTTACGAGCAAGCGAGCGGGCTGAGTGATTTCGAGCTCGGCGGTTATCCAGTGGTCGCGGACGCGCTGCGCGGTTACGTTCGCGACGACACGCTGATCTTGGATCGCATCTATCGCGTGGTCGCGCGCCCGGTCGAGTACGACATGGGCTCGTTGCCCGCGGGTGCGATCATCGGTGCTCGCATCGTGGATGACCGCTTTGCGCGCGAGCTGTCTTCGCGCACCGGCGCAGCGATTGCCTTCTACGCCAACGGTGACCGCGCTTCATCCGGCGCGCCCGAGGGCTTCGCCGTCGGCAACTTGGATCAAATCGTGGGCGACATGGCGTCGCTCGAACAGGATCCCGAGTACAAGGACAAGGGCCGCAGCAAGGTGCGCACGATCGGCGGCATGCTGGGCGTGCAGTACTCGCGGCTGCCCGGTGAAGCGTGGCAGCTCGGCGGCGGCTTCGCCGTCGCGCGCTTGCCCGTCTCGGTGGATGGTCTGTTCGGTTTTTTCAAAACCGCCGACGACAAGGACAAGCAGCAAGCCAAACTGCCGGTCGCCATTTTGGTTGCGGTGATCGCAGCGGCGATCGGCATCGTGTTCTCGGTGTTCGAGCACACGCGCCCGATTGCGATCTTCAAGAACGAGGCGCATCGCTTGGCCAAGGGCGAAACGGATCAGCTCCAGCCGAGCCGTTTCCGCGGCGTGTTCCGCAAGATCGCTTCGGATTTGAACGACGGTATGGATCAAGTGCTGGCTAAGGGCGGTGGACCACGCCGCGGCCCCGCCGACATGAAGCAAGTCCTGGGAAACATCCCGGATCAGCCGCAAATGAGCGCCTTCAGCTTCCCCGGCGATCCGTCGAGCATGCCCCAACCGAGCTCTGGCCAGGCGGCGCCTCGATCGGTTCCGCAAGCGCCGGGCAACCCCAAGCTGCCGCGTCCGCCCGTGCGTCCGGGTAGCCCGGGAGTCAGCCTCGACACCACTCTTTCGAGTGAAGATTCGTCCGTCGCTCGTCGCTTGCCCACTCCGCCCTCGCGTGGCGACGGTGCGGCCGCCGAACTCGCTGAATGGCACGCAGTGTTCCAAGATTTCGTGAGCCTCAAGCAACAGTGCGGCGAAAACACCGACGGCTTCAGCTACGAAAAGTTCGAACAAACGCTGAAGAAGAAGAACGAAGAACTGCTCACGCGCCACGGCGCCAAACGCGTCAAGTTCAGCGTCTACGTCAAAGAAGGCAAAGCCGCGCTCAAGGCCTCGCCGATCATGGATTGAGTCGCCACGGGGAAAACGTGCTCCTGAACGACTCCTCGAGTTCCCCTCTCAATCCTAGAGAGGGGGGCGATCGCACTCCAGCATCGCAGCCTGCGTCACGTCTGGGTTCCTCACACTGACGCCGAAGGCTGTGACGCCCTGCGACGTCGCGCGTGACCATCAATAAAGAATCTCGGGTCGGGATTCGGGTACGACCGCGGGCAGGTTCTCGTTCACGCGCGTGGCGAGGCATACCCGTTCCAGGGTCCTGAAAGCGTTGCTTCGCGTCCTCGGAACCTGCACGCGAGCGCGGACACATGCTAGACCGCCTGCCATGAGTGAACCTCGGCTGCACAAAGTACTCATCATCGGCTCCGGCCCTGCAGGTCTCACCGCGGCGATTTACGCGGCGCGCGCCAATTTGAAGCCGTTGTGCGTCGAGGGGTTCAACGCGGGTGGGCTGATTCCGGGTGGCCAGCTGATGTTCACGACCGAAGTCGAGAATTTTCCGGGCTTTCCCAAAGGCGTCACAGGCCAAGACCTGATGGGAAACTTCCGCGCTCAGGCGGAGCATCAGGGCGTCGAGCTCATCACGGCTGACGTGCAGAAGGTCGATCTCTCGTCGCGCCCGTTCAAAGTTTGGGTCGGTGAGGATGAAAATATTTTGCACCTCGCGCAGACGCTGATCATCTCGACCGGCGCGCGCGCCAACTACATCGGGCTCGACTCGGAAGAGAAGCTCAAGAACAAGGGCGTGAGCGCGTGCGCGGTGTGCGACGGCGCGCTCTTCCGCGGCCAAGACGTGATCGTGGTGGGCGGCGGCGACACGGCCATGGAGGAGGCGAGCTACCTCGCGGGTTTGTGCGGCAACGTCACCCTGATTCATCGTCGAGACGAGTTCCGCGCTTCGCAAGCGATGCAAGAGCGCGTGTTCGCAAACCCGAAGATCAAGATCCTGCGCAGCCACGTCGTGACCGAAGTGCTGGACGTCACGCAAGACAAGGTGACGGCCGTTCGCGTGAAAGACCTGAAATCAGGCGATACGCGCACGATTGACGCGGGCGCGCTGTTCGTCGCCATTGGGCATACGCCGCTCACCGACTTGTTCAAGGGCCAGCTGGATGTGCACGATAACGGCTACCTGAAGGTCGAACCAGGCAGCACGCGCACCAGCGTGCCAGGCGTGTTCGCCGCGGGTGACGTCGCGGATTGGGTGTATCGGCAGGCCGTCACCGCGGCCGGCACGGGCTGCATGGCCGCGCTCGATGCCGAGCGCTTTTTGGCCGCTCACGATCATTGAGGAAGGCCGGCGAGCTCGAATGCGCAGCCAACCGGACCTCGAAAAATGACGGACGACGCGGCGCTCGATGAGCTCCGTTTCTTGACGCGTGCGTTGCGCGCGCACCTCGAGTGGCAAGCGAGCACGGGCACCACGGGGCTCGAGCGCGCAGCGCGTGAAGCCGCGCAAGCGCCGGCGAGCGTGCCCGTTCCGGTTCCGCAGATTCGTCCCGAAGTGAGCGCTGTGGTCGCTCCGGTTTCTGCTCCAACCAGCGTGCCCATCGCCGCGGCGTCGCCCGACGCGCTGCACGAGCCGCGGCGCTTGGACGTGCTGGCCGCGGAAGTGCAGGCTTGCACGCGCTGCGGCTTGTGCCAGAAGCGCAAACAAGCGGTGTTCGCGCGCGGCACCGGCAGCTCGGGGATCTGCTTCGTGGGTGAAGGTCCGGGCGCAGACGAAGACGCGCAAGGCTTGCCGTTCGTCGGCAAAGCGGGTCAATTGCTCGATCGCATGATCGAGGCGATGGGCCTAGGGCGCGACGAGGTTTACGTGTGCAACGTGGTCAAGTGCCGTCCGCCGGACAACCGCAAGCCCGAGCCGGACGAAATGGCCGCGTGCCTACCTTATTTGAACGAGCAGCTCGAGATCATCGCGCCGCGCGTGATCATCGCGCTCGGCGCGACCGCGGTGCAGGGGTTGCTCGGAACCACGGAGGGCATCATGCGCATGCGCGGTAAATGGAAGTCTTACCGCGGCCGCATCGACGTCATGCCCACCTTTCATCCCGCGTACTTGCTGCGCACGCCGACGGCCAAGCGCGAGGTCTGGGACGACTTGCAAGAGGTGCTGCGACGCATCGGCCGCAGCGTGCCGTCTCGTCGCTGAGGCGCTGGAAAGGTGACGCTCGAAGCGCCGCTGCACGATTCAGCGGCGCTTCGCGAGCCTCCGCTCAGAAGCCGTATTCCACGCCGATCGACGGCTGAATCACCATGCCCGAGCTCGGCAGCATGTACATCAGGTTCAGGTTCAACTGCGCGCCGATTTGCGGCGTGAACGCATACACGACGCCACCACCGGCGTCGAAGAAGCCCTGGCCCATCTTGCGCCAAACGTCCATCGGGCGCGAGACGGTGACGTTGTAGTCCTCGTTGGCCACCGACGTATCACCCGCGATACATTTGTTGTACGTCTCGTTGTCGAGCGACTCCGGACAATCCGCGACGCGGACTTTGACCTTGCCATCGACCTGCGCGATGCCGCCGCCCGCGTGAATGTAGGGACGGAAGCCCTTCTTCGCGAATACGCCCTTGCCAAACCAGTAGGCCAAGCGGAGCTCGCCGTGAAACGGCAAGAAGGATTTGCCGTTCACCGGCGGGCCACCGCCGAACGCGAAACCGACGCGAGCGCCGAGGGTGATGTTGCGAGTGACGGTGCGGTCGAAGCTGAGCATCAAGCGACGCGTGGCGATCACCGTGCCGGTGGAGATGCCGGCACCGGGGAACGGATTGCCGGTGTAAGCGTTCTCGGTGCCTTCGTCGAAACAGGCGTAGCCGTCATTCGCGCGCGAAGCCGCGGAGCACACGTCAGTGCCGCCGATGATCGCGATGTCCTGCCCAAAGTGCAGGCCGATCCAGTTCTTCTTGTAGCCGCTGGGTGAGGGGCCCTCACCGCCGGTGCACTTGTTGTCGACGCATGTGCCGGAAGAGCAGTCGGCACTCGTTTCACACGAAGGCGGTGCCTCGCACGTGCCTTCGCCCCCGCATTGCAGGCCGATCTTGCACTCGTCGCTGCTGTCACAGGCAACGCCCCAACCTTTGTTGCCGTGCGGCCCGCTGTTTTGGCAACCCGGAAAGTCAGGCGGGCACTCTTCTTTCGCCATGCAACGCGCGGGCGCGGCTTCACCCGGATAGCTTGGGGGCGTCGCGGTCGTGTTCTCGCTCGACATGAACTCGACCGGCTTCGCCTTGGAACCGAACGAATCAACGCTTTCGCCCGACGCGTCCTTGGCGCGCACGAACAGTTTCAAGGTGCCCGCAGTTGCGGTGGCTTCACACGGAACTTCACCGCGGAAGGCGTCGCCCACCTTCTTCATCTTCACGGACTTCCACTCTTCTGTGCCGAAGGATTTGTAGCGGATCTCCATGCTCGCGACTTCTTCGTCGCTGGTGCATTCGAGTGGGATGGGGCGCAGAGTCTGCAGTTCGCGCACATCCGGCGTGCACTTCAAGCCGCCCTTGTCGTTCGCGTCTTCGTTGGGCGAGGCCGCGGGCGCTGCGACCGCCGCTGCGGCGCCGACGCCTGCGCCACCCGCGCCGCCGAGATCGTTGAACGTCTTTTGCGTTTCGGGCGTTGCGAGTTGCGAGTCGAGCTTGACCGCGGGATCCGCGGCGAGCGCTTTCTGGAACGCATCCTTCGCGCCGGCTTGATCGTTCTTGCCGCTGCCGCGCACGATGCCGACGTACATCCAGGCCTTGGCGATCACTGGCGGGCTGCACTTGTCAGCGCAAGCGTTGATGGTACCCGTGAGGACCTGCTCGGCCTTGTCGAAGTCGGTCGCCAGGTAGTGCTCGTTGATGGCCTCGTCGATCTTCTTCGTGGCAGCGTTGTCGCGCGTGTATTGCGCAAACGCTGGGAGCGTGAAGAAAGTGAACAGGGCCAAGCAAAGCAGTCGGATCGACAATCGGCGATACACGTAGTCCTCCAAACGGGGTGGCCCTCAGAGCAGAGCCGGAGTTGCGGGCTGAATCAATGGGCGGGCGCTCGGCGCCGGCAAAAAAGTAATGACTCCTGAGGCCTTCGTAGATCAGTTATGCCCCGGATTCGTGGCAATTCGTCTGCGGTCGCGGGGAGCTCCAGCGGGCGTCTACCGAGCACGGACTTTTCTGCCGGAGTGCGTCCGTGAGCCGAACCAATCAGGGACTACCCGTCTTGGGGCAGCCCTCTTTACTGCTCTCGGAGCGGACGAACTGGACCCGGCGGTTGAGCGCGCGATTATCGGCGGTTCCGTTGTCCACCAGCGGGCGCTCCATGCCGTAACCCTGGGCGGTGAGGCGCGAGTTAGTGACTCCGTGGGCTAGCAGGTACTTCACGACCGACTGGGCGCGGCGGTTCGATAGGTCCTTATTGTAGGCGGCCGCGCCTTTGTTGTCGGTGTGGCCCTGCACTTCGAGGGTGATCTTCGGATTCTTGGCGAGCACATCCGCGACGGCGTCGAGCACGGGGTAGCTCTCGGGTCGGATCTTGTCCTTGTTCGTCTCGAAGTGGATCTGCTGGGTGATCTTCACTTCACAGTCCGTGACGACTGCGAGGCGGTTTCCGGGACAGCCCAGTGGCTCTTGGGTCGTCGAGCCGATCTCGTTCGGACACTGATCTTTGACGTCGGGTACGGTGTCCTTGTCGTTGTCCAAATCGGGACAGCCGTCTTCGTCTTCGTAGCCGTCGGGGTCTTCCGGATCGTTGGGACACTTGTCGACGGCGTCCAGTAAACCGTCCAAGTCATTGTCCGGCTCCGGACAGCCGTCGGCGTCGAGGTAGCCGTCCTTGTCCTCGGGAGTCAGCTCGCACTGATCGACGGAATCCGCGATGCCGTCGCCATCCGTGTCGGGGTCATCCGGGCAGCCGTCTTCGTCTTGGTAGCCGTTGAAGTTTTCCGGCTTTGTCGGGCACTTGTCGATCGGGTCGGCGTAACCGTCACCGTCCGCGTCGGGCGGGTGGGGGCCGCAACGTTCGGCGGGCGACAACAGCTCGGCCGCGCGAACGTTTGGCTCGGCTTTGGCCAAATGCGCCTGCGCTTTGGACGCGAAGCCCTGATCGAGCTCGATCGTCGCGAACTCGAGCTGACTGCGCGCGATCGCGAGCTCGCGCGGAGCGCAGCGCATCGCGCCGTTCTGCTCGGCCTGGTCGACGATCTTTTCGAGCCCCGCGATTCGCCCGCGCAGCTCGGAGGATTGTGCGCAGTGTGTCAGCGCCAGCGGTACGGCGAGAAGGCACGCAAGCGCGCGCACCCGCTTCATTTCGCCGCCCCGCTGCGCGCTTCACGCGCGATGCGGATCGCCTTTTCGGCGTACGCTTCGCTCGCTTCGGCCAGATTGACCGCGTCGCTATAGTCCGCTTCGGCCGCCTCGCTCTGCGCCTTCTGCAAGTGCTCCTTGGCGTAGAAGTACTCGTACGGCGCGGACTGCTCGGCTCCGAGTTCCCGGGCTTGCTCGAGTTTGCCGGACGCGCTGGTCGCCTGAATCGAGTACAGCGTGCTGCCGCAACCAGTGAGCGTTGGAACAACGAGTGCGAGGGCGAAGACCAACCAGCGTCGTTCAGGCCTGTGATTGGAATTGACGCTTCGCACCGGGTCCTCGCGAACTCAGACCCTGCAGCCGCGAGGTCTATAGTCGCGAGAACGCTAGCAATCCGGCTCGTCTGACGTCAACCGAGCAGTGTTCACCCGCGGGGAAAATCACTCACAGGCGGCGATACACGCCGACGACTTTGCCGAGCAGCATCGTCGACTTGAAATCGGAGGCGCGGACCAAAATCGGCGCCATCTGCGAATTGGCCGGCTGGAAACGCACGTAATCCCGTTCGGGGTAGAAGTGCTTCACGGTGGCTTCGTCACCGATCAGGGCGACCACGATGTCGCCGCGCTCGGCGGTCGATTGCTTTTTCACGAAGATGTAGTCGCCGCTCATGATGCCGGCTTCGATCATCGAATCACCGGTGACACGCAGACCGAATACTTCTCGGCCGCCACGGACCAACATGCGATCGACGCGCACGGTGTCGATCACGTTCTCTTCCGCGAGCAGCGGTAGACCGGCTGCGACACGGCCGAGCACGCGGACCTCCACCAAGTCATCATCCGGCACTTTGACCGGAACCGAGCTTTCGGAATCACTCACGAGCTTGAGCGCGCGGCTCTTCATGTCTTCACGCCGCAGGTAGCCCTTGCGCTCCAGGGCGCGCAGGTGATCGTTGACCCCATTGGTCGAACGAATGCCCATGTACTCGCCGATCTCGCGCAGCGTCGGCGGGTAGCCGCGCTCTTCGATCGACTTGCGGATGAAGTCCAACGTTTGTTCCTGACGAGCGGTCAAGCCTTGCATAGCGGGCGTAGGATACTGAACAGGTGTAAAGACGTCAAATTCTGTGCGGTGTGCACAGAAGATTAGTTTAAATTATTAATATATTCAATGGCTTACAAATTGGTCCGGAAGCTATGCGGAGGATCTCCACAGGCTGTGGATTGGCCATGGATCGGGTTTTGGGGTGCTCCTGGTTTCGGGGCGCTCAGGAGGCGTGTCTTTTCTGCTCGCTCTTTTCCCGATCAGGGACCGCGGGAAGCGGCTCGTTTGGCTTGCAGCTCGCGGGGTCGGAACTTTCCGGGCTAAAGTCTGAGCAGGCTAGTCCCGCTTCTTCAAACGTCATGAACGACCGTATCGAGCAGCTCGCCAAAGTAGATCTCTTCGCTGGGCTGAAACCGCAAGCAATCGAGCTGATCGCCAAGGTGGCGACGGAAGAGAGCCACGCGCTCGGCACCAAAATCTTCGAGCATGGCGACGCCGGCGACAAGCTCTACCTGATCCTCGAAGGCAAAGTGCGCATCAGCCGCGAAGTCCCCGGCATGGGTGAAGAAGCGCTCGCGGTGCTCGGTCCCGGCCAGATCTTCGGCGAGATGGCGCTGCTCGACGAAGCTCCCCGCTCCGCCGACGCGCGCGTCCACGAGCGCTGCGTCCTGCTCGCCATCCCCAAGGATGGCTTCGACGATTTGCTCTTCCTTCACAAAGACCTCGCCTACGAAGTCCTGTGGAGCATCGTCCGCATGCTCCTCGGCCGCCTGCGCGAGACGAACAACAAACTCACGTTCCTGTCGATCAGCGGCAAGTTTTAAGGGCGCTCGAGATCCAGCCGCGCACCTCGCAGCGCGCGCTGTTCTAGGTGCTGTACGGCCACGTGCGGCGACGATGCTCGACGAGCGAACGCCCCAGTGCACGCGGCACCGTCGCTCAGCGCGGGTTTGCCAACGCCAGGAATCGCGCGGCGCCTCGAGGTGCGATGCGGGATCGCGATCGCCACACTCTCGATCGACTAGCGCGTGAAGCGGACGGTGAAGGGCGCGGTCGACATGGTGATCGCGGTGCCGGCGCGATCGAGGGCGGAGTTGAATTGTTTGCGGAAGGCGCAGGTGCGGGCGGATTGCCCGAAGCCGAAGCCTGGGTCCTTCAAGACCGTGACGGATTTTGCGCGACCGTTGGGGCCGACCGTGACGGTGAGTTGGACGACCGCGCTGTCGATGCCTTCGATGTCTGCTTCAGCCGGGAACTCGCAGTCGTTCCAGCTGCCGGCGAGGGGGGCGGCGGGGCGAGAGAGATCGGGACCGGTGGGTGCTGGTGGCGCGACGGGGCCGGGCGGCGGCGCTTTACCCACGCCGTCCGCTTCGGCGCGCGTATCGCGCACGGCGGATTTGGATTTGCCGTCGTTCGCGCTGATGCCGCCGCGATACTCACCGTCACCCGTGACGATGCTGTTCGTCAGGTCGACGGGTTCGTTCGGATCGGGCTCGGCCGTCAGCGCTTTGCCGACTTCAGCGGCGGCAGGGGGCGGGGGCGCTGGTGTGTTCGGCGTGGGTGGCGGTGGCGCGTGCGCAGGGGGAGGCGTCGGTGTTTCGGGCTCCGGTTCCGGCGTGGGCTCGGGCGGCGGGGGCGGCGGTTCGCTCACGTCGATGTCGACTTGAGCTTGCAGGCGATCGCGAACCTCGGCGCGGACCAACACGGCGAAGGCGTGGACGTCACCCAACGTGGCCGCAGCTTGGGCGCTGACTGCGCCATGCAAGAAGAGCGAACCAATCAGGCCCGTGATCAAGCCGAACCGCAGCTCGCGTTTGCCCAGCGACAAGATCGGCGCGAGCGGATCTGCACCATGCGGTGCGTGCTCGGCCGGAACCTGGCTTTGGGTAATGGAGTCTGCGGTGCTCGTCATCTCAGTGGGGTGGTCGCTTACTTGCCGGGTTGGGCCTCGACAGGGGTGCCACCCTTGTCTGACGGTGATACCGCGAATGCAATTTTTGCCACGCCCGCGCGTTTGAGCAAGTCGAGTACGTGAATCACCCGTCCGTGTTCGACTTTGCGGTCAGCGCGGATGACCGCGCGCAGGTCCGCGTTCTTGGCTTTGGCGGCCTTCGCCAGGGGGGTGATGGCCTCGTCACTTGCCAGGTTGTCGGAATCGACGCGGGTCTTACCGTCCGCGGAGAGTTCGACGGAAAAGATCTGTTGCAGGGCCTCACCGCTGGCCGCCTTCGGCAAGTCCATGGGCATGCCTTGCGAGACGATGATGCGCGCGGTGACCATGAAGATGATCAAGAGCACCAACGTCACGTCCACGAGGGGCGTGACGTTGATGCCGGAGACCATGCCATCATCGTCGTTGCTGCTGTTGCCAGCCATTGCTCACTCGTCCTCGGGCGGAGCGTTGTCGCGCGCCGAGGGCTTGGCTTTGGCTTTGTCGGCCTTGCTTGTTCCAGCAAGCGATGTTGGCGGTGCAGGCGCGTGTCCAGCCTCGACGCCCGCCAAGTAGGACAAGAGCACGTGGCTCAGCGCGTCCGTGTTGGCCAAGATCGAGCGCGAGATGCGCTGGTAGAAGTTGTTCATCGCCACTGCGGGGATGGCGACCACGAGGCCCACGGCCGTCGCGACCAACGCTTCGGCGATGGCGCTCATGACTTGCGTGGGAGCGGCAGAGGCCGCGCTTTGCGCGGTGGTCATGCCCTGTTTGCCGAGCTGCTCGAAGGCTTGCACGACGCCGATCACCGTACCGAACAAGCCGATGAACGGGGCATTGTTGCCGAGCGTGCCGAGGTAAGCGAGGCGGCGCTCGAGCTTCATGCGTTGTAGCGCGGCTGCGCCTTGCATGGCTTCGTCAGCGGCCTTCATGCCGCGATCGGCTTCGCGCAAGCCGGCCACCACGACTGCGGCTTCAGCGCTCGGCGATGCTTCGAGTTGACGAAGCGCACCCTCCGCGTCGTCCTCGCGCAGCAAGCGGCGCAGATCGCTCGCGAGCTTCGGAATGTCGTCGCGCAGCGTGAAGTAGAAGTAACCGCGCTCCAGCATGATGGCCACCGAGATCACGCTCAGGAAGATCATCAGCCACATGACCCACGATGCCCCGAAGCTCGTC
>Ga0164241_10005283_pt1 | contig 12172 bp, 10 predicted proteins | sample OricomyardsoilBY_FD_108780 | JGI IMG/M metagenome (GOLD analysis project Ga0164241, IMG submission 108780) | Backyard soil microbial communities from Emeryville, California, USA - Original compost - Back yard soil (BY) | ecosystem: Environmental > Terrestrial > Soil > Unclassified | place: USA...
CAGGGGGATCCTTTGCCGTTGGTGTCTGAACAACCCTTCGACGAAGGACCCCGTCTACAAATTCACGCTACCCGCGCTCCGAGCGCGATCCCCACCCCCTCGATCGGGACCCTGCGTCAGTCCGCGAGCGGCGCGAACAGGTCGTCGAGATCGAGCTCGGAGAGCGCGGTCGGCGCGTCCGCCAGGCCCAGGAGCGACTGCGCGAGCTGAGCCTTGCGCTGCTGGAGTCGGAGCATGCGCTCTTCGACGCTGCCGGCGACGATCAGGTTGTAAACGAACACCGGACGCGTTTGGCCGATGCGGTAAGCGCGATCGGTAGCTTGCGCCTGTGAGGCGCCGTTCCACCACGGGTCGTAGTGAATGACGGTGTCGGCGCTGGTCAGGTTCAGACCGGTGCCGCCTGCCTTCAAGCTGATCAAAAACACGTCGATCTCGCGGCGCTCGAAGCGATCGACCTGCTTCTGGCGGTCCTGGGTGGCGCCCGTCAGGTCGACGTACGGAACCTTGCGTTCTTTCAGCCCCTCGGCCATCAAATCGAGCATGCGCGTGAACTGCGAGAATACCAGCACGCGCCGGCCCTGCTCGAGTTGCTGCGTGAGCAGCTCGAAGAACAGCTCGTACTTGGCGGAGCGCTTCACCTTGCGTGCGGAGGGCACGGTCACGAGCCGCGGATCGCAGCACACCTGCCGTAGCTTCATCAGCGCGTCCAAGATCGCGATCGTGGAGGCGGTGACGCCCTTTTGACGGATCGCGCGGCGTACGTCGCCGTGGGCGGCGACGCGGATGCTCTCGTAGAGCTCACGCTGCTCGTCTCCCAGCTCGACCGGGCGCACGATCTCGGTCTTGGGCGGCAAATCTTTGGCGACGCTCTCCTTCATTCGACGCAAAATGAAGGGCGTGACCGCGTCGCGCAGGGCCTCGAGCCGTTGTTGATTGCCTGCGCGCTCGATCGGCATCCGGAAATACGAGCGGAATCGCTCGGCGTCGCCCAAGAATCCGGGCATCAGAAAATCGAACAGCGACCACAGCTCTTCGAGGTTGTTTTCGACGGGCGTGCCGCTGAGGCACATGCGGTGCTGAGCCGAAACTTGGCGCACGGTGCGGGCGGCCAGGCTGCGCGGATTTTTGATGGCCTGGGCCTCATCCAAAATCATCAAGTAAAATGGCTGATTTTCGAACGATTCGATGTCGCGCACGAGCAGCGGGTACGTGGTGAGCACCACGTCGGCTCCCGGCACCTGAGCTCGGCAAGCTTCGCGCTTGGGACCGTGCAGCACGCAGACCTTCAGCGACGGCGCGAATTTCGTGAGCTCGCGCTGCCAGTTGCCGATCAAGCTGGTCGGCATCACGACCAGGCACGGCCGATCCATCCGCCCCGACTCTTTTTCGCGCTGAAGGTGCGCGATCGTCTGCAGGGTTTTGCCGAGGCCCATGTCGTCGGCGAGGATGCCGCCGGCTTCGTGCTGAATGAGCTGGCCGAGCCAGGTGACCCCCGCCTCTTGGTAGGGGCGCAGCTTCGCCTGCAGCCCGATCGGTAGCGCCACCGGCTGGGGCACTCGATGGAGCTGGCGAGCCTTTTCGACGACACTGGTGATGCCCGACCAGAGCAGCCTGCCGGAGGAGCCGCTGAGCGCTTCGTCGAGCTTGGCCACGGCGCTGCCGCGCGAGCGCGGAAAGCACAACGCGCCGTCGATCAGCTTCTCGCCGCGGTACATCTCGAGCAGCACCTGCATCAGGGCCTTGAGGCGCTCGGGCGGTACGGGCAGGTATTTATTGCGGCCGACCGGCACGACGCGGAAGCGCGCCGGCTGCTTCAACAAGGCTTCGAGCGTCTCGCCGTCGGCGCAGCCATCCAGCAGCTCGAGCATCGCGGGCAACATGTTGACGCGCTTACCGTCGACCTGAATGCCAAGCTCGAGGCCGAACCAGTCGGTGCGCTCTTGATCCGGCTCGACGGCGGCGTACCAAGGCGCGTCGGTCTCGACGACCTGGTACGGGTAGCCCGGATCGACCTCGATTTGCCAGCCGAGGCCACGCAGCTGCGGTAGCGCGTAGGCGGAGAACGAGCAGTACGAATGGACGTTGCCGTCGAGCTGCACGATGTAGTCGGCGTCGGTGTCGAGATCGGCGGCTACGTCCTCGAATTGGCCGAGCTCGATCGCGCCGAAGCCTTCGAGCAGGCATTGGGCGCGCGCTTCGCCGCCGCGATCGCGGCCGACCATCGCCATGCCCTGGGGGCGGGCCACGAAGAAACGCTCACGGCGATCGGCGGCCCGGATCCGCACGCCTTCGTAGTCGAAGCACAGGCTGATGACGGGGACGTCTTGCTCCTTGCCGTCGTCGAAGGACGACGAGTCACCGGAGCTTACCCACATGCGCTCGGTGTAGAGGCGTAAGCACGGGGTGAACCGAGCGACCTCGGTCCGCCCTGCCTCTGAAACTGCAGCCGATCCGTCCAACAGGAAGCTAGTTAGATCAAACCTCGGATCGTTTGTCGATCACCTATTTAAGTACCACTACCCATGCGATCACGAGCACTTACCCGCCACGAGGGGTTGGGGTGGGGCATCGACGCGGCGCGCTCGGCGACGCCCAAACGCAAAAGCTCAGGTGCCCTGCGGGAAGATCTTCACGAGCAGCTCGTTCAAATCGGCGTGGGTGCCGATCTTCATGCCCGTCGATTGATACGGCCAACTGAAGGTGCGCGACACGACCTGGTTGCAGGCCAGCGACACCAAAAGATCGTTGGATTGGGCGCCCGGGGCGCTCGCGAAAGACAGGCCGAACTCAGGGAAAAACACGTTCGGCGCGCAGCGCGCGTAGGTGTTGTCGAAGTTGTCCTTGTCGCCCAAGAGCGCCCCCAAGTCTTCTTTGACCTCGTTGTCGAGCACCTGCTGTTGCGCCAAAATGCGGAACGTTTGGAAGCGCGGCGTCGTGTCGGCGACGGGAGTGACGCCCGGGACCCCTGCTGCTCCGGGCAAGCTCAAACCGGGGATCTGTAGGCCGGGCGGGATCAGCTTCTGCAGACCCTGGACGCCCGCCGTGATCGCATTTTGCAAGTTCGGATCGAGGCCGGGGATGACGGGGGCGGTGGCGCCCGGCGTCGCCGGTGTCGCGGCGATGGCGGCGGCCACGTCGTTGTTCTGCAGCCGGTACGCCGTCAGGTTCGACGTCTTCAGCGTATCGAACGGGGCAGCAGGTTTTCCGGCGCAGCCAAAGCTAAGAGCGGCCGTGCCAAGGCAAAAAGCGAGCGTTTTCGACATGAAGGACTATTAGACCCGCCGCCGCGCGATGTACAGCAGGCCTTTTTGCCACGTAAATCGGCGTTGTGGCGCGCTGAGCGCGACTCGAGCTCGCGGCGCCGGCGCGGGTAGTTGGCCGGGCCGCCGCTATCGTTGCCAAAGCGCGCTGAGAGCCAGCTCGATGGCATCGAATGGTCGTAGCCGACGGGCGGCGTCCCCCTGCGCGCTATCCACGATGCGATAGGTAGCGCCGTCGAGCTCGAGCACCTCGATCAGCTTGTCGAGCGGTTCGATGAGCCACGCGAAAGCCACGCCGTGCGCGGCGTAGACCTGCAGCTTCGAGCCGCGATCGAGCGCGCGCGTCGAAGGCGAGAGCACCTCGCAGACCCAGTCAGGAGGCAACTCGACATAGGGAGCCAGCGGCACCTCCGGCATACGTTCGCGCCGCCAACCGCCCAGATCGGGAACTACTACCTGCTCGCCTAGATGGACCTCGGGCTCATCGAGAATCATCCACCCTCCCGGACCGCCGCGCCCGCGCTTGAACGGGGGGCCGAGCTCTTCACCCAGGGCTGAGGCGGCAATGGTATGTGACGTAGCAGGACGCGGAGTTTGATATAGCGTGCCGAAAAGAAGCTCGGCCACGACGTGCGGTGGGGAGCTCAGCACGTCTTCATAGGTTGCACGCCGCCTGGCCGCGTCTGCCATCGACGGAATCGTAGCAGAATTGTCGAGTAGTGGCGCGATTCTGTCGGGAGATACCTCGAATCGATGTCTAAGTTGTCGGTTCGTCCGCGGAAGCGTACACGAGCCCGATGAAGCGCATCGTCGTCAGCGGAGGCACGGGCTACATCGGCTCGGCGCTGGTCAAACACTTGGTGGCGCGCGGAGACGAAGTCACGGTGCTGACCCGCGGCGAGGCGAGCGCAGGGAACCCGAGCCATGTCTCTTGGGATCCCTACCAACTCGGCGAGTGGGCCAAAGCCCTCGACGGTGTCGACGCTGTCGTTCACCTCGCCGGGGAGCGCGCCGTCGGCGCGCGCTACACGGCTGCGACCAAGCGGCGCATCTATGACAGCCGCGTCGTGAGCACGAAGAACATCGTGGCGGCCATGGCCCAATCCCGGGTGAAGCCACGCGTACTCGTGAGCGCATCTGCCGTCGGCTACTACGGCAACCGTCCCGCATCGGAGCGCGTCGACGAGAGCGCCGCGCCGGGCGACGACTTCCTGGCTCGGCTATGCGTCGACTGGGAAGCGGCCTCGGAGCCCGCGCGAGATTTCGGGGTTCGCGTCGTCAACCCCCGAATCGGCGTCGTCTTCGGCCCCGGCGACGGGCCGCTCAAGATCATGGCCCTGCCGTTCAAGCTATTCGTCGGCGGCAAGCTCGGCAGCGGCGAGCAAGGGATTTCGTGGATCCATCTGGACGATGCGGTGGCCGCCCTGACCCTATGTATCGACGACGAAACCATGCCCGCGAAAGTAAACGTCTGCTCGCCGAATCCGGCCAGCAACGCGGAGGTGTCGGCCGCGATCGCGAAGGCGCTGGGGCGCCCCAACTTGTTCACGGTGCCTTCCTTCGGTTTGAAGGCGCTGTTCGGTGAGGGCGCGGAGACGATCTTGACCGGGCAGTTTGCGGTGCCGGGCGTGCTGGAGCAGCGCGGCGTCGCGATCGAGAGCGATCTGACGGGAGTAGTCGCCACGTCGCTCGGCTCCTGACCGCGCGATTCAATCGTAGTCAAACGAGGACTCGCTCCACTACGCGCCGACGCGCGCCTCGTGACTCGACCGGGTCGAAGTATGCCTTACTCCTTTGATGGCGGGAGTGCCTGGGCAAGCCTTTGACCGTTGCTGGTCGTCACTCGGTCATCGGGGCGAGGGAACGGTTGCGGCGTTTGCGGTAACAGGCAGTGCGGACCCCGCTGTAGCGGGAGCGTCGGTCTTGCAGGTCTTGCAGGTCTTGCAGGTCTTGCAGGTCTTGCAGACGTTCACCAGCCTTGGCACCACTGCCGCGGACAACAGCGCGAATCCTTTCCGTAAAACATTCGATATCTCGAATTCGGCCATGAGTAACTACGCCTAGGTCCGTGGTCGCTACCTCCCAAGAGTGGCTCCAACGCTTCAGACATCGGTGGGTTCGTTGAGGTGGCTGACGATTGATGACGGCAGTTGTTCTATGCCTTGTCGTCGGCGGTGGACCGAGGCTCAAACGCTCGCGATCTGCAGCAACGTGTTGATGGCTCACGCGGGTCTGGGGGACGTGCCATGCACCGCTGACGAAGCAATCGTTGCAAATTTGACGTCAAATCACACGGCTGCACTAGCTCTGGCGCTTGAGCTCTTTGGGCTCGACGTAGTCGGACGGCTGCAGCACCAGACGCTCGACCCGCACCCCGTTCGTGAAGCCGTCGACGATCTCCGGCAAGTCAGCGGGCGTGACCCGGCCGTAAAAATAGCCGTCCGGCTCGACCGCGATGCACGGACCGACCCAACACGTGTCGAGGCAGCTGGAGGTGCAGGCGCGCACCTCGGTCGCGGCCAGCCCGCGCTCCTTGAGCATGCCCTTCAGCTGGGCGTGCAGCTCTTCGGCGCCGCGCACCGCGCACGAGCCCTTGGGCGTGCCGTCGGGCCGTCGGTTGATGCAAACGAACAGGTATCGCTTTCGCTCCGCCATCTGAGGTGGAGCGAACCTAGTGCCGCAGCTCCCTGCCAACAAGTCGCAGCGCCGCTTTTCAGGCGGCGCGCACCGACTCTTCGAGGATCGCGAGCAGCTCGTCCAAGTCGCGGTCGGGGATATTGATCGAAGGCGTGATGTAGATGGTGTTACCGAGCGGCCGCAGGTAGGCCCCGCGACGCAGCGCTTCGCGATATACGCGTCGACCGCGCGGCTCCAGATAGCTCTTGCTGCCCGCCAGATCGAGGGCGCCGATCATGCCCACGCTACGCGTCTCGACCACGTCGGGGAGCTCGCGAAAGCGCTCGAAGGCTGCCGCGATGCGCCGGGCCTTGCCGGCCGCGAGCGCCAGCACGTCTTCGTCGCGGTACACGCGGAGCACCTCGCGCGCCAGCGCGGCGCCGAGCGGGTTGCCGCAGAAGGTATGGCCGTAGAAGAAGGTGCGCTCGGCATCGCCCAAGAACCCGGAGAAGATGCGCTCGCTGACGAGCGTCGCCGCCATCGGCAACATGCCACCGGTGAAGCCCTTGGCCGTGCACAGCACGTCGGGCTCGACATCAGCGTGCTCGCTCGCCCAGAACGGGCCGGTGCGGCCGTAGCCGGTGAACACCTCGTCGCAAATCAGGAAGACGTCGTGCTGGCGCGTCAAATCGCGCAGGGCGCGCAGCAGGTCGGGCGGGTATATCCGCATGCCGACCGCGCCCTGTGCGATCGGCTCGACGATCACCGCCGCCAGCTCGCCGGCGTGGGCGGAGAGCAGCTGGCCCAGGACGTCGAAGGCTTGCTGGTAACCGTCGGCGCCGGTCGGCGCGCGCAGGCAATCGATCAGCACGTTGCCGAAGGACCGGCGGAACACCTCGATGCCCGACACCGAGACCGCGCCCATCGTGTCGCCGTGGTAGCCGCCGTCGAGAGCCAGGAAGCGGGTCCGCTCGGGGCGACCATTTTGTGCCCAGTATTGTAGAGCGAGCTTGAGGGACACCTCGACCGCGGTCGACCCGTCGTCGCTGTAGAAGACGCGCGAGAGGCCCGCCGGCGCCACCGTGCACAGCTCTTCCGCCAGGCGCGCCGACGGCTCGTGGGCGATGCCGGCCAGCGGCACGTGGCACATTTTTTCGGCCTGGGCGCTCAGCGCCTTGACCAGCCGCGGATGCTGATGGCCGAGCGCGCAGCAATACCAAGACGCGTTGCCGTCGATGTACGAGCGGCCGTCGACGTCGCGGAAACGCGAGCCTTGGGCGCTCTCGAGCACCAGCGGCTCGGTCTGCTCCAGGTACTCCTGCATCTGGGTGTAGGGGTGCCAAACGCGAGCCCGGTCCAGGCTCAGGATCTCGTCACGGCGATTCAAGCTGATCTTTCCTGTTGAACGACAATGGTGGCAACGCCGGGCGTAAGCTCAGCCTCGGCGGGTGGTCCCAGCGGCAACAGCAACGTCACGATGGTGCCGTGCCCTTCTTCGCTGTCGAGATGAATCTCGCCGCCATGCGCCTCGACGATGCGGTGCACGATCGGTAGGCCAAGGCCGGTGCCGCTCGGCCGGGTCGTGAAGAACGGATCGAGCGCCCGCTCTCGCACGCCCTGTTCCATACCCTGCCCGGAGTCGGCGATCTCGATGCGCACCGCCGGCTCGCCGCGTAGCTGGCCGCGGTGGACCACGATTTGCACCGTGCCCCCGCTCTTCATCGCCTGGCACGCGTTCTCGACCAGATTATCGAACACCAGGCGAAACAGGCTGGGATCGACCCAGACCGTCTGCAGCTCCGGATCTTCGTCCATCTGCACGACGATCTGGTGGCCGTCGAGCATGGCGGAGGAGCGCGAGCGATTGGCCAGCTCGAGCAGCGATACGGGCGAGCGCTTGACGCTGACCGGTCGCGCGAAGCGCAGCAAGTCCGTGACGAGGCGGTTCAAGCGCGCGGCCTCTTCGTCGACGATACCGAGGAGCATGGTGCGATCTTCGTCGCGCACCACGCTCCGCCGTAGGCCCGCGACGGCGTTGACGATGACGGCGAGCGGGTTTCTGACCTCGTGGGCGATGGCGGCCGCCAGCTCACCGACGGCGGCCAGTTGTTTCTTGCTGACGAGCTCGTTCTGAACCAGGCGCAGCTCGGCGTACGAGTGGCGCAGCTCTTCCGTCTTTTCTTGCAGGCTGCGGGCGGCCTCTTCGAGCTCGTCTTTGCTGACCCGGTAGCGCAAGAGCAGTGTGCCCGCGACCCCGAACGCGTACAGCAGAAACGCGTGCGGCAGCAGCGGAATGGCGTTTTGTAAGAAGCCGAACGCGGAACCGCCGTCGTTGGCCACCGCCGGCAATATGCACAAGATGCCGATGATGGCGGAGCCGACCTCGCGCTGCCCAGCGCGGTAGGCGGAGACCAACACCGCGGCGGCAGCGGCCGTTTCGAGCAACGCCACGACGTAAAAGCTCTTGCCCAGCCAGTTGGGGTCACCGACGACCTGCACGATTTTTCGGCCGAACAAGAACGCATCGAGCACCCTCGGCTCACCGCGGTGCCACCACGCGCCGCTCCACAGCAGCACGAGGTAGAAGGCCGCGACGACGTACAACCAACTCACCCGCCGGAGGAGCGGCTGCGTCTTCGCGAAGCACAGCGCGAAATGCAGGTTGAACGCCGCGGCCAGGATCATACCGCTGTGGGTAATTTGATCGGCGAGCAGGCGCCCGGCGACGCCGTCCTGCGCGTAATCGTAGGCCGCCCCGGCCGTCCCGAGCGAAAGCGACAAGCAAAGCAGGCTAAAAATCGAGTATTCGAGCTCGCGCCGGCCCAGAAAATACGCGAGCATGAAGAACACCGATAAGCCAAGCTGGGCGGTGGCCCAAGCTGTCAGCAGTCCGGAGAGGTACTGGGCCATCAGCGCATGGTCTGGCTAGCACGCGATAGCTCGCGGTTCACGGTGACGCGGCAGGTGACCCGCTGCGATCCGACTTGCAGAGTGAAATCGCCGCTCTCGGCCAGCTCTGGCCGCCACGCTCCCGGCACCTTCACCGAGCCTCGCTGCACGCTGCCTCCACCGGCGTCGAGCAGCTCGACATCGGCTTGGCCCGGGCTCGGCGCCTGGATCTCGAAGACGACGGGCTCGTCTCCGTAGACGGTGGCGGGCGTTGCACGGCAGCCGCTCGGAGCGGCGTGGGCCGGCGTGGGCGCCGGCGCGACGGACGGCTTGGCCGGAGCGACCGGCGTCGGAGCCGCGTGGCTGCAGCCGGCAAAGAGCAACACAATTCCAAACAAAATCGACGCGCGCGCCACGGCCGCAGGATACGCCATCGAGCGCGCCGCCGCCTGCCCTACCTGCGCCGCCCCAAGTCTGCTAGTTCAAGCACCCCTCCTTCTCCCGCCCCGCTTTCCCCCAACCGTTCGCCTCCCCGACCGATGAGCTACCTCGTTCTGGCTCGTAAATGGCGCCCGCAGCGCTTCGAAGACCTCGTGGGGCAGGATCACGTGTCTCGCACGCTGGCCAACGCCATCGCCAGTGGCCGCGTGGCGCACGCCTTTTTGTTCACGGGAGTGCGCGGGGTCGGCAAGACGACGAGCGCCCGCATCCTGGCCAAGGCGCTCAATTGCATGGGGCCGCCCGACGATCCCAAGCACGGAGCGGACTACGGTCCGACCATCACGCCCTGCCTGCGCTGTCAGGCGTGCCTCGAAATCGCCCAGGGCTCGGACATGGACGTCCGCGAGATCGACGGCGCCAGCTACAACGGCGTCGACGAGGTGCGAAAGCTGCAGGATTCGCTGCCGTATCGACCGGCGCGCGACCGCTACAAAATCTTCATCGTGGACGAGGTCCACATGCTGTCTCAAAACGCCTGGAACGCGTTCTTGAAGACGCTCGAGGAGCCACCCGCTCACGTCAAGTTCATCTTCGCGACCACCGAGGTGCACAAAGTGCCGGTCACGATCCTGAGCCGCGTGCAGCGCTTCGACTTCAAGCTGATCACGACCCAGACGATCGCTTTGCGGCTGCGCGAGGTGCTGAGCGCCGAAAATATCGAGACTGACGACGCCGCGATCTCGATCGTGGCGCGCCAGGCCGCCGGCAGCATGCGTGACGCGATGAGCGTGCTCGACCAGGTAATCGCCTGGGGCGGAAACAAGCTGGTCGGCACCGACGTCGCCCACGTGCTGGGCGTCGCCAGCCACACCGTGCTCTACGAGCTTTCGTCGGCGCTGATCGGCGGCGACGCGGCGCGCGCGCTGTCGATCGTGGCCGAGCTGGCCAACCAGGGCTACGACATCGGGCACGTCGCGCGCGATCTGCTCGGGCTGCTCCGCAATTTGGTCGTGGCCAAGGTCGTGAAGGAGCCGGAGGCGCTGCTCGATTTGCCCGACGGCGAGGCGCGCGACGTCAAGCAGCTGGTGACGGCGGCCGACGCCGACGACTTGAGCCGACTCTATCACGGCTTTTCGCAGGGCTTCGACGAGGTCGTGAAGAACGAGCGGCCGCGCATGGCGCTCGAGATGCTGCTGGTCCGACTCGCGCGACGGCCGCCGCTGTTGCCGATCGACGACTTCGTTTCGCGACTGAGCGCGCTCGAGCGCCGCCTGAGCGCGGGAGCGAGCGGGGCGGGAGCCGGGCACGCGCCGCAACGCGCGCCGAGCGCGCAACGCGCGCCGCACGACACCGCCGCCGCGGAGCAGCAGGGCTACGCGGGGCGACCGCGCGAGCCGCGCCCCGCGCCGAGCAGCAAGCCGCAGAGCGATGACCGGGGTGGAGAGCCTCCAGTAGCGCCACGCCCCGCCGCGCTACGCTCGGTACCCCGTGAAGCGCCGCGCAGCGCCGCGCCGGCCGAAGCAGCGCCGCCAGCGCCGACGCAAAGCGTCGACGAGCTCGATCAAACCTACGCGCAAATTTTGGCGATCCTGGAGGCGGAGCGCGCCGATCTGGCGGCGATGCTGGGCCACGCGATTCCGCTCGTCTTGACGGGTGAGAGCGTGGTGATCGGTTGGCCGCCGGACAGCATCCTCGTCGCCAGCGACAAGGAGAGCGTCGCGGCGTTGGCGCGGGCGGCCGAGAAGCATTTCGGCAAGCCATGCTCGGTGAGCTTCGAGTTCGACTCGGAGCGCGCCCGGGGCCGCAAATCGCTGGCCGCCGCCGACAGCCAGGAGCGCGCGGAGCGCACGAAGGCAGCGTACGCCGCCGCTCAAAAGCACGAGCGCATCACCGAGGCCGTCGAAATATTGGGAGCGAAGCTCAAGGAGCTCAAGCTCGGAGGCGCCGCTTGACATGCTACCCGACTCGCTCCTTCACTTGATCGAGCTGCTGGCGCGCCTGCCCGGCGTCGGTGAGAAGACCGCCCAGCGATTCGCGCTGCACCTGGTCGCGGAGCGTTCCGGCACCGCGCAAGCGCTGGGCGAGTCGCTCCGTGAGCTGGGGGCGCGCGTCAAGAGCTGCGCACGCTGCGGCAACATCGCGGAGGTCGAGCCGACGGGCAAGGCGATCTGCGTCGTGTGCCGCGATGGCCGGCGTGATGCGTCGCTGCTGTGCATCGTGGCCAAGGTCCAGGACCTGCTCGCGATCGAGCGGAGCGGCGCGATGCGCGGCCGCTATTTCGTGCTCGGCCGGCTGCTTTCGCCGCTGGACGGCATCGGTCCCGATCAGCTGCCGCTGGAGCACCTGCTCCAGCGACTGAGCGAAGATAGCGTGCGGGAAGTGATCCTGGCGACGCCGCCATCGGTGGACGGCGAAGCCACGGCGCTGCTGCTGGCGCGCGAGCTGACGACCCGCGGCGTCGCCGTCAGCCGCATCGCCAGCGGCGTGCCGCACGGCGGCGATCTCGAGTTCGCCGATCAAATCACGCTCGGTCGCGCGATCGAGGGCCGGCGCTCGCTCGACTCTCGTTGATTTCACGGCGATTTTCCGGGAGCATCCTCGCCATGTCGGCAAAGCGTACGATCATTCAGTCTCCCGACGCACCGGCGCCGGTCGCGGCCTATTCCCAAGCTGTCGCCTCCGGTGACCTGCTCTTCTGCTCGGGACAAATCGCGATCGACCCCAAGACGGGGCAAATGGTGGCGGGCGGCATCGAGGCCGAAACCGAGCAAGTGCTCGCCAACCTGCAGGCGGTGCTGAAGGCGGCCGGCGCGAGCTTGGTGGACGTGGTCAAAACCACGGTATATCTGGCCGATTTCGGCGATTTCCAGGCTATGAACACGATCTACGTGCGCGCCTTCCCCACCGCCCCGCCGGCGCGTGCCACGGTGGGCGTCTCGGCGCTACCGCGCGGCGCCAAGATCGAG
>Ga0164241_10005284_pt1 | contig 12172 bp, 9 predicted proteins | sample OricomyardsoilBY_FD_108780 | JGI IMG/M metagenome (GOLD analysis project Ga0164241, IMG submission 108780) | Backyard soil microbial communities from Emeryville, California, USA - Original compost - Back yard soil (BY) | ecosystem: Environmental > Terrestrial > Soil > Unclassified | place: USA...
CGACGACGTGTGGCTTTGCCGGCTCCGAGCGTCGAGGGCGCCGCCTACGTTTTTCATCCGCGGCGCCGACCCACGGGAACGTATCTGGTGCTGCCGGGGCTTCACTTCCTCGGGCCAGACGATCCGCGCTTCGATCGCTTTGCGCGCTGCTTGGCGGCGTCGGGGCTCCTGGTCGTCGCCCCGTTCGTCGCTGCGTTCAGCCGCCTTCGGCTCGACGAGAGCATCTTTGGAGACGCAGAGGCGGCGCTCACGTTGGCCGAGAGGCTCGCCGACGACCATGGGCTCGACGCGCCCGCGGTATTTTCGATCAGCTTCGGCGGCGCGCTCGCGTTCCACCTCGCGGCGAACCGCAAACCCGGCGCACTCGTCGTCTTCGGGGGCTTTCACGATTTTCTGCGGACCGTGCGGTTCGCGATCACAGGTCGCGTCGTGCATCGTGGGCGCCCCCTCGCCTGCGAACGCGATCCGTTGAACGCGCCGGTCGTGTTTCTGAACTTGCTCGAGGCCCTGACCGTCGACGGAGATCGAGACGTTCTCGCGCGGGCGTGGCTCGAGATGGTCTACCGCACGTGGAACAAGCCCGAGCTCAAGGCGCCGGGCGCTCGAGATCCGTTCGCCGAAGCGATCACGCGGAAGCTCCCAATCGAATTGCGCGCTCCGTTCCTGCGTGGCTGCACGCTGACGGATGACGCGGAGCCCTGGCTCGACGACGCGCTCGATAGCGCGGCGACGTCGCTCGCGTATCTCGATCCGAAGCGAAACCTCGAGCGCGTCGGGTGCCCCGTGGTCTTGGTCCACGGCCGCGATGACGACGTCATCCCCTACACCGAGTCGATCGAGCTCCACGACGCGCTTCCGCCGGCCGCGCGACGCGGGCGTCATCTCACCGGCGCGTTCGGTCACACGGGCTCGAGCTCGGTGAGGCTCGGAGACACCGCGAAAGAGGCCCGCACGATGCTCCGGATGGTGCACGATTTGGCGCGAGCACCAAACGGGCTGTGAGCACGAGCGACGGCGCCGAAGCGCACGGCGACGGCCGAATCAGCGACACGCCGGGACGAGATCGACGCCGCCGAAGAACTCGCCGACCAGCGCGTCCCACGCTTCCCGATTCTCTTTCGGGCCGCACTTGAACGGCGCGCTCACCGGCTCTCCCGCGAGCCGCGCGCGCTGCTCGATGAAGTAGCGGGTGGCGAGCTCGGCCGAGTACTCGTGAGCGATGTCACCGTTGTTCGACTGAAACGCGTAGAACGTGCCGCCGCGAACCATGGTCTTGCCCGGCGCGTACGGCGCGAGACAGGGCGTCTTGGCTCCGCACTTCGCGACGATGGCGTCCGCGATGGGACCGAGCACGCGGCGCGACCAGTTGTGGTGACCGCCGTCGTTCAGATGAAACAGCTCGTGAAAGAGCGTCTCGGTCACGGCGGGCCCTGAAGAGTGAAGCGAGCCGGAGACGTTGTAGGCGATCTCCCAATCCATCGCGTAAGCGCTCGGCGTCGTGCGACCGACGCTGCGCATGAAGCGAAAAGCGAGCGCCTCGTTGCGGTACCGCACGCCGCTCGTGGCGCGGTCGCGGATGGCGTCGAGGAAGCCCGCGATGTCGGCCTGCGAGTCGCGCACCCACCCGAGGTGCTTCGCGTAGCGACCAACCGGGAGCTCGGGGACGAGGTGGATGAGGCCGCGGAAGCCACCCTCCATGTCTTGCGTCTCTTCGAGGCCGACGACGTCGCCGCGCGCGTCGAACATCGAGAGCGCGATCGACTGCTCCGCGGCATGTCCGTCGAAGCAGAGCGTGATCAGGCATCGAACGCGAGCATGGTCGTCGCCGGCCTGGCATGCGTCGGAGGGAACGCCTTCTGGAAAGAGGAGGGCTCTCGCGCGCTCGAGCGTCACGTGCGCAGGTCGGGCCGCGGCGGCGATGGGCGCCTGTGCCGCGCTCGAGGCAAGCGGACTCGCCGTTGCGTTGGCTGCGAGCGGACTCGACGATGGGAGGGGCGCCGCCGTGGACGGAGGCGCGTCGCGTGGCACCTCCGGGCCGCCGCAGGCGCCGAGCGTCGCCGCGAGGAGCGCCATCGCGCATCGTGCCGCTCGATGGCGCCGCGCCGAGACAGACCGCACGAATCGAAGCTATCAGGCGCGGCAAGGCAGAGCCCGTTGATCCGCTCGGCGAAGTCCGGCACCTTCGCGGGCGCGATGACTACCCAAGCCGAGTCGCCTCGTCTCTCCGCGTGGTTCCAAGCGGTCGACGATCCGGACGAGCGCTATCCGCTCGACCAGATCATCTACGCGTCGAAGTCCGGCGGTCTACTCGAGGTGCGCCACGACACGAGCGCGTGGCGCGCGCTGCGCTCTCCGAACGAGTGGAAGGCGCTCTTCGACAGCCGGTACGGCAGGACGTCGTACCCATTCGGGAGCGGCGTCTGGAGCAAGCTCGAGTGGGTGCAGCCCACGCTCGACCCAGAGCGCGTCGTCTCGCTGTTCGAGGGCAACTCGAACCTGTTCTGGGCCGAGCGCTACGGAGCCATGCTCGGCCTCGACGATCTCTGGATCAAGCAGTGCGGGACGAGCCACACCGGCTCGTTCAAGGATCTCGGCATGACCGTGCTCGTCTCGACGGTGCGGCAGATGATCGAGCGCGGGCAGCCGATTCGGGCGGTCGCGTGCGCTTCGACCGGAGACACCTCGGCGGCGCTCGCGGCGTTCGGCGCCGCCGCCGGGATCCCCGTCGTCGTGTTGCTCCCAGCTGGAAAAATCAGCGCCGCCCAGCTGGTACAGCCGATCGCGAATGGCGCGCTCGTCTGCTCGCTCGACACGGATTTCGACGGCTGCATGCGCGCCGTTCAGCGGCTCACCGCCGATCCGGGCATCTACCTGGCGAACTCGATGAACAGCTTGCGGGTCGAAGGTCAGAAGACGCTGAGCTTCGAGATGGTCCAGCAGTTCGACTACGCAGTCCCCGATTGGGTGCTCGTGCCGGGTGGAAATCTCGGCAACGTCTCGGCCATTGCGAAGGGGTTCCTCGAGCTGCGAGAGGCGGGCATCGTCGACCGACTCCCTCGCATTGCGTGTTGCCAGGCAGAGCACGCGAACCCGCTCTACCTGGCGTTCGAGCGCGCGCGGGCAGAAGGGCGCGACGTCACCGAGCAGGACTTCGCGCCGCTCGTCGCGCGTCCGACGCTCGCGAGCGCGATCCAAATCGGCGCGCCGGTCTCTCTACCCAAGGCCGTGCGCGCACTGGCGGCGTGCCGCGGCGTCGTCGAGCAGGCGACCGAGGCGGAGCTGGCGAACGCCGCCGCGCGCGCAGACCGGACGGGCCTCTTCAACTGTCCGCACACCGGCGTCGCGCTCGCGTGCCTCGAGAAGCTGGTCGCGCGAGGCGTCATCACGAAGAAGGAGCGCGTCGTCGTCGTCTCGACGGCGCATGGGCTCAAGTTCACCGAGTTCAAGACGCGCTACCACGAGCGCGCGCTCGGCTTCGACGCGCCCTACGCGAACGACGTCATCTCGCTCGGCAGCGATCCGGACCAAGTGTCCTCGGCGCTGCATCGCGTGCTCGACGCGAACGAGAAGAAGCGCGCGATGTCCTGAATCCGGGCTCGGACGGACCTCAGCGTTTCGCGGAGCGGCGTCGTGCCTCGAAGATCCCCGCGAGCGCAGGCAGGGCGAGCCATGTCAGCGGCGCGTCGCCGCCGGTGCCGGCGGACCGGCACGAACAACCTTCGTCGCTCGAGTCGTCACCGCTCGAGCCGCCCCCGACGCCCTCGCCGCCGACTCCGGATCCGCCGCCGTCGCTGCCGCCGACACCATTCGACACGGTCGTGCCGCCGCCCGCGCCGCCGGTCCCCTCGCCGACCGGCGTGCAGTGATCATCGGTGCCGATCGGCTCGACGACGCACGGATCGGCGCAGTGAACGATCTCGACGACGCCGTCGTGACAGCGATTCATCATCGAGCCGTCGTGCACGCAGTTCCAGAGGTCGAACGTGTCGTTGCACTTGCACGAGCCGCCGACCATCTCCATGTACTGGCACCACTCCCAGTTGACGCCTGGATCGGTGTGGTGGCCCGCGCCCCCGTAGTTGCCGCTGGCGATGCAGGCGCCTGGCGAGTCGGAGCACGGCGGCGATTGCTGCGAGATGTTCACCCCGTCGGGGACCTCTTGGTGCGCGACGATGTGACCGCGATCGAGCGCCACGTCGTGGCGTGCGGCGATGTCGTCGACGAGCGACGCGCTCGTCTCGTACATCGACGCGAGGTAGTCGTCCTCGCCCGCGTAGCCGACGTGCTCGATGCCGACCATGCGACTGTTGTAGAAATAGTTACCGACGTGCCACGCCGTGTACGACTCGGGCAGGAACTGTCCGACGCGGCTGCCGTCGTGATCGACGATGTAGTGGACGCTCTTGCCGCCGTCGTTCTGCAGCGTGGCGACGCTCGCGTCCCAGCCGCCCTCGGTGTCGTGGATGGCGATCATGTCGATCTGCGTGTTGCGCGAGGTGTCGCACTTGTTGCTGCAAGACGTGTCGAACCAGATCGCGCCCGCGTACTCCGGCGTGCCCTGCGCCTCTGGCTGCGGCGGCGCGAGCGACAGATCGACGCGTAGTTCGTCGTGAGGATCGAGCACGATGCGCTCGCTGCCACGCGCGCGGAGCTCTCCACCCCGGCGCAGGACGTCGTAGACGCGGGCTCGATACTCGGCGCGCTGCTCTGCGGTCCGGTGTCCGCTCATCGCTTCGACGGCGGACGCCCACGACCCGAGGTCGTCGCTCTTCGCGCCCGTGTCGCGACCGAGGTCGGCGAGCACGCGCGCTCCGGCGAGCGTGCCCTTCGACAGATCGCCGCGAAGCTCGTCCTGATCCATCCCCATGAGCGCCGCGCCGCGCGCGAGCGAGTCGAACTGCCCATGACGGATCTCGAGCACGCCCGCGACGGGGACGGCGTCGTCGGGATCGACCTTCGAGCGAAGCGGCAGGTGAAGACCGCCCTCGACTTCGGCGATCGCGAGGATCAAGTCCCTCGGAACGCCAGCGTCCGCGCTCGCGTCGTCGACGATGCGTTCCACGGGCCCCGCCGGCTTCGCGTCGCAGCCCGCCGCCAGCGCGATGGCGAGCCCCATGGAAACCGACGCCCCAACGAACACCACGCGACGACGAGCTCGAAGCATCCCGTCTTCTACTCCGGCCACCTCGCGACTGAAAACGCGCCGCGAGGAGCTTGCGCGTTTTTCGAGCTACGCTGCACGTCTCGCGCGCGGCTGCGGTGTACGACGTCCTGTGGATCGATGAGAACCCCTCCCCTCGGAGGAGCGTGGGTCACCCCTCTTCGGGGCGTCGCCCGTGAAGCCCGACATTCGACCGGACCGACACGACGTCCCGGCACGCGAGCGCGTCGGTTTGGACCAAGCGTCAGAACGATCCGCGGACCGTGATCGCTGCGCCGTCGGGCCCTGCGCCGAACGCGACCGGCGCGTCGGGTCCCGACCAGTCGACCGCGAAGATGCCGACGAGGATCGCGCCGACCGCGGAAGCACCCGTGACGCCCGCGAGGATCTGCGTCCGGAGCTGCGCCGCGTCGCCGGCCTCTTGCTGCGCCGCGCAGCTCTCGATGGAGAGTTTGCGTTCGCAGTCGACCTCGAAGTCGGAGTGCTTGAGCACGACGTCGCCGAACGATGCGAACGTCACCGACGCGAGGACGGTCGTCACGCCGATGCCGGCGTAGAAGAACACATCCCCGACGACGCTCTTGCCGGTCGGTGCACTAGGCGTCGAAGGCCGGACGAGCGGAGGCGGCGCCGCCACCTCTAACGGTGGGACGGCGACGCTCGCGCCCGCCGCGACGGTGACGTCACGCGTCTCTTCTGCGTCATCGAGCGAGACGACGACGTGATGGCCACCCACGAGGACCCATTTCGAGCGACCGCGGCTCTTCACGCCGTCGATGACGAGATCGCATCGCGTCGAGCCGCCGCAGCTCGCGACGATGCGCCCGGTGCGCGGAGCAAACTTGGCGCGCGCCTCTTCGACGCCGGGGAGAGACGCCGCCGTCTCGTTGCGCGCAGTGCGCTCGACCAGCTCCATCCCGAGCGGCGCGTCGTCGGCTCGCACCGCCGCCTCGAGACCGGACTCGAGCGCGACATCGTTCGCCTCGAGCTGGTCTGCCTCTGCGAACGCGACGGCGGCGGCGGCGTAGTCCCCGCGCGCGGCGGCGGCCTCGCCCGCCTCGTAGGCGCGCTTCGCGAGATCGCGGCCGATGCCCTGCGCGGCCGCGACTCGCGGCGCGGCGCAGAGCAGGAGCGACGCGGCAACCCAGGCGAGCGCGCGAGAGCCCATCAGATGAGGTCGAAGTCTTCCGCGACGGCGGCCTCTTCGTCCATGATCGCGCGCGTCTCTTCGTCGCGTTGCACGGCCACGAGATAGAGCTCTGCCAGAATTGCCGGGTGCTCGCGCACCAGACTGAGGATCTCTTCGGTGGGAAGGAAGAGCGTGACCGTCGGATGCACCGCGACGATCTCTGCGCTCGTCTTCCGTCGCAGGATCGTGGCGACCTCTCCGACGACGTCGCCCGCGGATAGGGTCTTCAAAACGAGAGGATCGCCGTCGCCTTCACGCAGGACGATCGCGACCTCTCCGCTTGCGATGAGGAAGATGCCCGTCGGAAATTCGTCCTGTTTGACCAGGCGCTCGTGGGGCTCGAACGCAGTGATCTTGAACCGCGCGACCAACGCCGGGAGGTCCTTCTGCGGCACGACGCGGAGGACGTCGCTCGTTCGAAGGAGGTTCTCGACCATGCGATCGCGACAGTGCAGTCCGAGCTCGAGCGCGATCGACGGGTGCGACTGCGCCGCCTGATCGAGCGAGGTCTTGTCGATGCGAACGACGAGGGACGGTCGCTGCGTGACGACGCTTCCGGCGCGAGGGGATCGCGACAGGAGCGCCATTTCGCCGAAAATCGCGCCTCCGCCGAGTCGCGCCAGCGAGATCATGTCGCCACTCCTCGTCATTCGCTTCGCCTCGAGCTCGCCCCGCGCGACCCAATACGCGTCTCTGCCGGGCTCGCCTTGTTCGAGGACGGTGTGGCCTGCGCCCAACCACTCGGGCTTCAATGCGTCGACGAGCTGCCGCAGGCTGTCTTCTTCGAGCGCTGAGAACAGCGGCACCAAGCCGATCTTCGGGCGTTCACTCTCTTCGATGGCGCGGGTCGCAGCGTGCACGAGCTCCGTCGCCTTGTTGTTCAACGCCACGCCGGTGAGCACGCTCGCGAGCGGCTGAAACGACGCCGCAGGAGGGAGCGGCACCGGTGGGCGCGCGCCGGCTCCGAAGCGCTTCGAGTCCTTGCAGAACGCCTGGGCGATCTCGTCGAGCAACGCCGAGGGATCGCCGCCGAAGCGCTCGAGCTCGCGCGCTGCGACGACCGCGAGCGGGAGGTTCTCGACATCGACCGCCCGGCGCGCACCGGCCGTGCACGCCTCGCGTGCCGCCTCTTCGCGTCCGCCCTCGCCGAGCAGTCGCCCTGTCAGCATGAGCGCCGTCGCCATCGTCGGATCGTCACGGAGGATCGCCGCCGACCACCGCAGCGCGGCATCGCGCTCCCCCGCCAGCATCAGGGAGAGGGCTCGGTCGGCGGGGCTTTCCTCCGGAAGGCTCGAACCGGGGAGGTTGGGCGGACGCTTCGACATGGTCTCGGCTCTACTCTCGACTGGTACACCAACCAGCGCGATTGGGCACCTGTCCTGCTCGCTTTCGCCTGCGCGGCGGGCCTCGGCGTCAGGTTTTCGTGAAGGCCTCGCGTGCAGCGTCGACGGCCCGGTCGATGTCCTCCTCGCCGTGCGCGCCGGACACGAACGCCGCCTCGAACTGTGCCGGAGGCCAATAGATCCCGCGGCGCAAGAGCTCGCCGTGGAAGCTGGCGAAGCGCTTTCTGTCGGACTTGTCCGCGTCGTCCCAGTTCTTCACGGGCCCCTTGCCGAAGAACACCGTGATCATCGAGCCGACGCGCTGAACGCAAGCCTCGACGCCTGCGTCACGAATGCCCTTCGACAGTCCTTCTTCCAGCCGCGCGGAGAGGGCCTCGAGTCGCAGGTAGAGACCGGGTCCGAGATGATTGAGCGTCGCCAAGCCCGCGCTGACGGCGATCGGGTTGCCGCTCAACGTCCCCGCTTGGTAGACCGGCCCGAGGGGCGCGATCGTCTGCATCACGTCCGCGCGACCGCCGTACACCGCGAGCGGCATGCCGCCGCCGACGATTTTGCCGAGCGTCACCATGTCCGGCTTCAACCCGAGCCGCTCGCACGCGCCACCTGCCGCCAAGCGGCAGCCGGTCATGACCTCGTCGAAGATCGAGATCGCCTCGCGCTCGCGACAGAGCGAGATGATGGCCTCGAGGAATCCGGGCTCGGGCGGCACGCAGCCCATGTTCCCGACCACGGGCTCGACGATGACCGCGGCGATCTCGTGACCGCGCGCGGCGAAGAGCTCGCGGAGCGCCTTCTCGTCGTTGAAAGGCAGCGTCAGCGTCGTCTTCGCGATGCCCTCCGGAACTCCGCCGGAGTCGGGCATGCCGAACGTCGCGAGGCCACTTCCGGCCTTCACCAAGAGATGGTCGGCGTGGCCGTGGTAGCAGCCCTCGAATTTGACGATGAAGTCGCGCTTCGTGAAGCCACGCGCGACGCGGATCGCGCTCATGGTCGCTTCCGTGCCGCTCGACACGCACCGCATCATCTCGATGGCCGGGTAGAGCGACTTGATCTTCTCGGCGAACTTCACCTCGAGCTCGGTCGGCGCGCCGAACGAGAGCCCGCGAACCGCCGCGTCCTGCACCGCGCGCACGACGTCCGGGTGCGCGTGGCCGAGGATCATCGGACCCCACGAGCCGATGAAGTCGATGTACGCGGTGCCGTCGGCGCCATAGAGACGCGCGCCCTCTGCGCGGCTGATGAAGATCGGATCTCCGCCGACCGCACGAAATGCGCGGACCGGGCTGTTCACGCCCCCGGGAATGCTCTTCAGCGCGCGCTCGAACAGCGCGCGACTCATCGAGTCGCTCATCGAGTTGCTCCTCTACGCTCGGGGCGCCGCGCGCCCCGGATTGTGTCTCGCTCGCATGCGAGGGCGGGGCGCGCGCAAGCAAGACGTTGCGCGCACCGCGGGACGACCGTGCTCAGAGAGGCGGCGGCGCCGGCGGCTCGGGGGTGCCGCTCTCCTTGCCTTCGGAGTCCCAGTCGCCGCCGCCGAGATCGCTCGCGCCGGAGCCGCCGATCGAGTCCGGATCGGCCTTGACGTTCCGTTGCTTGATCATCGTGACCTTCGTGCCCGTCTCGTCGTGATCGAGGCCCATCTCACCGTCGACGTGGTCGTCGACGTTCTCGCCGGTGGGGCGCGAGTAGACGAGGTAGCCCCGGCCCGTCAGCTCTGCGTTCTTGCCGACGGCGCCGCGCGTGTACTCGGTCCAGGTGAAGTGCACGACGTTGCCGGTCGCCTCACCGTGAAGCTCGCCCCACTTCTCCTTGTGCGGGCGCTCCCATTTGCCAGCGACCGTCTTGCCCTCTTGCACGAGGTGGAAGTAGCCCATGGCCGGATCGAAGTAGACGCCGGTCCAGTCGGCGCTTTCGGGCATGTCTCCAGGAGTGATGTTGGCGGTCGTCGCGCTCCCCGCTCCGCTGCACGCGGTGAGCATCGAGCCGAGCATCAAGGCGGTGAATGCCGCCGCAATCGAGCGTCGCTTCATGGCGGCGGAGCCTACCACGGGCGTGGGGCGGGCCTACAATCGCGCGCCGAAGGTGCTTCGAGCGCAAGCTCGACCGGGCAGAACGCCGACAATTGGCCTAGGGACCGGGCCCATGCCTACAATCTCACCACGCCGGCCATCTTGACCGGCGCGGGCTTGGAGTGGTTTCCCAGGGTGAAATCCCTCATGATTCGCTGCAAAGCGGTCGGGGCGCCCCAGTCCGCACGTGGGAAGAGTCGGCGTGACGCGAGTCATCGAAAGCAGCGGAAACATCGAGACGATCTGCGACGCGACCGCGTTGAAGGTCGGCGACACTGCCAAGCTCGTGTTCCGTGCCCTCGACGACGCCGAACCGCCCTTCAGCGTGAAAATTGTCTCCCCTGGGGGCAAAATCCTCCTCGAACGCGTGCTCCGCGAGCTCCCGACCGGTCGGCCCCAAAGTGCCCCGCCCATTACGTTCACGGCCGGCGCCGGCGGCGAGTACCGGGTCGAGATCTGGCAGCTCTACGGCAAGGCTCGTGGCCAGGCATCGATTCAGGTAGCCGAAGTCGACGAGGGCTGAGCCCGCGCAAGCCCGCTCGACGAGGCGCGCCTCGCTGAGCTTCGCGCTCCTGCAACCGGGGGGCCTTCCAAGCGCAGGCCGGCCCAAGTTGCCGCAATGGGAATGGATCTCTCCGCTCGGGCCTTCGATCGCCGATGCTGTGTCACGGTCGGCAGGGTCTCTGCTACGTAGGAGACGGCGGTGGACGTGCCGCCATCGGAACCGGCGTGGGCCCTGCGTGTCACGCCTTCGGAGAACCAACGCCCGCATGCAAGACGTCCGCAGTCTGAACGAGCTGGTCGCAAAAGAGAGCGCGTTCGTCGCCGACCTCACGGCCGAGATCGGCAAGGTCATCGTCGGCCAGACCTACATGGTGGAGCGGTTGCTCATCGGGTTGCTCGCCGGCGGCCACATCCTTTTGGAGGGTGTGCCGGGCCTGGCGAAGACGCTCACGGTGCGCACGCTCTGCGAGGTCATCGGCGCCAAGTTCTCGCGCATCCAGTTCACGCCGGACCTCCTCCCGGCCGATCTCATCGGCACGGTGATCTACAACCACCAGAAGGGCGACTTCACCTCGAAGCTCGGCCCGATCTTCGCGAATCTCGTCCTCGCCGACGAGATCAACCGCGCGCCCGCGAAGGTCCAGTCGGCCCTGCTCGAAGCCATGCAAGAGCGGCAGGTGACGATCGGCGACACGACCTACGCCCTGAAAGAGCCGTTCGTCGTGATGGCGACCCAGAACCCCATCGAACAAGAGGGCACGTACCGCCTGCCAGAGGCGCAGGTCGATCGCTTCCTCCTCATGATCAAGGTCGGCTACCCGTCGCGGACGGAAGAGCGCCTGGTCGTCGATCGCGCCCTCGTCCGCGACGACGTAAAGGTGAACAAGATCGTCGACGCCGAGCAGCTCTTGCACGCTCGCAGCATCGTCAAGGACATCTACGTCGACGACAGGATCCGCGACTACATCATCGAGGTGGTGTTCGCGACGCGCGAGCCCGCACAGCGCGGCATGCGCGACCTCGTCGGGCTCATCGAGTACGGCGCCAGCCCGCGCGCATCGATCGCTCTGGCGCTGGCGGCCCGCGCGCACGCTTTCTTGCGCCATCGCGGCTACGTCACTCCAGAGGACGTAAAGGCGGTCGGCGCGGACGTGCTCCGCCACCGTGTCGCGCTTTCGTACGAGGCCGAAGCCGAACAGGTGAACGCCGAGCAGGTTGTGCGGCGCGTGTTCGAGGTGGTCGAGGTGCCGTGACGTCCCGAGGTCCCTTCGCGGGGCGCGGTGACAAGCCCACGGACGCGACGCCGAGAGGCGTTCGCGCCTCTACGGACGGGCCCGCCTCCCCCATCTCTCCGGAGCTCTTGCACGAGCTCATGCGCCTCAAGATCCGGACGAAACACCTCGTCGCGGACCAGCTTCAGGGCGCCTACACCTCGATCTTCCGGGGCCAAGGGCTGAGCTTCTCGGAGGTCCGAAGCTATCAAGCGGGCGACGACGTCCGCTGGATCGACTGGAACGTGTCGGCGCGCATGAACGATGCGTTCGTGAAGGTGTTCGTCGAAGAGCGAGAGCTCACCGTGATGCTCGTGGTCGACGTCTCGCAGTCCTCCGCCTGGGGCACGCGTCGAGCACCGAAGGCCCAGGTCGCCGCAGAGGTCGCCGCGCTCGCTGCGTTCAGCGCGACGAACAACAACGATCAGGTCGGTCTGATCTTGGCCACCGACGTCGTCGAGCGAATTTTGCCGCCAAAAAAGGGCGAACGTCAGGTGATGCGTGTCATTCGAGAGATCCTCGGGCACCAGCCGCAATACCAGGGGACGAACCTGAAGATCGCGCTCGAGACGCTGGTCCAGGTGACGAAGCGCAAGAGCGTCGCGTTCCTCATCAGCGATTTCTTCGCGGGCGGC
>Ga0164241_10005285_pt1 | contig 12172 bp, 10 predicted proteins | sample OricomyardsoilBY_FD_108780 | JGI IMG/M metagenome (GOLD analysis project Ga0164241, IMG submission 108780) | Backyard soil microbial communities from Emeryville, California, USA - Original compost - Back yard soil (BY) | ecosystem: Environmental > Terrestrial > Soil > Unclassified | place: USA...
CGGTCTCGGCCGGCATCGCCGAGGCGCTCGTCACCACGGCGTTCGGGCTCCTGGTCGCGATCCCCGCGGTGCTCGTCTACAACGCGCTGCAGGCCCATGTCGATGCGCGGAGCGTCGACATTTCCGAGTCGTCGAACGAGCTGCTCGACATCGTCGCGAGGCACACGCGCGCCCCCAAGACCGAGACGCCCTGACGGACATGGCGTTCGGGAACGGCCCCGCGCGGGGCATGAAAGCCGACATCAACGTGACGCCGCTCGTCGACGTCGTTCTGGTGTTGCTCATCATCTTCATGGTCGTGACGCCGCTGCTTCAGCGCGGCAAAGAGGTCGACCTGCCCAAGGCCTCCCACACCGACGAGGAGAACAAGCAGGTCGATCCGCTCGTGCTGTCCATCACGCCGGATCATCAAATCTGGCTCGAGAGCGCCGCTCTGGACGAGGCGGCGCTCGCGGAAGCGCTGAAGCGCGAGCTTGTGGCGAACCCGACGCGAAAGGTCCTCTTGAAGGGCGACGCGTCGCTCACGGTCGGCGACGTGAGAAGCGCGATGGACTTGGTGCGTCGTTCCGGCGCGAAGGGCGTCGCGCTCGGCGTGCAAGAGAAGCCGAGCGCGCCATGAAGCGAGCGCGGCGGATCACCATTGGGCCCCTCACGCGTCCGAACTCCGAGATCAACGTGACGCCGCTCGTGGACGTCGTCCTGGTCTTGCTCATCATCTTCATGGTCGTGACGCCGCTCCTCGAAAAGGACATCGGCGTCCGCGTTCCGCCGACCGAGAAGGTCGAAGCGCTCACCGAGCCGCCCCCCGATCAGCTCGTCGTCCGCCTGGCCGCCGACGGGACGCTCGACATCAACGGCGACGCCGTTGCGCCCGAAGACTACGTAGCGAGACTGACCGGAATGGTCGGCGCGCGGTCCGACAAGACCGTGTTCGTCGTGGCCGACGATCGAGCGCCGTATCCCGGCTTGGTCCACCTGCTCGACGGCGCAAAGCAAGCCGGCGCGCAGACCCTCGGCATGGGCACCGAGGCCCCGATTCCGCAATAGGGGGTGTCCCCCGCCGAGGCCCCGACTCCGCAATAGGGGGTGTCCCCTAGGGTGCTCAGCAAAATCAACGACCGAGCCCAACCGATCGCCATCAGGAGGTTCGAAATCACTGAGGCGAGGTACTAATCCTACGCTCAGAGCGTCACGTACATGCCCGCGATGCACATCTCGTCGCCGGTGCCCTCGCCCCAATGGAGCGTGTGGGTCTCGCCGCGCGTGTCGTACGTGCAAGAGATCGTGAACGTGCCGGCCGCGCCCGCGGGAATGGCAATCGGCTCTTGATAGAAAAAGAACTCTTGATAGCTGAAGTCGTACCGTGGCACGTCGGCGATGCACTCGTCGCCGAAGCCGAGGTTCATGCTGACGTGCATCGAGCGTCCGCGCGTGTGCATGTGCGGATAGACGCCCCAAACACGATAGGGCACCGCAGCCGGAGAGATCACGCTCGTCTGAGTCTCGGTCACCGCCGCCTGATTCGGCTCGAGGTTCAGGTCCAGATCGAACGCGCCTGTGATGAGCGCTTCGAACGGGACGGACTTCTCGAGCGTGAGATCGATCGTCGTGTGATCCGGCGTCGTGGGTTGGTTGTAGTGGACCTGCATGATGACCTTCCGGTGCGCGAGCATGCGAATACCGGTGTCCTTCGGGTAGAGCGTCGCGCCCGTCCCCGGCGCCCACACCGCAAGCGTGCGGCCTCCACCCGTCCCCGGGCCGCCGAAGCACGTGTATCCCGGCCCGGCTTCGTCGGCGTCGAGCTTCGCGGCCGCGGCGTCTTCAGTGTCACTGTCGATCGAGTAGAGGACGACATGGTGCACCTCTGACTTCTGGCCGGGTCGCACCTCGTACCCAGTCAGGATGCGGTCCTCCGTGAGGCCCGGGTCGACGACGAAGCATCGGTAGTCGTCCGAGAGCGAGGTGTTCGGCGAGTAGTCGAGGTCCGGATCGACCTTCGCGTCGACCCGAGCGAGCGTCGGTGGGTCCGTATCGAGCTCAGGCTCCTTCGCCGGATCGCCCTCTTTCGTCCCCTTGTCGACCCAGTTCGCGATCGTGTGGATGTCGTCGTCGCTCAAGATGCGCGGATCGGTGTAGCGGTTGCAGTCGCCGCTCGTATCGACCGAGATCGGTGGCATGCGCCGCTCGGTGACGGCTGACTTGATCGCGCTCGCTTGCTGCATCGCGGCCTCGTACGAGTCGAGCGCGAACGGCGCGATGCCACCCTCCGTGTGACAAGACACGCAGGATCGCGCGAGGAGCGGCGCGATGTCCTCGTGGTAGCCGGGGTCGATGACCGCGTCGCTCGGAGCCTCGCAACCGACGAACAACAAGCTTGCGAAGAGCGCGAGTGAGCGACGCATGGTGAAATCCTCCGAGCGGCTGGCTCGAAGAACGTATCCGAAGACGCTCCGCCACGCGGCAGAGGCACGGTTCCGACCCGAGCTCGAAACCGCGAACATTCATCGCACATCCCGCGCAAACCAGCGCCGTAGGCCCGCGAGTTGGCTCGCCTCCGCGATCGTGCGACGCTCGAGCTGCCTACCGAGCGCGAACGCTCGAGGGCGGGCGACCATGGTCGACAACGGAAAGCGCCGCGGTGCAAGCGCGAAGGACGACGCTCTTCGAGAGATCCCCAACCTCGAGGTCATCACCGTCCGGCCGCCCTCGGCAGGAGACGGGGACGCGTACAGCGCCGAGACCGTAGTTCGCGCGGTTCCGACAGAGCTCCTCCGCGAATTTCACGCGTCGCTCAAGCCACAGAAGCTCCCGAGCTTCGAGACGGAGGACGACGACGAGCCTGCGAGCCCAGAGGGCGCGCTGCCCGCGACCCCGAAGAGCGCGCCGCCCGCGCAAGTCGCGTCAGAGCCACCCCCCGCCCAAACGCCAGAAGCGCTGACTCCGGCGGACGCCGTCCCGTTGCAGACCGAGCCGAAGCTCGCGTCGAACCCGCCGCCGAGCACGCCCATCTCCGCAGCTCTCGCGACTGCAGCGGAAGACCTCGAAATCGGTCCGACTCCCGAGACGACGATGGGCGACCGAAGCGTCACCATCGCGCTCGCGCTCACCCTGGTGGTCGTCCTCGCGCTCTGCGCGGCGCTCTATTGGACGAGCTGACGTGCGGGCGGCCTGACGCCCCGTCAAAGCTTCGCCGGCTTGCCGAACAGATAGCCCTGAAGGAGATGGCAGCCCATCTCGACCAAGACGTCGCGCTCGCCGGTCGTCTCGACGCCCTCGCCGACCACGAGCGTGCCCATGTCGCGGCTCACGTCGATGATCGAACGAATCAGCTTCTGCTTCACGGCGTCGGTGTCGACGTTGCGGACGAGCGCCATATCGAGCTTCACGACGTCGGGCCTGATCTGCGTGAAGCTCGTGAGCCCCGCATAGCCCGCGCCCAGATCGTCGAGCGCGATGCGGAAACCCATGCTCCGAAGCTCCTCGATCTTCACCTTCGCTTCGTCGACATCGTGGAGCGCGGCGCGCTCGGTGATCTCGAGGACGACCGCCGGCGCGACCTGCGACAGCGGCTCGGTCGGCAGGGCGAGGAGCTCGTCGAGCAGATCGTCGGCGTGGAGGTTGACGAAGAGGTAGTGCTTGCCGTGCGCTTGTACGGCAAACTCGCCGGCCTTTGCGCGGACGTGGCGCCCGAGCTCCTGCATCGCGTCGAGGTGCTCGGCCATGTCGAGGATCTCTCCGGCGCCGCGCATCGTCGGCTCTTCGCTTCGAACGAGCGCTTCGTACGCATACAGCTTGCCGCCCGGAAGGACGATGGGCTGGTACATCATGAAGAGCTTATCCATCGCGTTCTGGAAGCGATCGCGCGCGTCGGCCCTCCCGGTCTCGATGGTGGCGTGGTCCTCGAGCGCGCGGGCGAACGCGGCGTTGCGCTCGACAGAGGCGCGTCGGACCCGGACGGCCTTGTCGAGCGCCGGGAGCAAGCGATCGGGCGGGACGGGCTGCAAGAGGTACTGAAACGCGCCGTGCTCGACGGCCTGCGCGGCTTGCTCGACGTCGGGCGCGCCCGTCATCAAGAGCACGGGCAAATCGCCGTGCTGCTCGCGCACGAAGCGGAGCAGCTCGAGCCCATCGAGCGCGCGCGAAGCGATGTCGGTCAAGACGGCGTCGAAGCGCATCGACGCGAGCAGCTGCGTCGCGATGACCCCGTCGTCGGTCGAACGCACCGCAAACCCAGCGGCCTCGAGCAGCTGCGCGAGCGGCTTCATCGGATCGGCCTCGACCACGAGCAGCGCCCCACGCCCCGTATCGCCAGGCAGCTCCGGCGCGGCGAGCAGCGCATCGGCGAGGTGCCGACGAATCTCCGGATCGTCGACCAGGGGCGAGCCGAGCATCGGCGGGACCGAGAGTCCGTCGAGCTTGTTTCCTCGGCTCACCCTGGGAGTTTCGCAAGGAGGACCGGTCGAACGCAACGTCCACGTGAGGTTCGCGGCGTTCAGCCCTTCGTTTCGGCGTCCGTCCAGCGATGGTGGACGATCCTTTTGCGTTTCACTGACTCTCCGTGGTCGTTCGCCGGACGCTCCGGTGTCGGCTCGCGCATGGTCACGAGCTCCTCGGCAGAGGTCGGGTGCACACCGATGGTCGCGTCGAAGTGCGCCTTCGTCGCGCCGCATTTGAGCGCGACCGCAAAGCCCTGGATGATCTCTCCCGCGTCTGGACCGACGATGTGGACACCGACAACGCGCTCGGTCTTTCGCTCGACGACGAGCTTCATCAGCGTCCGATCTTCACCGCCGGCGAGCGTCTGCTTCATGGGTCGAAACGTCGACCGATAGATGTCGACCTCGCCGAGCTCGTCCCTGGCCTCTTCTTCGGAGAGGCCCACGGTGCCGATCGGAGGATCCGAGAAGACCGCCGTCGGGATGAAGTCGTAGTCCGCGGTCAGCTTCGCGCCGCCAAAGAGGTTCTTCGCGACGATCATTCCCTCTGCGAGGGCGACCGGCGTGAGCGCGACGCGATCGATGACGTCGCCGATCGCGTAGACCGACGGCGCGCTCGTGCGAAATTGGGCGTCGACCACGATCGCTCCGCGCGCGTCGAGCCGTACGCCGGCGCGCTCGAGGCCGATCCCGTCGGTTCGCGGACTGCGCCCGATGGCCGCGAGAACCGCGTCCACCTCCAAGACCTTTCCATCATCGAACGTCGCGGCGAAGGCGCCGGAGGGTGCCTTGTCGACGCGAACGACGTCGCGATGGAATCGAAGATCGATCCCGCGCTTGCGGAGCTCCGCGTCGAGGTGCGTCCGCACGTCACGATCGAAGCCACGCAGAAAGAGCGCCCCTCGATGCGCGAGCGTCACGTGCGCGCCATACCCCTCGAACACACCGGCCAGCTCGACCGCGATGTAACCGCCCCCGATCACGAGCCAGCGCTTCGGCAGCGCGCGCAGGCGGAAGATGTCGTCCGAGACGAGGACGTGCTCGCTACCGGGGATCGTCGGGTGAACGGGATGTCCGCCGACGGCGACGAGGATCTGCTTCGCGCCGAACCGTGTGACAGCGCCGTCTCGGTCGGTGACGAGGACCTCGTTCGGGCCGGCGAGCGCGCCTTTTCCGCGAAGGATCTGCACGCCTTTGTCGACCAAGAGCTTCTCGTACGCGCCGTTCAGCCGAGTGATCTCGGTGTCCTTGTTGTCGATGAGCTTCGCCCAATCGTGCGTCGGCTCGTCGACCGTCCACCCGAAGCCCGCCGCGTCTCGCCACTCGCGTGCGAAGTGTGCGCCGAGCACCATCAGCTTCTTCGGGACGCAGCCGACGTTCACGCACGTCCCGCCTAGCGGCCCAAAGTCGCAGATCGCGACCTTCGCGCCCAGGCCCGCCGCGAAGCGCGCGGCGCGTACCCCGCCCGAGCCCGCGCCCAAAACGAAGAGGTCGAAAGCATCTCGGTCCGGGCTCGTCATCGTGGCTCCATGGGCATTTCAGGTCGCGCAGCCGAGTCAGTCGCCAACGCGAAGCGAGACCCCGGTCATGCGGACCGTGGGCATCTTTCCTTCTATTCGTCTCGGCCGCACGCCTTCGAACGTCGCTCGCACGCCCTCTATGACCGCGATCCCGACGTTCGCGGACGCGATCCGCACCGACCCCAGCGCGAGATCCCGGAGCAGGACGTCGATGCCTTTCGCTTGGACCTCGAGATGCCCCGGTTTCGATTCGCCGCCAATCGCCAGCTGAATGCCCCCGCGAACCGACAGAGCCTCGATCGCGTGTCCCTCTCCGTCGTCGAAGCATGCGGTCCCACCGGCGATCGGCAGGGACATCGGCGCGCGTGCCGACAGGTCGATCGCGATCGCGTCGAAGTCGACGCCGAGCAGTCGAATGGCGCCTTGATCATGTCGCTTGGACGGCTTCACTTCCTTGCTCGACGTTCGCTCGAACTGCAGCAGCCGGCGCAATCGAATGGATTTCTGCGCAGCGAGCTGGCGATCGACCGGGTCGACGAGCTTCCAAGACAAGAGCGTGACGTTGTCGAATTTCACGATCGGCAGGACGTCGAGCTCGAGCTTCAGCACGTCGTCCTCGACCTCGAAGTCGAGGAGCGCGTCGACGACCGCGGAGAAATTGCCCTCGAGCTCGCCGAAGCTGATGGCACCACCACCGACCCGCAGACGGAGCGCGTGAGTGGCGCCTCGCTCCTTCAAGAGCGGGAGCGTCGCGTGCACGCGGACATCGACGTGGATGCGACCGTCGAGCTGATCGAGCGCGGCGATATCCGGGAGGCGAGTCGATGTCGCGTCGGCGACCCCCGCAGCCTCGTCCACATCCGCCGGCAGAGGAATGTCCATGGCACCCTCGAGACCCTCGAGCTCGATCTCGCCGAGCTCGACGCGGCCGTCTTGCCATTGCACACCGCGAGGAGCGTCGAGCCGTGCGGCGTGAACCGTCGAGCCCCCTGCGGTCAGCTGCACGCCGAAGAGCTCGATGCGCTCGGCAGAGATCCGGAGGGCTGGGCCGTCGGACACGAGCGAGACGCGACGCGCCTTCGCCGTGGCGACGCAGAGCTTCGTCTCGCCCGCGCGGAGCTCGACGTCGCGAAGCGACGCCGACACTGCGACTACGCTGAGCTTGCCAGACGCGTCGCGCTCGACGAGCGCCCCCTCGAGCACGACGACCGCAGCGATCGACAGGCCCTCTTTCTCGTAGCGGACCGCGGCGACCTCCGCGCGCTCGACGGCGAGGCGCAGGCTCAGCCTCGCGTCGCTCTTCGGGATGTCGAGACGGAGCTCGACGTGATGCAACGAGGCGGGCTGCTCGAGCGAGACACCTCCCGCGCCCACGCCCCATCGCGCACGCCGAATCTCGAGCGTCGACGCCTGCGCATCGAGGACCCTCGCCGCGGGTGTGCTCTCGTAGAACCCACCGACTCCGTCGCATTTGCCGAGGATCACCTCGTCTTCGGGGCCCGACTCTTTGGCAGTGGCATACCGCAGCCCTTCTGCCGCCAGCGCGGAGGCGTCGATTCGCATCGATGAACCTTATGCTTTTCTCCTCGCTCGGCCAGCGAATCGCAAGCCCGCGAGCGACCAACGCCGCCTCACAGATCGACCAGGTAGTCCTTGATCTTGTAGAGCAGCGCTCGATGGCTGATCTCGAGCAGCTCGGCCGCCTTCGTTCGGTTGCCCTTCGTCTTCTCCAGCGCGCGACGAATGAGGATCTCCTCGATGGCGCGCGCCGTCTTCTTGATGCTGAGCTCGCCGCTCGCGAGCTGCATCTGCACGGGGTTGTGCGCCTCGCGGATCCGCTCGGGGAGGTCTTCGACCGTGATGACGTCGGCCTCGGCCAGGACCATCGCGCGCTCGATTGTGTTCTCGAGCTCGCGCACGTTTCCAGGCCACCCGTACTCGAGCAGGAGCTTTCGCGCGTCCGCGTTCAGGCCGCGGATCTGCGTCGAGAGGCGGACGTTGTTGCGCGCGACGAAGTGGTCGATGAGGAGCGGGATGTCCTCTTTGCGCTCCCGAAGGGACGGGATGCGGAGCGTGAGGACGTTGATGCGGTAATAGAGATCTTCGCGGAACCTCCCCGCGGCCGTCTCTGCCGCAAGATCGCGATGCGTCGCGGCCAAAATGCGGACGTCGATCTTCAGGTCCTTGCTGTCGCCCAGGCGGCGCACTGTCTCTTCTTGGAGGACGCGGAGGAGCTTCACTTGTAGCGACAGCGGCAGCTCGCCGATCTCGTCGAGCAGCAGCGTCCCGCCGTTCGCCTGCTCGAAGAGCCCCGCGCGATCGGAGTGCGCGTCGGTGAACGCGCCGCGGCGGTAGCCAAAGAGCTCGCTCTCCAAGAGGTTCTCGGGGATCGCGCCGCAGTTCACCGGAACGAACGGGCCGTTCTTCCGGCTCGATCGAAAGTGCAGCGCGCGCGCGATGAGCTCTTTACCGACGCCGCTCTCTCCGGTGATGAGCGCGGTCGTCTTGAAGTCGGCCACCTTCGCGACCGTCTTGAAGACCGCCTGCATCTCGGCGCTCTTCGCGAGGAGATCTTCGAAGCGCGCCTTGTCGCGCATCTCCTCTTTCAGCGCGCGATTCTCGCGTCGCAGCGTCTCGCGCTCCTCGGCCTTGCGAAGCGTGAGGAGCAGCTCTTCGGGCTTGAAGGGCTTCTGGATGTAGTCGTACGCGCCGGCCTTGATCGCTTCGATCGCGAGATCGACCGAGCCGTACGCGCTCATCACGATCACCGTGACGATCGACCCCTTCGCCTTCAGCGTCGACAGAAGATCGAGCCCGCCCATCTTGGGCATGCGCACGTCCGTCAGGATGAAATCGGGGCCGAACGTCTCGAGGAGCCGGAGCGCATCTTCACCGCTCTCGGCCACTTCGACCTCGTACCCGTCGCGCTTGAGAAAAGAACGAACGACGAGCCGGAGGCTCTCTTCGTCGTCGACTACGAGCACGCGCCGCATGGTGAAAAGTTTTCTTACTATTGTCCTGGTTCACCCGCAATTCGTTGCGGCTGGGGTTTTGCGCTCCGCGAAGCGAATCTCGATACGCGGCGGGACTGCGCAGATGTCTCTCCAGCGATGGGATTCGGGTGGAATTCGGGGCAAAGTCGGCCTAAGGCGGACCCCGCTCCGCGGGAACCACTCTTGCTTGGCGCCGCGCCAGCGATACCCGCCATACCCAGCGCGCCGACCGAAGGTCGGACAGCGACCATGCCGACCGAAGGTCGGACAGCGATAAATCCATGACCCTCCTCGATCGAATTGGTTCGTCCTCTGTCGTCATGCGGCTGCTCTCGGATGACCGGGTGATGAAGGTCACCCAGGGCGTCATGGACGCGCGGACCCGCTTCGCGAGCGCACGCGAGCTCGCCATCGAAGCGCTCGTCGTGCTCCGCGACGGCCACGCCCTCCCCTCGATCGATCCGGCGCTCGAGGGCTCGGACGACGACGTGGTCGACGGGTCGAAGCCCAAGCACGCCGCCTCCAACGGCGTCGGCGCTAACGGCCACGCGTCCACGACGAACGGACACGCCGCGCGGGCGAGCGAGCCTCCCGCTTCGGATCGCGTCGTCGGCGCCGAACGAGAGACGCCGAAGCCGATCGGACCTCGTGATCAGACCGAAGCGGACCTCGCGAAATCGATGGCGGAGCGCGCGAGCCTCTCGAAGGTCGGAGGCAAGGACGTCTTCGACAAGGCGTTCAAATTCATGACCGCGGACAACGCCCGCGCGATGGGCGTCTACCCGTTCTTCCGTCCGCTCGACTTCAACAACGGCCCGATGGCGCAGCTCGAGGGCCGCGAGGTCGTCATGCTCGGGTCGAACAACTATCTCGGCCTGACGACGCACCCGAAGGTACGCGAGGCCGCCAAGCAGGCGATCGACAAGTACGGCACGAGCATGACCGGCTCGCGGCTCGTGAACGGCTCGATGCGCATGCACGAGGAGCTCGAGCAGAAGCTCGCCGCGTACCACGGCAAAGAGGCCGGCCTGGTCTTCACGACCGGCTACCAGGTCAACATCGCCACCATCTCGGCGCTCCTCTCGAATCGCACGTCGGTCGGCGTCGTCGACAAGGACGTCCATGCGTCGATCTACGACGGCATGCGCCTGGCCCAGAACGCGAAGGCGCGCATGATCCGATACAAGCACAACGATCCGGCTTCGCTCGACCAGGCGCTCAGCGAGGTCGAGGACGCCGAGGGCGCGATGGTCATCACGGACGGCGTCTTCAGCGCGCAGGGCGAGATCGCGAACCTCCCGGGCCTCGTCGAGGTCACGAAGAAGCACAAGGCGCGCATCATGGTCGACGACGCGCACGCGCTCGGCGTCATCGGCCCCGGCGGTCGCGGCACCGCAGCGCACTTCGGCATCAGCGACCAGGTCGATCTCATCGGGGGCACGTTCTCGAAGTCGCTCGCGTCGATCGGCGGGTGGCTCGTCGGCGACCGCAAGGTGCTCGACTACGTCCGCCACTTCGCGTTCTCGTTCCTGTTCGCCGCGAGCGCCGCGCCGCCGTGCGTCGCCGCGGCGATGGCCGCGCTCGAGGTCATGCAAGAAGAGCCGTGGCGCCAAGAGAAGCTCCGCGAGAACTTCACGTACATGCGCGTCGAGCTGCAGCGCCTCGGCTTCGAGCTCGGCACGACGCAGACGGCCGTCATCCCGATCTACATCCGCCAAGATCTCCGCACCGTGATGATGTGGAAGAGCCTCCTCGACGACTACTCGATCTACGTAAATCCCTTCATTCAGCCGGGCGTCCCGCCCAAGCAGCAGGTCCTGCGCACCAGCTACATGGCGACGCACGAGAAGGCGCACCTCGATCGGGCGCTCGAGGCTTTCGAGAAGGTCGGCAAGAAGTTCGGAGTGATCTGAGCGGAGCAGGGCGGCGAGGGCTCGTCCTTGTCCGGAGAGCTCTTCGCGCTCGCGGCGGCGCTGGCCTGGGCGGTCGGGTCGCTCCTCTTCGCGCGCATCGGCAGAGTGGCGTCGCCGTACGCCATGAACCTCGGCAAATGCATCGCAGCGGGCGCCTTGCTCCTCGGCGCGGCGCTCGTCCTCGAGGGGCGGCCGAGAGATGCGACGCCGGCCGCATTCGCGTGGCTCCTCGCCAGCTCGATCCTCGGACTGACGGTCGGCGACACCGCCTACTTCGGAGCGATCGTTCGACTGGGTGTTCCGCGCGCGATCGTGCTCCTGTCGAGCGCGCCCATCTTCGCGGCGATCTTCGGCGCCGTCTTCATGAACGAGCACCTCGGGCTCCGCGACGCCCTCGGGATCCTCCTCACGTTGGCAGGCGTCGGCCTCGTCGTCTTGCGACGCGAAGACGCGACTGATCTCACGCGCGGCCGCGCCGCTTCGGGGATCGCGCTCGGCGTCGTCTCCGGCATCGGCCAGGCCGCAGGCAGCGTCCTGTCGAAGCGCGCGATGGAGCTCGGGATCGAGCCAGCGTTCGCCGGCGGCGCGCGGCTCTTCATGGGCGGCGTCGCCCTCGGCATCGGCCTCGCCGTCTTCGGGCGAGCCCGCGCGGTCGTTCGAGAGCTGCGTCCTCGTGGCGTCATGCTGAAGATCGCCGGCGCCTCGATGGTCGGTAGCTTCCTCGGCCTCTACCTCGCGCAGAACGCGCTCCACCGCACCGCGTCCGTCGGCGTCGCGTCGACGCTCCTCGCGACGAGCCCCGTCTTCGCGCTGCCCCTCGCGCACTTCGCGGGGCAAGAGCGGATGCGCGCGCGCGCCGTCGTGGGCGCGGTGACGGCCGTCGCGGGCGTTGCCGTACTCACCCTCGGCTGAGGCTCGCGCGGGTCTGCTCGCGACCTCCTGAATCGCCGACCGATAGTAAACGCGAGTTCTCGCTCTCACGGTTCTCGCCGAGAAACCTGGGTGGTACGGCTCCTGCTTGGAGGCCGCTCATGCGCGCTCGCTTTGCTTTCCCCGCCGCTTTCCTGCTCACGCTCCCGGCCGTCGTGATGGCCTCCGGCTGCGTCGGCTGTTCTCCCGACGCGTACTGCGACGAGAACGGCTGCTACGTCTGCGACGCGTTCGGGTGTCGACCCGCGGATCCCTCGACAGACGGCGTCGGCGGGAACACCACGACGAACGTCGGCGGCTCCGGTCAGGGCGGCGCGACCACGACGAACGTCGGCGGCTCCGGTCAGGGCGGCGCGACCACGACGAACGTCGGCGGCTCC
>Ga0164241_10005286_pt1 | contig 12171 bp, 8 predicted proteins | sample OricomyardsoilBY_FD_108780 | JGI IMG/M metagenome (GOLD analysis project Ga0164241, IMG submission 108780) | Backyard soil microbial communities from Emeryville, California, USA - Original compost - Back yard soil (BY) | ecosystem: Environmental > Terrestrial > Soil > Unclassified | place: USA...
ACGTGGATGGAGAAACACGTGAGGGATCCGAAAACGGGCCTGATGTATCACGCATGGGATGAAAGTAAAAAGCAGCGCTGGGCAAATCCCCAGACTGGCCTGGCTCCTGGATTCTGGGGACGCGGGATGGGCTGGTATGGAATGGCATTGGTGGATGTGCTGGACTATTTTCCCAAGGATCACCCCCGGAGAAAAGAGTTGATCGATATACTTCAACGATATGCCGTGGCCGTTAGGAACTATCAGGATCCTGCATCGGGAGTTTGGTGGCAGGTGCTTGATCAGGGCGCGCGCAAAGGAAACTATTTTGAAGCGTCGGCGAGCTGTATGTTTACCTATACCCTCGCTAAAGGCGTTCGCATGGGCTACCTTGACAAACAATATGCTTCTACTGCTAAGAAAGCGTTTGAAGGTATCGTGAGTCAATTTATTGAAACTGACGAGCAGGGACTTATTCACCTCACCAAGGTCGTGAGTGTGGGAGGGCTTGGCGGCAACCCGTATCGCGATGGAAGTTTTGAATATTACATCAGTGAACCGTTGCGTACCGACGACCTGAAAGGCGTCGGTCCCTTTATTCAGGCAAGTATTGAAATTGAATTAATGAAATAGAGTTATGTATCGACTTCTTTTTATTGCCTTTTTTGCATTTGTAATTCAGCGTGTAGAGGCACAGTTAGATTCTCAGGAGAAGGAATTTCCCCGGTCTTTCAAAGTAGAAGTGGTTAATCCACTTAATGCACCCCGGGAAAGTGTATTGGTGATCGTGACTGCCGATCAACTTAAGAAGGTAAAGGGTTTCAATAAGAAGGCGTTCGTGGCTTTAGTTGGGAACACAGAGATCGCCAGCCAGTACAATGAGCAGGAGAATTCTAAAGGTATAGCATTGGTACTGTCGAACTTTGGGCCGAAGGAGAAGCGCGAAGTAGTGATCCGCTTCAACCCATCTGGAGATTCTCACCGAAACTATCCGAAGCTCACACAGGCAGAATTGTCTTATAAGGCAGGCGGAGAATGGAAGGGACGTGAGTATATCGGCGGAACTTTTAAGAATACGGAGTTCCTGCGTGTACCCAAAGAACACAAGGATCACTCGTGGTTCATTCGATACGAAGGTCCCGGATGGGAGTCGGATAAGGTGGGTTACCGTCTGTATCTCGATCAACGAAATGCTACGGATGTTTTTGGTAAAAAGGTAACGGAACCGGTGTTGCAGCAGGTTGGACTCGATGGGTTTGATTCTTATCATAATCCGCAGCCCTGGGGAATGGACGTGATGAAGGTGGGTAAATCGTTAGGCGTTGGTTCTATTGGTGCGATGTTGAAAGGTGCTGCCATTCGCGTCGAGAAGACGGATAGTGTGAGTTGTCTCATTGCCGAAAACGGACCTGTCTATTCCGCAGTCCGCATCAACTACAGCGGCTGGCAGATCGGTGACAAGAAACATAATCTTACGTCACAACTTTCTATTCATTCGGGCACCAGGCTCACACGAGAATACATCAAGGTATCTGGCGATCCGCAGTCGCTGTGCACAGGTATCGTGAAAGACGTCAAGGCGAAACTCACTAATAGCAAGGGAGACGCAACGCACTGGGGTTATGTAGCTACCTACGGTGCGCAAAGCTTGAACAACGACGACCTCGGGCTTGTAGTTTTTTTTGATCCGGCACAATTCGCCGGATTCACCGATGATGAGTTCAGTCACATTGTATCGTTGAAGCCTAAAGGAGGCGAGCTTCAATACTACCTGGCCGGGGTATGGTCAGGGGAGCCAGGTGGGATCACTTCAGAAACAGCGTTCGCTGAATACGTAAAGGCTATGGCGGCCGAGCTTGCGCATCCGGTTCAGGTGCAAGTGGTGTTGAAATAGGTAAGGCGCGCATCGTTTGGGTGCTTCACGGCGATGAGTGCCGGTTATCGTCAACAGGATCAGGTGATTTAATCAGATCAGATATGAATCAGATGGACAACAACCGTAGTTATGCGGGCACCAACGTGCCGAGCTTCGAGTCGAGCCGTATTGCACAACCCATAGGCACGGCGCTGGATCGGTTCATCAAGAACAATCAGGATCAGTTTCAATACGCTAGCGGCGAACTTTCCCAGTTGTTACGCGACATCGCCTTGGCAAGTAAAGTGGTGAATCGCGAGGTCAACAAAGCTGGACTCATCGATCTGATGGGGGGAGTAGGCGCACAGAATTCTGCAGGCGATGAGCAGCAGAAGCTGGATGTGTTGGCCAACATCCGGTTTACACGCGCGCTCGCCAAGGGTGGCGAAGTGTGTGCACTTATCTCCGAGGAGTCGGATTCATTCGTCGACCTGAACAACAAAGGACATTATGTAATTGCGATTGATCCATTGGACGGATCATCCAACATCGATGTCAACGTCTCTATCGGTACGATTTTCTCCGTTTACCGCAGAAAGACTGCTGTTGGGGAGCCTATACACGACACAGACATCCTTCAAAAAGGTGCCGATCAGGTGGCGGCCGGTTACGTGTTGTACGGCTCATCCACCATGTTAGTGTATACCACGGGTCACGGGGTAAATGGATTTACCTATGAGCCCACCTTGGGCGAATATTTTCTTTCACATCCGCAGATGAAAATACCGGCGGAGGGTAGAATCTACTCCATCAACGAGGGCGCTGCGAATTCTTTTTCCGAAGCGTTGAAAGCATACCTCCAGTCGTGCAAAGACAGCGAGTATACTGCGCGTTATGTGGGTTCGCTGGTGGCGGACTTTCATCGAAATCTGTTGAAAGGAGGGATCTATATCTACCCGGCTACGCGCAAGGATCCCGAGGGCAAGCTGCGTCTCTTGTACGAATGCAATGCGCTGGCATTCATTGCCGAGCAAGCGGGCGGAAAGGCATCAAGTGGTACAGCACGAATTCTCGACATTGTCCCCAATAGATTACACCAACGCATTCCGTTCTTTGTTGGCTCGGCAAGTATGGTGGAGCTGGCTACAAAGGGAATGGATTTTTAGTGTCGCCCATTTTCGGCCACGCCTCATTTTTACCTTTCCAACCTCGCCAAGTTGTCGAAATCACGCTACTTGGTCTGAAGCGCCTGAATTACGGCTTAAAAAAGTGACGTACGGTAGCAGATCAAAGAACATCGTATTGTAGCTTGATCCCGTCGGCCCCATGCGAGTCAATTCACCATGCGTTGCCATGCACGAGTGCCGTCTACGCGCGATATAATATTGGCCATTCTCAGATAGTCGTCCTTGGGCCATTGTGTTTTTATGCACGACCAAGTTATCGTACAGACAGTAAAGAACAGGATTACGTTAGGTTATATATTTTTGGAGCCCAAGGGAGTGCAGTACGTCTGCGTTCCCTTTTTTATTCCAGCTGCTGGAGCGCGCGAAGGTAAGCAACAATCTGAGCGCGAATTGTGTGTAACCATTACAGGACACAAGCAGCTTAGAAGATTGATACTTAATTGGCAAAACGTATATATGCGGAAGCAGGAGACACAAATAGGATACGACCGAAAGATCTGTTTTATTAGGCAACATTGATGGATATACATTTATGAACATAAAGCTAGGTGTGAGTACATGGCTTTGGACTTCGCCATTCACCACGGAGTCCGTTCACCTGTTCTCGAAAATAAAACGAATGGGCTACGACGCCGTGGAGATCCCTATGGAGTATCCCGAGTTGATTGACGGTTGTGCCGTGCGGGATGCACTGGACTCTGAAGGTCTGTTACCTGTTGCGTGTGCTGCATTCGGTCCCACACGGGACCTTACGCATGAGGATCGTTCCGTGCACGCCGTATGCTTCAACTATCTGCAACAATGTTTTTCGCTATCGGCGATATTGGGTACCACCTTTGTGGCAGGGCCGATGTATTCGGCTGTCGGAAAGCGTCGTATGCTTCCCCCCGAACTGCGCAAGCGGGAGTGGGAGCTTGCTGTTAAAAATCTCCAGCATGTTTGCAGGATGGCGGCAGATTTCGGAATGTCGATTGCCCTCGAGCCCCTGAACCGATTTGAATCGGATCTGGTGAACACGGCTGAAGACGTGATGCGTCTTGTTCACGACATAGATCATCCTGCTGCGTGCGTTCTCCTGGACAGTTTTCACATGTCACTCGAAGAACGTAATCCGGAGGAGGCAATCGTCACTGTGGGTGATAAACTCATTCATGTTCAGGTATCGGAAAATTATCGCGGTGTGCCTGGCACCGGTCAGACGCCGTGGTCGTTGATTCGGCGCGGTCTGGAAAGAATCGGCTACGATGGCGTTGTTTCTATCGAAAGCTTTACGCCAGAGATCAAAGAGTTAGCCGGTGCCGTCTGCATCTGGAAACATCTTGCACCTTCGCAGGATGGATTTGCCGTTGAAGGACTGGCGTTCTTGAAGCAACTGTTCTATGCGGCCAGCCCACGCTGAATGGTGATTTTGCAGATAGCCGAACTCATTGCCGTAAAGGCCGAATCACAATTCCGTATCGGGAAGAATACCAAGTTTGGTTGTGTAATTCCTGAGGCTTCAATCTGCATATCAGTTTTGGCTGTGTACAAAAGGTAATTGGGTTTTCATTACCCGAACGTGTTTCCATCGCGAGCCCTCTCCGTTCTAGATTTCATACCACATGGTGGCCATTGCTCCTCAGGAACGCTAAGCCCGACCAGTACTTAGCAAAGGTTCGCGTAACTAACTTTCTTGAGTTATCCGACTTAAGAGTCTCTTTACAATCAATTTCAAAACGATTATACGATCACGAATTTTTGCGATGCGGTACTAGACATAATAGGCTAAAGCGGGAAATAGTTTGCCCAGTTGTTGCCCAGAATCACACCAGCTGGCTTCGAATACACGGATTGCAAGGTTATTTAATCCAAGGCGGCTTTCGGCTGATAATTTGCATTCACGATTATGTGCTGATATGAAGAGCGCCTTCGATGCACGACGCAAACGAGATATGGTAGCTCAAAATAGAAAATCACACCTCCGGACCAAAGGTTATTCGGCAATTGAAAAGCCTGAAAAGTCAGCGTGGAAAAAATATGGAATCGCGTTGCTTGCACTGTCGGTGGTAGCATCGTTGGTGGCGGGTTACTTTATTTTTCCGGATTTCAAGAGGGGGGTGGATAATGCATGGGAGGCCGTTTCAAGTAATGATCAGGACCGGATCCGGAATTGGGTAAAACAATTTGGATTGTTCGGTCCTATTGTGCTGTTGTTGGTGATGACGTTTCAGACTTTCTTATTTGTCGTGCCCAATCTATTGCTCTTTATCATCGCGATTGTTTGTTACGGGCCCATATGGGGTACGTTTATCAGCCTGATCGGCGTTGCCGCATCCTCGTCAATAAGCTATTGGGTTGGCGGTAAGGTTGGCCCGCGTACAATCGATCGCTTCGTATCGAAGGAATCCCAGGATAAACTCGCCTATTTTGTTCGTCGCTACGGTGCAAAGGCCATCTTTATTTTTCGACTCTCTTCATTGGCTTCAGATGCGCTTGGTTTTGTCGCGGGAATTATGGAAATGAACTATAAACGATTTATGCTCGCTACTCTCGCGGGCATAACTCCGGTGATCATTTTGCTGGCAGTTTTCGGAAAGAACGGACAAATAGAGAAGGCGTTGATCTGGCTGGGTGCTTTTGCGCTAGCGGCGTTGGTGATCTATTTCTTTTTGGATCGCAAAAAACGGAAAGAAGCCTTTCTGGAAATCGAGAAAGGAAACCACTGACTGCTCGTTCAGCAACAGGCCAGCAGACACTGAAGACGCCGATTCTCCAGGATATCCCATAGATAGTGTAAGTTGGATTTCATCGCCTGATGAGCCATATTCGCTACTATGCTCAACATCGACATCACGAAGCTGTTCCGGGGTACACTCATACTGATTTGTACACTGTCGTTGTCGGTTTCGGTGTGGTCGCAAGCAGAGCACAATGGTCTGGACAGCTCATTCGCAGCGCGAAGTTTGAAACTCGTCGACGAACAATCGCGTAAGGTCTCTGATAAATTTAGCGCGGAACGCCTGCAACTACATCAGCGGCGACTGTTCGAAAACATCCGCCATTCGATACAAGACGCCAACAATTTCCTTCACAGTAACCTGGACACTGCTCACTTGAGAAGGCAACTCAATCGTTACGATGAGTGGGAAAGATTATTTGAAACAGAACTTCCTCCGATTTCCCCAGGCCTGGAATCATATCGAAACCTAGGTACGCTTGCCAAGGACATGGATGGCTTGCACGAACGGGTGACCATAGTGCGGAATCGGCTGTATGCGCTGCATAGCACTATCGTTGGACTTCAGTATCACCTGGATTCGTTAACAAGTGATTCTGTACTACATACTTTGCCACGGCGGGATTCTGCCGCTACGAATGTCTACATCAAAAAACTAAAGGGGCTTATACAGGAAATTGTCTCTGTAGATTCCACGTTGACAGGGCTGGCCGTACACGTCGAGGCGCTTCTTGGGAGAGCAAATAACTTATTGGTAAGGAGCTCCAGCCAAGCAGACCTGATGCACGACAGACAAATGTCCTTGTCTTCGAGGGTGTGGTTATCTGAGGTTCCACCCTTGATGACCTCGGCTAATCCCGATGATTTAGGTGTGGGTGAGATTTTGGAGTTTTCAAACGTGCGAACGGGACTGGCCCTTTTGTTTTATTTACAGAATAACGTGCCGCTGTTGCTGGTCTTGTTTTGCGGAGTTGCCATCTCATCGATATATCTTTTTTCCCTGAAGAAGGTGCTTCGGGAGGAGCATCTTTTGCATCCCAAGTCTGAAGGACAACTGGTGTTCCGTTATCCATTTTTATCATCGCTCATTATTTCCATCAGCATTTTGCAATTCGTATTCCCCGATCCCCCCGTGCTGTTCACAATGCTGTGTGGCGGAATATGTGCGATCTCGCTAACGATCATTTTCTGGGGGTTCATCCATCGCGTTTGGATGCGCAGCTGGCTACTGTTTCTCGTGATCTATATTTTGAGTTGTTTGATCAATCTGCTACTCCTGGGCACGACCGATGAACGATGGATGATGCTTTCGCTCTCGATCCTGGGTATAGGTGTATCGTTGTTAGCCGTTTTTAACGAACGGGAGCACCTCACTGAAAGGCGCCTCGTTTATTTTGTGTTGCTTGTGATGGTCATGGAAATTCTTTCAGTGGGCGCCAACTTATGGGGGCGTTATAATCTGGCAAAGAACCTGTTTGTAACTGGATACTCAAGTTTAATCTACGCTGTTATCTTTTTATGGACGGTTCGCCTGATAAATGAAGGACTCGCCACGTCGTTTCACGTGTACACATTAAAGGATAGAAAATTATTCAGTATAAATTTTGAGAAAGTAGGAAGTCGTGCACCAGGCATCCTGTATGCGTTGCTCACGGTAGGGTGGGTGATCATGGTATTCAGAAATTTTTATGTATACAGACTCATCAGTGAACCATTGCACCAATTTGTTTTCGAACCGAGGACGATAGGGGAGTACTCGTTCAGCATAGCCAGCATTCTTACTTTCATTCTTATTATGGCGGTTGCCGCCATTGTGTCACAGGTGGTTTCATTTTTTGGATCGGACCGTCCGCAAACCAAGAATGAGAGAGGTGGCCTTGGCAGTTTGTTGCTGTTGGTGCGGATAGGTATTTTCAGCCTGGGGCTCTTTCTGGCTTTCGCCGCGGCCGGGATTCCTGTTGATAAAGTAACCATTATTTTAGGCGCGTTGAGCGTGGGCATCGGTTTTGGCTTGCAAACGCTTATCAATAACCTGGTAAGTGGCCTCATTCTCGCATTTGAACGACCTGTAAATGTGGGTGATATTGTCGAAGTCAACGGGCAGGCTGGGGTAATGAAATCTATAGGCTTCCGGAGCAGTCGCATATCGACGTGGGAGGGTGCCGATGTGATTATGCCAAATGGTGATCTGCTCTCGGGACACCTGGTGAATTGGACGGGCGGAGATACGCGACGGAGAATGGATATGAGTATCGGCGTAGCCTATGGATCGGACTTGTCGAAGGTGGAACGTATCATCAAAGAGATTTTACACAACGAACCCCTGGTAATCGCCCTGCCCGAACCCATCGTGTTGTTCGAGGAGTTTGGTGAAAGCTCAATCAACCTCCGAATCTTATTCTGGGTAAGTCACTTCAGAGAGCGCCGCCAGGCGCGAAGTCAGGTGATCGTGGCTATCGATACGTTGTTCCGACAGCATCAGATTGTCATACCGTTTCCGCAGCGCGATGTTCATGTCATACGGGAGAAAGATGACGATCCGGTCGAATCGGATCCTGGAGCGTAATGCAACATCACCAACCTATAGACAATTCAGACAGTATCGAAGTAACATGTTGCCCTCCAGGCTGAGGTTGCTACGAACTGGGAGAATGGTACTGGTGCTTAACACTCGGGTAGTTGATCCAACCTCTGAAATGATGATAATCCCGGCGGTCCAATGCCTGATTAATGCAGCCGATGGATCGATGAACTAAGTGATCATTTGGGAGTTGTCTCTACTCCGAATGAATGTACTTTCATTATCAACAGCAGGGCAGCTTTATGACCTTTAAATGGGTGTGTAGCATTCGTTGCCAGTTGGCGCATAGCTCGAACGTTAGAACGGTAGTCCGAACCCAAAAACGGGACCCCATAAGGGTGCCTTGTTTTCCCAGATCCACCGATAACCGTGCTCGAAGAATGGTGCATATAAAATGGCCCCGTAGTCGACGCGCAGAATCAGGAAGGTTACATCGAGTCTTAAGCCGACACCAGCGGTAAGGTAGCTATCCTGTGCTATGTGATTCCACCGGATTTCGCCCCCTGGCCGGTAACTATCGGGTGTTAACAACCATATGTTACCCGCATCAGCAAAAACCGCTGTGCTCAGACGTGCATTAAGGTTGAATCGGTATTCAAGGTTCAGCTCAATCTTGATGTCGCCTACCTGGTTCACTTCGTTTTGATCGAACTGTATGTATCGCCCGGGTCCGGCAGTACGGGCTGTAATGGGCCTGAGACTGTTGCTGCCTCCGATGAAAAATTGACGGATATAGGGCAACTGTGTCGAGTTGCCGTACGCATAGCCTATACCTCCCACCTGGCGCAGTGCCAGTTCACTTCGATTGCCCAGCCGGTAATGACTTCTGAACTCATAACTTGCCTGTATGAACTGCGAAAACTCTTGACCGAATACACCGCCTTGCTCAGGTTTGTTCAGCTTGCTGAGCAGGTATAAAGTGTTTCCCGCAAGTTCAAGTTTGCCTTCCAGATAAATGCCCAAACGCTTAAAACGCGTGGAAAGATTATCGTACTTCAGCGAATAATGCGAACCCAGGAGAAATTGATCTACAAGGCTGGCTCCTAGTGAAGGGTTTTCCTCAACCAGACTGTCGTAAAGCTCGGTAGTATGACTGATGTCCGAAAACGTAACTTCGATCGGCGAAAAAGTGTGCGTTAATTTCGGGCCACTTCTCCAGGACATGGAGTAACCCAGCGTCAGACTTCGCATGTTGAAGTAATCTTCGCGTTTGTTAAGATCGACGTTAAAGATCAGATGCTCTCTTGGCGTGGCGTACGTGCTGCGAATGAACCGAAAGGGCGGTTTCAGCAATGGCGCGGAGAGCGTCGACCGAAGCGACAAGCCCGAAGAAGGTGAGATACGGTCTTTAGATACGCCAAGGGGAAAATAGTAATATCCATCCAGATCCACGGACAGATTTTCGCCGCCTCCAAACACGTTTAGTTGAGACAGGTTTACACCGAGCGAAGGGCCGAGGTATCCGGTCGCGCGATAGGCGCCCTTGGCGTTTACTGAGACCGACGTAGCCTTTAGTGTATGCATCGACAAACTGGCGTCCAGGACAGTCGAGTCTGGCGGCCTGACTGAGAAGGCATATTGCGGATTAGCAAATAGTCCCAGTTCATTCAGGTTACGCATCGTGCGATGAACTTTCGCGAGGGAGTAAGGCTGCCCGGAGCGAACAGTGATCAGGCTGTCGAGAATCTTGCGCCTAAGCCTGCCGTTGGGCCACCGGTAGTAGTGCTCGTCCTGCGCAACCTGGTTCATCGTATCGATGCGCACATCGGTGTCTCCTATTTGTTGACTTAAGAAATAACTATGGGGCAGCTCATGGTCCAGGCGCACACGAACGTCCATTTGTTTGTTGCCCAATGCCGTATCTCCCTGGATCAGGATGTGATCGCGCTGGAGGAAGAAGTATCCATTGTTTTGAAGAAGTTTCCAGAACTTGGTCTTCTCCGCGCGGATGGAATCGAGGTTAAATTCGTCGCCGGGTTGAAGCACACTGCTCAGGTGATGCTCGCGCGTTAGCTGAGCAAGCGGTGCGTAGATGGAATCGGTGAGATGCTCGACATGACGTAGCGTATAGGGCCTGGGAATCTTGAAGTAGTATCTGACGGATGCTTTTTTTCTATTCCTGTTATAGGATATTTTGTTCGTGCCAGTAGTCCCGAAGTGGCCATAGTTTTCGAAAATGTTGACGATCTTTTCCGTCTTCAGGTCGGGATTGATGGAACTCAATGTCTTTGGTGGCTCCCCGAAATTGTTCATCATCCAGTGAGAGAATCCCTTCTCCTTGTCCGTATAGAACCAGTTATATGCAATCAGACGAAAAGGAATTCCGCGAAAGGAAGGAAATCCAAACAAGGCACCGTTGGGTAAATCCCAAACGGCCCAGTAGGCTCCGGCCTTTTTTAGAAAACTCTGCTGTATTTTCCATCCTTCCGATGGTACTTTTTGTAGGCGAATACCCTTCGTGCCGACATACAATGATTCGCCAGCGGGCAGGTGCTTGGTTCCCGAGCAGGAAACAAACAACGCAAAAAATACTACCCACCCTGTCGCCCTCATTGTTCTGACCTTTTCTTATGAAAATTGAACAAATTTCTGAACCGCTTAATGTAGGTAACTCCCAGAGAAGATTCATCTACGTTGCCATCCACCACGCCTGTATAGACATTTGCCCTGCCGGCCCTTAGCGTGATCGTTGGGTCCTCGCGCAGGATGTACTCAACCCGCACATCAGACATCGTTGGATCTGCTGTTCCGCCTATCGGGACACTTCCCCCAAGTACAATGCGGAGTTTCTTGTTGATAAGTCCTTTGGAAATGCTATAACCGATTTTTGTCGTTGCGCCATCAGCTGAGTTTGGTCCTCTGCTCTCGTCGTAGAAACTGACATCCGCGCTCTTTATGTTCCGGCTTGATATTTCGTTCATCTTGGAAACCATGGCCTGGGATAACAGATTAACATCGGCTGCGCCATCTGTGTTGATGCGCCCGCGTACCAGCAGCGATACCGCGTAAGCCTCCCTTGTTTCTTCAGGGAGCGTGCGTATCCAGTCCGCAACTTGTGGATTGGTGCTCGATAAATCGAAGTCCAGTACCAGATCGTTGAATGCACGGTCATTCACCTTGGCAATAACGGCAATGGGCCAGCGATCCGTTCTGTTCGTCCAGAGCGTGGATATGTCGTTCGGCGCAATGTGAAACGTCTGCGTACCGTTGAATAAAAGCAGCGGTTTACCGAGATCTCCGGTCCATCGTATACCGGCCTTGTTAATCGTCATGCGCAGATCGGAGATCATAGGAACATGATAGGCGATGTTGCCCGAATTGCTTTCGATGAGTCCAAATACCGAAGGTTCTGCACTGGTACCGTTGCTGAATGCAACACTCCCCTGTGCAGTCGTTGAAATGTGGTCCTGGCTCACTTCGCTGAACAGCACGGATATGTCGATTTTGCCCACATCTAATTTTACATCCCATTCGAGCGGGTTACTCTTGGACTTTCGCATCCGTTTGGGTCTTTCCATAACTTCAGTATCCGTGAAACTTACAAACTCCATTTCACGCTGGCGATCATCGAGGGTGACTTTGCTTTTGTAAAGATATTGCACAGACGCCCCTGGCAGGGTCAGAAGTTTGCCGGATACCTTGTAGCGACCTGCACGTCCTTGTATCTTCACGTCGCAGGCAACGTCGACATTGCCGGTTACGGTAGCTTTCTTTTGCGTCTTGTCCAGCAAGCGAAAGCGTTCACTCCTGATGGACATATCCAGCGCATATTGACTTAACGCCGCCTTGCCCTTGATGTCAATCTTGCTTCCGTGGCGGTCGCGTAATACGAGGTTGTCTAAGGTCACACTGG
>Ga0164241_10005287_pt1 | contig 12171 bp, 5 predicted proteins | sample OricomyardsoilBY_FD_108780 | JGI IMG/M metagenome (GOLD analysis project Ga0164241, IMG submission 108780) | Backyard soil microbial communities from Emeryville, California, USA - Original compost - Back yard soil (BY) | ecosystem: Environmental > Terrestrial > Soil > Unclassified | place: USA...
ACGGTGGCCGTCAGCGACCCGTCCGGGGAAGCCAAGGCCCATGAGGCGGGTTTCGGTGCCGCCGCGTGCGCAGGGGCGGAGACCGCGAGGGCGGCCGCCACCGAGGTGATCACGGTGGTCACGAGTGCCTGTCGGCGTCTCGATGTCATGCTCGACTCCTTCGTCGTCTTCAGAGATCGATGGGGCGGCGGCACTCAGCCGGCGCAGGTGAGCTGCGGCGTCCCCCAGTCGCCGTGGTCGTCCTGGTTGGTGTCCCCTCCGTCGCCGACGACGAGGTGCAGCACCTGCACCCCCGTCACGTCGACCTTCAGCGAGGTCGGGGCCTGGTGGCCCTTGATGACGGGGGTGGTCGTCAGGTTCTTCCCGTCGCCCGTGACGCTGAAGGTGACCGTGCCGGACCCGTTGGTCTCGTCGTCGATGCCGACGTCCGAGGTGAACGTCGTGCAGCTCCCGCCGAGGAAGAGCTCGACGTCGCTGACGGAGTTGGTCCCGAGGCCCTTGGCGTACGGGGTCCCGTTGATCGCCATCGGCGTGCCGTCGTCGGCGTTGTTGCTCCCGACGGACTGGTCCCGCTCGACCGGACCCCAGCCGTTCGTCGAGGACAGGAACGGCATCGCACTCACGTCCACGTCGCCGGTCGGCGCCGGCGGGTCGACCACCTGCACCGACGCGGTCTGCGTCTGGAGGTGCGCGACCTCGTCCTGCGCGTACGTCGCGGTCGCGGCGAGCGACGCGGTGGAGAGCTCGTCGGTCGGTGCAGTCAGCGTCCACGAGGCGGAGACGGACCTGCCCGCCTTGACCGCGCCGAAGACCTGCGGCCTCGGCGCGGGGCCGAACCCGTCGGGCACGTCCAGGCTGAGGTTGACGCCCTCGGCGGTGGGGGCGTGCGCCGGCACCGCGAGCTTGGCAGTGACGGTCACCTGGTTCCCCCGCTGCACGGACCTCGCGGACGGCGTGAGCGTGAGCGTCGCGGGGGTCCCGGTCTGCTTGTCGGGCGTGACCGAGAAGTTGTCGAACTGGTCCGTGACGTAGGACGTGAGCCCGACGCCGACCTGGCCCGCACCGTAGGAGCCGTCCTCGACGACGATGACGTCCTTGCCGTCGATCGACGCCGTGATGGTGGGGCCGTGGAACGCCAGCCCGAGCTTGTGCCAGGTCTTCGTGCCGAGCGCGTCGACCGAGGCGGAGGCCAGGGCCGTCCGGTTCCCGTCGGCGTCGCTCTTGAGCAGGGTCCAGGCGCCCGTGTCGCTCACCTGGAAGTAGTAGCCCTGCTGGTGCGACTGCGGCCGGTTCTGCTTGCCCGCGCGGCCGATCAGCTCGACCGTGCCGGACTTGGCCAGCTCGACGCGCGTCTGCACCTGGTAGTCCGTCCAGGTCGGGTCGCCGACGAGCGTGAACGCGTCGCTGTCCTGCTGCCAGTTGATCGGCTTGGTCGGCGCCATCTGCTGCAGGCACATGCCGGCGCGGCCTGCTGCACACGGCTGGACCTCGAAGGACCCCTGCATGTCGGAGAAGAGGCGCGCCTCCTGGCCCTTGACGTACCTGTCGAAGTTGTCCTTGTACGGCAGGGCGAGCTGGTGGCGCGCCGGGCTCGTCGTGGTCGCCTTCCCGACCTTCGTGCTCACGGTGCTGAAGGTGTAGACCCAGCCCGCCTTGACGTCGTACGAGAACGCGCCCTTGGCGTCGGGCGTGAGGTCGCCGAGGTGGGCGAGCTGGTCGGTGTCCTTGGTGGAGCCGAGCTTCGTCGCCCACACGTGGACCGTCTTGCCGGCCAGCGCGGTCGGGGCCGTGAACGCCACCTTCGACGTCGCGTTCGCCGTGGTGGTCTCCACGACGGTGCTGTAGTCGGTCTTGTCGGGGGACACGAGCGTCACGTAGCTGCCGTTGGTCCGGTTGCCACCGAGGTAGCCGCTGGCCTTGTCGAGGAACTGCCAGCCCGGCTGGGCGAACTGGGTGACCTGCGCCGTGACCCAGGTGTTCTGACCGACGCTGTAGTTCCCTGACCAGGGCTGGTCCGCGACCATGAGGCCGACGGTCGGGTACGGCAGGTTCTCGTACGCGGACGCGATGAGCGGCCAGTTGAGGAGGGCCGTCATCTTGGCGTCGATGTAGCCGCGGGTGATGGACCGGATGAGCGGGCCCGCACCGGTGTTGTCGTCCTGCGAGCCCTGCTCGCTGTCCCACAGCGGCTTGCCCGTGGCGACGGCGTTCGCCGAGCTCGAGCACGAGGTCGCGTCGCCGCCGTCGCCGCCGTTGCACGAGTAGTGCGCGCCGAGGATGTCGATCGAGTCCGCGAACTTCTGGTCCGTGGCCATCGGGTCGGCCACGCTCCAGCCGGAGTCGTCGCCCACGACCTGCGTCGTGTAGTGCTTGGCGGCGAGGGTGGTGTGCAGGTTCTCGTAGAACGTCTTGTCGTACCCGCGCTCGTTCCAGCCGCCCAGGTAGTCGATGTCGAGGCCGTGCCCCTTGGCGCACGACATCCACTTCATCAGGTAGTTCACGGTGTCCTGGGACCAGAAGTTCCCGTTGTCGATCCAGCCCGGGGCCGCCCACGCGAGCCCGTAGAGCTTGATGTACGGGTTGCGCGCCTTGGCCTGCTCGGCGAGCCAGAACTCGTACCCGGCGTCGCAGTTCACCACGCCCTTGGAGTGCTCGATGCTCGGCTCGGAGCCGTCCGTCGAGTTCGCGTCGCCGCCGATCTCGAGCTTGAGGATCTGCAACGACGCGCCGGCACCCGGCTTGAAGAGGTAGTCGAGGATCTGGTTGCGCTGCTTGGCCGGGTAGTCGATCAGCAGCCGGGAGTTGCCGCCTCCGCCGCTGATCGCACCGACCCCGTCGAAGGTGCGGCCCGGACCGGCCGGGTCGACCGCGATGGGCGTGGTGACCAGCGGGGGCTTCTGCCCGGTGAACTGGACGCGGTCGACGACGACCGACGTGCCCGACGACGCCGCGTTCTTGGTCCCGGTCCACGCCAGCTTCAGCGTGTGCGTGCCTTCGGCGAGCGTCGGGCTCGACCAGAGGGACACGTCGCCGGTCCGCTGGGCGCTGTAGAAGTCGATCGACGTGGGGGTCCCGCCGTCGATCGACACGGTGCCGATGCCGTGCTGCGGCGCCGTGATGCCGTAGAAGGTCACGTGCGTGCCCACGAAGGTGAAGCTCGCGGAGTCACCGGACTTGTCGGCCCAGCTGTTCGTCCCGTCGTACGGGTTCGCGGGCGCGCCCTCGCCGGAGGCGTGGCCCCAGTCGGTCCCGGTATAGGTGAACTGGTCGGTGCCGGTTCCCTGCACGGCGTCGTCGACCGTGTAGTCCTGGTCCGGCGCCGCCTGCGCGACGGGGGCCGCCTGCGCGATGGGGGCCGTGGCGGGCGGGGCGGCCGAGGTCGCCCGGCTCGCCATGGCCGGAGCGACCAGGCTCGAGCCGGCGAGCGCGAGAGTGGCGACTGCGGCGGCGGGGACCCACCGGCGTCTGGTACGAGCGGTGAACGGTGCACGACGAGCAGTCATCCCAGTGGACCTCCATGTCCGGTGGACGCGCCCCCCAGCCGATGACAACGCTGTCGGGCCACACGCACGTCCCTGATGGGTATTGTTCGCAACAGTAGGAGTCTGGTCACAAGTCGTCAACAGATGTTGGAAATTGTTCAACTGACCGCCCAAAGGCCTCGATTGCGCCCCTCGACCGGAGCCGCGAGCGCGCAGCCGGGGCCCGTCGCACGTCCGCGCACACGGCCGCGGCCTACGGTGGGCCTGTGGACTCCCCCGCCCCGCTGCGCACCGTCGACGAGCACGCGCGCCGGGCGGTCGCGCTCGTCGCGCCGCTGCCCGTGGTCGAGCTGTCGCTGGACGAGGTGGTCGGTGCTGTCCTCGCCCGAGACCTCACCGCCCTCCTCGACCTCCCCCCGTTCGACGCCGCCGCGATGGACGGGTACGCGTTCCGCCGCTCCGACGCCGGGCAGGCCGCGACGCTGCGCGTGATCGGCGAGGTCGCGGCCGGATCGGCGTGGGACCGCGTCGTCGGGCCGGGCGAGGCGGTCCGGATCATGACGGGCGCGCCGCTGCCCGACGGCGCCGACGTCGTCGTGCCCGTCGAGCGGACGTCGACCGGGACGTTCGCTCCCGCCGTCGCCGACGCCGCAGGGATCGAGGGAGCGGCCGGTCTCGCCCCGTCCGACGCCGACGGCGTCACCGTGCCCGCCCTCCTGCCCGACGACCGCGCCCACGTTCGCCGACGCGGCGAGGACGTCACAGCCGGCGCCGTCGTCGCGGCCGCCGGCACGGTCGTGTCGGCGAGGCTGGCCGCGCTCGCCGCAGCCCTCGGACACGCCACGCTCCCCGTGCACCGGCCGCCCGTCGTCGCCGTCCTGTCCACGGGCGACGAGCTCACCCCGGCGGGCTCGCCGCTCGCGCCCGGTCGCATCCCCGACTCGAACTCCGTGCTCCTCGCGGGCGCCGTCCGGGGCGCGGGGGCGCGGGCGCTCCGCACGGGCGGCGTCCCCGACACCACGGAAGGGCTCGCCGCCGCCCTCGACGAGGCCGTCCGCGCCGGAGCAGACCTCCTCGTCACGACCGGCGGCGTGAGCGTCGGGGCGCACGACGTGGTGCGCGCGCTGCTCGCCGCAGCCCCGGGACCCGAGGCGGGCGCGAGCAGCGTGGACGTCGCCGCCGTCGGCATGCAACCGGGCAAGCCGCAGGCGCTCGCCCGCTGGCGCGGCGTCCCCTGGGTCGCGGCCCCCGGCAACCCGACAGGCGCGTACGCGTCGTTCGAGCTGTTCGTCCGGCCGATGCTCGCGCGGCTCCGCGGCCTCCCGGCGGCCGCCGACGCCGTGGACGAGCTGCGCGCCGTCGCGACCGGATGGCGCTCCCCCCGCGAGCGCCAGCAGCTCGTCCCCGTCCGCGTCGACGACGACGGCCGGGTGGCGCCCGTAGGAGACGGGCACCGTCTGTCCGCGCTCGCGCTCGCGGACGGGCTCGCCGTCGTCCCCGCGGACACCCACGAGGTGCACGTCGGCGACGCGGTGCGGGTCCGGCGGTTCGCGCCCGCCACGGAGACCCCGCCGGTCGCGGGCAGCGGCACCGACGCCGGGATGCGGTTCGACGCCGTCGTCCTCGCGGGCGGGCGCGCCGAGCGGCTCGGCGTCCCCAAGCCCGGCGTGACCCTCGCGGGACGCACCCTCCTCGACCACGCGCTCGCGGCCACCAGCGCCGCCCGGACCACCGTCGTCGTCGGGCCGCCGGAGCTCTCGCGTGCCGGGGTCACGGTGGTGCGGGAGGACCCGCCGTTCGGCGGTCCCGTCGCCGGGCTCGCCGCCGGGCTCGCCGCCCTCCCGCGGCCCGAGCCCGGCGCCTCCGAGGTACCGGTGCTCGTCCTCGCGTGCGACGTTCCGCGCGCGCACGCCGCCGTCCCCCTGCTGCTCGCGGCCGCGTACGGCCCCGAGGCCGACGCCCCCGACGGCGCCTACCTGGTGCGCGACGGGCGCCCGCAGTGGCTCGTCGGCGTGTACGCCCGGGACGCCCTGGACCGGGCGTTGTCCGGCCTGGCCGACGCCTCGGACAGCCTCGCAGGCACGAGCGTCCGGGCGCTCGTCGCCGGGTTGCGCTGCGCCGAGGTCACCGACCCGGACGCCCTGAGCGACGACGTCGACACGTGGGACGATGCGGCGAGGGTCGCAGCCGCGCTCACCCTCGGCCTGCCGGCCCCCGACGCCCCTGACGACCCGAGGAGGTCATCGTGAACGAGCTCGACGACTGGCTGCAGGCGCTCGCGGACGAGGTCGGGTTCGACCCCGCGAACGTCGACGTCGACGCCGTGCTCGACCTGGCCGGCGACGCCGCGCACAACGTCGTCAGACCTGCGGCGCCCCTGACCACCTACGTCGCGGGGTACGTGATCGGGCTGGCCGCGGCGCGCAGCGGGGAGGGATCTCCGAGCCCGGCCGAGGTGCTCGACAGGATCGCCGCGTTCGCGCGTGCCTGGGGTTCGGCGAGCGAGACCTAGCGCGCCGCGGCGGCGCTGTCGCCCGTCGTTCACCCGGCAGCCCGACGCTCGCCGCTTTCGCCCGTTTTTCACGGGACCACCCCAATCGTTACGCTCACACGGTGACGAAGCCCCTGCAGCCGACGCCGGCGCTCACCGACGAGCAGCTCGCCGCCCTGTGCGCCCCCCTCGGCCGACCCCTCTCGAGCGAGCGCCTGGCCGGCGGACTCTTCGCCGCCGTGCACGCGGTCACCCTCGACGACGGCCGCCGCGTCGTCGTGAAGGCCGGGACCGCGGACGAGGCCCGGCTGATGGGCTACGAGCACGGCATCATCGGCACGGAGGCCGCGTTCCTGCGCCTGGTCCACGCGACGCCGGGTGCGCCGTCCGAGCTCGTCCCCGAGCTGCTGCACGAGGACCGCGCCCGGTCCGTGCTCCCGGGCGACGCCGTCGTCATGAGTCACCTCCCCGGTGCGACGTGGTGGCGGGTGACCACCGATGCCGAGCGCGCCGACGCGCCCCTCGACGCCGCCACGACCGCGCGCGTCCAGCGCGAGGTCGGCGGCGTGCTCGCGCGGCTCCACCGCGCGCGAGGCACGCTCTACGGCTACCCCGCCCCCGAGGCCGGGCTCGCGCGAACCACGTGGCCCGACGCGTTCGCCGCCATGATCGAGGCCGTGCTCGACGACGCCGCTCGCTGGGGCATCGAGGTGCCCTCGTTCGCGGTTCGTGAGGCGGTCGTGCGGGGCGAGCAGGCGCTCGCGCGGATCACCACGCCGCGCCTCGTGCACGGAGACCTCTGGGCGGGGAACGTCCTCGTCGATCCGGCGTCGTACGAGGTCACGGGCATCATCGACGGCGAGCGCGCCCTGTTCGGCGACCCGCTCTTCGACCTCATGGCGGCCGACCCGGTCGGGACGGGCGGGATCCCTGCGCCGCTCCTCGAGGGCTATCGGGCGGCCGGGGGCGAGCTCGCCGAGCCGCGCACGCCCGCGGCCGAGGACGAGGCCGTCCGGCTCCGCCTCTACCGCCTCTACCTGCACCTCGTCATGCACGCCGAGCAGGGACCGCGCGGCCCGGGGAACGACCCGGCCTACCGGACGCTCGTCGCGCAGAACCTCGAGACGCTCGTCGCGCGGCTGGGCGCCCGCCCGGTCGCCGTCTGAGGTCTCCGCGAAGTAGGCGTCCGCGCGGGGTACCTCGCCGAAGTAGGCGTCCGCGCGGGGTACCTCGCCGAAGTAGGCCCCCGCGCGGGGTACCTCGCGAAGTAGGCCCCCGCACGGGGTACCTCGCGAAGTAGGCCCCCGCGCGGGGTACCTCGCCGAAGTAGGCGTCCGCGCGGGGTACCTCGGCAACGGGGACGGCGCGCCCTAGACCCAACCCCGGCGCACCGCTTGGGCGCCCGCCTGGAACCGGCTCGTCGCCCCCAGGCGCGTGACCAGGTCGGCGATGTGCCGGCGTACCGTTCGCTCGGAGAGCCCGAGCTGACGGCCCACGGCCTCGTCCTTCAACCCCGCGGCCAGCAGCGCGAGGAGCTCGCGGTCGACGGCCGACAGCTCACCCTCCGCGTCGGACCCGGGCGGCGCGAAGAGCGGCGCCCCCTGCGCCCACGTCGCCTCGAACAGCTCGACGAGCGCGTCGCACAGGCGGGACCGCCGGACCACCACCGCCGCCGTCCGGGTGCCCTCCTCGCTGTCCGTCAGCGGTATGACCGCGGTCTCGCCGTCGACGACGACCATCTTGAGCGGCACGTGCGGGACGATGCGGGCCTGCTCGCCCAGCGAGACGATCCCACGGATGTTCTCGGTGCGCCCCTCGACCGACAGCACCTCGGTCGCGTAGACGGCCCGGACCCGGACCCCGCGCGCGAGCACGTCCCCCTCGACGGTCGGGGCGTTGGGCTCCGCCGCGACGTACGGCGGCGCGTCGAACGCGAGCACCTCGCGCTGCGCACCGAGCAGGACCTCGGTCACCCGCTCGGTGATCGCGGTCGGCCCCTCGAGCACCTCGACGAGGCGGTGCGGCTCGGAGCGGAGCGTCCGTTCGTGGAAGTCGGCCGCGTAGGTCTGGACGGCCGACGTCGCCCGCTCGAGCTCGGCCTGTCGTGCGCGGATGAGCGCGGTGAGACCGAGCGCGGGATCGACCGGGGCGAACCGGACGGGCGACCCCTCCCGAACCGCGACCAGGCCGTCCGCGAGAAGTCGGTCGGCGGTCCGGCGCGCGACGGCGGCGCTGACCTCGAGCTCGTCAGCGAGCTCGCGCACGCTCAGGCTCGCGTGGTGCAGCAGCACCCGGTACGCCCGCTCCTCGACGTCGCCGAGGCCCACGCCCTCGAGCATGCTCGTCCTCCTCCGGTGAACCCCCGGCGATGACAACGTTAACGGCCGGAACCGGAAGGTGGCCGGTTCTGACCAGCCTCTGAGCACCCGGATCCGGGCGGAGCGCTGAGAAGGTGGCGACACCGCCTCCGCGCCACCCAGAGAAGGAACCCCGCATGAGAGCCCGCACCCGGAGCCTGCGCTCCGCCTGCCTCGCCGCGACGGCCGCCGTCGTCGTGGCGACGGTCACGGCGCCCGCAGTCCACGCCGCCGACAGCGGCACCACCGACCCGCATGGGCCGCGCCTCACGGCAGCACAGCTCGGCAAGCTCAGCGAGCGGTACACGCCGCAGGCCGACGGCACGCCCGGGCTGGTCGCCCAGGCGTCCGGCACCGCCGACGACGCGACCACAGGCCCCCAGCCGCAGACCCTGAAGCAGGGCCTCGGCGCGACGAGCAAGAACGACTCCGACGTCCAGGGCTTCGAGTCGAAGGGCAGCATCGAGACCGTCCGCGGTGCGATGTCGACCCTCGCGCTCTCCGGGACGTCCGACTGGGTCGGGATCACGAGCGCCGGGACCGTCGCGCGCTACGACGCGCAGGGCAAGGTCGTCTGGCAGGACGGCGTCCACGACCTCACGAAGGCCTGGGACGTCACGAACGCCAACGACGTCCACACCGAGGACCTCACACCGCAGCTCTACGAGGGCTTCAACCCGTACCAGCCCGGCTCGACCGGCCGGCACCCGTTCGCGCAGGCGGACCTCAACCACGACGGCGCCGCCGACGTGGTCGTCGCCTACCAGCTCGGCGTCAGCCCTGACGCGCCCTTCACGACGCCCGGCTCCGACCTGCACAGCGGCACGTTCGTCAGCGTCTTCGACGGCCGGACCGGCGCGATGCTCTGGCACCGGCTCGTCCCCGGCACGGTCGGGTCGATGACCTTCCAGTCCGGCACCCTCGTCGTCGCCGAGAACACCGGCCCGAACTACAACTTCAACCCGGTGCCCGAGCAGAGCAAGAGCCGCAGCGCGCTCGTCGGCTACCGGTTCTCGGGCCACGGCACCAAGCTGACCGGTGCGAAGGCGTGGACGTACTCGACGGGAGCGCCGTTCGCCGACTGGAGCGACGTCGAGAAACTCGGCTCCGGCCAGGTCACCGCCGGGTGGACCGACACCCCGCTCGGCCTCGGCAACCCGCGACCTGCCGCAGGACACGTCGTCGTCGTGGACGCCGTGACGGGCAAGCAGAAGCTCGACGTCAAGACGCCGGGCTACCCGCGCATCGTCGTCCCCGACGCCACGCGCGGGAACCTCCTCGTCGCCGAGCAGAACGACCCGCTCGACTCCGTCTTCTGGCAGCTCACGCGCATCGACGCGAAGACGGGCAAGCGCAGCGTCGTCTCGACGCGCCCGGGCGCGATTCCCGAGGCGCTCACCGTGAACGCGGGCGCCCACGGCCAGGAGCCGACCTACGTCGCGGCCGAGCTCGGCATCAACGCCGACCTGTCCGACGGCGCGAGCAGCGTCGTCGGGCTCGGTGCGTCCGGCGACCAGACGTGGTCGTACACCACGGCCACGACCGTCGGCGCGGGCGAGTCCCCCGTCAACGGGATCACGGTCGACCCGCACGGCCACGGACAGGTGCTGGTCGCGGTCTCCGACGCGGTCGCCCAGACGCTCGCACAGCCCGAGGGTCCGCTGCACACCCAGCTCGTCGCGCTCGACGCACGCGACGGCGACGTTGCCTGGAAGCAGGACGGCGCCGTCGTCGGCGACGGCGTCACCGCCTACCAGGGCGGTTACCTCACGGTCGGCTACGACCTCACCGCCCGCCGGACGACGTCGCACGGCACCGCGACCGCGCTGCCGCTCCTCGGCGACCTCTACGCCGCCGACACCACGGACGTGAACGGCGACGGCACCCCCGACCTGATCGTGGGCGGCCAGAGCCACGGCGTGTTCGCGCTGGACGGCAAGGCCCTCAAGGCCGACCGGATCAACGTCCTGTGGACCACTCCCGTCAGCTCGGGCGTCCACGCGGTGCACGTCGCCGCCGTCGCGGACGCGAGGGGCAGGACGGCGCAACGCGTCGTCACCGCGACGTCGCACGGCTTCGCGGTCCTCGACCCGCGGACGGGCGCCCTCGTGTCCGACACGACGACCGGGGCGTTCCAGTACGACGCCCCCGTCGTCGACGGGCACGTCCTCGCGTCGGGCCCGAAGGGCCTCGGCGCCTACGACGCCACCGGCCACGCCGTGTGGACGTACCTCCCGAAGGACGCCGCCGGCAAGGACGTCGTCTACTCGGCGCCGCGCACCGACGGCGACGGCCGCGTCTTCCTGGAGTACGGCGGCGTCCGCCCCGACTTCGGCCCCGGCACGTCCGACCCCGCCCCGACGGGCGTCGCGCTCGACGCCGCGAAGGGCACCGCGCTCTGGACCGTGCACCCCGAGGCGAGCCCGGAGGCCGCCTGGGCGGAGACCCAGAACGGCGTCTACGCGTCCCCCGACGTCCCCGGCACCGACGGTGACGGCGTCGCCTTCACGTTCGGCGGCGACACTCCGGCCACCGCGGGTCACACCGCGCTGCTCGTGAACGGTCGCACGGGCGCGACGGTGAAGTCGTACACCGCCGTGGGCTCGGCGACGTTCCAGGACTGGACGTCGTCGGCCGACCAGGGTCTCCTCTGGCTCCACACCATCCTCGCGACGACGGTCCCGGCCGACGGGTCGGAGCCGTACTTCGCGCGGACCAACGTCTACCTCCAGGACGGTACGGTCGCCACGGCGCAGGACGGCAGCGAGATGCTCGTCTCGGGCGTCGGCGGCGTGCTCGCCTACGACCTGCCCTTCCCGGACGACCAGGACACGTACCAGGACGGCGACGCGTCGGCCTTCGCCTACTACGCCGGCTCCGTCACGCCGCTCCCGCTCGACCGCGACAGGGCCACCGACCTCGTCGCGCTGCAGGAGGACTACGCCGCGTACAACCTCAACCAGAACGTCGGCGGGTACGGCGCCGACCCCTACGCGTCGGACGCCTTCCCCCACGGTCTGACCGTGCTGCAGGCCACCGGGAAGTCCGCGGCCGCGTCGCCCGACGCCGCCGCAGCCCTGCCGGACGCCGCGACCACGAAGGCCGCCACCACCCCGACGACGCTCGAGGACCGCGCGCTCCCGGTGGGGACGGCGTCGGCGCCGCACCGGATCCTCTCGAAGGCGGTCGCGAAGCCCGCCGCCGACGACGACGAGACCACCCGCGGCTACACCCCGCAGCAGATCCAGAAGCGCCTGGGCCTCACGGGCGACGGCACCGGGCAGACGGTCGCGATCTCGATCGCGTACGACTACCCGACCGCGAAGGACGACCTCAACCACTTCGCGGCGCACTTCGACCTGCCGCAGACCTGCGACACGGTCGCCGACGGGACGGACTGCTTCGACCTGGACGTCGTCTACGCCGAGGGGACCAAGCCCGCCCAGAACGACGGCTGGAACCAGGAGGCCGCGCTCGATCTCGAGTGGGTCCACTCCGTGGCCCCGCACGCCAAGATCGTCCTTGTCGAGGCGAAGGACGCCTCCGCGGCGGCCCTCTACGGCGCGATCGACAAGGCCGCGAGCCTCCACCCGACGGCGATCAACAACAGCTGGGGCATGACCGAGTTCTCGGAGGAGTCGTTCTACGACGCGCACTGCGAGCTCAGCACGGTCTGCACGCAGTCCACGGGTGACGACGCATGGCCCTCGGGCTACTCGGCCACCAACCCGGCGGTCCTGGCGGTCGGCGGGACGAGCCTGCAGCTCGACGCGGACGGCACCACGACCGGCGAGTCGGCCTGGAGGTCCACGGGGGGCGGGTACAGCTTCTTCGAGAAGCG
>Ga0164241_10005288_pt1 | contig 12169 bp, 8 predicted proteins | sample OricomyardsoilBY_FD_108780 | JGI IMG/M metagenome (GOLD analysis project Ga0164241, IMG submission 108780) | Backyard soil microbial communities from Emeryville, California, USA - Original compost - Back yard soil (BY) | ecosystem: Environmental > Terrestrial > Soil > Unclassified | place: USA...
ACCTCCCAGCCGAGATCGTTCGACGCCGCGCCGTTGCGCGGACCACGCGCCGCTCCGCCCGCGATGCCCGACCAGAACGGATCGACGTAGTCCCCGTCCGAGGCCGCGTACACGAAGCCGCCCATCAGGTGGAGGCGATCTTCGAGCAACGCGAAGTCGAAGCGCGGGTTCACGTAGGTCGCACCGCGCACCGCGCCCTGCGTCGAGATGCGCTCGTAGCCGCGTGTGGGCTCGCCGCGATACGCGGGATCGGCCGCGTTGTAGGCGCCCGTCGCGGCGTGTGCGCGCAGCAGCTCACGGAACAGCAAGAGGCCCACGCGATAGTCGCGGTCGAACGAGAACGCGTCGAGCTCGTGGTCGAACGCGTTCTCGTCGGACGAGGCGGCCCCGACCTCGAGCACGCCCGTGAACGGGTGCGCGCGCACCGCGAAGCGCATGACCCCGCCGAGCTGCGCGACGTCGAACGCGCCAGGGTGGGTCACGCTCTGCGTGAGGCTCGAGCTGCCGCGGATGGTCGCGACCTCGGCTTCGAGGAAGACCTTCAGCGTGTCCTCGTCGGCGAGCATCAGGCGCAGCGTGCCATCGAGCACGTCGACGTTGGTCTCCCCGCCCTCGTGGTGGCTCTGCCAGCGGTGCGCGTAGTAGAGGCCGCCGCGGACGATGCCGACGTGGCCCGAGACCGCGAGGACGAGCTGGTAGGCGCGATCGCCCGCGCTCCACAGCGCGGTGTCGTCGTCGATGACGCCATCGAGCGCGAGCGCGGCCATGAGCGGTGTGCCCGTCGGATCGCCAACCGGGGCCGGGCCGAGCGGCGTCCACTGACCGCCGATGCGCACGACGTGGTCGCCTTGCAGCGAGTAGCCGAACGGGCTCGCGACATCGCCTGGCACGGGGTCATCGCCGCCGTTGGAGACGAGCCCGAGGCCCCAGCGCGAGCGCACCAGCCCGAGCTGCACGCCGCCCCAGCGGCCGCCGGCCTGCAGATAGAGCTGCGAGAGCCGCTGGCCGACGAGCCCGGTGTCGCTGCGTGCGCGCGGGTCGGCGCGCAGCAGGTCGCGGTCCTGGCCGACCGCGAGCCAGTCGCGCAGCACATCGAGCTCGGCGCCGAGACGGTAGAGCGAGAACGGGCCCGCGTCGGTCGCGAACATGAACAGCGGCGCGAGACGGAGCCGCACGTAGGTGGCGTCCTCGGCCGGCAACGTGCTCGGCACGCTCGGGTCCACCGGCCCGAGCTCCATGGCCGACACATGCCCGAGCATGACCTGGAACTCGCCCGGCAAGGCCAGCACGCCACCACGCCCGAGCGGGACGTAGAGACGCCGCGCATCGAAGCCGAGCGTCGCGGCCATCATTGCGCGTGGGTCAGGCGAGGGTGGCGCCGCAGCTGCTGCGGAGGCGAACAAGACGCTCGCGGACAACAACAACAGGGGGGCGAGCAAGGGGCCGCGCGAGGTCGGTCGCATCGCGGCGGACCGTATACCGGGGGTAGAAAAACGGGAAGGGAACATGGCCGTCACTCCATGTTCCCTTCGAGATCCATCCGACTCCGGAGGATCCTCCGACGTAAGCTCTCGTCACAAGAGCCGCTGTCGGAACGATTGGTTGGGCATCCCCTGCCCAGTGTGGCCGCTGACCAGCGACCACGAGCTCACATACGCAACAACGCCCTCAAAGGTTCAGCTCATTCCTAGGTGGCGGTTTCAGGCGCCTTCGGAGCAGCGTCCTTGGCCGGCTTGCCGAGGCTGTCGACCTTCTTCTTGAGCGCGTCGAGCTTGGACGACAGGCCCTCGAACGCCTCCTTCAGTGCCGAGATGTCGGCGAGCTTGGCGAGGCCGAGCTTCTGGATCGTCTCCTCGGTGAGCTTGACGCCGTCCTCGACGACCTTCTCGGCCGCGGCCTTGGCCTTGTCGAGACCGCCCTTCTTGAACAGCCCCTTGGCCTTCTCGAGGTTGCCCTCGGCGGCCTTGCGCACATCGGCGACGCCCTTCTCGAGCTTGCCGCGGAACTCCTGAACGAAGCCCTCGACCTTCACCCGGTTCGACTTGATGAAGCCCTCGAGGCCCTTCTTCTCGTCGTTCGCCTTGGTCTCGCTCTCGATTGCCGTCGCCATCGCTTGTCCTCCTGACGCGCACCGCCATGAGTGGCCGGCGCTGTTCATGACGCATGGGTAACGCACCGCGTCATGAGGGTCAAGGGTTTGACGCAGCGCGTCAGGTTCGGAGACACGAACGGCGCGGGTTTGTCACGGCGCGTCATGCGTCAAGGGCGCGTCATTATTGGGTGTCCGAGCGGTCGTCTCAGCCGCGCTGCGACCATTGGAGAGCTCGCCCATGCAGCCAGCGACGCGATCGCAGATAGCGCCTCCATATAGAAGGATCACGACGAGCACGCCGATGAGCAGAACGAGCTGCAGGCTCAAACGCCAACGCCGGCCCGTCGAGTCGACGGCCGGCGTCCTGGATGAGCGCGCTCGGCTGAGACCATGTCCCGAGGCCGAGCCCACGCGTACCCGCGTGCGACGACTGTCGCTCGGGCTCACTCGTCTCCGCCGCCCTCGTCGCCGCCCTTCACCTTGTACGCCTTGAACTTGTAGGCGGCGATGAAGTCGCCCTCGAACGGCGTGTCGCTGCCCTCGAGCTTCACGTGGTAGACGAGGATGAAGTTCTTGCCGTCGGCGTCCCACACCAGCTGCTTCTGGTTCACCTTGGCGATCTTGCCGGCCTTGTCCTTGATGACGTCGATGCTGTCGTACTTCGAGGCCTTGTCGCCACGCAGGCCCATGATGAGGAACTTGTCCGCCTTCTGGGCCGTCACGAGCATGATGTCGGACTTCTTGGGGTGGGTCGCGCCGTCGACGATGGGCTGCTCCATCGCGTTCTGCTTGATGAGCTTCTTGATGAGCTTGGGCTCGTCATCGATGGAAGGCGACGGGAACACCAGCGGCTTGGTGCCCTTCTTGACGATGTCGGTGGTCTTCGTGTCACGCACCTGGAAGAGCGTGCCGGCGTTCGCGTCCTTGACCTTCACGAGGAACTGCTCGCTGTCCGCGGACCACGCGACGATCTCGTACTCCTGAGGGCGCAGCGACGACGGGTCCGGCGCGCCGGCGAGCGCCGCCGAGCCGAGGGTCGACGCCAAGAATGCGATGCTGATGGAAGCGAGTAGGGAACGCATGTTCGAAGCTCCTGCCGTGACGTTCGAAGGGCGCGGCGATGCTACACCAGCCCGGCGTGGCGCAAAAGGGCACCCGCGGGCCACGCATTCCGCCGCGACGAAGTGCTCACAATACGATGGTGTGCCGATAGGTTGCCGCGTCGACGCCGGCTGGGAAGATCGAGCGGCCCATGATGTCTGCGAGGCAGCGGGTCTTCGTCGCGCTCGCGGTGCCTTCGATCTGCGTGCCGCTCACCGCGCCGCTGGGCAACACTGTGAACTGTACGTGGACGCGCTCCTGCGTGTCGTCGGAGCACTTGGCGAACTGGCTCTTCTTCTTGCCGAGCGCCTCGACCACCGACGCCGCGAGCTCGTCGGCGGTGGCCTTCTTCTTCTCGGCGGCTTCGGCTTCGGCTTGCCGCGCAGCGGCGTTCGCGTCGTAGTCGATCTTGACCTCGGACTTGCCGCCGCTGTCCTCCATCATCGCGGCGTACTCGGCGTTGGACATCGCCTTGTACTTCGAGGTGGGCTCGCCAGTGGCCTGGGCGACCTTCGTCGCAGGCTCGCGGTCGACCTTGTTCCCAGACGGCTTGACGTCGACGGCGACGACCTCGGGTGTGCGCGGCGCGTCGACGACGTCCGGTACCACCGCGACCTGCGCAGTCTCTGGAGCGGGCACAACCTTGGCCGGCTTGGCGTGCACGATGCGCGTCGGGCCACGTGCTTTGTGGGCGTCACTCGTCGTGGCCACGGGCCCAGGAGCGCTCGTGGCGACCACTGCGATGATGGCGGCCGCCGCGGCCAGCACGATGCCCAGCACGATGAACGTCGGCGCGCGGCGCTTCTTGACGGTGTCGAGCCGACCAACGAACGAGAGCTCGCGCCCGGTGGTCTGCGGGATGGGCGTGGTGGCCAGCGCGGCGACCCCGTTGCCGGCACCTGCGAACAGGTCACGCCCACCGACCCGGTCGGTCGGCGCGGCTTCGAAGAAAGCCTCCTCGTGGTCGTGCAGTGACTCGGTCGACAACACCGGCGCGGTAGGAAGCGGCGGACGCGGCGCCTCGGCTTCAGGGACCAGCGCGAGCGTCGGCGCGATGACAATCGGGGGCACGTCGCTCGATACCCGCGCCGCGAGCGCGAGCTCGCGAGTGAGCGCGGCCTCCGCTTCGGCCTTCACACGCTCGGATTCAGCGGCTTCGGCCGCGGCCTTCACGCGCTCGGATTCAGCGGCTTCGGCTGCGGCCTTCACGCGCTCGGATTCAGCGGCTTCGGCTGCGGCCTTCACACGCTCGGATTCAGCGGCTTCGGCCGCGGCCTTCGCACGTGCGGCTTCGGCTGCGGCCTTCGCCTGTGCGGCCTCAGCGGCTTCGGCCGCGGCCTTCACGCGCTCGGATTCAGCGGCTTCGGCTGCGGCCTTCGCGCGCTCGGATTCAGCGGCCTCGGCTGCGGCCTTCGCACGTGCGGCCTCAGCGGCCTCGGCTGCGGCCTTCGCGCGCTCCGATTCAGCGGCCTCGGCTGCGGCCTTCGCACGTGCGGCCTCAGCGGCTTCGGCTGCGGCCTTCGCGCGCTCCGATTCAGCGGCTTCGGCCGCGGCCTTCGCACGCGCGGCCTCAGCGGCTTCGGCTGCGGCCTTCGCACGCGCGGCCTCAGCGGCCTCGGCCGCGGCCTTCGCACGTGCGGCTTCAGCGGCCTCTGCTTGCGCCTGCGCACCGGCCGCTTCAGCGGCCTCGGCCGCGGCCTTCGCACGCGCGGCTTCAGCGGCCTCGGCCGCGGCCTTGATCCGCGCGGCTTCAGCGCGCCGTCGAGCCAGCTCCGCGGTCGCGGCCTCGCGGCGCGCTGCCTCGATGGCCTCCTCGACGACGGGCAGCGGCGGCGGTGCGGTAGGCAGCGCGGGCGGAACGTCGAACAGCGCTTGCAGCACGGCGATCTCTTCCGCGCGCGTCCACTGAGCGAGACCTGCCGTCCAGGCGTACGAGCGCGGTCCGAAGTCGCCGACCCGCACCAACGCTCGCACCTCGTCCAACGACAGCGGACCGCGCTGCTCACCGCCGACCGCGACGAACCAGGCTGGGGCCTCGGCTTGCTTCGGCTCCGGCGGCGCGGCGGGGTCGCGCACGATGAGGACCGCGCTACATTGCGTACAGCGGACCTTGAGGACGCGGTTGGCGACCTGCTCGTCGGGGAGCTGATAGCGGGTTCCGCAGTGCGTGCACGAGAAGAGCATCGGACTTCGTTTCCCTGAGGAGAGGGGCGCGTAGGCACGCCAGAATCGGCGAGGCTATAGCAAGTCCGGCGCGCTCGGCAACTCTCGGACTGAGGCGCAGAGGGTCGCGTAGCTACGGACGCCGGACGGCGCCGATCTGCGACATGTCGAGGACCTCGTGAACGAACCCGCTGGATCCGCCCGGACCCGCTGCCGACGCGGCTCACATGAATGGTCCGAGAGGCTGAACGGGCTTGACACGCTGGGAGCGCTTACCTAGGATTCGCCGTCATTCGGCCGAATCGGACCTAAGCGCCCGAAATCAAAGCCGAAAAAAGAAGCCCGGTCGCATCGAGGTGATCGTCGGGCACGTAGTGTAGACCGCATCGGCCACCGCACTCGCATCGACAGTCGGAAAACGGGCGGTCATGGAACGGAGCAACACGAAATGATGAGAGCGACGAATTTGCTGCTCACGGTCCTTGCGGTGGCATCACTGGCCGCCGCGGGCTGTGGGGGCGACACCAAGGACGACAAGGGCGACACCACCAGCACGGCGGGCGACACCACCGTCACGACCGGTGACACGACTGTCACGACCACCCCCGACACCACCGCCGACACGGACGGCCCGAACTGCACCAGCATCTGCGGCGGTCGCGAGTGCGGCAATCGCAGCGGCTGCAACTGCGGCGCTTGCGATCCAGGCGAGACCTGCAGCGCGGCTGGTCAGTGCGAGGCCCCCGGCGCTCCGCTCGGCTCGTTCTGCGGCATCACCGCGACTTGCGAGCCGAGCAACACGGCCGTGTACCCCGACTGCCTCGACAAGCAGTGCGCGTCGCGCAACTGCCTCTCGAACAACCAGTCGGCCTTCCTGCTCCGTGACGTCTGCTCGGCCGGCTGCACGATCTCGAAGGACGACGACGACAACGGCGTCAACGACGCCGACGCGCCGAACGACACCTGCAACCCGACGGACATCGTCGATGGCCCGGCCGGCAACCTCTTCCGCTGCGTGAACTTCTCGGCCCCGGGCGACAGCCCGCTCGGCCTGTGCGTCCCCGGCACGGAGTTCGAGGAGTGCGCCAGCGACCTCGACTGCCCGAGCGGCGAGGGCTGCGAGCTCACGACCATCGGCGGCAACATCAGCTTCCGCTGCGTCGGCAAGTACATCGACAACGACTCGTGGAACGCTGACGTGGTCGGCCTCTCGGAGACCTGCAACGACGACCCCGAGTCGGGCCCCGTCGCGTACTGCGCCTCGGGCCTGTGCTTCGGCATCGGCTGCGTGTCGCCCTGCGATCGCGCCGCGACCGACCCCAACGCCGGCTGCGACACCACCAAGGTCATCGCGGACACCGGCTGCGACACCGCCGCTCACACCTGCAAGGGCAACGCGGCCATCGCCTGCACCAAGGACATCGACTGCTCGAGCTGGGAGTGCGGCGAGCCGCGCCAGATCTTCAGCAACGTGACCCAGAAGTTCGACCTGTGCTGGCCCAAGGGCTGCACCACCGACGACCAGTGCGGTGGCGGCTTCTACTGCCGCTTCTTCTGGAACGGCGAAGAGGGTGACGCGGCCGGGCTCGACAGCCTGTGCCTGCCGGCCACCCCGGGCGGCGCCGAGCTCGGCGAGGCCTGCGACCCGAACCCCGACGACAACGTCCCGGGCGACACCTGCAAGGACACCGACCTGTGCATCGGCGGCTTCTGCTCGAACCTGTGCCTGAGCGACGCCGACTGCGCGACCTCCAAGGGTCAGCTCTGCGCTGTCGCGGAGCTCCCGGGCGACGCCGACGACGACGGTGAGACCGACTTCGCCCTCGCGGTGCAGTGGTGCCAGACCTACCCGGGCGCGACCGGCAACTGCCGGAACGACTCGGACTGCGCGGCGACCGAGACCTGCGACGTCTACGAGGTCGCCAACCCCGACGCCAACGGCAAGGACGACGCCCCGTACCTCCTGGCCGGCAAGTGCGTTCCCGTCAGCGCGACCGACTTCCCGGGTGAGACCGGCACGTTCGGCCAGGCCTGCAACGACGGCAGCGAGTGCCGCTCGGGCTTCTGCCTCGGCGCGACCGAGACCGAGTCGGGCTTCTGCACGAAGACCTGCGCCGACACCCCGGACTGCGGCTCCGTCAACATCGGTGGTGAGACGGCGCGCGGCGTCTGCTCGTCGCTGCTCTTCGGCTGGGGCGGCGACTTCAGCGACAACACGAACGCGGTCTTCATCCCGCTGTGCGTCCTCACGGACGACACGCTGGCGGACTGCTCGGACGACCTGTCGTGCGACGCCGCCAACGAGGTCTGCCTCGTGAACACCGTCGCGACCGACGCCGCGCACGCCCCCAAGATCGAGTACCTGTGCGAGCAGGTCGTCGACGAGGGCACCGCGCTGCCGACCGGCGCCGTGGGCTCGGCCTGCAACCCGAACCCGGGCGACGACGATGCTCTCGAGTGCGCCAACGCGTACTGCCAGACGGATCGCGACGGCAACGGCTACTGCACGAAGCCGTGCGACGGCGACAGCGTCTGCGGCAACGGCACGACCTGCACGCAGGCCAACGTCTTCGCGCGCGTCGGTGAGTACGCCGACAACTCGGGCTCGGTTGGCTTCTGCCTGAAGCCGTCGCTGTGCGAGGAGTGCTACGGCAACTTCGACTGCAACGGCGACTTCGTGTGCGCCAACGTCGGCAGCTCGACCGCGTCGAACTACCGCTGCGTGCCGAAGTGCGAGACCGCGGGCGCGAACTCGGCCGAGTGCGGTGGCACGACGTCGTGCACGGCTGGCGCCGACCAGCGCGGCGAAGCCTCGCTCGGCTGCTACAACAAGGCCGGCACCGCGGCCTCGACGGTCTGCACCCAGTAGTCGACTGCTGAGTCACTCTCCGAGAGGCGTCCTGGGCAACCAGGGCGCCTCTCGGCGTTTTGGGTCGACAGAGCAGGCAATGGCCATCGTTCTCGTTTCGCGCTCGCGCATCGGGTACGGTCGCCGCCGTGTCGCTCCGACCCACCGTGGTGTTGCTGGTGCTCGCGCTGAGTGCGTGCGGCGATCTGGTGCCCGACCTGCCCGAGGTCATGCCGACGCGCGACACGGCCACGAGCGGTGATGGCGACGCGCTCTTGCCCGACGCCATCAGCTGCACCACCGACGACGACTGCGCGCCGTACGCGGGCTGCTGCTTCGACCCGCGCTGCGTCAGCGGCACCTGCTTGCCAGGCTACGTGCCCAGCTGCTGCATACAGCCCGGGCCGTGCGCGACCTCGACGCTCTTCCATGATGGCACGTGCGACGTCGCCTGCGAGGCGGGCGGCTGCGTCGAGTCGCTCGAACCGCCGCCCGGAAGCTGTGACACGACGCTGTGGCGCCTGTCGCTCACGCCCGAGGGTGTCGCGGGCCTCACGCTGGTGGACAACAACCCGGGCGATCGTGTCACCTGGAGCCTCGCCGAGCGGCGCCCGTTCTCCGGCGAGCCGACGCTCTACGCTGGCGACGTCGCCTGCCCCACCTACTACGCCGGCCCGCTCGGGCCCGATTGCCACGCGCTCGACGCGCGCGACGCCGGTCCGATCGATGTCGCGTTCACGACCCCACCGCTGCTGCTACCGAGCGACCTCCTGGCAGTTGCACAACTATGGTTGTGGATCGACGTCGGCGCCGGCCACGTCGACGGCGTCACGGTGCAGGTCTCACGCGACGGCTACGGCACGCGCACGGTGTGGGACTCGCGCCAGGCCGACAGCGCGCGGGGCGAGTGGACGCCCGTGCTCATCGATCTGGCCGCGCACGCTGGCTCGATCATCCGCTTGATCGTCGACTTCGACACGTTCGACGGCCGCGACAACGACCACGAGGGCGCCTACGTCGGCGGCCTCGAGGTCCACACGCTGTGTGCCGATGACCTCGCCTGCCCCGCCGCGAGCGCGTGCGCCATCGGGCGCGACGTCCCGGTGAGCCCGTTCGCGACGACCGCGTGCGTGGTCGCGCCGGCCGATCCGGGACCCGCCTGCCAGCCCTGCGTCGGCCCCGAGACATGCCCACGCAGCGACAGCTGTGACGTCGCGCGCTGTGACGCCGGCGTGTGCGGCCTCGACCACGAGCTCACCGCAGAGTGCTGCACGCCCGATCCGAGCTGGCCTGGCGATGGCTCGTTCGAGGGCGCCCTCGAGGCCGGCTGGGACGTCGACGACGGCTGGGCGACGTCGGGGATCCGCAGCCTGGTCGGCGAGCGCGCGCTGCACTTTGGGCTCCCCGACGGCTCGGCCATCGCGCCGCCGGGCATGTCAGCGGCCGGAGTCGTGTGGTCGCCGCCGCTCACCGTGCCGCGCGACGCGCCCGTGTGGAGCTTCGCGACCTGGCTCTCGACCGAGTGGGATGCGGCGCCGTCGAGCGACAACCCGGCCGGCGTCGATCTGCTCGAGGCGCTGGTCGTGCCCGCCGCGAACGTGACGCTGCCGGAGGTGGTCGTGTGGGACTCGCGCGTGCTCGGCGGGACGACGCTGGGTCAGTGGGAGCGCGTGCGCGTCGCGTTGGACGCGTTCGCGGGTCGTAAGGTGCGACTCGGCTTCAGGTTTCGGACCGGCGACGCCGAGGCGAACGAGGGCGAGGGGGCCTACATCGACGACGCGCGGGTCTTTCGCGCCTGCCCGGGCTGCGGCCCAGAGGCGGTCGCCCCGGGCTGCGACCCGGGCTCCACGACGCCCTGAGGAGGCACGTCGGAGCCTCGCGAAAACCGGCGGTGATTGCCCGATGAACCGCATTCCAAGCGGCATCCAAAAGCCTTGACGCATCTTTTGGGCGTGTGTTAGCCAGCGGCCGCTTTCAGGGCATGCCTCCCTCGAGGACCCAATCGGAGCCGCCAATCTCATGCTCCTCCACGACGTGAACCCCGACATCCTCACCGCCGGTATGGTCGACATCGACCTGTCCGCGGTCGTGATGCTCGTGATGTTCCTGGTGTTTGCCGTGCTGCTGCACGTGCTCGTCCTCAAGCCGCTCATCGCGTCGCAGGAGCAGCGCCACCGCTCGATGGGCGGCGCTCGTGAAGGTGCCTCGGAGGCCGAGCTGAAGGCCGCCGAGCTGCGCCTCGAATACGAAAGCCGCTTGACGAAGGCGCGGCAGGACGCGGTCGCGGTGCGCGACCAGCTCAAGGCCGAAGCGCAGACCGAAGCGGCGAGCATCGTCGCCGCGGTCGAGTCCGAGACGAAGCAGCGCCTCGCCGACGGCCAGGCCACGCTGCGCGCCGCGGGGGCGAAGGCGCGCGCCGAGCTGAAGGCACACTCGGACCTGCTGTCGACCGACGTGGTCCAGCGACTGCTCGGAGGCAAGGCATGAAGGCCAAGGCGTTGACGCTCGGCCTCGCGCTCGTGCTGCTGCCCTCGACCGCGCTCGCCGCGGAGCACTCGGGCGGCTGGAGCTGGAGCGTCGAGGGCTTCTACATCCTCGACTTCGTGATCTTCGTCGGCCTGATGGTCTGGTTCGTGAAGAAGCCGGCCAAGCAGTACCTCGAGGACCGCTACAACCGCATCACCGCCGAGATCCAGGTCGCGAGCCGCATGAAGGCCGAGGCCGAGGCGAAGCTCGCCGAGGTGCAGGCCAAGGTGCAGGGCCTCGACGCCGAGGTCCGCGGCATCCGCGCGCAGTTCGAGGCCGACGGCCAGCGCGAGAAGGCGCGGGTGCTCGCCGAGGCGCAGGCTCAGGTCGAGAAGCTGCAGGCCAACGTCATCAAGCAGCTCGAGCAGGAGAGCGCCGCGCTCAACCAGGCGCTCGGGCAAGAGCTCGTCGTGGCGGTGATGCTCGCGGCCGAGACCAAGGTGAAGGCCAAGGTCGACCAGGCGGCGCAGAAGTCGCTGACCGGTAGCTACATCGACAGCCTCGAGAAGCTCGAGAGCCTCGCGACGATCGACAAGGCGGCCTGACCATGAGCTACTCGCCCATCGCCCGTCGCTACGCCAAGGCGCTCATCGAGCTCTGCAACGAGTCGAAGAACCACGCCGTCATCGGTAAGCAGCTCGAGACGTTCGCCGAGACCTGGACGTCGTCCGCCGAGCTCCAGAACATCATGACCGGCGGCGTCGCGTCGCTGGCCGACAAGAAAGAGATCCTCTCGAAGATCTTCGCGCGCCACCTGTTCGCGCCGACGACCCGCAACTTCCTGTTCGTGCTGCTCGAGGGCGGGCGCCTGCCCGACATCCCCGAGATGGTGCAGGCCTTCAACGCGATGCTCGACGAGCAGTCGCTGCGCGTGCGCGCCAGCGTCACCTCGGCGGTGCCGCTCGAGAAGGCCGACATCCAGCGCATCCAGGCGGCGCTGCAGCGGCTGACCGGCAAGACCGTGATGCTCGATGCGCGCGTCGACCCGTCCATCATCGGCGGCGTCGTGACGACCGTCGGCAACCAGGTCATCGACGGCAGCGTCAAGAGCCAGCTCGCGCGCCTCACCGAGCGCCTCGCGAACGCCTGAGCCACGCCGCTCGCCCCGAACTCATCATCCACTTAGCGGCTGCCGAAGCAGCCGAGGAAACTCAGACCATGAACATCAGCGTTGCCGAGATCAGCTCGATCATCAAGGCGCAGATCGCCGACTACGACAAGAAGGTCGAGGTCCAAGAGACCGGCTCCGTGCTCAAGTGCGGTGACGGTATCGCGCGCCTGCACGGCCTCGAGAACGCCATGATGGGTGAGCTGCTCGAGTTCAGCTCGGGTGTGCGCGGCATGGTGCTGAACCTCGAAGAGGACAACGTCGGTGTCGCGCTGCTCGGCAGCGCCGACATGGTCAAGGAAGGCGACAGCGCGCGCCGCACCGGCAAGAT
>Ga0164241_10005289_pt1 | contig 12168 bp, 5 predicted proteins | sample OricomyardsoilBY_FD_108780 | JGI IMG/M metagenome (GOLD analysis project Ga0164241, IMG submission 108780) | Backyard soil microbial communities from Emeryville, California, USA - Original compost - Back yard soil (BY) | ecosystem: Environmental > Terrestrial > Soil > Unclassified | place: USA...
CAGCTGATTGGCCTCCGTGCTCTCCCAGAACCACGCCCCTCCGAGCGGCACCGCGGGCCCGCTGAGCTGCCCGCTGAGGACGCTATGGGAAGCCGTAAACGCCGCACTGAGCTTGCCCCCGACGCTGTACGAGAGGGTGACGTCCGTGGGTCGTTCCGCGTAGGCGAACACGATCAGACGGGCCGCCTCGGCTTGCTTGTCGATGCGGAATTCCAGGCTCTGCGCGGGGGGCAGGCGATACACGATGCGCTGGCGCAGCAGCGGCTCGCGGGGCGCGGCTCCGACCTCGAGCAATGCCGCGTCGCCCGCGCCGAGGCCCTGCAGCGCAAACACGTGCTCGCCGGGAGGTACGCTCACGTCCACATCCGCAGCAGTCGTGATCGGCTGCTCGCTCAAGCGTGGCTGGCCATCCACCGTGAGCGCGAGTGTCTGACCGAGATGTTCGGGCAGGATCCGATAGCGCAGCCGCGCCTGTCCCGCTCGCGCGCCGGCGCTCGCGATCGAGACTCTCCGCGGGCGATCCAGCGTGACCCAGGCACTCTCGCGCGGCGGGCGGCCTTCGGCGCGCACGAGTGGCAACACCAGGTGGCGCCGCACGTTGCCCGTGCCACGCGGCAGGAGCGCCATCTCGGGCAGCGGCGTTCGCGCAGGCGGCTCGAGCACGCGCGCCTGAGCGCGCAGCTCCAGCGTACGCCCCTCCGACACCAGGCGCTCATGCTCCAGGCTCTTGGTGCTGACGCGGTGACGCACGTCACAATCGGCAAAGCGCCACTCGTAACCGGGAGCGAGCGGGCGTTGAAACGGCCCTGCGAGCCGATCCTCCTGTATCTCCGGGTCATAGGTGAAGGGAGCGACGTACAGCGAAGCGTCGCCGCGCAGCTCCACCCGCGTGACGCCCGCCGGCACCTGAAGGAACAGCTCGCGCGCGTCGGTCGCCGATTCTCCATCTGACCAGCGCTCGAACTCCGAGGCGGGCAGCTCGAGCTCGGAGCGCGTCGTGGCCGTGCCGAGCCTGGCCTCCAACGAGCCCTGCGGGCGGTCCGCATAGGCGCGCAGCGTCACGCCGAGTAGGTTCTGGCCCGGCGCGATCTCGACCAGGACGGGCTGTTCTGGATCCAGCCGGTAATAGTTGCTGCGCAACCAGTACGGCACGAGCTCGAGTCGCTCGGTCCCGACCGGCTCGGTGCCCCCGATGGCGGCCGCGGCATCTTCACGCTGGATCGTGGCGCGCACCGGCACGTCGCTCGGCTCGGCACTGCGCAGCACCAGGGTACTGGTGAGCCCGCTGCGCCCGACCATGATGCGCAGCCGCTCATCGTTGCCCATCACCGTCAGCTCGGAGCTCATCTTGGACCCGTCGGACCAGCTCAGCGCGGCACCCGTGGGCGCCGAGAGCTCCAGCTCGACCGCGCCGAACACGTTGTACGCCAGAGCGCGCGACTGGCGCACCAACTGCGGCGCGCGCTGAGCCAGGCGCAGCCCCGCCGGCGCCCGACCACTGCCGATCAATAAGCGCGTCACCTGATAGTCTCTGCCCGCCGCGCCAGCGGCATCCAAGCGTCGCTGCCAGTGCGAGAGCGCAGCGGAGCGAAACGCCGGCGACAGTTCATCGAACGGCAGCGAGGTGCGATCGCGGTCGAGCTCGGCGCGTTCGGCGGGCGTGAGGCTCTGCTCGACGGCCTCGACCTCGAGCGTGCCCCGAGCCTCGGGGAAGGTGGTGCGCACCAGCACGCGCTCGAGCGCGCCCGGGTGCGCTGTCAGCCGCACCGACTGTGGCCGCTCCCCGGCCAGCTCGGGGATCAAGAGGCGTAGCGTGCGCGAGTCCGTCACGACGTCGTTCGAGTACGCCAACCGCGCCGCCCACTCGGAGGCATTGCGCGCCTCGGCCTCGCCTGAGACCCGACTCTCCGAGGACAGCTCCGAACGACGGAGCACGCGCCCCTGCGCCCCGATCCACTCGGCGTCGATGCCGTAGACGAAGCGTTGGTCGGGCAGCGCCACGCCCACCACGCACCAGGAGCTGAGCGACAGCTCCGTGGCCTTCGGCAAAAGGCCGATCAGCACGGAGCCTGGCGGGGTCAGATCGTAAGCGAGCAGCTCATCGGTAGGGTTTTCGGTGTGCTCGGAGCGCAGCCGGGGATCGCGCACCACACCATACAGCGCCGCGCCCGAGCCCATCAGCAGGGCCGCGACCACGCACCAGCGCACCAGCGTCTGGCTCATGGCGTCGGCTCCGGTGCGGAGGCAGACGGCTGGACGACGAGCGTGGCAGTGCCCCACTCGATGGCGCGCCGCAGCGCCTCCTGGGTGCGCAGCGGGAGGCTCCGGCGATCGCCGACGCGGGCGCCGTGCAGCGGCACGAGGCGCGCGCCGACACCGTCGCTGACGATGGCCCACGGCATGCCGGAGCGCTGATCGAGGGCCGCCTCGAGCCGGCAGCGCTGGCCGGCGCCCACCGCGGCGATGCGATCGAAGGGGTTTCGGCGCGCGAGCCAACGTTCGAGTCCGAGCACGACCGCGTCCAGGTCGCAGCCGGGTGTCGGCCTGCACTCTGCGCTCGCGCAATCGAGCAGCTCGAAGGTGCGCTGCGCCACGTCGCGCTCCTGGGCCTGCTCCGAGCTGAGCTGCCAGAGCGCACCCTCTGGGGCCGGCATCCGGGGCGCCGCCTCACGCAGGCGCCCGGAGAACCACAGCCTCGCCATGCGACCGGGCGCGAAGCGCTGTGCAAAGGCAAAGGCGGGATCGAACTGCGCGCCCAGGTTCACGTGCTCCAGGCCGGCGCGATACCAGGCCCAGCTGATCCCGGCCTCCGCCTGCAGCGCAGCCACGTGCGGGGCGAGCCAGGGCTGAGCTTGCTCGGCGCTCAAGACGGGATGATCCAGCTCGATCACGGCGTCGGTCGCCAGCGCCAGATCCTGCTGCACGCCGTGGATTGCCAGTACCTGCGCGCCAGCCTCCAGCATGAACTCGTGCAGGTGCTGAAATGTTCCTTGTCGACCCGCGGCGCGGCGTGGATCGGCTTCGCCATCGGGGTTGGCGTCGGGCCGCGCGCCGGCCAGGAGCAGGTAGCGCGCCCGCTCGGCATCAAACAAAGAGAGCCCGAGCGACAGCGTGCCGAGCTCCCAGAGCGGCGCTGGCACCTCGATGGCGAGCGGCTCCGTGCCGAGCGACCTCACCACCCAGGTGGCTCGCCCCCGGCGGCGCGGACCGTTGAGCTCGTGCAGTACCCAGGACGGGTCTGGATCGGCTCCTGCCCGCGCGATCTGATAGCCGAGCTGAGCTGCCACCGAGCGCACCCAGGCGCTCGGCGCAGCGGGCGAGCTTACGCCCGGCAGCACCACGCTGGACAACAAACGCAGCTCGGCGACGCGCGGCGGGTCAAACGTGGACGCCAAGAGCTGATCCACGCGCCTCGAGAGCTCGCGTCGTACGGGCCCGGGCCACTCCTGGAGCTCCGCTGCGCCCAGCACCGAGCTGGCGAGCCTTTCGCTCTGCTCTTGACTCAAGCCCAGCTCGAGCGCGCCCTCCGCTCCGCCCACCCAGTCGACCGCAATGGGTTCAGCGAGGCGGCGCTCGACGGCTGCGAGATCGAGCGCGGGCGGGATCGTTCCGCGCACGCGCAGGTGCGCCTCGGGCAACGTGCCCACTCGCAGGACCAGGTTCGGGTAGCCCGCCTGTTGCCAGAACGCGCGGCGGGTGACCGGGTCCGTCTCCTGCTCCTCGCGCAGTACAGACAACACGAGCGGCGCCCGGGTGGCGTCCGCCAGGGCCATGGCACTCACCATTGCCGAAGAGCCATTGGGGCTCGACGGCACCACGAGCAGCAGCTTGCCACCGGCCAGCGCGTGGCGCGGCGCGAGCGCCAGGGCCCAGTTCTTACACGCCCGAACCTCTGTGGGCTCGGGCGCGATCACGAACCAGCCGCCTGGGCCTGCCGCCACGCGCAGGGCGCCCTCGGACGCCTCGGTCACGTCCAGCGCCGAGACCTCCCCGCGCTCCAGGCTCTGCCGCACCAGCTCGAGCAGCCGCACCGCCGGCACGCTCGGCTCACATTCGCCGGGACGAGGCGCTGGCTGGGTGCTGGCGAGCAGCAGCTCGAAGGGCGCCGAATCGACGCGCCGCAGCTCCGCCGCGGCTGCCGGACGCGCCAGCTCCGGACCCATCAACCAGTTGAGGCCAAAACCGAGCGCGTTGCCCACCGCGAAGGCCATCAGCGACACGTGCAACGTCGGCATCAACACGATGCCGATCGCTGACTTGTTCCACATCTTGATCGCGAGCAGGCTCGGCAAGATGTAGCCAAAGCCCAGGTATTCGGTGAACTGCACCTCCGGCGCCCAATGCGAAAGCGCGTGCCCCAGAGCGAGCTTGACCAAAAAGCCCATCACGCCGACAAAGAGCATGCGCCGCGAGCCCACGAGCGCGGTGCGAGAAAACGGCGGGACACTCGCCAGCCAGCGCGCGAGCAGGTAAATGCTGACCGCCTCGAGCACCGTGCCGAGCACCTTCATGGGCTCGTACCAGGCGACCGCGAGCAACGCCGGCACCAGGATGCCGTTGTAATCCCAGCCATAACGCACGTTGCCGCGCGCGCCGAGCAGCGCCCCGGTGAGCAAGAGCAGGTACGCCTTCGAGGTGTCGAGAAAGTGCAGCGCCACGCTTTCGTTGGCGACCTCGAAGCGAGAGAGCGAGAAGTTCGTGAACGCGAGCAAGCCGCGCGTCACGATCAAGTACGTGATGGCGGTCACCACGGCCAGCCGCGGCCCGGTGTGCAACACACCCGCGGACCAGAACACATTGGCAACCAGTGGCACCAGCACCAGGCCGATGCTGTAGAGCTCGCGACTGTGGCTCAGAGGCCATCGGGCGCTGGCCCAGGGTACGAGCGAGCCCTCGATACCGAGGCGCACGATCACGGCGACCACGATGTACAAAAAGAAGCGCTCGCGGCCAAACGTCGTGGACCAGGCGCCCGTGCGCCGCGGCACGACGCTGGCGACGAGCAGCACGCCCCAGTGCGTGAGCAGCGCCTCGAAGAGCACCAGGCATCCGGTCACGGGAGCCGACGCGAAGGTGGCCGCCAAATAGCCCGGCACCACCAGCCCGGCGTAGGTCCAACCGAACGCCTCGGTGAAGAACGTCACCAGCACCAGGCCAATCACGACCGGAGCATGCAGACTGCGATCGAGGCCGTTGGTCGGGAACAGGTGCAGCGGCAGCGAGAAGAAACTAGACGTTTGAGGAGGCTCCTGAACTGTTAGCGGCAGTCTGCGGGTGGGAGACAACCTCCCCCTCGCGCTTCGCGACGAGGTCTGGGGCGGACGTACGTTGTGGACCTCCTGCACCTTCGGGCGTGCACGGAGCCGTTGCACCTACCCGGGCCACGCAGAATCCTGCCGCCTGCTCGCCCGATCCGGTACTCTTGGCTAGACTTCGCTGAGGTGGCCTCTCTTTCGCCGCGGCGGATCCCCAAGCAGTATCAGCAGCCGCGGCCCAGCGCCGTGCGCGAGCGGCGCCGCGCGTTTTGGGAGCGCCTGCCCGGGTGGTCGCGCGCCGGCGGCGCCAGCTTGCTCGTGCTCGCGCTTGCACCACTCGCGCCGCTCGACGACCTGCTGACGGTCAGCTTGCTCGAGCGCGCGGCAAGCTCGGCGCCTTCCGAAGCGGCGCTGCGCTTGCGCATCGAAGCCGACGCGCTGCGCCGGCCCGACTGCGGCACGTCCATCGCCGCTGCCCTGGGCGAAGCGGGAGCGCTCGACTGGACGGCGCTGGAGCCATTGCAATTGTTGTGCTCCGTCCCCGACGCGCAGCGTGTGCAACACGCCGCGGCCCTGCGAGATCCGCTGAGCCGCGTCGCAGGTTGGCGTGATGACCCCCAGGGGCCGCTCGGCCTCAGCGAATGGGTCAGGCCGCTGGGCACGGGCACGCTGCCCACGCTCGACTGGAGCCAGGTGCAGAGCGGACAAGTGTCGCTCGAGCTGCTGCGCGGTCGCCACGTCCTGCTCACTGCCGTGCTCGACGACAGCCCCGAGAGCGATCAACTCGAACGCTCGCTGGCAGGCGCCCTGAGCGGGGAGGGCACACGGCGCCGAGTGCCCCATTGGCTGCTGTTTGCCATGGCCTTCGCCATCGCCGCCGCGGTGGCGGAGATCGTCGTGCGACGTGGCTACCGCGCCGGGCTCTGGGTCGCGCTCGCGGTCGTGGCCCTGCTTGGTGGCATCAGCTTCTGCCTGGCCAAATACGCGACGGTCGCCGTCTTGCCTCTCGGCAGCCTGTTGCTCGCCTGGCTCTGTGGAGCTGCGGCGCTGATCTTACCCGAGCTGGTGCGGGAACGGCGCGCCCTCTTGCGTGCGAACGAGCTGATGGAGCGCGCGGCGCTGGCGCGTGCTCGCGGCCTGGATCAGCTCGGCGACGCCGAATTTCATGCCAAGATCGCCAGCCTGGCCGAGCAGTGGCACCCGGCCAATGTGGTGCTCGTGGCGCAGCTGCGCGCGCGCAAGTGGCACCTCGAGTTCTGGAACAATGGCAGCGCCGGCGAGGAGCTGATCCGCGAAAAGCGCCGCGACATCCGCCGCACGCCGTATTGCGACGAGCAGGGCGTACCGACGATCCGGGTGGTGCGCGACTACCTGGTGATGAAAGAGATGCCCGTGCTGGTGGTGCCGCTCCTGGCGCTCGGGGAGATCGAGGGCTACGTCTTTCTCTGCGGCGACCGGGCGGAGAGCGCGTACCGCAGCGATCCCGGGACGGCGGCGCGGCTGAGCGTCGAGCTCGGACTGTTGATGCGGCGGCGTCGGCTCGGTCGTGCCTCGCTGTCGGAGCTCTCGGTCGACGCGCCGCGCACCGCCAAGGGGACCGGCGAGCTGGCGAGCGGCGCGCAGGTCGTGAACGACGAGATGGAGCTTTTGGACGCGATGGTGCGCGACGCACCGATCGGTCTGATGCTGGCCGATTCGTTTGGCCACGTGCGCATGTTGAGCCGGGAGTTTGCCAGCTGGCTCCGGGCCTTCGGCGCTGACTTGCCGGCCTTGCGCGACGATGCGCTGGTGCCCGCCGGTGCGCTCACGCTGGCGAGCGTGCTGGAGCGGTTGCTCGGTGCCCCCGCGGAGGTCGCGAGCCGGCGCTTGGCCGATCTGGTCGGCTCGAAGGAAGCCCTGCGCCTGCCGGTCACGGCGCCCGCGGCGCAGGGCGGGGAGGCCTTGATCTTGCGCTGCCGCGCGTTGCGCCGCACTGCACTCTCGGTCGATCACGTCACGGGCTTCGTGGCGACGCTCGGGCCCGCAGAGGGAGCAACGGCGGGGGCTGTCAGCCGACCCAACGGCGCAGGGCCCATCATCTCCCTGCAGGTGGAGGAGCTGTCAGCGTTTCCACTCGCCAGCGCCGTGCGAGATGCCATCGCGGGTGCCAACCGCACCCTCCAGCGCCAAGTGCTGCTCGAGCCGAGCCTGACGCCGGCTCATTGCATCGGCAAGAAGGCGCAGCTCACCGCCGCCTTGCGCACGTTCCTGACCGACTCGGCGATGCAGGAGTCGCCCGTGCTGGTGCTGCGCGAAAAGTCGCGCGACCTCGAGCTCATCATTCACGACTTGGAGCTCGGCGTGCCGGCAGGCGCGCTCGATCGCGTGATGAATGCGCCGCACCACCCCCCCGCCGGCCTCGAAGCGCTCGGCCGTCTGATCCTCGCGGTCGAGGACAGCCACGGCAGCATGCGCGTGGTGAGTGGCCGCGGCTGGGGCTCGCGTTTGATCGTGCGGCTGCATCGCGCCCGCTCGATCGTGATGGTCGGCCACAGCCGACATCCGAGCGCGCTGGCGGTCTCCGAAGGCCTGACCCGCACCTCGTCCTTGCCGCCGGCTCCGCGGCGACCCGTGATCACGGAGCCGCCCGCGGAGTGAGCGCTGCGACGTGCAGCGCCTTCCCTCGTTACTGCGCCAGCGCCGGATCGTAGGCGACGACCACTGGCGTATGCACGTCGCACAACGCATCGCCGTTGTTGCGGGCGACCACGCTGCTCCAGGCCAGCACCTGCTCGCCCTCGTTGCGCGGCGACGACAGATCGATGTCGTCACCATACAAGAACGAGGTGCCACCGAGCGAACCGAGCAGGGGATGGCTGGGCTCGTATTGTACCTTGAACAGGCCGTCACCGGCGTTGTTGTCGGTTTGGTGGCCGCAGGCGCTCGTGCCATTGTCCTCGAACGTCAGGTGCGTGAGCGCCGACATGTCGAAGGCATGGCCCCAGCTCATGGACATGTCGTCCCCTTGCAACACGACCCCCATGCCGCGTCCGAGTGCCGTGCGCAGGGTCTCGAAGCTGGTCTGGTCATCCATGGGGTAGCCCGGATTGCTGAACCAGACCACGTCGAAGCCGTCCAGCGCCGAGGCGTTCAGCCCGTGCTCGGGCTCTTGCTGTAGCTCGTTGTCGATGCCGGCGCGGTCCAGAGCCCTGGACACGTACTGCGCGTCGCCGTCGTTCTCGTCATGGTGGTTGTCATCCAGCACCACCAGCACCCGCGGGTTCGCCACCGGGCTCACCCAGCTGGTCGTGCGCTGCACGAGCTCGCGCGCCGCGGTCTGCTCGATGCCGGGGTTGCCCAGCGTGAGCAGTACGGTTGCGCTCTTGCCCATCGCCGGCGGTGCTGGGCAGGCCACGTTCAGGTTCGACTCGCGCGAGCCGGTGATCGTGCGTCCATGGCCGTTCCAGCGATACTTCAGGCGAATGTCGTGAGAGCCGCACTCCGTCGTGGGCAGGGACGAGCACACGCGAAAGCGCGGGCCCGTATAGCTGGCGATGTGCTGAAACAGCTCCGTGACGGCGCCGGGCGAGTTGGTGCGGTGATGCTTGCCGCCACTTTTCTCCGCCAGCCCTCTCAGCGCATCATGATCCACCTCGTCGCCGAGGCCGATCGAATAGATCGGGGTCGTGACGCCACGCGCGTGTAGCCGGGTCAGATCGTCCAGCGTCGTGTCGATGCCGTCGCCCGGGTAGTTTTCCGAGCCCTGCTCATCGCTCGAGTTGTTCTCCTGGCCGTCGGTGAACACCAGGATCGCCCGCTGCGGGTCCATGCCACAGAACTCGGTCTGGTTGCCCGCGACCTGGCCGTCTTCGCCGAGCTGCGCGTCGCCCAGGGTCTCGTTGCCCATGCGGATGCCGTCATACAACGCTGTCCAGCCGTTGCTCACGTGCAGCTCGGACAGGGCGACCCGCGCGGCACCCATGTCCTCGGTCAGGGGCTCCAGCACGCTCGGTTGCGTGCTCACGCGCGTCAGACTGACGCGGCCATGCGCGTCCCGCACGTAATCGAGCAACCGGCTCGTGGCTTCGCGCACCTCAGCCAGCGTGCCCGACTCCGAGCCGCTGTTGTCCACCACGACGGCGATGTCCGGGCCGACGGTGCTCTCGCAGCGCACCTGAATTTGCTCGGTCGAGACCGTCTCGAATTTCTTGCCGCCCGGCCTCTTCATCTCGACGTCGACGCTGAGGGTGCCCTCCTTGCAGTCGACGGCGGGGCCCGAGCCTGGCTCGGTCAACACCACATCGAAGCTCAGGAGGCTGTCGCCGGACTCGATCTGAGTGGCGCGCAGCATCTGCGCCATGGACTGCAGGTCGACGGTTTCGGGTTCCCCCGAGCCACAGGCCAGAAGCAACGATGCAACGCTGACGAGAGAGCCGACGCCGAGCCGGCAGCTTGGAACTTTTTGAGGAGAGCGCACTTCTATACAATCTAGCGGCGATCCTTAACGTGTCAAAACGCAGGGGCTAAATCGGTGTTCGGGGAGACCACATCCGCCGGATGGCTCCGCACACGGGCTCACGACGCCATGCAACGACTTGCCCCGCTTCGATGCAGCATCGGGCGGCGCGCGAGCGTGGGAAGGTGGGGGCCCGGCCACTGCCGGCGCCTTCGCCGTCCATCGGCTGAGCTCGAACGGGACTGTCGTTCCGTCTGCCTGTGATAGGGAGGGCCTATGCAGTTCGCGCCCCACCCGTTTTCTCTGCGGCAGCTCCAATACATCGTGGCCGTGGCCGATGCCTTGAGTTTCCGCAAGGCGGCGGAGCGCTGTCATGTGTCGCAACCGTCACTCAGCGCGCAGCTCGCCCAGTTCGAAGAGGCGCTCGGCGTGCGCCTGTTCGAGCGAGATCGGCGGCGCGTGTTGCCGACGCTCGCCGGCAAAGAGGTGATCGAGCGAGCGCGGCGACTCTTGCTGGATGCCGACGATCTAGGTACCGCCGCACGGCGCGCGACCGATCCCCTGGACGGCAGGCTACGGCTGGGCGTGATCCCGACCATCTCCCCGTATTTGTTACCCAGCGTGACGCCGGCGCTGCGCGTGGCGTTTCCCAAGCTGGTCGCCGTTTGGGTGGAGGACAAGACGGATACGCTGGTGCACGGGCTCGAGGCCGGAACGTTGGACGCAGCACTGCTCGCCCTGGAGGCCGATCTCGGGGATGTGGAACACGAACTCGTGGCGATCGATCCCTTCGTGCTCGCGACGCGTCCCGAGGATCCGTTGGCGCGCAAGGTCGGCGGCGTCGAGCGCTCCGAGCTGCGGGATGCCGACGTGCTGCTCCTGGACGATGGTCACTGCTTTCGCGAGCAAGCGCTGGCATATTGTTCGCGCACCAAGGCGCGGGAGCTCGAGTTCCGCGCGACCAGCCTCGGCACCTTGGCGCAAATGGTGGCGGGCGGACTCGGCGTCACCCTGCTGCCGGAGTTGGCCGTGGCCACCGAGGCCCGCCGCGCCGGGCTCGAGACTCGCAGCTTCGTGCAACCGCAGCCGGTGCGCACGATCGCCCTGTGCTGGCGCAAGCGCTCGGCGATCGCCCCGGCCCTGCGCCGCCTCGGTGCCGCGATCCGCGAGGCTTACCCGCGGCAAGCTGCCGCGACTGCGGCCACTCTCTCCGCTACTCGTTCCGCAGCGCGTCGATCACGTCCAGCTGGGCGGCGCGCCGCGCCGGATACAGGCCAAAAACCAGCCCGGTAGCCATGCTCAGGCCGACGCCGAGCAGGATGGCCCAGAGCTCCAGGTGCAGCGACCATTGCCCGACCACCTGGCGCAGGATCAGCGTGCTGCCCCAGCCGAGCGCGCAGCCGAGGACCACGCCAAAGACACCACCGAGGCTGGTCAGGAGCATGGCCTCGACCAGAAACTGCCGGGTGATGGCGCGCGGGGAAGCGCCCACTGCGCGTCGAATGCCGATCTCACGCGTGCGCTCGGTGACGGTCACCAACATCACGTTCATCACGTTGATGCCGCCCACCAGCAACGACACCAGTGCCGTGCCCACCAGCAAGATCTGCACGATGCGAAAGATCAGTTGCGCCTGCTCGCGCTGCTCGCGCGGGACCAGCGCAAAGTTTAACAGGCCCTGGTGCAGCCGCAGCAAGGTACTCTTGGTGACGGCCTCCAGGGCTTGCAGCGCCGCAGGAGCAGGCGTGCCTGCGGGCCGCACAAAGAGCTGCTGGGCTTGGTGCGTGGGGTTATAGGCCACGTCGTAGGAGGTCTCGGGCACGAGCACGCGGCGGTTCCAGCTGTTTGTGGAGTCTCCTCCGCCCATGCTCGGCTTGGGCTGCAACACGCCGACGACACTCCAGAGTTCGCCCTCGATCTCGATCTCCGCGTCGATCTCGGGCTTGCCCTCGAGCAGAGTTTCCCAGAGTTCGTAGCCAATCACGCAGGAACGACGCGACTCGGCGAAGTCGCTGTCGTTCAGATAGCGGCCACGGCCGAGCTCGAGCCGATACAGCTGGAGCGCCTGCGGGCCGGCGCTCATCAACCGCACGCGTCGCTCGCGACCGCCCCGCTGCGCTGTCCCCTCCCGATATTGCTCGGCGGCGACCCCCGCGCCGCCGAACGCGCGCGAGTGGGCCAGCACTGCGCCGTCGCTGCGGGACAAGACTCGGCCGCCGCGCTGCTCCGAGCCGTGGGGCGCCGGCGTGGCACGCACAATCACCAGATCCGTATCGTTGACCTGTTGCTCCATGGCGGCCAAGCGCTCCTCGCCGCCGCGGATCAGCGCCACGAGCAAGACGAACGAGCTCGTACTCATCACCACGCCGAGCAGCGTGAGGAGCGCCCGCAGGCGTGCCGAACCGATCGAATGTAAAGCTCGCCGCAAGTCCGCGACGATCATCGGCGCATGGCCTCGACGGGCGACAGCGCGGCGGC
>Ga0164241_10005290_pt1 | contig 12168 bp, 19 predicted proteins | sample OricomyardsoilBY_FD_108780 | JGI IMG/M metagenome (GOLD analysis project Ga0164241, IMG submission 108780) | Backyard soil microbial communities from Emeryville, California, USA - Original compost - Back yard soil (BY) | ecosystem: Environmental > Terrestrial > Soil > Unclassified | place: USA...
CCAAGGCTTGCGCCACGGCGGGGTGCCTGCCTCAAGGGCGGCAATGATCTTGTCGGTCACGTCCTGATAAAGATCGAATTTGTCCTGTGCCATGCTGGCCTCCATGTGGTGAGGGCAGGGGGCCTATTTCCCCTCCGCCGATGGGCTGCGCCTCGGCCACCTGTTCGACCGAAAACGCATGTTTTCGGCGTAAACAGAGTGGGAGAGGGCGAAGCCCGACCCACGGTCCTGGACGGACCGGTCCATGGGGGTGGAAGGGCAGGGTGGTGCGGCCCGCAGCCGCGAGGCGAGGACACGGCCTGACCTGGAACCGACGCGCGCTTACCGCGCGGCGCTTGCCCCTTGACCGGGACGGCCGGGACTGTTGGGCGGACCCAAAAACCAAGGAAAGGGAATCGCGCTGGCAAGCGTCAGCTTTGGCCAGTGCGGCATTGTCAGACTTGACCGACGCGCTATGGCGGCGGTCGCCGCTGTTGGGGCAGGGCGGCTGGAACAGGCCGACCTGACCCTTGGACGCAATGACCGGTTCAATGGACAGCGCGCGGCAGATTGGCTGGGGATCCTTACCTCGAAGTGGGAACCCGCTACCCTTGAGCTTCTGCACCTGACAGGCCGCCTTGTTTCAGACGGGTGGAGAGAACCGGATCGCGGACCACGCGTTCCCTCGGGTTCGTTGGCCCTCGGCAAACAGAAATACGGCTTCCGCGCTGCGGACCCTCCGCATTTCGGCTTGCGCCCGCCCCTCTTGCGATCCGGCCAAAGCACTCCACCGAAACGAAGGAGGCCAGCATGGCACATTACACGCTCACCGTTCCCGTCACCTACACCGAAGACGGTCAGGACAAGACCAGCTACCGCCGCGTCGGCGCGGTCTTTGAGAACCATCGGCGCGACACGGGCGAGGTCGTCTTGTCGATCAGACTCGACTTCCCCGTCGGCGCGACCGAACTCGTCGCGTTCGTGGGCAAGTCGAAAGCCCTCGTCGAAGACTGAGGGCTAAGGGCCGGTCCCGTTTTTGGGTCCGGCCTTGCCGCCGCCGGTTTGGCGGCAGGAGCGGGCGGTGTCATCCGCCCGTCCCGGGGGACGAGGCCTAAGCCTCGTCCGTCTCTTCCGCCTCTTTGGCCTTCGGCAGGAAGGCCACCAGCTCGGTTGCACCGACCGGGAAATCGAGCTTCAGCGACAGGCAGGTGTCGCCATTTTCGCAGGTGTTTTCGAACACGACGCCGACCCGGCGGAACGAGGTCTTTTCGGTGGTGCCATCTTTGTAGGTGACGGGAACGGTGAGAATGTAATGTGCCATGCTGGCCTCCTTTGTTTCAGTGAAAGCCAAAAGGCAGGGCGGAGCTGCGCGCCGGTCAGGTGCGATTTTGTTTCGCGAGGAAGCCCGCTTGCCGGGCGGGGAAAATCGTACTTGAAGGGGCCAAAGGCCCCGGTCCGGTGCGCACGCCATGCTGAAAAAGGCGTCTGAAACCAAAGGCGGCCAAGTCCATGCCCATCTCCCTCACGGCCTGTTACCGAGGTGGCACCAAGCGATCAGATGTTCTCACGCCCTGGACGTGATGTTTGAAGCGCCGCGACGGCAGCAACAGCGATGGAGCCTGGGAGTTTTTTCAGGCGGGCGCTGGCGGGCGTGTGCCAACGTCCAAGACAGAAGGCAGAATGACGGGGCAGGGCGCGCCGCTTACCTGGATATCGGGCGGAACGCGGCTAACCTGTTCGGTCGATTATTGCGGTTGCGCCGCTCTTGGCCAGAGCCAAGAGGGACTCGCGCAGCTTTGACGTGAATGCGGCACTGAACGCGCCAAGGGGAACGCGGTCATCCCAGACATAGGACCGCTCAAGGATGTCGATGTTGATTTCGTCCAGCATGATCCATTTGCGCACATGGGCATCCAAACCCACGCGCTGCGACTCGATCTGCGGTATCTCGATGGCATGCCGACCTGTTTGGGGTGGCTGAGTCGTGATTGGCAAAATGAACACGAGGATCTGTCCGTCGCGATTGATGACCGTCACTGCGATACAGACTGGGCGCTTCTTGCGACCTTCTGTCTCGCCCGCTCCGGCTACCGGTTTATGCGTCATCGTGCGTGAGATCCCGCTCGAGCCCTTCGATCATCAACGACTTCAGATCGTCGGGCATGTCGTCAATCATGTGCACCCGTTGGCTCGTCTGTCCGGCAAGTTCATGGTACCGGTCGATGCTCATCAGCACGAATTTCGGCTTGCGATGCTTTGTGATGGCGACGGGCGAGCGGATCGCGGCGTCAAAAAGCTCGCTTGTGTGCCGGGTGAGATCAGCCGCCTTGAATTCGCGAAGGTGTTGCATGTCAAACTCCATTTTTACAGAATATACAGATATTCAGGATATTCTGCAAGTCTGATCGCAGGGACTGCTTTTTGTCGCGTTCAGGGTCCCGGTGGCGCGGCATGGGCCGTCAAGCTGATGCCAAGCGCGGACAGGACACGCGTCAGCGTGCTGAGCCGCGGATCACCTTCGGCACTCAAGGCGCGATAAAGCGCTTCGCGTGTCACGCCAGCGTCTTTGGAGAGCTGGCTCATTCCACGGGCCCGTGCGACCGTTCCAATCGCATGGGCAATGAACTTCGCATCCCCGGTTTCCAAGGCCTCCGTGATCAGCTCGGCCTGTACGTCCGGGCTGTCCAGATACTCTGCCGGGTCAAACTTCGTCGTTTTCATCTTCAATCTCCAGGACCATAGCTTGTGCCCGTTCGACATCGCGGGCCTGTGAACCTTTGTCGCCTCCACAGATAAGCACGATGATGGTCTCACCGTGCCGCATGTAATAGAGTCGGTAACCTGGCCCAAAATGTATTCTAATCTCGTGGACGCCGCCGCCGACCGCGCGACTGTCACCCAGAAGACCAGCTTCAACTCGGACAAGACGTTTGGCGATGATCTGCTTCGCCTTGCGGTCCTTGAGATTGCCAAACCAGTCAGCGAACAAATCTGTCTGGCGAATCTCAAACATTTGTAACCTATAAGTTACATCTATTGGAATGTCAAGTGGACCGTCTGGCCAAGACACGCGCTTCCAGCGCGCTGACAAGCGGGTCGGCTTCTGAGTCACGCATATCGTCGATATGAACGGCCCGACGGGTGTTAGGCGGGCAAAGTGTTCGTCAAAGATGCGGCGCGACATCAGGACAAACCGCTATGTGCCATGTTCGGACAGGCTGACGGGTCCGCGCGTTGCGGCCTCATAGACATCGCTGGCCTTGCGGTTCAGTGCGGTCTTTGGAAACTCGGTCTTGATGATCTCGGTCATGGGCACTTCCAAGTTACGCAATAGTCGTAATTTACGTAATTTCCGCAAATTATTAAGGCGCGGGCGCAAAAAAGCCCCCGCGATCGGGCAACAAGTCTTCCACGTTTCGTAGTGACAGAGGGAACCGGATGTAGAGCATCACCGCCAGAGGGATGATCTCGGGGCTGGTCTTGAAATAGCGGAAAGGGGAGCGTTTTGTCATCCAGCGACGCTAGGCCGCCGCCACGCCAGCCTCAAACGATTTTCTTCTGACAACACCCGTGGAATTGTTCTTGATATTTAGCCTGACGGTGTTTTCTCCTTGTCCCGGAACGACAGCAGAGGTATTTCTGCCGCGATGTATCGTGTGTCCGCTGCCCTGAATATCTTGCGCGTCTCGATCATGATGTCCGGAACAGCTATGGCCGCTACGTTCACCAAGGCGACCGTCAAGAAGATCGACGAAAAAGCGGGCAAAGTAACCCTGATTCATGAGGAGTTGGTTGATCTTGAAATGCCGGCGATGACGATGGTGTTCGTGCTCGCTGACCCGGCCATGTTGGACCAGCTTGAAGTTGGCAAAGAGATTGAATTTACCGCTGATCGCGTCGACGGGAAACTGACTGTCACGGCACTCCGGTGACGCTTAAAACAGCAGGCAGCCTGCAAGAACGCCGAAATTAGTCCCCGATGAGCCTCAGCTCATCTGTCGGTCGGAAATGCGCCCCACGCATTTCGGCGGTGCAGAGCCGGTGAGGGCGAAGTCCGACCTGCGGTCGGAACGGGTGACGTGAACCGGGCGAAGGGGCAGGTTGGTGCGACCCGCAGCCGCAAGGCGAGGACACCGCCTGCCCCAAAGCCGACGCGCGGCTTGCGCGCGGCGCTTGCCGGTTGATGACGCCTGGACTGGATGGCAGGCGGACCTCAGGGACCAACAAAAACAGGCGGGCGGCTCACAGCACTGCGGTGGGGCGCACGTCCGAGTCCCCGTGATGCTGTCCAAAGCGCCGGATCGCCGCACTCCTTACTCGCGCAAAAGATCGTCACCCGGATGGCCGGAAGCCCGTCAGGGGTTCCGTGAGGCCTGGTGGATAGAGCCTGATCGGCAAAGCCGATGCGCGATCCCTAAGGACGCGGCGAACGGATCAGCGCATCCTGGCTTGATCCTGCGGGACCGGCGGGGAAGCCAATTGCCGCGACCGGCTATGATTGCACTATCGAAGGTCAGGTCCCGGCCGGGATGTCCGTCGCCTGCTGGCCAATGTCCCGACGGGGTCGGACTTGCCGTTCCAGATATGCCGTTTGGTTCACCGGGCATGGGTCCGAAGTCAGAGCGCGAAGCTCGAGGCGAGACTTATCTGGCGGACTAAGTAAGATGACGCCATGAATACGCCGTCACACATGCTGATTGGGGCTGCCGTCTTCGCTCGACCGCTGGTTTTCGCGACACTTGTGGCCGCGCTCGCAGGCGGGTTCGCTCCGGATATGCCGATGTTTGCGATGTTCGTTTGGTCAACCCGGATTTCCAGCGAGTCAGGTCACGAGCTCTTCAGCACGCTTTTCTTCTCCGAGGCCTGGCAGGCGGTCTTTGCAGTCGATCACAGCTTTCTGGTCTGGGGGACGCTGCTTGGGTTGGGGATCTGGCGCAGAACTGTGCTCCTGCGGGCTTTTGCCGGTGCCGGTCTCTTGCATGCTCTAGCGGATTTCCTGACCCATCATGACGATGCCCGCCGCCAGTTCTGGCCGGTCTCGACATGGGTGTTCCGAAGTCCTGTCAGCTACTGGGACGCCCGCTATTTCGGCGATGTTTTCGGAATGTTTGAGGTCGGATTGGTCGCCGCGTTGACCATCCTGTTGTGCTGGCGGCTCAGCTGCTGGAGAGATCGCCTGCTTGTCCTGGCAATAGCCGCGCTACCTTTGGCTTCACTCCTGCTGACGGGCGGCCTGCACGGACTGCATGGTATGAGATAGGCACATTAGCCTCGGTAAGCCGTGGACAGGGCAAACGCGACCCATTCCTCGCCGGCAAAGAGTGGTGCCATACCCTGACCGGCAAAACCGCGCACCATTGGGGACAGGATCAGAACAGGAATTGCAAGAACCAGAGACCCAGAACGTCGACGAAATACCCCCTCCATGTCGTTGTGGTCAGCGTGACTGTCATGAGCATCGGCGGCTGCGCTCGCATCGGTATCACTCGAGACAACTGATCTACCGACACCGTGGTGCATGTGGCGATGTTCAGATTCGGTGGTCATTACGGACTCCAGTCGTTTCAACAATTCCCTCAGTCTTTGGCGAGGATCGCTTCCATCTGCCGGATTTCCTCGCGCTGCCCAGCCTCAATCGTGCGACAAAGCTCGGCAATCCGCGGATCAGAGATGCTCGCTTCACGACACATAAGGATGGCCCCTGAGTGGTGGGGGATCATGGAGCGCAGGAACTGGGTATCGCCGATTCCCCATTGCTGACGGATGGCAAACCAAGCACCAACGGCGATGGCCGCTGACAGGCCGATCGTCAGGACGGTTTTCGTTGCGTCAGGATACATCCTGCGCATGCTTAGTACCATGATCGCATTCATCGGCGCCGCCATCAGCAGCGCCATCCAGAAGGTGTTCAGGTTGTTCCAAAGGTCTCCGCCCGAGTCGATCATCGCGAACATGAGCAGGTACATGGCGGCAGCATGGACCGGGAACCACAGGGCAAGCTGCAAATACGGTCGCCCGTGCGACATGCCCGAACCTTCGTGGATGGGCGGCGCACTTTTCGGGCCGTGGTCATTATGGGTCATTACAATCTCCAGGAAATGGGGGAGCGGATTTACTCCGCTCCGCACACAATTGTATCAGTCCGACGACGCGGGCGCTTCCACGCCCATGGCCTGAAGCATCGATTTCATTTCGGCAATTTCCACTTCCTGGGCGGCGATGATCTTCTCTGCCATCTCACGCGTCGCATCATCATCGCCGTGTTCCAGTTCAACCTTCGCCATGTCGATGGCCGACTGATGGTGGGGAATCATCATCAGAAGGAAGTCGGCGTCGGCGTCGCCTGACGACTGCAAATCACCCATCGATGCCATCATCGTGTCCATTGCGGCCATATAGCCACCCATCGCTTCCCCCATGTTCATGTCGGAGTGATTCATCCCCGCCATGCCGTCGGATTGGGCGATGGCGTATCCAGACGCTGCAACCGCGATTGCAGCCAGCGCGGCCAAAGTAAGTTTCTTCATCTCTGTTCTCCTTGAATTGAGGTGCAGGAACGATATCAACCCGCAAAGACGGGTATCGTTTCCAGCAGGGCTCAGGCTGGCGCGTATCCGACCTCGGTCAGCGCGGCTGTAAGTTGCTCGCGCGGTACGACCGACTTGACCTCAACTTTGTGAGTGCCCGGATCGGCGCTGACCTCGGCTGCGGGATCCACCGACTGGATTGCCTTGGTCACGCTGCGCACGCAGCCACCGCAGGTCATGTTCTCGATATGGAACTGCATGAGTGCCTCCTTCAGGTTTGCCTCATGCAGTGTCAGATAGGGCTTCCCACGGTTGTAAGGTCAAGCACACAAATCCGTGATCTTCGGAATGAACTAAGCTCTTGACCTTACCATCATGGGAAGCCTTATCTCGATCAGCGGGAGCACTCTTGGAAGGAGTTCCGCGATGAATGAGCAGATAAGACAGCCGTCCGGACTCGGTGCGGATCATATCCTGATCGATGTGGAGGGAATGACCTGTGCCTCCTGTGTCGCCCATGTGGAACGCGCGCTGAAGGCGGTGCCCGGGGTAGAGACCGCCAGCGTCAATCTGGCAACAGAACGCGCTGAGATCACTGGTCCCGCACTGAAGCGTGCGGCCCTGATCAAGGCAGTCGAGGATGCCGGTTATGGCGTGCCCACGAGAACCGTCGATCTCGCAATTGAAGGCATGACCTGCGCCTCTTGCGTGGCGCGCGTGGAAAAGGCCTTGACCTCGGTACCTGGAGTTAAGTCGGCTTCGGTCAATCTGGCAACTGAACGGGCAACAGTTACCGGATCGTTCGATTTCGCCGTTCTGATCCGGGCGGTAGCAGACGCCGGGTATGATGCTCACGTCGCCGCTCCAGCACTTGTAGGGGCCGACGAGATGTCGGCCAAAAAAGCCGCAGAGGCGGCGATGCTCAAGCGCGATCTCCTTATTGCCGCCGCGCTCACCTTGCCAGTCTTCGCACTTGAAATGGGCGCGCACCTGTTCACTTGGGTCCATATGGCGGTGATGAACACCATTGGGATGCAAAACAGTTGGTACCTTCAGTTCGCCCTGACTTCTGCCGTTCTGTTCGGCCCCGGCCTGCGCTTCTTTCGCAAGGGCTTGCCCGCCCTCGCACGACTGACCCCCGACATGAACTCTCTGGTCGCCGTCGGCACCTCTGCCGCTTATGGATATTCGCTGGTCGCCACTTTCCTCCCCGCTGTCCTGCCCAAGGGAACAACCTTCGTCTATTATGAGGCAGCGGCCGTGATTGTGACGCTGATCTTGCTTGGCCGTTATCTCGAGGCGAGGGCAAAGGGCCGGACCTCCGAGGCGATCAAGCGGCTGGTGGGATTGCGGGCCAAGACCGCGCGCGTGATCCGTAACGACAAGGCGTTCGAACTGCCTGTAGAGGAAGTCCGTCCCGGCGACTTTGTCGAAGTGCGTCCCGGAGAACGGGTGCCGGTCGATGGCGAAGTGATTTCGGGCGCAAGCTGGATCGACGAAAGCATGATCTCGGGCGAGCCGCTGCCTGTGAACAAGGTCGCCGGGGCAGCTGTCACTGGTGGTACGATCAACCAGACCGGCGCTTTTACCTTCCGCGCCGTGGCAGTGGGCGAAGCGACGATGCTCGCTCAGATCATCAGGATGGTTGAATCCGCTCAGGGTGGCAAACTCCCAATCCAGGCATTGGTCAACAAAGTGACGATGTGGTTCGTCCCGGTTGTCATGCTGCTGGCAGCGATGACCTTCACGGTCTGGCTGATCTTCGGACCCGACCCGGCGCTGACGTTTGGCTTGGTCAATGCCGTCGCGGTCCTGATCATCGCTTGCCCCTGCGCAATGGGTCTGGCCACACCGACCTCAATCATGGTCGGCACCGGTCGCGGTGCCGAATTGGGTGTCCTGTTCCGCAGAGGGGAGGCATTGCAAGCGCTGCAAGGTGTCAAGTTGATTGCCTTGGACAAGACCGGCACTTTGACCGAAGGCAAGCCTCGGTTGACCGATCTGACCCTCGCGACGGGGTTCGAGCGCGCAGAGGTCCTTGCAGCGGTGGCGGCAGTCGAAGCAAAATCCGAACATCCGATTGCCCGTGCCATCGTCACAGCGGCCCTCGAGGAGGGACTTGCACTGCCCGACGTCACCTCGTTTCAGTCTCTCACAGGGTACGGCGTTGGTGCACAGGTCAACGGGCAGAGGGTCGAGGTCGGTGCTGACCGCTACATGACCAAGCTTGGGCTTGATACCTTTGCTTTTATTGCAATAGCCAAGCGGCTGGGCGACGAAGGCAAGACGCCTCTTTACGCCGCGATTGACGGGCGACTCGCTGCGATCCTTGCGGTCGCTGACCCGATCAAGGAGAGCACGCCCGAGGCGATCCGTGCATTGCATCGGCTTGGGCTCAAGATCACGATGATCACCGGAGACAATGCGCGAACCGCAGACGCCATAGCTCGTCAACTGGGCATCGACGAGGTGGTGGCTGAGGTGCTGCCCGACGGTAAAGTTGAAGCGGTCAAGCGCCTCATGACCCAAGGAGCACTGGCCTATGTCGGGGACGGCATCAACGACGCGCCTGCCTTGGCGGCAGCGGATGTTGGACTTGCCGTTGGCACCGGCACTGACATCGCGATCGAGGCGGCCGATGTTGTGCTGATGACGGGACGGTTGACTGCGGTGTCAGATGCGATTGCGCTCTCAAAAGCGACAATGAGGAACATCCGGCAGAACCTGTTTTGGGCCTTTGCTTATAATTCCGCGCTGATCCCGATTGCTGCTGGAGCACTTTATCCGGCGTTTGGTCTGTTGCTGTCGCCGATCTTTGCCGCGGCGGCGATGGCTTTGTCATCGGTTTTTGTTCTCGGAAACGCCCTGCGGCTGCGGCGGTTTTCCCCTTCGGAGGTGTCAGCATGAATATCGGTGAAGCTGCCAAGGCCTCGGGCGTGTCAGCTAAAATGATCCGCTACTACGAATCGATTGGCGTCATACCGGCGGCGGGACGGACCGGGTCGGGGTACCGTGTCTATTCCAGCACTGAAGTGCAGATGTTGCGCTTTATCCGCCGATCCCGCGACCTCGGCTTTTCTGTTGAGAAAATCGAAGAACTGCTGGCGCTCTGGCGAGACCGGACTCGGCACAGTGCGGATGTAAAGCGCTTGGCACTCGAGCAGATCGATGGGCTTGAACGAAAGGTCAGTGAAATGCAGACAATGATCGACACTTTGCGGCATCTCGCGGACGCCTGCTGCGGCGATCACCGACCTGATTGCCCGATCCTGGCCGATCTTGGACAAGGCACGGAGCCCGGACTTGGTGGCAAGGATCATCCAAACCCTCCGGTTGGGCGGACGCAACTGCATTCTGCTCGATAATCCGATTGACTTCGGATGAGATTGGCATGAGCTTCCCAGCGTTTGGTGTTCAAGAGGTGCAGAGCCTTGGAACTCAATCGGGAATGAGGAACGGCGGACCCAGTTGCGGCGCCGGATGCCTCAGCCGCCCCCGCGACTGTATGCGGTAGCGGCCCTTCAACAAGCCACTGGGCGAGTGCCCGGGAAGGCGAAGGGCTGTGCTGATCCGCGAGCCAGGAGACCGGCCAAGCTCGGAAAAACCCATTCCTGTCGGGTGTGACAGGCGGAGATCTGCTTTATGACCACAACAACTCTTGCTGTTTCAGGTTCCAATACGTGCCTTCGACCAATTCTCTTGAGTGCCATGTTTGGCGCTGCTTTGGTGTTCATCGCTGGGTTTTCCAATCCCAATGCGTTGCACGCAGCGACACACGACACCCGCCACGCGACCGGCTTTCCCTGCCACTGACGCCCGGAACCTCAATTCATGACGAAGACCTTGCTTTCAAGCGGGCTGATTGCTGGTGTCTGTGCTGGGCTCGTGGTGGCCCTGCTTCAGTTCTGGCTCATCCAGCCGCTCATCGTCGAAGCGGAACGCTATGAGACGGGGGCGTTGATTCTGCCATCGGTATCGGATGGCGATCAAGCCGACGCGTCTTCACCTTCTCGGCACGAAGGGATGGCGGCACATGAAACCGACCTCGCCCGTGCCGGGTTGACCGTCGCATTTCTGATGCTGACCTGGTGCGGTTTCGGCCTTCTGGCCAGTGCATCAGTGGCAGCAGCGGAACTCGTCGGTGCGACCCGGCCCATCGCAGGAGTTGAGATCGCGCTGGCAGGTTTTGCGGTTGTAGCGGTCGCACCGGCACTTGGTCTGCCACCGGAACTTCCCGGGATGCCTGCGGCGGAACTTGGGGCGCGGCAAGCGTGGTGGATCATGTCAGCGCTTGCCACGGCCTTTGGCCTGGCACTTGTCCTTCGCTCCGACAAATGGGCGGTACGGGCAATCGCTATTGCAGTGGTTGCATTTCCGCATCTTTGGGGTGCGCCAACGGCACCAGTTTCGGTCCCGACTGTTCCACCTGACCTCGCCGCACTTTATGTCGCCAGAGTCATCGGCGTCAGTTTCTTGGGCTGGCTGGTCGTTGGCACCTTCCTTGAGCGACTTAATCGGAACTTCCGAGCAACCTCTAGCGGCTGAACAAGAATTCTTGGACAAGTCTGTTATCCAATGCACGGGCAGCGAGATGCACCGAGCGAATGCTGCAAGCTGTCCTCGTTGCGCTCGTCGAGGATGATCCACAGCTTGATATGACGGTCAAGATTGGCGCGCTGCTTCTCGATTTCGGGGACTTCAATCGCCATTTGGCCGTCTTGGGGCGGTTGCGATGTGATCGCCAACAGGAACACCTGATCTTCGCCGTCTGACAGGTTCAGCAGGAAGGCCAGAAGACAGGGCCGGGATTTGCGGCCCTCGGTTTCGCCGCGCGCGTCTTGGCGTGCCCAAAGGTAGGGATATTGCCAGACATCACCAACCTTTGGCTGGTCAGTCATCAGCGATGCTCGCTTCCAGCGCGCTGACAAGCGTATCGGCTTCCGCATCCGACATCTCGTCGATATGAACGGCCCGGCGGGTGTCGGCGCGGGCAAAGCGTTCGTCAAAGATGCGGCGCGACATCAGGACAAACCGCGATGTGCCATGTTCGGACAGGCTGACGGGACCGCGCGTTGCGGCCTCATAGACATCGCTGGCCTTGCGGTTCAGCGCCGTCTTCGGGAACTCGGTCTTGATGATCTCGGTCATGGGCGCTTCCAAGTTACGCAATAGTTGTAATTTACGTAATTTCCGCGAATTGTCAAGACCGCGGGCGTAAAAAAGCCCCCGCTTGCGCGAGGGCAGGTGTTCCTCACCACAAGGAAGGGCAGGGGGCGCGGGTAAATTGCGCCCCCGTTTGAGTTGACGCGTTTTCGAACCGGAAAAGTCTGTCAACTTTTCCTGAACACGCTCGGGTTCAGGCCATGCCTTCGGGCAACCATGTTGCGATGCGCGCCTCTTGCTCCGGAGTCAGGCTATAGGCCTTGCGGGTTTCCGGATTGCCAAAGAGGCTTTCAAGCTTTTCCGCCTTCTCGGCCTTTTTCAGTCGCGCGAAATTGGTGGCGCTTGGATGGCCGGGTTTGAGGTCCAGAAGGCTACCCCAGATCGTGTCGAGATGGGGACCGGGAACGCGGCCAAAGAAGTTCTCGGCGGTGGGCGTCCAGACCGCGCGGATATCGGTCTTGGCCTCCTTGTCGATCAGCGCCGCCATGCCCTTGTCATC
>Ga0164241_10005291_pt1 | contig 12166 bp, 10 predicted proteins | sample OricomyardsoilBY_FD_108780 | JGI IMG/M metagenome (GOLD analysis project Ga0164241, IMG submission 108780) | Backyard soil microbial communities from Emeryville, California, USA - Original compost - Back yard soil (BY) | ecosystem: Environmental > Terrestrial > Soil > Unclassified | place: USA...
GCGATCACGCGCTGCGCTCGTGGCTGCGACGGGAACTTGTCTTCGCGCGCATGTGTCGTCCGTACGGTGGTCACGAGCTAACGTGCGCTTCGCGAAGGCTGGATTCGTGCCTGAAGACGTTCCGAGCCGCCAGGCGCGCGCAACGACCAGCCATCACATGCGGGGATTCGTGCCGAGAGTGGCGAGCCGGAGGTGAGCCGCTCGAAGCCTGAAGACGTTCCGAGCCGCCAATTGAGCGAAGCGAGATTGGCGGTGAGGAAGGGATTCGAACCCTTGGTAGAGCTTTAAGGCCCTACAACGGTTTAGCAAACCGCCGCCTTCAGCCTCTCGGCCACCTCACCGCGCGGGTGCTCGTAAGTATACGCTGGCGTGACGGTTGCGCGGCTGGGCAGCACGCACCGGCTCTGTCAGCGTCATGATCGTCTCCTCGAAGACGCTGCGCGCCGCACGGGCAGAATAGTCCGCAGCCTCTGGGAAGAGTCCGCTGCCAGCGCGGGTCAGTGGTCCTCAGGCCTCGTGCCGACGGCGGACTTCCGGCACGGACGAGAAAAGGCGCCGGGTCGGAACGGTTCTTGCCATCGCCACCGATGGATTCGGCGCCTTCGCAGTCGACTTCAGCGCTCCCTTCTTCCGGTGTGGTGTCGCCATGAACGAACGATCCGCGAACAGGTGTGCTGGACTCAGATGCGGGATCGTGTGTGCCTTGACGCTCGCGGCATTGATGGGAGCCGCGCAGCCAGCATGGTCCCAGAAGCGCGAGACCGTCGCACTCCGCGGTCATCAACAGCTGTTGTACGTCTACGGCGATCCGCGGGAAGTGCCGGTCATCGTGTCGAGCGGCGACGGCGGCTGGATTCACCTGGGTCCTCATGTCGCGGAGTTCCTCGCCGCGCGCGGCTTCTTCGTGCTGGGGTTCGACGTCAGAAGCTATCTCTCGAGTTTCACATCCGCGCGATCCACGCTCCGTCCCGAGGAAGAACCCGCGGACTACCGCGTCCTGGCAGAACTCGCGAGGAAGCGAACGGGCCGGGCGCCGCTCCTGATCGGCGTGTCAGAGGGCGCAGGGCTTTCGGTATTAGCCGCCACCGATCCGGACACGAAGGCCGCGATTACGGGAGTTATCGGCCTTGGACTCCCGGACATCAACGAGCTTGGATGGCGGTGGAAGGACGCGTTGATCTACCTCACGCATCGGATTCCCGATGAACCTTCCTTCAGCGCCGCCGCGATCGTTGCGCGTGTCGCGCCCCTGCCCCTCGCGGCGATCCATTCCACGCACGACGAGTTCGTGCCGGTGGCCGATGTCGAGCGACTGATGAAGGCCGCCAACGAGCCCAAGCAGCTCTGGATCGTCAACGCGTCGAACCATCGGTTCAGCGACAACCTGCAGGAGTTCGATCGCCGACTGCTCGAAGCGATCGCGTGGGTCAACGCACACGCGCCCCGGTGATGACGGTGTCTGCACGCGTGCGCGCCGCGCTTCCGGCAGTGATTGGCTTCGTCTTGTTCGCCGCGGCGCTGGAGGTGCTGCGCAGCGAGCTGCGTACGGTGACTTGGCACGGGCTGACGACCGACCTGTCGAACATCTCAGCCTGGCGTGTCGCATCGGCCGTGGTCCTGACGTTCGTCAACTACGCCGTCCTCACCGGCTACGACTTCCTGGCGTTCGCCTACCTCGGGAAACATCTGCCCCCGCGCCGCGTGGCCATGACGTCGTTCCTCGCCTACGCCATCTCCAACAACATCGGTTTCGCGATGCTGTCGGGCGCCTCCGTCCGCTACCGCTTCTACACGCGCTGGGGTGTCAGTGCCGAGGAGCTGTCCCGGATCGTGTTCTCGTACGTGGTCACCTTCTGGCTCGGTCTGCTCCTCATCGGCGGCCTCAGTGTCGCTCGCGGCTCGCTGCCTGACGATCTCGGGATGCGGTTCCGGTCTTTTGTGGGTCCGATGGGATGGCTGCTCATGCTCGTGAGCGCCGGGTACGTCCTGGCGGCAGCGCTCAAACTGGGGCCAATCCGGGTTCGCGCCATCGAGCTTCCACTCCCCTCCGCACGTGTGGCGCTCGCGCAGCTGGCGATCTCGGTTCTGGACTGGACGATCGCCGCCGCCGTCCTGTACGTGCTGGTGCCGCCGGGGCACGTGCCGTTTCTTGCGCTGCTCGGGGCATTCCTCGCATCGCAGCTCATCGGACTCGCCAGCCACGTTCCCGGTGGTGTGGGGGTGTTCGAGGGGCTGATGGTGCTGCTGCTGAAGCCATTCCTGCCGTCGACGGATCTCCTGCCCGCGCTCATCGCCTATCGCGCCGTGTACTACCTGTTGCCGCTGTCGATCGCCGCGGTCGGGCTCGTGGCCGACGAACTCCACCAGCGCCGGTCCCAGGCGGCGCGGCTCGGTGCCGCGCTCGGAGAGCTGACCGAGCAACTCACGCCGCGCGTCCTTGCCGCATTCACGTTCCTGGCTGGCGTCCTGCTCCTGGCCTCGGGGGCCACACCGGCCGCGCCCGGTCGTTTGAGCGTTCTGAGCCGCATCCTTCCTCTCGGCGTGATCGAGCTTTCTCACTTCGCCGGCAGCGTGCTCGGCGCGGCGCTCTTGCTGCTGTCGCAGGGACTCGCGCGCCGACTCGATGCGGCGTACCTCCTGACCGTCCTGGCGATGGTCGCTGGCATCGCCGTGTCACTCCTCAAGGGTGCGGACTACGAAGAAGCCCTCGTACTGGCTGCGATCCTCCTGGTGCTGTGGCGCGCCCGGCCGGCCTTCGATCGTCGGGCGGCATTGCTCGACACCAGGTTTTCGTCAGGCTGGATCATGGCCGTCGTCGCTGCCGTCGGCGCGTCGGTCTGGCTCGGCTTGTTCGCGTTCAAGCACGTCGAGTACTCGCACGATCTCTGGTGGCAGTTCGAACTGCATGGGGAAGCGTCACGCATGCTGCGCGCCAGCGTCGGCGCCGGAATCACAGTGCTCTTGTTCGGGATTGCCCGCCTCATCGGCTACGCGCCGCATGAGGCCTCACCGGCCACCGATACGGACCTGGCCGCGGCGTCAGCGATTATCAGCGCGCAGACCAGGACGTCGCCGAACCTGGTCTTCCTTCGCGACAAGGCGGTGCTCTTCGACCAGCAGAAGTCCGGATTCGTGATGTACGGCGTGCAGGGCCGCACGTGGGCGGCACTCGGGACCGCCCGAGCACATCGGCGCGCTCGTGCGCCTGTTTCTCGAGCGGTGCGATGACTTCGGCGGCATCCCCGTGTTCTATGAAGTGTCGAGCGAACATCTGCACTGCTACGCCGACGTCGGGTTGACGTTCGTCAAGCTCGGCGAAGAAGCGCGCGTCGATCTGGCCTCGTTCACGGTTGAAGGAAGCCGTGGGAAAAAGTATCGCAACACGCTTCATCGGCTCGAACGGGATGGCGGTTCGTTTCGCGTCATCCCAGCGGAACACGTCGGCTCTGTGATCGATCAGTTGCGTGCGGTCTCCGACGAATGGCTCGCGCAGCATGCCGGTGCGGAGAAGGGATTCTCACTCGGCTTCTTCGCTCCTGAGTACGTTGCGCGATTCCCGGTCGCGGTCATCGAGCGGGACGGCCAAATCGTGGCGTTCGCCAACGTGTGGCAGGGCGCCGCGCGGGTCGAACTGTCCGTCGATCTGATGCGATACGGACAGCGTGCACCAAAAGAGGTGATGGATGCCTTGTTCGTCCACACGATGCTGTGGGCGAAGGAGCAGGGGTATCGGTGGTTCGCACTGGGCGTAGCGCCGCTCTCGGGATTCGAACAGTCACCAGTCGCGCCCTTGTGGAATCGGCTCGCGTCCTTTCTCTACAAACACGGCGAGACCGTCTACAACTTCCAGGGCCTGCGCGCATTCAAGGACAAGTTCGATCCGGTATGGGCACCGCGCTACCTCGCGTATCCGGGCGGTCTGCGATTGCCCCTCATGCTGGCAGATGTGGCCGCGCTGATCGCGGGCGGGTATCGACGGATCTTTCGCAAGTGAGAGCCTGGACTGCACGGCGCGCGTACGACGTTTGTTCCAAAGAACGCCAATGGAAAGATCTTGCGCCGCCGGTTGTCGCCGATGGCTTGACACGCGTGACCCATTCGGAACGGCTGGGCGCCGCAGCTACGCCGCTCTCCGCAGCAACCGCCACCCTACCGCCAGTACACCAAGCAGGATTGCGATAACGACATGCCCCTCCGGGGGAGATTCGACCCTGAACATGTGGGCCGCGGCGGGGATGTACAGGATCACCAGGAGGCTGAGGGCGCTGGCGGTCCAGACCGTCCAGAACACGAGTGTCCGCGGAATCCGTTCGACGGCGAGCGCTGGCAGCGACAGGCGCTCGGCGAAGAGGAGCGTCTGGTATCCGGCGAGCAGCGCGATGAGGGAGATGGCGCGTGCCTGTGCCTCGCCGAGCGACTGCCAGTGCCACCAGTACATCGCGAAGCTCGCCACAGCCAGCACGGCGCCGGAGACCGTCGACCGTATCACCGCAGCACGTGGCAACAGAGGCGCGGCCGGATCACGGGGCGGACGGCTCATGATGTCCGCTGACGCAGGCTCCGCTTGAAAGACGATCGCCGATACGGGATGCACGATGAGCTCCAGCCACACCAGATGAATTGGCAAGAGCACCAACGGCACACCAGTCAAGGGCGCCGCGATCGCCAGCACGACGATCGGAATGTGGAACGCGATCAGGTAGAGGAACGCGCGTTGAATGTTCTGGAAGATGTGGCGGCCTTCACGAACCGTCGCCACAATCGATGCGAAGTTGTCGTCGAGCAGGACGAGGTCAGCCGTGGCGCGGGCGACGTCGGTGCCCCGCTGACCCATGGCGATGCCGATGTCGGCCCGGCGCAAGGCGGGCGCGTCGTTGACGCCGTCCCCCGTCATCGCGACGATGGCGCCATCGTTCTTCAGCGCGTCGACGATGAGGAACTTCTGTTCGGGGCTGATGCGCGCGAAGATGGTCGTCCGTCTGATCCGGTCGAGCCGCTCGGGTTCCGTGAGCGCGGTCAGCTCGTCGGCCGTGACGATCAGATCGTCCTCGTGCAGGATGCCGGCGGCCTCGGCCACGGCGTGCGCCGTCAGCGCATGGTCCCCCGTGATCATCGTGATGCGGATGCCGGCGTGCTGGCTCTCGGCAACCGCGCCCGGCACTTCCGGCCGCAGCGGATCCTGAAAGCCGAGCAGCCCATACATCGTCAGATCGCGCTCGTCCGCGTCCCGATCGGCGCCGAGCTGGTTCATGCGCTTGACCGCGAGCGCGAGCACTCGCAGACCCTGCGCAGCGAGTTCGCGGTTCGCGTCGACGGCTGCGCGGCGTGCACCCTCGTCGATTTGGCTGTGCGCCAGAATCCCTTCGAGGGCGCCCTTCGCCGCCACGATGTAGCCGTCATGGTCCAGGGCCTGCCACACGTGCGACATGTGCTTGCCGACCGAATCGAAGTCGTAATCCCGGACGAGCGTCCAGCGGGCATCCAGGTTGGCCGGGGAGACCCCGCGGGCGGTTGCGTACGCACCAATCGCGCGCTCCATCGCGTCGGTCGGGTGACGTTCGCACGCGAGCGCGGCGGCCTCCAGGACATCGTGCTCCGACGCCGCCGGCGCCAACGCGAGATGCCGGGTCATCTGGAACTCGCCGCGCGTCAGCGTGCCTGTCTTGTCGGTGCAGATCACCGTGGTCGACCCGAGGGTCTCCACGCTGGCGAGCCGCCGCACGAGCATGCCGCGCGACGCCAGCCGCCACGCGCCTGCGGAAAGAAAGAGGGTCAGGACGATGGGAAACTCTTCGGGGATCGCGGCCATCGCCAGGCTGACGGCGGCGAGCAGCGCCCGGCTCCAGGGCTCACCGCGTGCGAGGCTCAGCCCGAACAGCGCGATCGCGACAAGAGCGGCGACGACACCGAGGCGCCGAACGAGGACACCCGCCTTCTGCTGCAGCGGACTGGCTGAGGAGGCGCTTTGGGCCACGAGGGCCGCGATGCCGCCGTACCGAGTGGCCGCACCCGTGGTGGTCACGACACCGAACCCATGCCCCGCCACCGCCTGCGATCCGGCGAAGAACCTCGCATCCGTCGGCGCTTCCTCCGGGGCGGATGGCCACTCGCGTTTGGGCTGCGGCTCGGATTCGCCAGTCAGCGAGGATTCGTCGATCGCCAGGTTTGCGGCCCAACGGACGACACCGTCAGCGGCGATGACGTGCCCTTCACGCAGGACGAGGAGGTCTCCCGGCACAACCTCCTCGAGCGGGACGGATACGACCTCACGGTCGCGGACGACGTCCGCTGATGGCGCGGCGGCGCGGGCGAGCTTTTCGAGCGCCGCGCGCGACCGGGCTTCGAGCAGGACATCAACACCAAGAACCGGAATCAGGGCGAGCGCGAGTACGACGGCGTCCCGCGTCTCGCCCAGCATGAAGTAGACGAGAGCGGCGATGATCAACATGACGGCCATCGGGTCGAGGAGAAGACGGACGACCTCTCGAACCCGCGCGAAGCGGTCCTGCCTCACCCAGCGATTCGGGCCGACCTCCTCCAGCAGGCGGCGCGCATCAATAACAGACAGCCCGTTGAGCCCTGCCGGGATCTCACTTCCCGTGTCGTGCACCGCCTGCTCTGCCACGTCGGCCACCACCTTCCCGCGCGGGATCGACCGGCGCGATCACGAAACAGGCACGAATCCTCGGACTACAGTAGTCCCCCGACAGGCGGAAACGTCCCCAGCACACCCAGCGCGATCGGGATCAACGTCACTGCACCAACGCGGCCAGGCGCGATCTCGCGTGCCTTCCAGCGATTGTGCGGCACGACCCACGCTATCAGCCACACGATCGTCGCCAACGTCATTCAAGGGCCAGGAAATTTCCGGTACGGCGCTCGAAAGCCGGGCCAGGAGTGCCGTCTCCGTCGATTCTTCGATAACATCAGCGCGGCCTGCGCGTGTCCGGTTTCCGCGTTCACTACCCCATCACCTGGCTCCAGCCGCGCTGGCTGGCCGCGCGCCGCATCGCGCGCTTTCTCGACCGGCTGCGTCGCCGCTCTGGCGTCGTGCTGCACCTCGGCGCAGGCGGCAAGCGGATCGCGCACGCGATCAATTGCGACCTCTACGACCCGGCGGCGGATCGCCGGCTCGATGCCACTGACCTGCACGATGTCGAATCGGACAGCGTCGACATCGTGGAACACCACCATATGATCGAGCACCTGGATGCCGGCCAGCTGGAACGCGGCCTTGCCGAATGGGCGCGCGTGCTGAAACCCGGCGGCCTGCTCATCGTGAGCGCGCCGGATCTCGAGGCCGTCCTCCGTGCGTGGCTGTCGATGAGCGAAGACGACCGCTGGGACTACGGAGTCAAGATGATCTACGGCAGTCAGGAGCACGCCGGCATGTTCCACAAGAACGGCTTCACGCCCGACCGCATGGCGGCGGTCGTCGGTCGGGCGGGATTCACGCAGCAGTGGTCGTATCGCGGCTATCCCAGGCGGCCGACGCCCTCGTTCATCGCGATTGCGCGCAAGAACGCGGGTACCTTCGCATCCACAGGACAGGAGCAAAGATCATGAGCGGCGTTCGAGTTCTGGTCGGCACGCGCAAGGGCGCGTTCGTGCTCACGTCGGACGGCCGACGTGAGCGGTGGGATATCAGCGGACCGCACTTCGGCGGCTGGGAGATCTACCACGTCAAGGGATCGCCGGCCGATCCGGACCGCCTCTACGCGTCGCAGCACACGTCCTGGTTCGGCCAGCTGATTCAGCGATCGAACGACGGCGGACGGACGTGGGAACCCGTGGGCAACAAGTTCGTGTACGAGGGTGACGCGGGCACGCACAAGTGGTACGACGGCACGCCCCATCCGTGGGAATTCAAGCGCGTGTGGCATCTCGAACCATCGCGCACGGATCCGGATGTCGTGCTGGCAGGCGTCGAAGACGCGGCGATGTTCAGGACCGGCGACGGCGGCCAGAACTGGCAGGAATTGCCCGGCATCCGCACGCACCGCTCCGGCCAGCTCTGGCAGCCGGGGGCCGGCGGTCTGTGTCTTCACACGATCCTGATCGACCCCGTCAATCCGGATCGGATTTTCATCGCGATCTCCGCGGCGGGCGCGTTCCGATCGGATGACGCCGGCGCGACCTGGAAGCCGATTACGCGCGGACTCAAATCGCGCTACGAGCTCCCGGATCCCGACGCCGAAGTCGGCCACTGCGTCCATCGTCTCGCGCAGCATCGCGCCCGGCCGGACGTCCTCTTCATGCAGAAGCACTGGGACGTGATGCGCTCGGACGACGCCGGCGAATCGTGGCACGAAATCAGCGGCGACCTGCCGACGGACTTCGGCTTTGTCATCGACGTCCACGCGCACGAGCCGGACACCGTCTACGTGGTGCCGATCAAGAGCGACTCGGAGCACTACCCGCCCGACGGCCGCCTGCGCGTGTACCGGAGCCGCAGCGGCGGCAACGAGTGGGAGCCGCTCACCAACGGGCTGCCGCAGCAGAACTGCTACGTCAACGTGCTGCGCGACGCGATGGCGGTCGACTCGATGGATGCGTGCGGCGTGTATTTCGGCACGACCGGCGGCCAGGTCTACGTGTCGCCGGACGGCGGAGACACGTGGCGCGCCGCGGCTGAGAATCTACCGGCCGTGCTGTCGGTCGAGGTTCAGACCCTGCCATGATCCGCGTCGTGCTGCCGGCACACCTCAAGACCCTCGCGCACGTCGGCGGCGAGGTGGAGATCGAGGTGCAGGGCGCAATCACCGCGCGCGCCGTGCTCGATGCGCTCGAGCGCGAGTACCCCGCGCTGTCCGGCACGATCCGCGACTACACCACGCACGCCCGACGCCCGCTCGTGCGTTTCTTTGCCTGCGAACAGGACATCTCGCATGTCCCGCCCGACGATCCGCTGCCGGAAGACGTCGCCTCCGGCCGCGAGCCCTTCCTCATCGTCGGCGCGATGGCGGGAGGATAGCTGGGGGAAACTTGGAACTTAGAACTGCGAACTCAGAACTTCGAACTACGAACTACGAACTACGAACTCGGAACTGGGCACGCAGTCAGAGTTCCGAGTTCTTCAGTTCTGAGTTCCAGGTTCTGAGTTCTGAGTTCCGGGTTTGCCGTCGAGCATCCGCGCGGCGCGGGCGCGATCGATTTCGCCTTCCCAGCTGGCCACGGCGATAGTGGCGATACCGTTGCCAATGAGGTTCGTCACCGCCCGCGCCTCGTTGATGAAGCGGTCCACGCCAAGCAGCAGCACGAGTCCGGCAAACGGAATCGTGTGGACGGTCGACAGCGTCGCGGCGAGCGCCACGAACCCGGCGCCGGCCACGCCTGCCGATCCCTTGGACGTCAGCATCAGCACACCCAGCAGCACCAATTGATCGCCGATCGCGAGCGGCGTGTTCGTCGCCTGCGCCACGAATATCGCCGCGGTCGTCAGATAGATCGCCGTTCCGTCCGGGTTGAACGCATAACCGGCCGGCAGGACGAGACCGACGACGGGCCGGGAGCATCCGAGCCGCTCGAGCTTGTCGATCATCCGCGGCAGGACGGACTCGGTCGACGCGGTGGCAAACACGATGACGATCTCGTCCTTGATGTAGCGCAGGAACTTCCACAGGCTGACGCGGCTCATCCGCGCGATGGCGCCGAGCACGAACACGACGAAAATGACCGACGTCGCGTAGACCGCCACGATCAGCAGGCCAAGGTTCGCGAGCGACATGGCGCCGTACCGCCCGATCGTGAACGCCATCGCCCCGAAGGCGCCGATGGGCGCAAGCTTCATGACGAGCGACACGATGCCGAACAGCGCCTCCATGGCCGCCTCCAGCACGGGCACGAGCGCTGCCGTCCTCGGCCCGAGCCTCGCCATGGCGAACCCCGTCAGCACCGACACGAGGATGATCGGCAGCATGTCACCGCGCGCGAACGCGCCGACGATCGAATCCGGCACGATGTTGAGCAGGAATCCGGTGACGCCTTCGTGCGCCTGCGTGTCCGCCGTCGCGCGATAGCTCGACAGGCCGCTCACATCCAGCGACGAGACGTCCACGTTCATACCCTGTCCCGGCTTTGCGACGTTCACGACCACGAGGCCGATGGCCAGCGCGAGTGTGGAGACGATTTCAAAGTAGATGAGCGCCTTGACGCCGACGCGGCCGACCTGCTTCAGGTCGTCCATGCGCGCGATGCCGAGCACGATCGTCCCGGCAATGACTGGCGGGAGCAGCATCCGGATCAGCTTGATGAATCCGGTACCGAGGGGTGCCATGGCGACGCCTGCTGCGGGCCAGAGCCAGCCCACGACAATCCCGGCGAAGATCCCGAACAACACCTGCACGTACAGGTGCCTGTGGAAGGATCGCGGCGCCGTGCGGACCACCGGCATGAAGACGCGCTACGACGCGAGATCCTCGAGCTCGCGATAGAGGACGGACCGTCCCTCGAAGCCGATTCCGGGGAGATCCGGCAGCGTCACGTGGCCGTCCACGACGTCCACGCCGTCGGGAAATCCGCCGAAGGGCTGAAACAGGTCCGGGTACGACTCGTTGCCGCCGAGGCCCAACCCGGCAGCGGTGTTCAGCGCCATCTGGTGGCCGCCATGGGGAATGCACCGCGACGGCGACCAGCCGTAGCTCCTGAGCATCTCGATCGTGCGGAGATATTCGACGAGTCCATAACTCAATCCGCAATCGAACTGCAGCCAGTCGCGGTCCTTCCTCATGCCGCCGTGGCGGATGAGGTTGCGCGCGTCCTGCATCGAGAACAGATTCTCGCCGGTCGCAAGAGCGCCCGCGTACGCGCGACCGAGCTCCGCCTGCAGCTCGTAGTCGAGCGGATCGCCGGCCTCTTCGTACCAGAACAGGTCGTACTGGGAGAGCGCCTTGCCGTAGGCGATCGCTGTGGGCAGGTCGAAGCGGCCGTTGGCGTCAACGGCGAGGCGTTGCGATCCGCTGAGCAGCTTCAGCACGGCTTCGATGCGCTTCAGATCCTCAGCCAGCGGGACGCCGCCGATCTTCATCTTCACCACGGTGTAGCCGCGATCGAGATACCCGCGCATCTCGCTGGTGAGCTGGTCGAGTCCCTTGCCAGGGTAGTAATACCCCCCGGCGGCGTAGACGAATACGCGCGGGTCGGCGCGTCCCTCGTTGTAGCGATCGGCAATCAGCCGAAAGAGCGGCTGCCCCGCAATTTTCGCCACGGCGTCCCACACGGCCATGTCGATGGTGCCGACGGCGACGGACCGCTCGCCGTGGCCGCCCGGCTTCTCGTTTTTCATCATCGCAGCCCAGATCGCGTGGGGATCCAGGTTGTCGTGGCGCTCGTCCACGAGCGCCGCGTGATCCGCCGCCAGCACGCGCGGGATGAACCGCTCGCGCATGAGCGCGCCCTGCCCGTACCGCCCGTTCGAGCTGAAGCCGAATCCCACCACGCGTTTCCCGTCGCGCACGACATCGGTGACGACCGCAACGACCGAGCAGGTCATCTTCGAGAAGTCGATGTAGGCGTTCGCGATGTGCGACGCAATGGGGACAGTCTTCTCGCGGATGTCGAGAATGCGCATAGACGGCGACGGGTGACAGGCGCGGGCTACGGGCTACGGGCGACGGGCTACCGGCGACGGGCAACGGCGGCGGACGACGGTGGCCTGTCGCTCTTTCGTCACGGCTTCGCGGGGACGGGCGTGCGGAAGCGATTGATCTGCCGGACCACCAGAAAGATCGCGAAGGCGATGATGAAGAACTGCACGATCGTGTTGATGAAGATGCCGTAGGCGAGCACGGGGACGCCGGCCTCGCGCGCCTGCGCGACGGACGTGAATGCCTGGCCCGTATTCGCCAGCACGACGAAGCGCGAACTGAAGTCGATGCCGCCGGTGACCAGTCCCACCAGAGGCATGACGATGTCGTTGACCAGCGAATCGACGATCTTGCCGAACGCCGCGCCGATCACGACACCCACGGCCAGATCGATGGCATTGCCCTTGTTCACGAATTCCTTGAATTCCTGAAGCATGACGGCCCCCTGAAGTTGTGCGACGCCCATTCTGTACCCGCCGGGCGCGTTTGTCAGGGTTTTGTCCGCGAATGGCCTCGGCCGGAGGCAAATTGCTAGAGTTCAGGGTTCCATGCGTACCGTTGCGACTGCCGTAGTGCTCGTA
>Ga0164241_10005292_pt1 | contig 12166 bp, 7 predicted proteins | sample OricomyardsoilBY_FD_108780 | JGI IMG/M metagenome (GOLD analysis project Ga0164241, IMG submission 108780) | Backyard soil microbial communities from Emeryville, California, USA - Original compost - Back yard soil (BY) | ecosystem: Environmental > Terrestrial > Soil > Unclassified | place: USA...
GCTGGCGCGTGCCCACGGGGCCGACGTGTTCGCGATCGCCCCGGAGGAGTTCTCCCACGGCGGCACGCGCAACCTGCTGGCCGCGCGGGCGGCGGGGGCGCACGTCGCGTTTCTCACCCAGGACGCGGTGCCGGCCTCGCCGACGTGGCTGGCGGCGCTGCTGGCGCCGTTCGCCGAGCATGCCGACCTCGGCCTCGCCTGTGGCCCGTACCGCCCGCGCGCCGACGCCTCCGTGAGCGTTCGCCGCGAGCTCGACGGGTGGTTCTCATCGCTGTCGCCCGACGGCGCGGTGCGCGTCGACCGGCTCGCCGAAGGCGAGCGGAGCGCCCCGGGCGCCGCGCTCTTCGGCCCGCGCACGTTCTTCACCGACGCCAACGCCTGCATCGCGCGCGCCGCGCTCGACGAGGTCCCGTTCCGGCCGGTCGCGTACGCGGAGGACCAGCAGCTCGCGCTCGACATGCTGCGCGCCGGCTACGCGAAGGCCTACGTCCCGGCCGCCGCGGTCGTGCACTCCCACGAGTACACCTCGGCGCAGCTGCTGCGGCGCTCGTTCGACGAGTGGCGCGGGCTGCGCGACGTCTACGGCTACGTCGAGCCGCTCAGCGTGGCGGCGCTGCGCCGCAACGTCGTCGGCCCCGTGCGGGCGGGCGGCTCCGTGCGTCACGCGGCGCTTCGCTACGGTGGGGCCGTCCTCGGGTCGCGCGCCCAGCGGCTGCCGCAGGCCGTGCGCCGGCGTCTCTCGCTCGAGGGCCGCCCCTGACCGATGAGCCCGGATCCCTCTCACATCGAGCCCGCCGAGGAGCAGACCCCGGACGCCGCCGTCACGTCGATGAAGCGCGGTCCGCTGGAGAACCTCTGGCGCCGGATCGTGCTCACCTGGCGGTACCTGGGGCCGCGCGCGCTCCTCTTCCGCGTCCTCACGTTCCCGCTGCGCTTCACGCCGCTGAAGACCCGCCTGGGCGTCGGCGGCCGGACGTCGCTGCGGCGGCGCGAGGCGCTGCGCTGGTACCGGGCGAGCGGGCGGCCGGTGAGCGTCGTGATCCCGTCGTACGGGGATCCGGCGGTGGTCGCCGCGGCGGTCGCGAGCATCCGCAAGACGACGAAGCGCGGCATGGTCCGGATCGTCGTCTCCGACGACGCGAGCGCGCCCGAGCACGTCGCCGCGCTGCGCGCGGTCGAGGGCATCGACGAGCTCGTGCTCGGGACCGAGAACGTCGGCTTCGCCGCGAACGTCAACCGCGGGATCGCGGCCGCCGATCCGGCGCACGACGTCGTCGTCCTGAACTCCGATGTCCTCGCCACGCGCGGCTGGCTCGCGTGCCTGCAGCACGCCGCGCACGAGACCGACGAGGTCGGGATCGTCGGCGCCAAGCTCCTGTATCCCAACGACCGCATCCAGCACGCGGGCGTCCACCGGAACCCGGGCGCGCCGCAGTGGTTCGACCATCTGTACCGCTTCAAGCCGGGCGACCACGGGCTCGCCGACGTCGGCGGCCCGGTGCTCGCCGTGACCGGCGCGTGCATGTACGTGCGCCGCGACGCGATCGACGCGATCGGGACGATGGACGAGCGCTACCCGATGGCGTTCGAGGACGTCGACTGGTGCCTGCGCGCGTGGTCGGCGGGCCGCGGCGTCGTCTACGAGCCGGCGGCCGTGCTCTACCACCTCGAGTCGGTCGTGCGCGGGACCGAGGTCGGCGAGCGCGAGCAGCGCTCGATGGACGAGTTCTGGGCGCGCTGGCGGCCGTTCTTCGAGGAGCGCGACGTGCGGACGCCGTCCGGTGCGCTGCGGATCCGCTACGTCACCGAGGGCACCGGCGTCGGCGGCGGGCATCGCGACATCTTCGAGCACCTCAACCGGCTGGCCGAGCGCGGGCACGACGTCGCGCTCTACACGCTCGAGGAGGCGCCGACCTGGTTCCCGCTCGAGGTCCCGGTGCACACGTTCGAGGACTACGAGGAGATGATCCCGGCGCTGGCCGCCGAGGACGCGATCAAGGTCGCGACCTGGTGGAACAGCGCGGACGCCGTGTGGCGCGCGTCGGTCGTCCGCGGGATCCCGGTCTACTTCGTCCAGGACATCGAGACGTCGTACTACCCGGACGACGAGGTCATGCGCGACCGCGTGCTGGCGAGCTACCGCAGCGAGTTCCGGTACATGACGATCTCGGGCTGGAACGGCGACCGGCTGCGCGAGCTCGGCCGCGAGTCGACGCTGATCCCGCCGGGCATCGATCTCGAGACGTTCCGGCCGCTGGAGGGCGCGGTGCGCCGCGACGACATGCTGCTCGCGCTCGGCCGCACCAACCCGCTCAAGAACCTGCCGCTGACGCTGAAGGCGTGGAAGTCGCTGCCGGAGCCGCGGCCGGAGCTGTGCCTGTTCGGGATCGAGCCGGAGCTCGGCGAGCAGCACGGCGCGCGGTACGTGATCGAGCCGCCCGACGAGCAGGTCAACGAGCTGTTCAACGAGGCGACGGTGTTCGTCCAGACGTCGACCCACGAGGGCTTCGCGCTGCCGCCGCTGGAGGCGATGGCCACGGGCGGCGCGGTCGTGACGACCGACGCGCACGGCAACCGCGACTTCTGCCGCGACGGCGAGAACTGCCTGATGCCGGCGCCCGAGCCCGCGGCGGTCCGCGCGGCGATCGTCCGGCTGCTCGCCGACCCGGAGCTGCGGGCGCGGCTCGGCGAGGACGGCCGGCGGACGGCGCAGGACTACGCGTGGCCGTTGCGCATCGACGCGCTCGAGGCGTTCCTGGCCAGCGTGGCCGACGATCAGCATCGTGCGGCGACCGACGCCGTCCCCGGCGCCTAGGCTGCCATCCCCATGGCTTTCGCGCTCGTTGAGACCGGCCTCGAGGGCCCGCTGCTGATCCAGCCGGAGGTCTTCGGCGACGAGCGCGGGTTCTTCACCGAGACGTTCCGCGCGAGCGACTTCGCGCAGCTCGGCGTCGCCGAGCCGATGGTCCAGCACAACCAGTCGCGTTCGCGCCGCGGCGTCTGTCGCGGCATGCACTTCCAGGTCGGTCGCGGCACGTCCAAGCTCGTCCGCTGTGGGCGGGGCACGATGGTCGACGTGCTCGTCGACATCCGCCGTGGCTCTCCGACCTTCGGGAAGTGGGAGGCCTACGAGCTCTCCGACGAGACGATGCGCGTGCTGTACGTGCCGATCGGCTTCGCCCACGGCTTCTGCGTGACGTCCGACGTGGCCGACGTGATCTACCAGCAGGACCGGTACTACTCCGCCGACGTCGAGACCGGCTTCGCCTACGACGACCCCGAGGTGGGGATCGAGTGGCCGCTCCCGGTCGCCGAGCTCCAGGTCTCCGAGCGCGACAGGTCGGCGGCCACCCTGAGCGCGATGGCCGCCGATCTGCCGTTCGAGTACGTCGCGCCGAGCGCGACCGCCTAGGGCCGCACCACCACGTTCGCCACGCGCGACGTGCCCGTCACGTAGGGCAGCGACGAGCTGCGCACCGTGCGGGCGCGGAAGCGGTAGGTCACGGGGTGCAGCGTGTAGCGGAAGCGGTGCCGGATCCGCGCGCGGCCCTTCGCGTCGATCGAGGTGACGCCGAACGTGCGCCAGCGCGCGCCGACCTTGACCTGGAACGAGATCGCCGCGGCGCGCCGGCGCACCTCGGGGCCGAGCACCCGCGCCGTGAGCGTGAGCAGCCCGCCGTTGTGCAGCGCCTTCGCGCTGCGGCTCAGCCGCACGCCCGCGCGAACGAGGACGATCAGCTTCTGCGTCGCGGCGTAGGAGGCGTCGCCCGCGTGCGCTCGATAGGCCACGACCACGTTCCGGCTCGCGCCCGCCTTCAGCCGGTAGGCCCAGTCGCCGGTCACGGTCGTCGTCGCGTGGCCGATCGTCGCGCGCTTGGCCTTCGGCCGCCGGACCGTCGCGAGGACGTCCACCCGCGCCCCGGCGATCGCCCGGCCGTCCTCGCCGACGAGCCGTCCCTTCAGCGTCGTCGCGCTTCCGTGCCGGACCGTCCGCGACGAAGACGCGGCGCCCGCGAACCGCGCCTTGACGGTCGCGTTCGTGCCGTTGGGCAGCGCCCCGAGCGAGGGCGCCGCCGGCGCCGCGCCCGCCGATCCCGCGCCGCCGCCGCTCCCGGTCGCCCCGGAGCTCCCGCCCGGCGCACCCCCGCCCGTCCCGTCGCCGCTCCCGTTCGCGCCGCCCCCGACCGGCGCGTTGTCGACCAGGACGTTCACCGGCCCGTACGTCGCCGTGTTCACCCCCGTCGCGTCCCTGACGAGCAGCGTCACGTCATGCCGCCCATCCGCGAGCTGCGTCGTATCGAACCCATACGAAGGCGACACCTCCGCGGCGCACGGCTGCTGCAGCTGATACGGCACCCGACAACCCCCACCCGCGTCCCCGACCACCCGCGAGTCCCGCTCCACGCCATCCACGACAACGCTCGCCGTCGCCACCCCACCCCCGGCATCGCTCGCCGAGAACCCAACCCCCTCCACCCCACGCAACCCCCGCCCCGTATCGAACAACCCACCCGCAGAAACCCCAGAGATCACCGGATTCGCCGGGTCATTCAGGTCGATTTCAACGCGGCTGATACTGAGTCGTGGATTCGAGGGCCGGTTGCAGCCGTTGCTGGGGCAGTCGAACAGGAACGACAGCTGTGGTAGGGAGCTTTGCCAGCTGAATGTGCCTGAGCTCAACCCGGCGCACCCGGATGTTGCAACGCACTCATCGGAGGTCTCGGCCATCGAATACGAAGCGCGACCCGGCGAACCAATGTCGGTGCCGCTGCGCGTGGCTCTCACGCCGACGATTGATGTGTGAGCTGGCGGGAAGTAACTGACAACGGCATAGCTCGTTGATGCCCCAACTCCCGGAAGAATTGCGTAGAGCGTGCCACCAACGGCACACGTATCTCCGGTCTCGGTCCCAGGTGAGCCGTACTTGGAGAACCCTTCGGTCAACGCCGGGCTGCCGTCCGGGAAGCGGCAGGCGTGTTGGGTGTAGGTCGCGGCTTGGGTGGGGGTGGTTGGGAGCAGGAGCAGGGCGGCGAGTGCTGTGGTGAGTGCTGCGGCTCGTGACATGAGTGCCTCCTCGGGGGCCGAGTTGTGGCGCCTCTAGTCGATTGGCGCTTGGTGTTCACCCCCCAAGCGCTCAAACGAGCCGTTTCGGTAAGACTTGCGGTCGCGTCTCAGCCGCGAGGGCGGGGGACGCGGAGGGAGAGCTTGCGCGGGAGGTAGCGGTCGTCGCCGGGGTAGGTGAGGGCGATCGTGCCGCGGGGGATGGAGTGGATCCCGGAGGGGAGCTTGAAGGTGAGGCGGACGGTCGAGTCGGCGGTGCGCGGCTTGGCCTTGGCGCTGACCGTGCGGGTGCGGCCGCGGTGCTTGAACGTGTACTTCCCGCTCATCGCGGCGGTGGCGCCCTTGCCGACGCGGCCGGTGAAGGTGAGCTTCGCGCCGCTGCGGGCGACCTTGACGATCGCGATCGCGAGGTTGCCGCGGGCGGGCTTGCGCTTGACGAGGCCGGGGGCGTCCTGGGTCACGGGCGCGATCGCGCCGAGGCGGAGGGTCGCGGTGGCGGCGTTCGCGCTCGCGGTGTTGCCGGCGCCGTCCTCGAGCCACACGGAGAGCGTCCACTCGCCGGCTCCCGGGAGGGTGATGCCCGAGAGGAACTCGGCGGCGGAATCGGAGAGCTGCTCGGGCTGGCACTCCGTGGTGCCGGCCCGGCAGATCCGGTAGCGCGCCTTCGCGATCGGGGCGATCTGGCCGCCCGGCGCCGACCAGCTGACGTCGTAGCGGTTCGTGGTCCGGTAGCCCTCGCCGCCGGCGACGGTCAGGCCGTTGGGCGCGGCGGGCGCGGTGTTGTCGACGACGATCGCCTGCGTCACCGAGCGCGTCTCGTTCGCCGCGGGATCGCGGACGCCGATCTGGATCGTGTGGTCGCCGTCGCTCAACGCGCGCGTGTCGTAGGAGACGCTCCCGGGCACGAGGTCCGGGCACGGCACCGCGTAGGTGTAGTCGCAGGCGACCGGCACGGCGGCCTGCGCGACGCCGTCGGCCCACACGCGCGCGGTCGCGATCCCGGCGGCGTCGGTCGCCTGGAACGACGCCTCCTCGACCCCGTGGTGGAACCCGCCGGTGGCCCACAGCGACCCGCCGACCGACGTCAGCGCGGGCGGCTCGGCGGCGGTCAGGGTCACGCTCGCGCCGTGCAGCGCGGCCACGGCGGGCCCCGTGCAGATGCCCGACACGCACTGCAGGCCGACCGCCACCATCCCCGCGCCGCCGGAGGAGAACGAGAACGTGCGCGACTCGCCGACCCCGCCGGGCGCCGCGCCGGCCGGGCACAGCAGGCCCGGGCAGGTCTCCAGGGCGACGCCGTCGTCGGTTCGCACGTAGGCGTCCCAGCCGCCGCCGGTCGTCGACAGGTAGCGATCGAGCGTCAGCGAGGCGATCCGCGTCCCGGTCGGCGCGACGAACCGCCAGTCGGCGTGCGTCCCCTCCGGCGAGCCGGAGCCGGCGGTGGCGAAGAGCCCGCCGGCGGCCGTGGTGGCCGGGCAGCTCGCGCCGAGGGTCGGGCCCTGCGGATCGACGCTCGGCGCCCACGCGTTGTTGAGCCCGCCGGGAGCGCGGTTGCACGCGACCACGGAGTAGCTGCCGGCGTGCGCGACGCCGGGCGCCGCCGCCCCGAGGGCGGCGAGCACCAACGTCAGCATCCATGCACGGCGTCGCACCACGAAGGCGAGGGTAGAGCGACGGCGCCATAGAATCGACCGCCCGCATGCTCGCCCGGCTTCCCCGCATCGGCCCGCAGGCGTACGCGCGCATCGCGTCGGCCGCCCTGCTCGTCCTCGCGCTGATCGTCTTCAGCGGCGCCGCCGTGCGCCTGACCGGCTCCGGCCTCGGCTGCCCGACCTGGCCCGAGTGCAAGGGCGCGGTCATCCAGACGCACGAGCTCGGCACCCACGGCTGGATCGAGCAGGGCAACCGCCTGATCACCGGCGTCGTCTCGATCCTGGCGATCCTCGCGGCGCTCGGCGCGTTCCTGCGGACCCCGTACCGCCGCGACCTGGCGATCCTCGGCGTGCTGCTGCCGCTGGGCGTCGTCGGCCAGATCGTCCTCGGCGGGATGTCGGTCCTCTACGGCCTCGCGCCCGGCTGGGTGATGTCGCACTTCCTGCTCAGCCAGCTGATCCTGGCGGTCGCGATCACGCTCGCCTGGCGGGCGAGCCGCGAGAACGCCGAGCAGCGCGACGAGTCGCGCCGGATCGTGATCGGCACCCGGATCCTCGCGCCGCTCGGCGCCTGGGTGCTGTTCCTCGGGACGCTGACCACCGCCTCGGGCCCGCATCCCGGCGCGTCGGGGACCGGTGAGGTCGTGACCCGCCTGAGCTTCAAGGGCGGCGGCACGCTCGACTGGATGATCCACTGGCACGGCCGCTTCTCGACCGTCTTCGGCCTCGCCGCGCTCGGCCTCTGGCTCTACGCGCGGCGCGAGGGCGCCGGCAAGCCGCTGCGCACCGCGCTCACCGTGCTCTGCCTGCTGCTCGCCGCCCAGGGCGTGGTCGGCTTCGTCCAGTACGAGAACGAGCTGCCCGCCGAGCTCGTGTGGGTACACGTCGTCCTCGCGACGCTCACCTGGATGGCGGTGATGTGGGCGGTCAACGCGGCCGGGCGCCTCGCCCCCGACCGCGCGCCCGAGACCGCGGCGGCTACGGAGCCGCGATCCCCTTCGCCCGACTCGGCGCGTCCCGTGTCGGCAGCGTCACGCTGAGCCCGCTCAGCTTCGCCGAGAACGCGTTCGGCGCGTTCGCGTAGGTCGGCGCCGAGCGCCCGACGATCTCCAGTCGGATCGTGTGGCCGGCGGCGAACCGGTAGCCGTTGCCGTCGAGCTTCCAGGCGATCGTCCCGCGCTGGTTCGGCGTCAGCCGGTAGGCGCCCGGCATGATCAGCCGCTGCTTGCCGGTCGCCGGATCGACGTCCCACAGCCGGCCGATGAGCTGCCCGTTCGCGCCCTTGGTGACGACCTTGGCGCGCACGACCGGGAGGCCGAGGAGCGTGAGCCCGGGCGACCGCCTCGTCAGCACCGCGGTGTTCGGCGAGGTCACGGTGTCGTAGGTCGCGCAGGCGTCGCCGCCGACCTTGCCGAGCGGGTCGACCGCCTCGCCGAGCGCGACGTCGCCGCCCGTGGACGTCACGGTCTGCGTCTTCGTGGCGGCGCCGCTCAGCGTGAAGCTCCCGCGCGCGAGCGCCGCGAAGCTGCCCGCGACGACCGGCTCGCCGCTCGACGGCGTGGTCTTCGGGCACGTCTGCAGGAACGCGGTGACCTTGCCGGCCTGCGGCGCCGGGCCCTTGTTCAGCAGGTAGTAGTCGAGCCACGCGAGCCCGCCGGCGACCGTCCGCCGGACGTCCTCCGGGTGGTTCGTCCCGCGCGCGTGGCCGATGTCGCCGACCTGCAGCTGCACCGGCGCTTTGGGATCGGCCTTGCGGACGCGGTCGTAGACGGCGAGCGACTGGGCGACCGGGAACAGGTTGTCGGTCCAGCCCGACTCGAGCAGGATCGGCGCCGGCGTGCCGGTCGTCCCCGCGACGCCGTGGTAGTCGAACGCGTTCTGCAGCGCCTTGCGCACCGCCGGCGTGTCGCGGCCCTCTTCCGAGGCCGCCTCCCACGTGAGCAGGTCCGCGGCGTAGTTCGGCGTGCCCTGCGGCGCGACCCAGGCCAGCGCCTTCGGCACCCCGAAGATCGCGCCGAGGTAGCTGCCGGCCACGACGCCGACCGGCGTCTGGGACCAGATGTCGCGCCCGTTGCGGGCGAAGATCGCGGCGCCGCTGGACCACGGCCAGCGCGCGTACGCGGCGGCGAAGCGTAGGGGCGTGCCCTTCGGGCTCACCCACGGCGCGTAGCGGCCGTCGGGCAGGCGGACGCGGTCGCGCAGGTACGCCGACATCGTCGAGAACCCGCCGCCGTAGGAGACGCCGGTCACGCCGATCCGGTTCGGCATCGCGACGCCCTCGTCGACGAGCTCGCCGAGCAGCGCCTGGCCGTCGCGGACCTCGTAGCGCTCGTCGCCGAGGTACGTGTAGCCGGCGGCGCAGTCGGGCGTCCGCGACTCGGGCTTGCCGCACGAGCCGCCGTAGCCGCGCGCCGTCGGCGTGACCACCGCGTAGCCGCGCGCCGCCAGCGCGAGGTTGTTGTAGCCCGCGTTCGCGGCCGGATCGGTCGCCTCGAACATGGTCTTCGTCCCGCCGACGCCGTGCAGCAGCAGGATCGTCGGGAACGGCCCGTCGCCCGTCGCGGGCAGCGTGACGTCGACGTCGATCGGGGTGCCGTCCCACGAGGGGGCGCGCTGGGCGAGGTCGGCGGCCGGGCAGAAGCGCGCGGGGCCCTGCGGCGTGCAGCTGTGCCCGAACGGCGCGGGCGCGGCAACGGCCGGGGTGGGAGCTCCGAACGCGGCGAAGGCCGCAGCGGCCACGCAGGCCGCCGCGAGTCGGTGGGACATGGAGCGACACTACCCCAGGAGGTGGGTGACGACCAGGATCGCCGCGACGACGATCCCGCCACCGACCGCGAGGCGCGCCCGCAACCGCGCCGCTGCCCGCCGTCGCGCGCCCCAGGCGCGGTCACGGCGGTGCAGCGTGCTGGCGTAGATCGGGGTCGCCTGACGTTGCATCCGTGGGTCTCCTGCGATCAGACTCCCACGTGGGGCAGACGTCAAGCCGGCGCACGCGAAGAGCTCGCAAGATCCGGGGTTTCCCGAGCCCCGGACTCCGCGGCGCGCAGGACGAGCAGCGCCACGTCGTCGCGCTGCTGGCCCTCCTCGAAGCCGATCAGCGCGGCATCGACCGCGGCGGCGATCGCGTCCGCGCCGGCGCCCGCGGCGGCGCGCAGCGTGGCGTGCAGCCGGCCGACCCCGAAGCGCTCGTCGGCCCCGAGCGTGTCGGTCACGCCGTCGGTGTAGAGCACGAGCGCCTCGCCCGGCCCGAGCCCGATCGTCACGGCCTCCCAGCGCGCACCCTCGAAGGCGCCGAGCAGCGGCCCCGGGGCCACGATCTCCTCGAGCGCCAGCCCCGGCCCGAGCCGCACGGGAGGCGGGTGGCCGGCGGACGCGATCGTCAGCTGCGGCCGCTCGCGATCGACGTCGATCCGTAGGCAGATCGCGGTGCACAGCCGCCGCCGCTCGCCCTCGCGCATGAGCGCCTCGTTGAGGCGGTTGAGGATCCGCGCGGGATGGCGCTCGTAGCTCGCGGCGGTGCGCATGGTGTACCGGGCGAGCGCGGTGATCGCGGCCGCGTCCGGCCCTTTGCCGGTCACGTCGCCGATCGCGACGATCCACGAGCCGCCGGCCTCGAAGACGTCGTAGAAGTCGCCGCCGACCTGGTTCGCCTCGCCCGCGGCGCGGAACCGCGCGGCGATCGCGAGGCCCGGCACGTCCGGGAGCCGCGGCGGCAGCAGGCTGCGCTGGAGCGTGACCGCGACGTGATGGCGCGCGCTGTGCACGCGCGCGTTGGAGACGGCGACGCCGGCGCGGCGCCCGAGCTCCCCCGCGAGCGCGAGGTCGGCCTCGGTCAGCCGCCGCCGCCCGTCACCGGTGTGGAATGCGATCACGCCGACCGCGCGCTCGCCGGCGAGCAGCGGCACGGCGAGCGCGGTCCCGTCGGGGCGCAGCACGGCGACGCCCGCGGCGGCGGCGCGCAGCGCCTCGGCCTCGAGCGCGTCGGCGGCGAACGGCGGCGCGGTGGCGACGATCCGCAGCTCCTCGTCGTCGCCGAGCAGCGCGACCGTGCAGCGGTCGGCGACCCGCGGCGCGAGCGCCAGCGCCATCCGCGCCAGCGCGTCCTCGAAGTCCAGCGACGACGCCAGCGTCTGCGAGACCGCGGCGAGGATCGCCGACGTCTGCGCGGCGCGGCGCTCCTCGGTCAGGTCCTCGATCACGTTGACCGCGAGGACCGGCTCGCCGGTCGCCTCGTCGGCGACCGCGGACGCCTTGACGAGCAGCCAGCGCTCCTCGCCGGTCCGCGTGTCGATCCGGCGCAGCATCGTCGGCTCCGGCACGTTGCCGAGCAGCGCGGCGCGTCCGGGCAGCCGGTCCATGTCGAACGGCTCGCCGTGCTCGTCGAGAATCTCGTAGTGGTCGATCAGGCCGGCCGGATGCGCGCCGAGCGCCTCGTCGCGGGTCGCGAAGCCGAGCAGTCCGACCGCGGCGTCGTTGAGGTAGACGAGCTTGCCCTGGCGATCCTGCACGGTGACCGCCTCGGCCATCACCGAGAGGATCGCCTCGAGTCGCGCCTCCGTCGCCTGCAGCTCGTCGAACAGCCGCGCGTTGTCGACCGACAGCGCCGAGCGCGCCGCGAGGTCGCTGACGAGCGCGACCTCGCGCTCGCCGAAGGGCGGCGCGTCGGCGAAGCGCAGGACCGACAGCACGCCGAGCGTGCGGCCGCGGGCGATCAGCGGCACGCTGACGACCGACGTGTGGCCGACGGCGTCCAGCAGCGCGCGGTGCTCGTCGTCGATCGCGTAGCCGGTGAGGGTCTCGCCGACGAGGACGGACTTGACCTGCGGCGTGCCGGTGCGCGCCGCGACCGCCGCCGGGTGGCCGCCCAGCGGGTCGACCGGGTAGCGGTCGCGCAGCCGCCGCACGGCGTCGGCGCGCTCGGAGTGGTCGGCGCTGATGACCTGCCGGCCGAACGTGCCGTCCTCGCGCACGAGGTCGACGATGCACAGCGTCCCGAGCTCCGGGACCGGCAGCATCGTCAGCTCCTCGAGGCGCGCGATCGCGTCGAGCGGCGCGCCGATCAGGCTGCTGGAGCGGTCGAGCAGCGAGAGCCGCTCGTGCGCCTCCCGCTCGCGCTCGCGCAGCGCGCGCACGTCGGCGATCGTCCGCGCGAGCGCGGCGGCGAGCAGGCCGCCGGCGGTGACCAGGCCGAGCCCGATGAAGTGCCGGGGCTCGAAGAAGATGTGGTTGCTGGCCCCGACCGGCAGGCCGACGAGGATCGCCGCGAAGGTGAGCCAGAGGACGTCGCGCGCGGTCGCGCCCATCGCGGCGGCGAGCAGCGAGCCGAGGACCAGCACGCCGACGAGGCTGAGCGCCGGGCCGGTGGCGACGTCGACGCCGGCGGCGACCGCGAAGACCAGCGCGGCGGCGGCGATCGCGCGCCGATGGACGGCCTCCGAGCCTGCTCTGCTCCC
>Ga0164241_10005293_pt1 | contig 12165 bp, 12 predicted proteins | sample OricomyardsoilBY_FD_108780 | JGI IMG/M metagenome (GOLD analysis project Ga0164241, IMG submission 108780) | Backyard soil microbial communities from Emeryville, California, USA - Original compost - Back yard soil (BY) | ecosystem: Environmental > Terrestrial > Soil > Unclassified | place: USA...
GTGGACGGCCAAGTATAGGTCGGGCGAGTGGGCGATCCTGGATTCGAACCAGGGACCTCGTCCTTATCAGAGACGCGCTCTAACCAACTGAGCTAATCGCCCGCGGCCGGCGATGATAGCGGCGTCGAGCCCGATGGCCCGGTCGCGGCTCAGCGGCCCCGCTTGCGCAGGCTCCGGGCCAGGGCCAGGGCCTCGTCGACGTCGTCGAAGCGGAGCTCGGCGGCGATGCCGCCGCCCTTGGCCCGCACCGTCACCTCATGCCCCAGCGCCGCCTCCAGCGCGTCTGCCGTCGCCTCCAGCGCCGCCGCCTCCTCCGGGTCGACCGGGGCCCGCCTTGGCCTCGCTTTTGGCTGGCCAGCCAGCTTAACCCTGTTCTCGGTCTCGCGCACCGACCAGCCGGCCCGGACCGCGTCGCGGGCGAGGCGGCGGCGGACGTCGTTGCCGCCGGCACCGAGCAGCGCCCGGCCGTGGCCGCCGCTGAGCTCGCCGCTCTCGAGCAGCTCCAGGGCCTCGTCGGGCAGCTCCAACAGGCGGATCAGGTTGGAGACGGCGGGGCGGCTGCGGCCGACCCGCCGCGCCAGCTCCTCTTTGGTCAGGCCGAGATCCTCCACCAGCGCCGCGCAGGCCTTTGCCTCCTCGACCGGGTTCAGGTCCTCGCGCACCATGTTCTCGATCAGCGCCGCCTGCAGCCGCTCCGCTTCGGCCTGCTCGCGGACGACGGCGGGCACCTTCTCGAGCCCGGCCTCCTGCGCCGCCCGCCAGCGGCGCTCGCCGGCGACCAGTTCGTAGCTGCCGTCGGGGAGGGGGCGGACCAGGAGCGGCTGGACGATGCCGCTGGTCTCGATCGAAGCGGCCAGGGCCGAGAGCGCCTCAGGGTCGAACTTGGTCCGCGGCTGACCGGGGTTGGGCTTGATCAGGCCGACGGGGAGCTCACGCAGCTCGCCCGCGTCCTCGCTCTCGGCTTCCGGCAGGATCGCCGCCAGGCCGCGGCCGATGCCGCGCTTGCTAGCCACGGCTGGCGAGCTCCTTCGAGAGCGCCTGATAGGCGACCGCGCCGCGGGAGGAGGGAGCGTGCTCGGTCACGGGCAGACCATAGCTCGGCGACTCGGCGACTCGGACGCTGCGCGGGATCACCGTCTCGAAGACCATCTCCGGGAAGTGCCGGCGCAGCTCGGCCTCGACGTCCTGGGCCAGCCGGGTGCGCTCGTCGTGCATGGTGATCAACAGGCCCGCGACCTCCAACTGAGGGTTGAGGTCGCGGCGGATCATCGCCAGGGTCTCGAGGAACTGGACCAGCCCCTCCAGCGCCAGATACTCGGCCTGGACCGGCACGATCACGCGGTCGGCGGCGGTGAGGGCGTTGACGCTGACCGGGCCCAGGGCCGGCGGGCAGTCGAGCAGGGTCACGGCGAAGCGCTCGCGGACCGGGCCCAGGCGCTCGCGCAGGCGGGTCTCCGAGCCGTCGATCCGCGGCAGCTCCACCGCGGCGCCGGCGAGATCGCGGCTGGCGGGGACCAGCCAGAGGTTGTCGGGGCCCGCCGGGCGGGCGGCCTCGGCGACGGAGACGTCGCCGGTCAGGCAGTCGTAGGAGGAAGGGTGCATTTCGCGGCCGCCGCCCAGGGCCACGGTCGCGTTGCACTGTGGATCCAGGTCCACCAGCAGGGTCTGGGCGCCGGCGGCGGCCGCGCAGGAGGCGACGTTCACGGCCGTGGTCGTCTTGCCGACGCCGCCCTTCTGATTCGCCACCGCGTAGACCGTGCCCATCTCGCAGTCACCCTAATCACCCGCGCGCAGCGACGGGAGGTCGGATAGCCTGCCCCTCGTGAGCGAGACTGCCGACTGGCCCCAGGAGCCCGCCGAGCGCGTACGCGAGCTGGTCGAGGGAGTCCTGGACGAGCTCGACCTCGACGGCGAGGTGGCGATCGAGGAGGACGACGACCGCATCGCCGTAACCGTCGAGGGAGAGGACGATTACGGCCTCCTGATCGGCAAACGCGGGCAGACGATCGACGCCCTGCAGCTGCTCTGCTACCAGGCCGCCTACCGTGGCCTGCGCGAGCGCAAGCGGGTCGTCGTCGACGCCGCCGGTTACCGCGAGCGCCGCCGCGAGACCCTCGAGGGCCGCGCCGACCGCGCCGCCGAGCAGGCACTGAGCGGCAACCACATCGTCGAGATGGACCCGATGAGCGCCCAGGAGCGCCGCGTCGTCCACGAGCGCCTCAAAGAGCGCGCCGGGGTCGAGACCTACAGCGAGGGCGACGAGCCCAACCGCTGCGTCGTCGTCGCTCCCCTAGTCGCGGAGTGAGCTCCGACCCCACCGCGTCGCTCGCGCCCTCCGGTCGCGAGGCGCTGCGCGAGGTCCTGCGGCTGCTCGCGCAGGAGCGTGCCTCGGTCAGCTCCGTGGTCGACGAGCGGGCCTGGAAGGTCCACGTCGCCGACAGCCTCACCGGCCTCCAGGTCCCCGAGCTGACCGAGGCCCGGCGGATCGCCGACGTCGGAGCCGGAGCCGGCTTCCCCGGCCTCGCCCTGGCGGTCGCCATACCCACCGCCAGGGTCGAGCTGATCGAGTCGGTCGGCCGCAAGTGCGAGTTCATGACCCGCGCGATCGTCGCCGCGGGGATCGACAACGCCGAGGCCCTCAACACCCGCTCCGAGGACTGGGCCAACGGGGCCGGGCGCGATGCCTACGACGTCGTCACCGCCCGCGCCGTCGGCCGCCTCTCGACCCTGGCCGAGCTCGCATCCCCACTCCTGAAGCCAAACGGAGTCCTGATCGCCTGGAAGGGCAAACGCGATGAGGAGGAGGAGCAACAGCTAACCAACGCCGCCGAGTCCCTGGCAATGACGCCCGAATCCATCCTCGACGTAGGCGCCAAAGCAGGCAGCAAACACCGCCACCTCCACGTCATCCGCAAGACCGGCCCAACCCCGGCCAACCTCCCCCGCAACCCGGGCATAGCCAAGAAGCGGCCCAAGGGGTGATCGGGGGGTGTCCCGGTAGGGGTTCCGCTTAACTTTTTTGTGGGACGCGCACGGGCAGTCCTAGATCCTCGGAAGCAAAAAAGTACAAGACGCTTCACCCCTACCGGGACACCCCCCGATCAAGCTGGGGACTGGGCTTGCGGAGGGGGCGGGTACCCCTCGGAACGTCTTGTACTTCTCGGTTGTCCGCACCTCGGACGGGCCGGAGCGCGAACCACCCGAGCAAGTTAAGTGGAGAGGGGTACCCGCCCCCTCCGCAATCGCTAGCGCCGTCGCTTCTTCTTTTTCGGCGGTTTGGGCGGCGGTTTTGCTGCCTTGGCTGCGGCGAGCACCTCGGGTTTGGCTGCCTCGGGCATCGGAATCAGCTTCTGGATCGTGTACTGCTGGCCGATCGTCCAGACGTTGGTGGTGATCCAGTAGAGGATCAGGCCGGCGGGGAAGCTGATGATGAAGGGGACGAAGATCAGCGGCAGGACGAACATCATCATCCGCTGGCTTTTGTCGGCCGTGACCGACATGACCAGGCCCGAGATCAGCTGGGTGCCGACGTAGAGGACGAGCAGGGCGATGAGGACGCCGCCCTCCGCCTTCGCGGTCAGATCCGGGATGAAGAGGAAGCTTTCGCCGAAGAACCCGGCCGAGTTGCCCTGTGCAACCGCGAATTCGCTGCAGGTCTTCGCGGTCTGCCCGCAGATGTCGAAGCGCAGGTCGTGCTGGAGGACGTAGAAGAGGGTGATGAAGACCGGCAGCTGCGCGATCAGCGGGATACAGGAGGCAAAGGGGTTGACTTTGTTCTCCTGGTAGAAGCGCATCATCTCCTGCTGCATGCGCTGTTTGTCGTTCTTGTATTTGGCCTGGATCTCTTTGATCTGCGGCTGCAGGGCCTGCAGAGCGCGCATCCCTTTCAGCTGTTTGTAGGTCAGCGGGATCAGCAGGGCGCGGACGAAGATCGTCAGGGCGATGATCGCGCCGCCCCAGGAGAGGCCGACGGAATCGTGGAAGAAGACGAGGACCTTGTCGGCGATGTCGACCAGGAACTGCGGCGCGAGCTGGAAGGCGACGGGCAGCATCAGGCCTTGGCCTCACGGTGATACTCGGCCGGGTCGACGGGGCCGACGCGCAGGGTGAACCTGTCCGGCACCGGGTCGAAGCCACCGTGGCTGAAGGGATTGCAGCGCAACAGGCGCCAGGCACCGAGGACGAGGCCGCGGCCTACGCCAAAGCGCTCCACTGCCTCGGTCGCATAAGCGGAGCAGGTCGGCTCATAACGGCAGCGCCGCGGTCGCGACGGCGAGATCCAGCGTTGATAGGCGTGGATCGGAGCCAGGAAGATGCGTTTCACGTGGAACGGCCCCCGGCCAATGCCTCTTCGAGGCTCTTGGTCACTCCACCGCTGCCCTCGCGCTCGATCAGGTCGCCGATCTCCGAGCGGGCGACGATGACGAAGTCGTGGCGCTCCGGCAGGCGATCGGACAACCCCCAGAAAGCCTCACGCAGGGCTCGCTTGACCCGGTTGCGCTCAACCGAGCCGCCGACCTTGCGGCTGACCGACACGCCGAGCCTCACGTCCTCGCGCTCCTCGTCACGGCGGGGGAAGGTGTAGAGGACGAGGTAGCGGGTCGCATGTGATGAACCGTCGCGATAGACGCGGTCGAACTCACCGCTGCGCGAGAGACGCCGTCGCTTCGACGCCATCTAGGGGGTGAGGCGCTTCCGCCCTTTGCGGCGCCGGCGCTTGAGAATCGCGCGACCGCCACGGGTGCTCATCCGCGCTCGAAAGCCGTGCGTCTTCGCGCGCTTCCGCTTCTTCGGCTGGTAGGTGCGCTTCATGCCGCCGGCAGTATACGGACGAGGCCCCGAACAGCGTCCTGAAATCTTTTCTGCGGGATTTGCGGGGGGTCGGGGATGCCGGCTCAGGCACGCCGCTATGGTCGCCGGCCAGGTGCCAGATGACTCCCCCCGACACGAACTCGACGCCCTTTGGCGGGCGACCCAGGACCGGCTGCGAGCGTCGGTTCCCGAGTCGACCTTCCGTCTCTGGCTGGAGCCCCTGCAGGCAGTCGGCAGCGACGCCGACACGCTCTACCTGACCGCTCCCGAGGGGATTCGCGCCTGGGCGGAGCGGCGCTACTCGGCTCTGATCGCCGCTGCCCTGGCGGACTCCGGAACGCCGCTGCGGCGGGTCGCCTTCACCGCCGATCGCGAGGGGCCGGCGACGGAAACGCTCGCTCTCGACGGGGTCGAGCTGAATCCCAACTACACCTTCGACCGCTTCGTCATCGGCGGCGGCAACCGGCTCGCCCACGGGGCCGCCCTGGCCGTCGCCGAGGCGCCTTCGGAGGCCTACAACCCACTCTTCCTCCACGGCCCGCCCGGGCTCGGCAAGACGCACCTGCTCGGCGCCGTCGCCAACTACCTGCGCACCAACGCCCCCGGCCTCAGCGTCCGCTACACGACCGCCGAGTCGTTCACCAACGAGTTCGTCGGCGCCCTCAAGTCCGCCGGCGCCGAGGCCTTCAAGGCCCGCTACCGCGATATCGACGTGCTGCTGATCGACGACGTCCAGTTCCTCGAGGGCAAGCCGGCGACCGAGGAGGAGTTCTTCCACACCTTCAACGCCCTCTATGAGTCCGGCAGCCAGCTCGTGCTCTCCGCCGACCGCATCCCGAGCGAGCTGTCGACCCTCGCCTCACGCTTGCGCGACCGCTTCGAGTGGGGCCTCACCGTCCCGGTCGAGCCACCCAACCTGGCCACCCGCCTCACCGTCCTCCGCCGCCTCGTCCAGGAGGCCGGGGTCGAGATCGCCGACACAGAGGCGCTGGCCGAGCTGGCCAACCGGATCGACGCCAACGTGCGCCAGCTGCACGGGGCTCTCACCCGCGTCATCGCACACGCCTCGCTGATGGCACGGCCGCTCAGCACCGAGCTGATCGCCGAGGTCATCCCCCGCGGCCGCTCGGCCCAGGCGACCTCGGTCGAGGAGATCCAGCAGCGGGTCGCCGAGGGGTACGGGATCTCCCGCGCCGAGCTGGTCGGATCCAGCCGCGCGGCGACCCCGCTGCGGGCGCGCCAGGTGGCGATCTTCCTCACCCGTGAGCTGACCGACCTCTCCCTGCCGCAGATCGGCCGTCTCTACGGCGGTCGAGACCACTCCACCGTGCTCAACTCGCTGCGCCGGGTCGAAGCCGGCCTCGCCGACGATCCCGAGCTCGCCGAGCGCGTGCACGACTTACGCGGCGCTATCCACAATCCTGTCGACGCGCAGCGCTGACGGCCGATGGCGCTGCAAGAATCGCTTCTTTCCCACAGCCGCCTCCACAGGGCGCAAAGCCAGCTCCGGCGCCATTTCCTCCGCGGCTCCCGCTTTTCCCACAGTTCCTAACCCAACTTAAGAAGGCACTCACCACTTGAAGCTCACGACCAAACGCGAAGACCTCGTCTCCAAGCTTTCGATCGTCTCCAGGGCCGTATCGACGCGCGCCGCGACCCAGGCGCTCTCCGGTGTCCTCCTCAACGCCGCCGACGGTCGGGTGACGCTTTCGGCCACCGATCTCGATCTCGGTCTCGAGACGACCCTCGACGCTGACGTCGGGGCCGAGGGGTCGGTGCTCCTGCCGGGCCGGCTGCTGGCCGAGGTGGCGCGCTCGCTCGCGGATCCGGTGGTGGAGATCGAGTCGCGGGAGGCGGAGCAGGACGTCGAGATCCGCAGTGGCAGCTCGCATTTCCACCTGCGGATACTTCCCGCAGCCGACTTCCCGCAGCTGCCGACGCCGGGCGACGAGCCGGGGTTGAAGATCCCCGCCAAGGAGCTCGGTGCCAGCATCGACCTGGTCGCCCGCGCGGCCTCGCGCGACGACATGCGCCCGGTGCTGACCGGCGTCTTCGTCGCCGCCGGCGGCTCGGAGATGACGATGGTCGCCACCGATTCCTACCGGCTGGCGGTGAAGCGGACCGAGCTCGAGAGCGAGCTCGGCGGTGAGATCGACGCCAACATCCCGGCCCGGGCGCTGCGTGAGCTCGGTCGCATCCTCTCCTCCGAGGGAGTCGAGGAGGCGACGGTGTCGCTGCTCGCCAATCAGGCCGTTTTCCAGGCAGGGGCGATCGTCCTCACGACGAGGCTGATCGACGGTCAGTTCCCCAACTTTCGACAACTCCTGCCGGAGTCCTACGAGCACGACGTGCGACTTCCGCGCGCCGACTTCCTCGACGTCACCCGCCGGGTCAGCCAGCTGGCTCAACGCAACGCGCCGCTGCGCCTCTCCTTCGCGCCGGGGGAGCTGACGATCGCGGCCGAGACCCCTGACGTCGGCGACGCTCAGGAGACGATGCCGGCGGCCTTCGAGGGCGAGCCGCTGGAGATCGGATTCAACCCCGAGTTCCTCAAGGAGGGCATCGAGAGCGTCGAGGGCGACGAGGTCCTGCTGCGGCTGATCTCGCCCCTGCGGCCGGGCCTGCTGCAGCCGGTCGAGGGCGAAGACTTCCGCTACCTGGTGATGCCGATCCGGCTCAACGTCTGAGTTGATGCCCGGTGCTCGTCACCGCGATCGAAGCGAGGCCGGTACGCAGCCTCGACCGAGTCCGGGTTGAGCTCGAGCCCGGGATCGTCAGCGTCGTCGGCGCCAATGGGGTCGGCAAGACCAACCTCGTCGAGTCGCTCTACTTCGCCCTCACCGGGCGCTCGTTCCGCACCTCCGACCGCCGCGACCTGATCCCCTTCGGCGCCTCGCTGGCGCGGGCGGAGGCAACCGTGCGCGACGCCGACGGCCTCGAGCGACAGCTGCTCGCCTCGGTCAGCCGCACCGAGGGCCGCCGCCATCTCCTCGACGGCGGCCCCGCCGACCCCGCGACCCTGGCTCGCAACCGCCCCCCGGTCGCCGTCTTCGCCCCCGACCGGCTGAGCCTGATCAAGGGCCCCCCGTCCGAGCGCCGCGCCCACCTCGACGGCTTCGCCGCCGCCCGTTGGCCGGCGAGGACGGAGCTGCGCAAGCGCTACGGTCAGGCGCTGGCTCAGCGCAACGCGCTGCTCTCGCGGCTGGCCGGGGGCTTCGGCGTCCCCTCCCAGCTGGACGTCTGGGACACCGGCCTGGCCGCGGCCGCGGCGCCGCTGGTGGCGGCCCGCGACGAGGCGATCGCCGAGTTGAGCGCTCCCTTCGCCGCCGCTGCGGAGGAGCTCGGCCTGGAGGGCGCGACCCTCGAGTACGCGCCGCGCGCCGACGGCGACGCCGCGGAGATCCGCGCCGGTCTCGAGCAGCGCCGCGAGCAGGACATCCGCCTCGGCCGCAGCTCCTGGGGCCCGCACCTGGACGAGCTCAAGGTCGACGCCGCGGGACGTTCGCTGCGGCGCTACGGCTCCCAGGGCCAGCAGCGGGCGTCATTGCTGGCCCTGCTCTTTGCCGAGCGTGAGGTGCTCCGCGACGCTCGCCGGGTGATCCCGCTGTTGCTGCTCGACGACGTCATGAGCGAGCTCGACCCCGGCCGCCGCGAGCGCTTGGTGCGGCGCTTGGACGACGGCGGCCAGGCACTGATCACCGCTGCCGACGAGGAGTCGCTGCCGTCCCCGGCGCTGGCCTCGGTGGTGCGGATGCCGTTCCCCGCCCAGCCGGCCGCGGCGGCGGCATGAGTCGCCGCCGCGCCCCCCGCCAGGCCTCTGCCGCGATCCGCGCCGCCCGCGACCGCGCCGCGCCGCGCACCGGGCTGGCGGCGGTCCAGGCGGCCTGGGCCGGGACCGTCGGCGAGCAGCTGGCGGCGGTCGCCACACCGGTCTCCGAGCGCTCCGGGACGCTGACCGTCGAGTGCGTGGACACGGTCTGGGCACAGGAGCTGGACCTGATGCAGGGGCAGCTGCTGGAGCGGCTGCGAGACGAGTTGGGGGAGCTGGCGCCCTCGGCTCTCCGGTTCCGTGTCGAGAGCGATCGTTCCTAGACCCTGTTTATGCACCATTTGCAGGGAAATTGTCTGAACACCGCCGATCTTCCGCAGTGCTCGACTGGTATTCTTATGGCAACTCGCGTTATGCCCCGACCTGTGTGGAGGATGGCTCCAGGCGTCGGGGTTTTCTGTGTCAACCGGAAGGGACTCATTGCCTGAGAAAAAATCCAGCAGCGCCACCTCGGAGTCTTACGGCGCCAAGGACATCACCGTCCTCGAGGGACTGGAGGCGGTGCGCAAGCGTCCCGGCATGTACATCGGTTCCACCGGTCCGCGCGGGCTTCACCATCTCGTCTACGAGGTCGTGGACAACTCGGTCGACGAGGCTCTCGCGGGCCACTGCGACAGCGTCCGCGTCGTCCTGCACCCGGACAACAGCTGCACGGTCGCCGACAACGGCCGCGGCATCCCGGTCGAGACGATGGCGAAAGAGCAGAAACCGGCGGCCGAGGTCGTGCTGACCGTCCTCCACGCCGGCGGCAAGTTCGGGGACGGCGGCGGCTACAAGGTCTCCGGCGGCCTGCACGGCGTCGGCGTCTCCGTCGTCAACGCGCTCTCCGAGCGCCTCCATCTTCAGATCAGCCGCGACGGCCACGTCTGGTCGCAGGACTACGAGCGCGGCAAACCGATGACGGAGCTGACCAAGGGCGAGTCGACCAAGGAGCACGGCACCCAGATCACCTTCCTGCCGGACCTTGAGATCTTCGAAGAGATCGGCTTCGACTTCGACACCCTCGCTGAGCGCCTGCGCGAGACCGCCTTTCTCACCCGCGGCCTCAAGATCGAGCTGGTCGACGAGCGCGGTGAGACCAACAGCGTCGTCTTCAAGTACGACGGCGGTATCGAGGACTTCGTCCGCCATCTCAACGAGAACAAGGACGAACTCCACCGCAAGGTCATCTACTTCGAGGGCAGCGAGGAGGAGGGCGAAGTCGAGCTGGCGATGCAGTGGAACTCCTCCTACCAGGAGTCGATCTTCAGCTTCGCCAACAACATCAACACCCACGAGGGCGGCACCCACCTCTCCGGCTTCCGCTCGGCGCTGACGCGGACGCTGAACGCCTACGCCCGCAACAAAGGCCTCTTGCATGAGAAGAAAGACGACAACCTCGCCGGGGAGGACGTGCGCGAGGGTCTGACCGCGGTGATCTCGGTCAAGCTCCACGACCCCCAGTTCGAGGGTCAGACCAAGACCAAACTCGGCAACCCGCCGATCCGCGGCCTGGTCGAGGAGACCGTCAACCGCAAGCTGGCCGAGTACTTCGAGGAGAACCCGACAGACGCGCGCCGGATCATCAGCAAGGCGATCGAGGCCTCGCGTGCCCGCGATGCCGCGCGCAAGGCACGCGACCTGACCCGCCGCAAGTCGGCCCTGGAGAACTCGACCCTGCCGGGCAAGCTCGCCGACTGCTCGGTCAAAGACCCGAGCCTGGCCGAGATCTTCGTGGTCGAGGGTGATTCCGCCGGCGGCTCGGCCAAGCAGGCACGCGACCGCAACACCCAGGCGGTGCTGCCGCTGCGCGGCAAGATCATCAACGTCGAGAAGAGCCGGATCGACAAGGTCCTGGCCAACAACGAGATCCAGGCGCTGATCACGGCGATCGGGACCGGCGTCCACGACGAGTTCGACCTCGAGGGGGCCAGGTACCACAAGATCGTGATGGCGACCGACGCTGACGTCGACGGCGCCCACATCCGCACCCTGGTCCTCACCTTCCTCTACCGGCAGATGCCGGCCCTGATCGACGCCGGCTACGTCTACATCGCCAAACCGCCGCTCTACCGGGTCAAGCAGGGCAACCAGGAGACCTACCTGGAGCGGGAGTCCGAACTGGAGGAGCTGCTGCTGCGCGACAAACTCGAGGACTTCGAGCTGACCGACGCCGGCGGCGACACCAAGAAGCTGACCGCGAGTCGCTGGCAGGCTTACGTGCGGCGCTCGAAAGAGTACGAGGGCTGGGGCTCTTCGCTGCAGGCCGAGTTCGGCGGCGAGGTCGTTCGCTTCCTCGAGGAGTCGAACCTGCTCGACGAGGGTGTCGGCAGCGTCGACGCCGCGGCCGAGCTGCTGCGCGCCGACGCGGCGGAGGGCGCTCCCTTCGACACCGAGGTGTTGGAGGCCAGCGACCACCTGCTGGTCGTCAAGGCGATCGAACGCAGGAGTGGCCTCGCCCGCACCCACCGGCTCCCGGCGGAGCTCTTCTCGCACTACGACTACCGCAAGTTCACCGAGGTCCACGAGGCGCTGCTGAAGCAGGTCGGACGAGCGCCCTTCGAGATCGAGTTCGGCAACCGCCGCAACGTCGCGCTCTCCTTTCAGGCGCTGCGCGGCGCGGTGCTGGAGCTGGCCCGCCACGGCGTCCAGCTGACGCGCTTCAAGGGACTGGGCGAGATGAACGCCGACCAGCTGCGGGAGACGACGATGGATCCGGCCAGTCGCACCCTGGCCCGGGTCACCCTCGAAGACGCGACCGCCGCCGACCAGATCTTCTCGATGCTGATGGGCGACCAGGTGCTGCCGCGTCGCGAATTCATCGAGGCCCACGCGAAGGAGGTGCGTTTCCTTGACGTCTAGATCGCACCCATCCAACGAGGTGATCGACTGATGGCACTTGACGCCCTGACGGGACGGATCGAGGAGCGCGAGCTCGAGAAGGAGATGCGCTCGTCGTATCTCGACTACGCGATGAGCGTGATCGTCGGCCGGGCCCTGCCCGACGCCCGCGACGGCCTCAAGCCGGTGCACCGCCGCGTCCTCTACGCGATGCACGACGTCGGCCTGCAGCCGACCCGTCCGTACCGCAAGTGCGCCTTCATCGTCGGCGAGGTCATGGGCAAGTACCACCCCCATGGCGACTCGGCGATCTACGACACGCTGGTGCGGATGGCGCAGGACTTTTCCCTGCGCTACCCGCTGGTCGACGGCCAGGGCAACTTCGGCTCGATCGACGACGACCCGGCGGCGGCGATGCGGTACACCGAGGCCCGCCTCGACCGCCTCGCCACCGAGCTGCTGCGCGACATCGACGCCGACACCGTCGACTTCGGCCCCAACTACGACGAATCGACGCAGGAACCGCAGGTGCTGCCGGCCCGCTTCCCCAACCTGCTGGTCAACGGCACCTCCGGGATCGCGGTCGGGATGGCGACCAACATCCCGCCGCACAACCTGCGCGAGGTGGCGGCCGCGGTCGCCGCCTACATCGACGACCCGAACATCGGCGTCGACGGGCTGATGAAGCACATCAAGGGCCCGGA
>Ga0164241_10005294_pt1 | contig 12163 bp, 9 predicted proteins | sample OricomyardsoilBY_FD_108780 | JGI IMG/M metagenome (GOLD analysis project Ga0164241, IMG submission 108780) | Backyard soil microbial communities from Emeryville, California, USA - Original compost - Back yard soil (BY) | ecosystem: Environmental > Terrestrial > Soil > Unclassified | place: USA...
AGACGAGCCCCGGAAACAGACGACGGATCTCGTCGGAGTGCACGGCGCGTACGTCCGCGTTTCTAGGGTTGTCGCGGAAGAAGTCGTACCAACAGCCTTCTCTCGCTAGGAGCCGCACGACGCTCCTGATCCGCTGGAGGTGCATGAACAACATTCCCGCGTCGGAGACGGAGTACCGCTGCCACGGATCGTCCGGACGCGTTCCTCGAAGACTCGGCGGATCCGTCACGGCGGAAGCGTCGTTCGGCGGATGGAGGGAGCGAAACGGCTTCTTATGCTGAGCACATGGTGAGGTCGGCGGCCCAGCACGCGGTCGAGGAGCTGCGAGTGAGCCCCGCAGCTCCAGCGGGGCTCATCGTCATCGCGCTCGTGCTCTATTGGTCGACGCGCGACGGAGCGACGAGCGCCCTCGTGTGGGTGCCCGGCTCGCTGCTGATCGTCGGCCTGCTCGTTGTGATCGTGCTCGCGGCGCCGGGGGGCATCCCCGGCGGACGTGTCGGCGCCGTCGCGCTCGCGTCATTTGCCGCATTCGTCTGCTGGTGCTTTCTGTCGATCCTGTGGGCGGGGGTAGCGGCCGACGCATGGTCGGGGGCCGCGAAGACGCTCGGGTACTTCGCGATTTACAGCGTCTTTGCGATTCGGCCGTGGAGCGAGCGCGCCGCCGCGACAGCGCTGGGCGCGTATTCCGTCGGCATCACGGCGATCGGTGTGTGGAGCGTGTTCGCGGTCGACAACCTCGCCGACCCCACGAAGAGCTTCATCTCCGGCCGATTGGCCGAGCCGATCTCGTATCCGAACGCAAGTTGCGCCCTGTACGTCGGGGCGGCGGTTCCTGCGCTCGTCTTCGCCACGCGGCGCGAGATGCCGATGGGCCTGCGCGCGCTGTTCCTCGCCTGCGCGGGTGCGCTGGCACAGTTGGCGCTCCTCTGTCAGAGCCGGGCGTCGATGGTCGCGGTCCCGCTGCTTGTGGTCGCGATGCTCCTGTTGATCCCGGGCCGACTCCGAACGCTCCTGGCGCTCGCGCTCGTCGGCGGGGCCCTGTGGTACTCGGGGCCATCGCTGCTTGCCGTCTACTCGGCCGTCGTCGACGGCGAGCGCATCTCGTCGACCGTCGTCGACGCCCAGCACGCGATGCTCGCGACGGCGTTCGCGCTTGCCCTCGCCGGCATGGCGTGGGCGGCGCTCGATCGCCGGCTGGAGCTGCCGCCGCGGGCGTTGCGCGTCGCCGGGATCGCGTCGGTGGTCGCGGTTGTGGCGATCTGCATCGGCGCCGGCGCGCTCTTCGTCCGTCATTACGGCGACCCGGTCGACCAGACCCGCGTCTGGTGGGATCGGTTCAAGGCCAACGACTACGTCGCGGAAGCCGACACGCCTCATCTCGTCAGCGGCTTCGGCAGCGCCGGGCGATATCAGATCTGGCGCGTGGGCCTGAGGCTCTTCGAGCAGCACCCCGTCGCGGGGGTCGGCGTCGACAACTTCGGGGTGCAGTGGCTGGAAGAGCGTCCGAACCAGCAGGACCTGCGCTATCCCCACAGTCTCCAGATCCGCCTCCTCCAGCAGACGGGACTCGTCGGCTTCGTGCTCGTGGCGCTCTGGCTCGGCGCAGCGTTCTTCGCCGGGTCGCGCGCCACGCGGAGGCAGACGGTCGCGGGCCCCTGTGCTGCCGGCGCCGCGCTGCTCATGGTCGTTTACTGGGCTGCGCACGGCTCCGTCGACTGGCTATGGGAGATTCCCGGGCTGAGCGGGGCCGCGTTCGCCGCTCTCGGGCTGGCCGTATCGCGCTCACCGGTGGAGCCGGTCTGGGGCGGCACTCGCGTTCTGCCGGTGGGCGCGGCTTTGTGCGCCTGCGTCGGGGTGATTGCCCTGTCCCCGCTGTGGCTCGCTGCGCGCGAGATCGACATTGCTTTGCGCATTTCCGCTGAGAGGCCCGACGCCGCCTATCAGCACCTGGATCGAGCTCGCTTCTTCAACCCCCTGTCGGACCGGCCCGACGTGCTCGGCGCGGTGATCGCCGCGCAGCGAGGTGACGTCGAGCGGCAGCGCGCGTTTCTCCACCGTGCGCTCGAGACGAATCGGCTTAATTGGTATCCGTACCTCGAGCTGGGGTTGATCGAGGCGCGGGCGGGCGATCAAGCCGTGGGTCTCGAGTGGATCGCCAAGGCGCGGGCGCTGAATCCGCGCGACGGCACCATACGGTTCGTCGCCCGCGGAGTCAGGAGCGGCAATCCACCGACACAGGCGGAAGTCGACGAGCGATTCGTGCGCACGGCCGACCAGCTCACCGGCGTGGTGCAGGAATGACACGGTCGTGCCTGGACAACAGCCGCGCCGCAGGCTACGCTTCGCGAGGGTGGATCGTCCGATTGGGGGAGGTTGGGTTGTGCGAACGCTGGTTCTGATTTTGGTCTGTTTCACGATGCTCGTCGGCGCGAGCTCTGCGTTCGCGGATTCGTCGACGATCCTGAGCGGCTACGGATCGACGGGCTCGAACGCCGTGGTCGAGGTGAAGGGCGCGCAGGCGGCGGCCCCGCCGACCGCGGTCGCAGCAGCGGACGGAACCCTCCCGTTCACGGGCTCGGAGCTCGGAGCGGTCGCGGCCGGCGCGATCGTGCTCCTGGGCATGGGTCTCGTGCTGCGGCGCATCGGACGAGCCAACCTGTAGCTCGGCGCTCGAATCCCACCATAGGCAGCGCCGGCGGCGGCCGTGCTGGGACCGGCAAGATTGGCGCTGCGAAACGCCGAGTCCCTGCGGTGAACGGGATTGAGGCAACGTCGTCCGGTCACAACCGTCCCTGATCGTGATCGATACGCACTGTCATCTCCTCCCGGGAGTCGATGACGGCCCAGCCACCATCGCCGCGGCAGTCGAATTGGCGCGAGTGCTCTCCGGGCACGGGGTGGAGATCGCGGTCTGCACACCCCACTGGTCTCGCGCATTCCCCACGACCCACGGGCAGGCGGCCGCGGCTCGGGCCGTCCTCTCCGACGCTCTACGGGACGCGGGCATCGACCTCGACCTCGTCGTCTCAGCCGAGTTGAGCGAGGTCGTGGCTGCGACGCATGCGCTTGCGGAGATCCGGGAGCGTAGTATCGGCGGTCGGATCGTGATCGTCGAGCTGGTCAGGGACTCGCTGCCGATTCATGCCGCCGCCGTGACGCGCCGATTGGCCTCGGCGGGGATGACCACCGTGCTCGCGCATCCTGAGAGGTGCAGCGAGATCCAGCGAGATCCACACCTCCTTGACCCACTCCGCGCGGCGGGGGCGCGTGTCCAGATCGTCGCACCGAGTCTCACTGAACACGGCGGCGTGCACACGCGTGACACAGCGTGGGAGCTGCTGAGAACCGGGCGAGTGGATGTTCTCGCTAGCGACGCACACGGCGCAGGCCGGCGACCGTCTGAGCTTCGAGCCGCGGAGGCTTTCGTTACGGAGCGCCTCGGCTCGGCAACGTGGCGGGAGCTGACGTATGAGGCACCTCAGCGGCTACTCGAAGACGTCGGGTGGACACGGGCGCCTGGCTCGTAAACGACGAGCCATCGCTTCGCGGTCCGCTCCCGTGGCGTCGTACCCGGCCGGTGGTGTCGGCGCGGTAGGCAGTCGTTCTGGCGCTCACGCGATAAGGGGCCTGCGGGTAGGCGGTGCTACTCGTCGAGAGAGTTGCTGTTGATCGCGCTCCGGGTCACCGCGGCCTTGTCTTGCCCCCGCTGCCCCGCGGCTCGGCTTAGCAAGTCCTCCATCCGCGAGAGGTTTCGATCAAGGTTTCCGTCGCGTAGTACCAGTGCCCTGTTGCGCGCGCGGGCAGATGCACGGAGACCCGTTTCGAGAACGGCGCGACGGAGCGCCGCGGCGAGGCCGCGTGCGTCGCCAGGCTCGAAGAGAAGTCCGGTGGTCCCGTCCTCGATCCAGCTGCGGTTCGCGGGAATCGCACTTACGACGGGAAAAAGGCCGCACGCCATCGCCTCCAGGAGAGACGAGCTCGCTCCGTCGCTCGTCGATGCGGAGACGTAGATGATTGAGGCCTGAAGCGCCCGTCTCACGTCTTCCTGCGGTCGATGTCCGGGAAGCTCCACGCGGTCGGCAATACCAAGCGCACGGACGTGTTCGCGTCGCTGTTCGAGTTGGCTGCCGCCGCCGAAGAGAGTCGCACGAACATCGATCCCCTCGCTACGGAGGAGCGAGAGAGCTTCGACGACCGTCTCGTTCCCGTAAACCGCCTCTTGGTGGCGGGTGCATACGACCCTCGCCGGTCCTTCGTGAGGAGCGCCGGCAGTGCGTGGTGCGAACCATTCGGGATCGACGCCTATCGGGAAGCAATGAATCCGACCGGCAGGGATGTGGTGGCGGACCAATGCCTCCACAAGCGGCTGAGAGACGGCATGCACTACGTCAGCGCGCCGGCATGTGAACCGGATCATTCTGGCATGGAGCCAGGCACCTCCGGACGGTGCCAGAACATCGCTGCCGTGGGCGGAAACGACCAAGGGGCCAGTCCGACACAAAGCAGCGGCAAGCCCGTTCGACGAGAGGTAAGTCGCTAGAACAACGTCCGGGGCGAAGGAGCGGAGCCGCGACCGAAGTTGTGGTACCCCCGCGAGGTAATGGATCAACTTCCTGCGGGTCGGCGTTCCATTGCCGATGTATTCCACAGGAAGGTCGTCGAGCGGCTCCCGGCTAAAAGACATCACGCGTACATCGTGTCCCCGCCCGAGGAAGTGTCGGGCGTACAGCTCAGTCCAGTAAAGGCGTGTATGAGAGACGAGCGCTATCCGCATTCTTCGGAATGCGTAACGCGACGTTCGGGTCGCGTCAAGAGGCCATGCCCTGGCGACGGATCACGAGCGCCCCGACAACGTGCCTGCCCGCCGGAGTTGGGACCACGGCGTCCCGCTCCGCTTCCCGGCCAGGCCGTTGTGGCCAAATCACTTGCGTTCTGACCGTGCGCCTCGATGGGCGGGCATTACTCAGCGGCGTAGTAGCGCGTTGTGCTCCGGCCCCCGACCAACACGAATCCGGCTGGCGTGATGCCCTGTTGCACGAGAAGTTCAGCGAGTTCCTCGAGCGCCTTGAGCCGCGTGTTCCCTAGCCGCACGACGACGATTACGTCGTCCACCTGCTTCGCAAGTGGCAACGCATCCGGGACGAGCGCGAGCGGCGGTGCGTCGACAACGAGCCATTGCGCGACCTGGTGGGCCTGTCGGATCAGCGAGCCAGCGCTTGCCGGGGTAATGATCCGCGACAGGGGAGCTTCTCCGTTTCCTTGGGCGAGCAGTTGCAGACCGCGGCCATGCGGCTCGTGTGTCGTCGGCGGCGCGCTCAAATTGATCAACGCGTCCGTCAGCTGGCATCGATTGAGAAGGACGTCCGTGAGGCCATATCGCCCGCTGACCTTCAGCGCGCGGCCCAACGACGGTCTCCGCGTGTCGCCCTCGACGAGTACGACGCGCTCGCCTGTCGAGAGATCATTCGCGAGACTGAGCGCCGAGGTCGTCTTACCGTCGCCGGAGTCCGATCCGGTCACGAGCACGGATCGAACTGAAGTCTCCTCCGAGCGATCTGCGGATAGCGTCGCACCGAGCAATAGGTAAGAGTCATGCGCCGCGTGCGAAAGCTCAGCGGGTAGCAACGGTGAAGACCTGCGCCTCGATCGACGCTTCTCGAAGGGAATCCGTGCGAGGATCGGAACCAGGAAACGCCTGAGCTGTTCTTCGCGCCTGAGACGCGGGTCGAAGAACTCGAGACCGAGCACGGACGCCACGCCGATGATGAGGCCGGCGACCAGGGCGGCGGCGATGGTGAGCGCTGGGCGAGGCTCGATCTGAGCAGTCGGGGGCTCGGCGGGAGTCTCGAGCCGAAGCGTCGGATCCTTTAACGCACGCAGCGCGTCGAGGTCGCGTAGCCCGGACAAGAGTCCTTCCCGCGTCACCTCGTCCGACGGGCGGAGACCGGCAATCTGTCGCTTCAGCTGTGGGATGACGATGTCGAGCTGGGCGTGCATCTGTGCCGTGCGCTGATCGACGCTCGCGTTCGCGAACGTGTTGGCGATGCGCGCGGCAAGAGCGGGATCACCAGCCCGGGCGGTAATACTGACGATGTTGCTCGATGCCACCGGCGTCGCATCGACGTCGCTCAGCAGTTGCTGAGGGCTCACATTGAGTCCAAGCTTTTTGACGGTCCGTCGTGCGACGACTTGCGTCTCGATGAGGCGTGCGATCGTCTCTACATCCCGCGTCGGGTCGGAGGACTCGTGTGGCAATCCAAGTCCGATGAGACTGTTGTTGTCGGGCGGGACGGGTGTGATCAAGAGATCCGCACCTGCCTGGTACACCTTGTCGGCCTGCGAGAGATATGCGAACGCGACGCCAACGCACAGGGCAGTCATGATCGCGATGAACCAGAGCTTGGAGCGCAGGACCGCGAGGTAATACGGCATGCCCTCACTGTCCGGCCCGGCGGCGAACCAGACGGGTCGTGCCGTTTCGAACGGTCGGGAGGGGTGCCCGGTGGGCGCGATGCTACGCCGAGCCAGCGGTGCCTCCGCTGATTACATGACGCACACGTCGGGGCCGCGCGCAGGGCGATGCGTCAACGCACACGAACTCATCGTAGTCGACTGTTCGGCGGATGCGAGGCGTCGTTTGTTAGTTGCTGTCATCGTGTGCCGCCAGCGCGTCGGAGGCGGCAGCATCCACGCTCGCGACCCATGCGAAATCTGCCATCCGCCAGGCGTGCACGCCCACGGGCAAACCGCGTTGGGCTGACGACAGCCTGAGCACGACCGCGTCTCACCGGCCCGCGCCGGTGGGAGACTCGAGAGGCGCACCTAACTACACTGCGACGAGGATGCCCACGGATACCGGATCGACATTTCGCGTCCGACCTCACGATTACCTCCGATCGATCGGGGTCGAAGATCTGCCCCCTGCAATCTCCCCGTTCGATCCGGGTTACGACCCGGTGACGCTCGAGAGCCATCTCCGCCAGAGCGCACACTTGATGTCATCGCTGAAGATCTCGATGGCCTGCTGGCAGATCGCCGACGAGAGCGCGAGTAGGGAGAAGTTCGCGGCAGCGCGCAGGTATGGCGTTCCGCCCTCGACCGGCGGAGGGCCGTTCGAGGTGGCGGTTGCGCAGAAGCGCCTCGACGAGTACCTCGACCTCGCCGCAGACATGGGTGCCGAGATCGTCGAGTGCGGCAGCGGGTTCACCGAGATGACGCTGAGCCCCGAAACGGTGCTGGCGAAGGCCACCCAACGAGGGCTGCGCGTCCAGTACGAGCTCGGCGAGAAGCACGGAGGCAGCTTCGGCGACGACACCGTCGGCGCCCTGATCGAGCGCGGCCTAGGTTGGCTCGACGCCGGCGCCGGTCATCTCGTCATCGAAGCGCGCGAGTCCGCCCAGGAGGTGGGGCTGTTCGACGAGGACGGCGAGTTGAACCCCAGGCTGGCCGACCGCTTTGCTGAGGCATTCGGCCTCGACCAGTTGATGTTCGAAGCGCCGAACAAGCAGAGCCAGTTCGCGCTGCTCGACCACTTCGGCAACCGCGTCCGGTTGTGCAACGTCCGGCTGGAGGAGATCCTTCGTGTCGAGATCTACCGACGGGGATTGCACTCGGACGCTTTTCGACGCGACAACCTACGTCCGCACCCGCCGGCGTGAGCGGGCGACCGACGTCGCGAACGGTCACAATCGACTTCCTGGCCGACAGCGTCGCACGCTATCGGGCCGATCACGCGATCGTTGCCGTCGACGTCATCCGCGCGACCACGACGGTCGTGACTGCGGTCTCGCTGGGATTCCGCTGCTTCCCCGTTCCGTCTCTCGAGCACGCTCTGCCCCTCGCCGCCAGGCTCGACCGGCCACTTCTCGTAGGTGAGCTTGGCGGAAACACGCCGTACGGTTTCGATCTGACCAACAGCCCGGTCCAACTCACACAATTGAGCGACGTCCGGCGGCCCCTCATCCTCCTGTCGTCGTCCGGAACCGGCTTGATCTACGAGGCGAGAGAAGCTCCTGCGGCGTACGTGGCGTGTCTACGGAACTACCGTGCGCTCGCGGCCCACGTAGCCGTCGCGCATAAGCATGTGGCGGTGATCGGCGCAGGCACCCGTGGCGAGTTCCGCGAGGAGGATCAGCTTTGCTGCGGGTGGATTGCGCGCGAATTGCTCGCGCTCGGCTTCGAGGCCATTGACACGCGAACAATCGAGGTTGTCGACCGATGGCGGCACGAGCCCGCGGAAGCGATCTTGCAGAGCAAGAGCGTCACCTACCTCCAAGACAGCGGCCAGGTCGCGGACCTCGACTTCATTCTCGCCCACGTCGACGACCTTGACGACGTGCACGTCGTGTCCGACGGCGAGGTCGTACGCGCATCACGCTGACGGACCAGGTCGGCCTCCGCTCTTCCGCGCCAAGACGAGGTAGTGCACACCGGTGGTGCGCAGGACCGGCATATCGCGGTCAGCTCCGGCCTGAAGCCGGGTGTTCAGTGCGCGCCCGAGAGGCTCGGGCAGCACCGAGCGCCGGAAGAACGTCAGGGGCCCGAAGCCGACTGTGGAGCCGCCGGCCGCAGGCTCGAGGCCGGCCCCGGACAGAAGGCCGTCGAGCTCGTGGGGGCGGTGCCGTCTCGGCAAGGCATGTCCACCCAGCGCCGAGCTACGGTGGCGCCATCTTCGGAGCGTGGCTCGCGCGGGTGCGAGCACCCAGGTGAGGGTCGGGTCGAGAAACTCATTGAGTCGGCGTGCATTGTCGACCGACACGATCGCGAACCCGCCAGTCCTGAGGACACGTGCCGCCTCGACCACCGCGTCGCGAGGTGAATGCAACCACGGAATCACACCGAGTGCGACCACGAGGTCGAAGCTCTCGCTCGGGAATGGAAGCGCGTGTGCGTCCGCGTACCGCGTACCGATCTCACAACCCTCGGACTTCGCACGATTCTGAGTCCGCTGGAGCATCGCCTCGACTGTGTCGGTCGCTGTGACTGCATGGCCCGACCGCGCAAGTCGGACCGACAGGTCGCCGGAGCCGCAGCCCAGCTCGAGGATACGCGACCCAGGCGGCAGCCCGAGTCCGTCTACCAGGTGGAGTGCGCGATCGCGGCGCTCCCGGTAGACGATCGCCTCGATCCCGTCGCCGGAGTACACGTCGGCCCAGAAGGAGGCGTCGCGCACGAAATGTGCGTCGACCACGGTCTGCGGCGACTCGTCAGGCATGCGTGCTTTGGCGACGGCCGCGACCGTTGATTGCAGTGACAGCCCTCCCCGCCGCCTTGCGCACCATGGCCCTTGCTACGACTGCGGCGGGGCGCGGGTCGTCGGCGGCGAACCAGGCGAGCTCGCGCACGCCCCGTAGCGATGCCGGCCACTTCGCCAGAGACCTGCCGCTCGAGAGCGTCGAGAGCACGTCGTACGGCTCAACCATCCATCGTCGGCCGTCGGGCGCGTCGTCGGTCGCGACAGCGCGGTTTCCGAGGTCGGCGTGCAACGCCCGCACGACGTCGGTTCCAGACTTGGCGACGAAGAGCCGGAACGTTGACCCGACCCGCGGGTTTACATCGAGCAGCTTGTACTGCCCGTCCCTCGCGTCGAAGCAGAATCCCATGTCGACGATGCCGCGGTAGCCGAGGCCGCTCAGCAGTCGGATTGCCGCACTCGAGACTTCGTCGTTCTCCCGGCACTCGCCGAGCGTCGTCGGCCCTTGGCCCGAGGGATACTGGCGCACCTTGAAGCCGGTGTACCCAACGAGGCATCGCGAGTCGTCATCGAAGTACCCATTGAACATCCAGATGTCCAGGGGGCCGCGCGGGATGTACTCCTGCACGAGGACGTTACTCGCCTGGTCCTGATCGAGCCCGTCCCAGAGGCGCCCGAGCTCAGTGGGGTTCGACACGACCCGGACGCTGGGGAGCCGGATATCCGACGGACTGAAGCCTGAGATGCGCTTGACGACGACGGGAAACGCGAACTCCTCCGCGGCTTCGTTCAGCTCGGCTCGACCTCCGGGAGCTAGCGTCCTCGGAGTCGGAACTCCATGGGCTTCGCAGAGTCGTGCAAGCTCGTATTTGTTCGACAGTGCCCGGGCGAGTGCCGCGTCTTGGCGAGGGAGCACGAACTGATCGCCGAGGACGTCGGCGTGGTCGGCAACAGCAATCGCCGCCGCGTCGTCGGCCGGGATCAGCAGGGCCGGCTCCGGCTGGCCGTGCGCCCATTCCAGGAGCCTCGCGACCGCCTGCTCGGCGCATCCCGGCCATTCGTTCCAGATGACTCCCTCGGCATCGAAGCGAGAGGCGCGTACCGGAGCGCCCCTGCTCTCGTGGTTCGCGTGGACGGCGACTCCCAGGCGCCCGAGGCTCCGCGAGATTCCAAGAACCCCGTGGTGAAAAGGGTTCGGAACGAGCTTGAAGGCAAATGCAGAGGCGGTCACGACGGGCCAGCACGATACGCCGCGTCGGCGGGATGCAATCCCAGCAGACGGGGTTGAGCGCCGGCGAGCATGGTCGCAGCAGCTTACTGAAGCGATTCACGCACCACGAAGAAGTCGTCCGAGTGGAGGTCCTGCCAGACAGCGGCCGCCTGAGCCTAGCCCGGAGCCTGCCCCAGCCTGACTCCGTTAGCCTGTAGACGACCACTGGGGCTGAAGTACAGTGAGCTTGAGGGAGGGTCGAGCCCCTGGAGAGGGGATTCTGTCGCACATGATCGGCATCGTGGCGTGGCTTCACTCGAGACGTATTGCTGTCGCGGTTGGCTCGTCCGTCGGTATCGCGCTCGGCGTTGGCCAAGTGGGCGACGCGGCATCCGGGGCCTCACCCGCCCAGTTCCGCGACGGGGTCGTTCTGGTCGGCTTCAAGGACGGAACGAGCGTCGCCGGGATTCGTTCCGCAGTCGCGTCTGTGGACGCGACGCAGGGGCGCGTGCTTGGCAAGCGCGTCCATCTTCTGCACGTTCGCAAGGGCCGGGTGCTGGAGGTCGTCGCGACGCTACGGGCCCGCAACGTTGTGCGCTACGCCGAGCCCGACTATCTCCACGTCGAGAGCGGTGTACCAAACGATCCCTCCTTCGGGCTGCTCTGGGCCAAGCAGAACACGGGGCAGAGGGTGAACGGCACGACCGGAACCGCAGGTGCCGACGAACGGGCTGTTCCGGCCTGGAGCATCACCACCGGATCGAATTCAATCGTCGTCGGCGAAGTCGACTCGGGCGTTGACTACACCCACCCGGACCTTGCACCCAACGTCTGGGTGAATCCGGGAGGAGTGGGCGGCTGCGCAGCGGGAACGCACGGGTTCAACGCGATCACGAGCGCGTGCGACGCGATGGACGACGAGACGCCTTACGGCGGCCACGGCACGCACGTCGCGGGGATCATCGGGGCAGTGGGGGACAATGGCATCGGCGTCGCCGGCGTGAACTGGCAGACGACGATCCTCCCAGTCAAGTGGCTGAACTCGGCCGGGAGCGGCTACACGAGCGACCTGATCTCGGCGCTCGACTGGCTGATCGAGGCGAAGCACGCCGGGGTCAACGTGCGTATTGTCAACGACTCCGCGACTTTCGTCGGGACCGCCTACTCACAAGCGCTGTCCGATGAGATCGACCTGCTCGGACAGAACGACATCCTGTTTGTCACGGCCGCCGGGAACACCGGTGACGACAACGACGACCCGACCGTCGGTCGCTATCCGTGCCGTTATGGCCGTCCGAACGAGATCTGCGTAACGGCGAGCAACCAGACGGACACGCTTCCGAGTTGGGCCAACTACGGCAGGACCACGGTGGACATCGCCGCGCCTGGTGACAACATCTACTCGACGCTGCGCAACGGGACCTACGGTTACATCAGCGGTGGCTCGATGGCGGCGGCCGAGGTTTCAGGAGCTGCAGCGCTGACGCTTTCGCAGCGTCCCACCATGTCGACTGCCGACGTGAAGAGCGATTTGCTCGGCGCTGCCGACGCGTTGCCAGCGCTATCCGGCCTGGTCCGGACGGGCGCGAGGCTCGATATATGCGCTGCCCTCGCGGGTTGCGTCGCGCCGTCGGTGCTGGGGACGACGAGTGTGGGGGGGAGCGCGGATTCGATTTTGGCGAATCGGAAGCGGGTGAACCGGTATTCGCTGGGGGTCGCGGCGAGTGTGTCGAAGTTGTCGATTTATTTGCAGCCGGCGG
>Ga0164241_10005295_pt1 | contig 12162 bp, 10 predicted proteins | sample OricomyardsoilBY_FD_108780 | JGI IMG/M metagenome (GOLD analysis project Ga0164241, IMG submission 108780) | Backyard soil microbial communities from Emeryville, California, USA - Original compost - Back yard soil (BY) | ecosystem: Environmental > Terrestrial > Soil > Unclassified | place: USA...
CCCGTGCAACGTCTACACTTCGAGGAAATCACGCTCGGCCTGCGCGGCATGCTTCGCAGGTACCACGAGGGCGGCTGGATCGACCTCCGGGCTGGGCAGGCCGTGGTCACATCGCGCGGCGAATGGGTGAAATACAGCACACCTGACCCTGAGGGCGCCGAGTATGTCGCCGTCTGTCTTCCCGCCTTTTCGCCCGGGACGGTGCATCGGGACGCCTGACGAAATATTTTTCCTGTTTCGTGAAGCAACACCAATCCCCGCGGTGTCTTATTACGTCTAACGGGCTGCAACCGTCTCGCAACATTCACCCCGCAGGGCTGCGGGCGTAGTACCAAGGTAACGGGAGCGTTCTCGCATGAACTGGTCCGCAATGTCGGTCGTCTGCGCCGGTGCGCTTCTCGTGAGTGGCTATTCCATAGCTGGAGCTCAAGAGCGAGTCCCCCCTCCGGCGCCCTCGCCCAGGGCGGGTGCGCAGATGCCCGCCCCGGCCGATCCCGGGCGCGGCGCCGGCATACCCCCCAATCAAGCGAGTGCCGCGCCTGGACGACAGGCGGCGGCTCCCGCGCCGAGCCCCGCCGCCATCGAGCGCGCGAACACCGTCCTCGAAGCGGCGCGCCAGGCCCTTGGCGGCGACAAGCTCGCGGCCGTCAGGACGCTGGTCGGCAACGGACGCACGCGCCGGTTGCGGGGCAACAACATCCAGCCCATCGAGTTCGAGCTGTCCATCGAGCTGCCTGACAAGTACCTGCGCAAAGACGAGTTTCCGGCGGAGGAGAGCGACCCGACATCCACCGGTTTCAACGGCACGCAGCTGCTGCAGTTTCCCGTCCCGCAGGCGCCCCCGATGGCGGCACGCCCGGGCGGTCCGCCGCCCCCGAGCGCGGCTCAGCTGGAGGCGCAGAGGGCCGCGCGCGTGATGACCGCGAAGCAGGACTTCGTGCGGTTCGCCCTGGGGATTTTCGCGTCGAACTTCGAGACCTACCCGCTCACCTTTGCCTGGGTGGCCGAAGCGGAGGCTCCGCAGGGCAAAGCGGACGTCTTGGACGTTCGGGGTGCCGGAAACTTCGCCGCCCTGTTGCTCATCAATCGCGACACACATCTGCCCGTCATGCTCCGCTGGCAGACTCCGCCAACGAGCGTCATCGTCACGGCTCCGGGCCAGCCCGCCCCGGCCAGCGTCGCGCCCGGGGCGGTCATCGTCGCGGGACCACCGCCTCCGGCCGCGGGGGCATCGCAAGCCGAACAGGAGCAGTACGCGAAAGACGTTGTGGCGCTCCGCGCGAAGACGCAGGCCAGTCCGGTCGAACAGACCATCTATTTTCAGGATTACCGCCCCCAGGATGGGCTGCAGCTCCCGTTCAGGTTCCGCCGCGCCATCGGCGCAGACACGACGGAAGAAACGACGTTCGACCGTTATCGCGTGAATCCACGGATCGATCCGAAGAGGTTCGAACCGGCGAAGTAACGGCGGCGTCCTGGAAGACGCCGCTGCCGTTTCCATTCCGGGGAGGCATGGCAATGGTGATGCGTGACTCGCGGGCGGCGGTGCTTGCCGCCCTGGTGATGGCCGCGACGATTGCCGCACGCGCGCACTCGATGCACGTCGGCGGCACGAACATCATGGTCGATACGTCGGGCGCGGCGGCCGACGCGTCGAAGCAAAATTTCCCGGCGCGTTGACCGCGTCAAACAGCCGGCAGTTCACGCCTCACAGAAAGGCAGTCTCGTATGCGACCCGTATTTCAGCGCGCTCTTCGTGTGTCCGGCCTTTCCTTGCTCGGCCTGCTGGCGGCGGTGAGTGTCGCGCGCGCCCAGCGCGTCCTGCCGGCCACACCCATGCCAGCCGCGCCGCAGCCCGCGCAGGCCTCGCCTGCGCCCGGACGGGGCGCCCGCCTCATCGTGACCGTGCAGGACTCCACGGGAGGCGTCCTGCCCGGAGCCGACGTGACGATTGCCGGGGTGGAGGACGCCACGCGCGGGGTGGTCGTCGCCCCGATCGCGGCCACCGACAAGGGCGTCGCCACGTTCGAGAACGTCACACCGGGCCGGTACTCGATTGCCGCGACGTTCTCGGGGTTCGAGCGCGGGTTCGTGCGCGAGATCAGGCTGCGCGCCGGTGACAACCGGCAAACACTGACGCTCGCGCTCAGCCGTGTCGAGGACAGCGTCCGGGTCGGCCCCGACCGTCAGGAAGCCGCGGCCGACCGTGGGGTGCAGTTCGGCAGCGCGCTCACGCGCGAGCAGATCGACGCGCTGTCCGAGGATCCGGACGAACTGCGGCAGCAGCTCATGACGATTGCGGGCGATCCGAACGCGACGATCAAAGTGGACAGCTTCGAAGGTCAGGAGCTGCCTGCGAAGGCGATGATCAAGTCCGTGCGCATCTCGCGCGATCAGTTCTCGGCGGAGAACCACTACGCTGGGGGCATCTCCATCGAAATCATCACGCAGCCCGGGTTGGGGCCGCTGCGCGGAAATGCCAACCTTGGCTTCTTCGACAGCGCACTCGACGGCAAGAATCCCCTCGTCGGGACCAAACCGCCGGTCCAGAATCGCAATGGCGGGATCGGGCTGAGCGGAAGCCTGGCCAGGAACAAGGCCTCCTTCTCGCTCAATGCCAACAAGAACAGCTCGTATACGACTAATCCGTCGTACTACAACGACGGCAACGGCATCGTGACCACAGGCAGCGTCCGAGCGCGTCAGAACAATCAGTCCGGCAGCGGCACGATCGACTACGCCATCACAAAGGATCAGACCATCCGCGCCGGCCTGGCGTTCAATTCCTCGCGCGGCACGAATCTCGGCAGCGGTGGCTTCAACCTCTCGGAGCGCGCTTACTCCACGCAGAACAGGGGCGGCTCTTTCCGGTTCCAGGAGATCGGACCGCTCGGCCGGCGCTTCTTCATCAATACCCGGCTTTCGATGAACTGGTCGCGCAACACGTCGACCTCCGTGCTCGAGGCGCTTCAGGTCAACGTGCTGGACGCTTTCTCCAGCGGCGGCGCGCAGCAGAAGGGGACGACGAGCACGAAGAACTTCACGCTCGCATCGGATCTGGACTACGTGCGCGGCCGGCACTCCTTTCGCGCGGGCGTCCTCCTCGAGGGCACCCGGTACACCACGAATCAGCTGAACAACTATCTCGGCACGTACACGTTCGAGAGCCTCGAGGACTGGCAGGCCGGGACGCCGCGGAGCTTCACGCAGCGCATCGGGGATCCGAATATCCGGTACAACAACCTCAACGCGGGCCTGTACATCCTCGACGACATGAAGGTCCGCAAGAACTTCACGCTGACGGCGGGCCTGCGGTACGAGGCGCAGACGCATCTCGACGACTACCTCAATCTGGGACCGCGCATCGGGATCACGTGGGCGCCGTTCAAGAGCGGCAAGACGTCCCTGCGTGTCAGCTGGGGCGTCTTCCGCGAATGGCTGTCCCCCGGAATCTACGAACAGTCGCTGCGGCTCGATGGCACCCACCAGCTCCAGGTCAACATCGCCAATCCGGCGTATCCGGATCCGGGCCCTTTGACGGCGCTGCCGACGGACAAGTACCTGCTCAACGCCGACATGAAGATGCCGCGGACGCTCCGCACGAGCCTCGGCATCTCTCAGCAGTTCAGCACGCGCTTCTCGGCGTCCGCGACATTCACCGACGGACGTGGCGACGACCTGTTCGTCGGCCGTAACCTCAATGCGCCGGTCAACGGCGTGCGGCCCGATCCGAACTACGTCAACATCATCGAGGCGATCTCGGGCGGCCGGGCGCGCCAGTCCGCGCTGTCGTCTTCGTTCTCCGTCAATCTCGCGCGGCCGTCGGACTCGGCCAATACGAAGCTGATCGTCTGGACCAGGAACCTTGGCGTGTCGTCCAGCTACACGCTCGGTTTTTCGAAGAACGACACCGGGGGGCCGTTTTCCCTGCCGGCCACGGGAAACATCGCCGATGACTGGGGACCGGGCACCGACGACATCCGTCACAGAGGCAGTTTCTACATTTACACCGGCTTCCTGCGCAGCTTCTCCGCGCAGTTGACGTTTTCCGGCAGCTCGGCGCGGCCACTGAACATCACGACCGGACGTGACAATAATGGGGACTTCCTGTTTACCGATCGTCCCGAAGGCGTCGGCCGGAACTCGGAACGCACGTCTGGTCAGTGGAACACGAACGCCTACTTCAGCTATTCCTTCGCGCTCGGCAAGAAGACCATGTCGGGTCCTGGCGGCGTGAGCATTTCCATGGTGAATGGGGCGTACGCCGCCAACGTCACCGGCGCCCAGACCGTGCCCCGCTACCGGCTGTCGATCACCGCGAATGTGCAGAATCTGACCAACCACGCGAATTACACCGGCTACAGCGGAGTCATGACGTCGCGCTTTTTCCTGAAGCCGGTGTCGGCGACGGGCACGCGCCGCATCACCTTCAGCACGAACGTGAGTTTTTAGAGGCTCAGGGCTCAGACTCAAGGCTCCCTTGACGGGTCTTCTGTCTGGCGGCTATGCTTTTTGCTCGGCCATGTCTTCCGACCTCGTCGTCATTCTTCGAAAGCGACTCAATCGAAAGCGGAACTCCTCCGCATCGGTCGTGGTGACGCTGTCCGTGTGAGCTGGCCTGAATAGCAGGCCAGCCGGGCCTCCTGAACCCGCCGATGCGCATGCACGGCGGGTTTTTTGTTGCCCGGCGCAGGGCCGGAATCAAGACGGAAACGATGCACATGAAAATTGGACTGATTGGCTGGCGCGGGATGGTGGGGTCCGTGCTCATGCAGCGCATGCGCGCTGAGCGCGACTTCGACCTGATCCACCCCGTGTTCTTTTCCACATCGCAGGCTGGCGGCGCCAGCCCCGACATCGGGCGGGCGACGTCACCGGTCAAGGATGCGAAGAACCTTCAGGATCTCGCGGAATGCGACGTGCTGATTTCCTGTCAGGGTGGCGAGTACACCACCGGAATTCATCCGGCACTCCGCAACGCAGGCTGGACCGGCTACTGGATCGACGCGGCGTCGACTCTGCGAATGGCGCAGGATGCCGTCATCGTTCTCGATCCTGTCAACCGGGATGTCATCGATCGGGCGCTCGACCGGGGGGGCCGCGACTTCATCGGCGGCAACTGCACCGTCAGCCTGATGCTGATGGCCATGACCGGCCTGTTTCGCGCCGGCCTCATCGAGTGGGTGAGCGCCATGACGTACCAGGCAGCGTCGGGAGCCGGTGCCCAGCATATGCGCGAGCTGGTGTCCCAGATGGGCGTCACGCATGCCGCGGTCGAGCGGCTGCTCGCCGACCCGGCCGGCGCCATCGGCGAGATCGATCGTACGGTCGCCGCCACGCTGCGAAGCGCCCAGTTGCCCACCTCACAGTTCGGCCATCCGCTTGCTGGCAGTCTCCTTCCCTGGATCGACAAGGACCTCGGCAACGGGCAGAGCCGCGAAGAATGGAAAGGCATGGCCGAATGCAACAAGATCCTCGGCCGAAGCGAGTCGCCGGTCCCGGTTGATGGCCTCTGCGTGCGCATTGGCGCGATGCGGTGTCACAGTCAGGCGCTGACCGTGAAGCTGACGCGGAATGTGCCGCTCGTCGAGATCGAGTCGCTCCTCGCCTCCGCGCACGAATGGGTAAAGGTGGTGCCCAACGAGAAGGAGGTCACGCTGCGTGATCTGACGCCTGCCGCCGTGACCGGGACGCTGACGGTTCCGGTAGGACGTCTTCGCAAGCTGGCCATGGGTGACGAGTATCTGGCAGCATTCACGGTTGGCGACCAGCTGCTCTGGGGCGCCGCCGAACCACTGCGTCGCATGCTGCGCATCATCATCGAAAAACACGGAACCCGGGCGGCATCGACCCGGGAAGCCGCCGTGCCGCGAGGAGTCTGACGACATGCTGGTCATGAAGTTCGGGGGGACGTCGGTTGCCGATCAGGCGGCAATCGAGCGGCTGATTGCCATCGTGCGCGCGGCGCGGCAGGCCGCAATTCAGCCGGAAACCCAGGACTGGCGGGGGCCCATCGTCGTGGTCTCCGCCCTGGGTGGTGCAACGGACAAGTTTCTGAAAGTTGCGACCGACGCGGGCGCGGGCAACACGGCCGGGGCTCTCGAAAATCTGCAGACGCTGCGCGCGCGGCACCTGGACGTGGCTCAGGTAGTGACCAGTGCCGAGCGGACCGACGTCGAGCGCTTCATTCACCAGGAGTTCGATGAACTCGATCGTCTCGCGGGGGCGCTCGGCGTGCTTCGAGAGGTCACACCGCGCTGGCTCGATGCCATCGCGGCCTGCGGCGAGATCCTCAGCAGCCGAATCGTCGCGGCCGCGCTGACCGCGCACGGCCTGGCGGCCGGATGGGTGGATGCGCGTCGGTCGGTCGTCACCGGGCCCGAGCACATGGCCGCCCCGCCCCTCATGGACGAAACCGCCACGGCCCTGGCGGCCACCATGGACCCACTGCTCGCCGACCGGCGCATCCCGGTGATCGGCGGGTTCGTCGGCGCGACAAAGGACGGCGTGACGACGACGCTGGGTCGCGGGGGATCCGACTATTCAGCGGCTATCGTCGGCGCGTGTCTCGGCGCCTCCGAGATCCAGATCTGGACGGACGTCGACGGCATGCTGACGGCCGACCCGCGCGTCATCTCCAACGTCCAGGTGGTGCCGCACCTCTCCTTCGGCGAAGCATCGGAGCTCGCCTACTTCGGCGCGAAGGTGCTGCACCCCGCAACCATCCAGCCGGCCGTCGGCCGCAACATTCCCGTTCGCATCCTCAACTCCCGTCGCCCGCAGGACGCTGGCGGCACGCTCATCACGCGGGAGCGGCCCGCGACCGAGCGGCTGTTGACGGCTGTCGCCTCGAAGAAGGGCGTCACCGTCGTCGACATCACGTCCACGAGGATGCTGATGGCGCACGGTTTTCTCGCGAAGATCTTCGATACGTTCGAAAAGCACCGCACCGCCGTTGACGTCGTGACGACGTCGGAGGTCAGCGTATCGGTGACGGTGGATGATCCGAGGCGGCTGCCGGAAATCAGCGCGTCGCTGCGCGAAGTGGCGGACGTCACGCGCGAGGACAATATGGCGATCCTCTGCGCCGTCGGTGAAGGCCTGCAGCGTGACCCGACCTTCGTCAGCCACCTGATGGAGGCACTGGGCGGTATTCCCATCCGGATGGTTTCCCAAGCCGCGGCTCGACGAAACATCACGCTCGTCATCCGCGAGGCCGATCTCGAAACGGCGCTGGTGCGGGTGCACGAGCAGTTCTTCGGAGTGCCGGCATGAGAGTGTTCATTGTCGGGCACGGCCGCATGGGCCGCCTGATCGAGGAGCTCGCGGCTCAGCATGGCTGCGAGATCGCGGGCATCGCCGACATCGATCGACCGATCGGCGACGTGCTCGCGGCGTCCGAACCGGTCGACGTCGCGATCGACTTCTCGTCGGCAGAGGCTGTCCGCCTCAACCTCGCCGCACTCGCCGCCCGCAAGGTGAATGTGGTCATCGGCACGACCGGCTGGCAGGATGCCGCGGTCGATCTCCGCGCCACGGCCGAGGCCGCCGGCATCGGGGTGCTGGCGTCCGCGAACTTTTCCCTCGGGATGAACATCTTCCGCCTGCTGGTGGAACAGGCCTCCGCGCGGTATGCGGCGCTGGCCGATACAGGCGCCTGGATTCAGGAGGCCCATCACGCCGCCAAGAAGGATGCCCCGTCCGGCACGGCGCTGCTGCTTCTGGCGGCCATGCGTGAGGCAGGCTATACGGCCAATATCGACGTGTCGTCAACGCGGGCCGGCTTCATCCCGGGCACGCATGTCGTAGGATTCGACGGGCCTGCGGAAACGGTCACGCTGACGCATGCCGTCAGGGACCGGTCGGTGTTCGCGCACGGCGCGCTGGAAGCCGCCCGATGGCTGAAGGGCCGCCGGGGGTGGTTCTCGATGCGTGACATGATCGGCGGGTAGACGGGTAACGCCGGGTGCGGCGGGGTGCGAGGAGCGAACTGACGCGGGTCATCTTCCTCGGTTCTCAGTTTGTGAATCGCTGTCGTTGGAGCTGCCATGAGGTTGTCGTTTACAGGTGTAGGCACGGCGCTCATCACGCCGTTTACGAAGAAGGGCGCCGTGGACGAGCAGGCGGTGCGCAAGCTCGCGGCCAGACAGATCGAAGCCGGCGTCCATTTTCTCGTCCCCTGCGGCACGACGGGTGAAGCGCCCACCTTGTCGAACGAAGAACGCCGCCGCATCGTCGAGCTGGTCGTCAACGAGGTCGAGGGCCGCGCCATGGTCCTGGCCGGTGCCGGCGGCTATGACACCCGCGAAGTCATCCGTTCGATCGCGGAGCTGGAAAAGACCGGCGTCCACGGCATCCTGTCGGTGACGCCTTATTACAACAAGCCCACGCAGGAAGGCCTCTTTCAGCATTTCCGCGCCATCGCCGAGCGAACGAGGCTGCCCATCGTGCTCTACAACGTGCCCGGCAGGACGGGCTGCAACATCGAGCCCGCAACGCTTGCGCGGCTCGCGGGCATCTCGAACATTGTCGGCATCAAGGAAGCGTCCGGGAACATGACGCAGATGGCCGAGTACTGCACGGTCGTGCCACCGGAGTTCATCGTGCTCTCGGGCGACGATGCGCTGGCACTGCCGCTGATGTCCGTGGGTGGCAAGGGCATCATCTCCGTCATCGCCAACGAAGCGCCTGCCGAGCTCGTTCAGATGGTCGAGGCTGCCGAACGGGGTGATTTCACCACCGCGCGGAGATGGCACCACAAGCTCTTCGCCCTGATGCAGGTCAACTTCGTCGAGTCGAATCCCATTCCCGTGAAGTACGCGATGGCGCGCATGGGATTGTGTGAGGAATCGTACCGGCTGCCGATGGTGCCGCCCAAGCGCGCCTCGCAGGAGAAGATTCTGGCGGTGCTGAAGGAATTCGGCATGCCCGTGGCCACGGAAACACGCGCGTGAGCGGGCTCGCCGAACGCATCGCTGAACTGTTCGCGGCGGGAACGTCGGCATCAAAGACGGATGCCCGCGCCGCGTTCGCTGAACTCCAGCACGCACTCGGCGCCGGTGATGTCCGTGCCGCCGAACCCGACCCGGGCTCGGCGTCGGGGTGGCGGGTCAACACCTGGGTGAAACAGGGCATCCTGCTCGGCTTTCGCTTCGGTGATGTGGTGGACATGTCGGCCGATCACGGCCGCTGGCCGTTCTACGACAAGGACACGATGACCCTCAAGAAGCCGGGACTGGAGGGCGGCGTCCGGATCGTTCCGGGAGGATCCACGGTTCGTGAGGGCGCATTTGTCGCGAAGAGCGTCGTCTGCATGCCGCCGATGTACGTCAACATCGGCGCGTACATCGACGAGGGCACGCTGGTCGACTCGCACGCGCTCGTCGGATCGTGCGCGCAAGTCGGCAAGCGCGTCCACATCAGCGCGGCTGCGCAGATCGGCGGCGTCATCGAACCCGTCGGGCAGCTGCCCGTCATCGTCGAAGACGACGTTCTGATCGGCGGAAACACGGGAGTCTATGAGGGCGCGGTCATCCGGCGCCGCGCGGTGATTGCCGCCGGTACGGTGCTCACGGGATCCACACCCGTGTACGACCTGCCGCGCGGCGAAATCATCCGCCCGGAGCCCGGGCAGCCGCTCGTCGTCCCGGAAGGTGCCGTGGTCGTACCGGGCGCCCGCAGCGTCACCGTCGGGAAGGGCAAGGACTGGGGCCTGTCGCTCGCGACGCCGGTCATCGTGAAGTATCGCGACGACAGGACCGACACCCGCACGGAGCTCGAGGCGTGGATTCGATAGAACAAATCGCGCTCACACGCGCGCTGGTCGACATCGACTCCACCACCGGACGCGAGGGGGAGGCGGGCGCGTTCCTCGCCGCCACTCTGCGCGGTCTTGGCTATGAGGTCGTGGAGCAGCCCGTCACCGACGGCCGCTTCAACGTCATTGCGACGCGCGAGAAGCCGGTTGTGGTGCTGTCGACGCATTTCGACTGCGTGCCGCCGTTCTTTCCTAGCCGCGAGGAACGCGGCCGCATCTACGGGCGCGGCGCGTGCGACGCAAAAGGCATTGCGATTGCGCAGCTCGCGGCAGCCGAGCGCCTGCATGCGGCGGGCGAGTCACGGATCGGCCTGCTGTTCGTGGTGGGCGAGGAACGAGGCAGCGACGGCGCGAAATGCGCCAACACGATTGCCACGGGATCGAAGTACCTGATCGACGGCGAGCCCACCGAGAACCGCATCGGCCGGGCCACGCGAGGCGTGTACCGCGTGCGGCTGCGCGCGGCTGGCCGCGCCGCGCATTCCAGCCAGCCTGAACTCGGCGAATCCGCCATCGAGAAAATCATCGATGCCGTGCTCGCGCTTCGGTCCATTCCCTGGCCGGAGGACGCGGACCTCGGCCGGACGTTCTACACGGTCGGAATCATGAAGGGCGGGGTTGCCCCGAATGTGATCCCGCCCGACGCGGACGCGGAAGTCATGTTCCGGACCGTTGGCGACGCCGTGGATCTCCGGCGCCTGCTCGTCCAGCACGTCGGGACGCTCGTCTCGATCGAGGACGTGCTGATTGTCCCGCCCGTCAAGCTGACGACGGTGCCGGGCGCGGACACCGGCGTCTTTTCATTCACGACGGATATTCCGTTTCTCGCCGCCTGGGGCGCGCCGCTGCTCGTCGGGCCGGGGTCCATCACCGTCGCCCACACCGCGGACGAGTACATCGACATTGCCGATCTCGAGAAGGCCGTCGACATCTATGCCGGCCTCGCCCGGGATTTGATGTCGCAAAACGGATAGCGCGCCGATTCGTCTGACGACAGAATGTCGGCAGCACGTATGGCCGACCGATTCTGGCGAGCCGTCCTGATCCGGGACCAACGCGCCGACGGCGTGTTCGTCTACGCGGTGCGATCCACAGGCGTCTACTGCCGCCCCTCATGTCCCAGCCGGAAGCCGGCACGCGAAAGGGTCGAGTTCTTCCCCGCGCCAGCCATGGCGATGGCGCGCGGATACCGTGCGTGCCGGCGCTGCCGGCCGGACCAGATTGGCGACGGGAGTCCCGTCGCCGGCAGGGTCGCCACAGCGTGTCGGGCGATCGCCGCGGACCCGGCACGGCGTTGGCCTCTCACGCGCATCGCGCGCGCCGCCGGCGGCTCAGTGGTCCAGGTCCAGCGCGCATTCCGCACGCTCCTTGGCATCACGCCGCACGAGTACCTGCTCGCCTGCCGGCGGCGGCATTTCATCCGGGATCTGAGGAGTGGACAATCGGTGACTGACGCGACATTTTCTGCCGGCTTCGGGTCATCCAGCCGCATGTACAGCGCGGTAAGGCTGCCAGGCATGCGCCCGTCGACGTACGGCCAGGGTGGTCGAGGCGCGTCGATCGAATGGACGACGGTCGCGTCACCCGTTGGGCGCATTCTCGTGGCGGCGACCGCCACCGGCGTGTGCTTCGTCGAAATCGGCGGCGCGGAGGCCGTCTTGTTGTCCGCGCTGCACAACGAGTTTCCCCGCGCGACGATCGCGGCATCCCGTTCGCCGCGTCTCGCGCCGTACGCGGCCATCGCACGAGCCATTGCCGTGGGGGACCGCGCCCCGGGCAGCGTGCCCGTCGACATCCGCGGCACCGCCTTTCAGTGGAAGGTCTGGCGCGCGCTGACGGCCATCCCGGGCGGGCGGACGCGGACGTACGCCGAACTCGCCAAGGCTGTCGGCAAGCCCTCGGCGGTGCGGGCCGTGGCGCGCGCGTGTGCGACCAATCCCGTCTCGCTGGTCATTCCCTGCCACCGGGTTGTCGGTTCGGACGGGACGTTGCGTGGATATCGCTGGGGCGTCGAGGTCAAGCGCGCGCTGCTCGCGGCGGAGCGCGGCGGCGCGCAGGAATAGCCCGGCGCTGCAAGCCTCCCTGAGTTCTGGCACACTCTCCTCCGGGGGAACCCAAGTTGCCAGGTTACGGAACCCAGTATTGGAGCGAGCGGACGCCCGGAAAACGCCGCGGTGTGCATTCATCCTTTCGCGGCGCACGCGAAGCCGACGCGGTGGTCATTGGCGGTGGCCTGACCGGCGCGACGGCTGCGTACCTGTTTGCCGCGGCCGGCCTGGACGTCGTGCTCCTGGAGGGCGGCCGCATGGCCGCCGGTGCCACGGCCGGCAGCCTTGGCGCGATCG
>Ga0164241_10005296_pt1 | contig 12162 bp, 12 predicted proteins | sample OricomyardsoilBY_FD_108780 | JGI IMG/M metagenome (GOLD analysis project Ga0164241, IMG submission 108780) | Backyard soil microbial communities from Emeryville, California, USA - Original compost - Back yard soil (BY) | ecosystem: Environmental > Terrestrial > Soil > Unclassified | place: USA...
ACGCGCGACGAGGCGCCGGCCATCCTGGAGCGCATCACCACTCCCGGCCGCGGCATCGATGCACCCGCGGGAATGTACAGCTCGACCTTCTACTTCGCGTGGTATCTCGTGCGCGCGTTCGAGCACGTGGGCCTGGCGCACCGGTACTTCGATCTCCTGCGGAGCTGGCGCGATCTGCTGCCGCTCAACTACACCACCTGGCCGGAAACGCGTGATCAGCCGCGCTCGGACACCCACGCCTGGAGCGCCCACCCGACCGCGGACCTGCTTCGAATCGTGGCCGGTATCCGTTCGGCCGCCGCCGGCTATTCACGCGTTCGCATCGAGCCGATGCTCGGGTCCCTGACCTCGCTGGAGGCGACCGCCGCCACGCCTGCGGGCGCGGTGAAGGTCCGCTACCGTATTTCCGGCGGCAAGCTGATCGCCAATATCGATCGGCCCGCCGCCTTGCCCGGGTCTTTCGTCTGGCTCGGCCAGGAATATCCGTTGACGGGGATTCATACCCGGATCGAACTCCCGTCCAAGGACTAGCAATTTTCCTGCGCGTTCTTGATACGCTTCGTCACGGGTATCGGGAGTGTCTCGGGATGCGCATGAACATAATGAGAGCGGCGCTGCTCTGCGTCGCCGGCATTGCCGGCGCGCAGGCGGACGAAGCCAGGAACAATCCTCTGGATGCCACCTTCAACGTGGACCTCGGCGGGTTCTTCATGTCGACGGACATCAATGTTCGTCTGAATGGTGACGAGACCAACCAGGCGGGCGACGACATCGACTTCGACGATACCTTCGGCATCGGGGATTTCGACCGCTTCCGTGCCGATGGCATGTGGCGTATCAAGGGAAACCACTCGGTGCGCGGCATGTTCTTCACGAATACGCGCTCCGCCACCAACGAACTGTCCCGTGACGTGAACTTCGGTGACGAGACCTATCCGCTGGGCGCCGTCACCACGGCCCGCTCGAAGATGCAAGTGCTCCAGCTTTCCTATGACTACGTCTTCCGGCGGCGCGAGAACTATGAACTGGCGGCCGGCATCGGCGTCCACGTGCTCGATGCGAGCTTGAGTCTCGACACCACCGTGACCAGCAACGGGGGCAGCTCGCAGCGTGAGCTGGTGCAAAGCGGGTCGACGAACGCGCCATTGCCGGTGCTGGCGCTTCGTGGCACCTGGCTGTTGCCTCACAATTTCTACGCCACGGCGCTGGCGCAATATTTCTACGTCGACTACGACAACTATGTGGGCAGCCTTTCGGACCTGAAAGCCACGGTAGTTTGGCAGGCCACGCCGCATGTCGGCATCGGCGTCGGCTACAACGATTTCCGATTCAAGTTCAGGATGGACCAGGACCACTTCGACGGAAAGCTCAAGTGGAACTACGGCGGCGCGATGGCCTTCTTCACGGTGATGTACTAGCGGCACGATCCGCAGGCAGCAGGTGGCTGCCACGATGGGAAAACGCGAGTGCCGCGCGGACGGGCCGCTGTTAAGCTGCCGCGCATGAAAACAGCCCTGTTTGCCGCCTTCACGCTGGCGATGGCGGCGCCCGCCCTTGCACAGCCCGTCAATCCCGCCGCCCAGGTGAAACCCGCGGAGCCGGGTGAATGGCACTCGCTGTTCAACGGCCATGACCTGTCCGGGTGGACGGTCAAGATCAACAAACATCCGGTCGGCGAGAACTTCGCGGACACGTTCCGCGTCGAAGACAGTGTGATCAAGGTGAGCTACGACGGTTATGGAAAGTTCGACGAACAGTTCGGCCACCTGTATTCCAACCAGGCCTACGGCAGCTACGTGCTGCGCCTCGAGTACAAGATCACCGGCAAGGCCGTGGCGGACTCACCGCCCTGGGCCAAACTCAACAGCGGCGTGATGATCCACTCGCAATCGCCCCTGACCATGGGCCTGAACCAGGCCTGGCCCGCGAGCATGGAAGTGCAATTCCTTGCCGTCGGCACCGCCGCGGGACGTCAGACGGGCAATGTCTGTACACCCGGCACCAATCTCGAGATGAAGGGCAAAGTGCTCACGGACCACATCATCGACTCGTCGTCGAAGCTGTATCCGGTCGACGAATGGGTGGAGGTGGAAGTGGAAGTGCACGGCAATGAAGAAGTGATTCACCGTGTCAACGGCGTGGAAGTGCTGCGCTACCAGCACCCGCAGCTCGATCCGACAGAAGAAAGCGCGCAGGCGCTGCTCGCGGCCGGCGCTCCGCTGCAGCTGTCGTTCGGTCACATCGCGCTGCAGGCCGAGTCTCAGCCGGTGTGGTTCCGCAACATCAGGATTCGCCAGCTCGCCCCATGAACGCCGCGCTCTCGTGGCAGCGCGAACTCTCGCGGGCCATCACCGACCCTGCCCAACTACTGACCGAACTCGAACTGGATCCGGCGCTTGCCGCGCCGGCGCGCGCGGCTTCCGCGACGTTCGCGTTGCGCGTGACGCGCAGCTATCTGTCGCGCATGCGCCGCGGTGACGCGGATGATCCGCTGTTGCGCCAGGTGTTGCCGCGAGCCGAAGAGCTCATCGAGTCGGAAGGTTACGGCTCCGATCCACTGGAGGAGCACGCGGCCACGCGCGCGCCGAATCTCCTGCAGAAATACGCGGGCCGTGCGCTGCTGATCACGACACAGGCCTGCGCCATTCATTGCCGCTACTGTTTCCGGCGCGAGTTTCCATACTCGGCGCAACAGGAGCCCGATGACAATGCGGGCCGCTGGGGCGCGGCGCTGGAGGCGATCGCAAATGACACCAGCCTCGAGGAAGTGATCCTGAGCGGCGGTGATCCGCTGTCGCTGAGTGATGCGCGGCTCGCGCAGATCACCGACGCGCTGGCGGACATGCGCCACGTGCAGCGCATTCGCGTGCACACGCGCCAGCCCATCGTGCTGCCGTCGCGCGTCGACGAGGGCCTTCTGAATTGGGTACGCGGCATCCGGAAGCCGACGGTGTTCGTGCTGCATACCAACCATCCGAACGAGATCGATGGCGATGTACGCGCGGCCTGCGCAAGGCTTCGCGCGGCGGGCGTGACGTTGCTCAACCAGTCCGTGCTGCTCGCGGGCGTCAACGACGACGTCGACACGCTCGCGCAGTTGTCGCGCGTGCTGATGGATGCCGGCGTGGTGCCGTACTACCTGCATCTGCCCGATCGCGTGCGTGGCACCGCGCATTTCGACGTCGCTGAGGCGAAGGCGCAGCGGCTGGTCGAGCGCCTGTCCGCGCGGTTGTCCGGGTATCTCGTGCCGAGGCTGGTTCGCGAGATTCCGGGTGCCGCCTACAAGGTGCCGAGTGTCATAACGCCCTGAGCCCACGCGCCCAGCCCGGATTCCTGGCCTATGCGTTCAATGAGTTGGGGTTTCCAAGGAAATGGCAGGTCCCCCCGTCTAATGAACAGTCACGAGCGTTCTAACGGATGGATGACCAGACTCTAATACGCCGCGCGCAGGGTGGGGACGCCACGTCCTTCGCCGAGCTATTGGACCTGCACTACGACACCATCTACCGGTTCGCCTGGAAGTGGTGTGGCCACGTGGCCAATGCCGAGGATATTGCCCAGCAGGCCTGCATGAAGCTGGCCACGAGTCTTCCGCAGTATCGGTTCCAGGCGGCCTTCACGAGCTGGCTCTATCGACTGGTCATCAGCTGCGCCCAGGACTGGCAGCGGTCGCAGCAGCGCCATGACCACGATGAACTGCCGGAAGAGGAAGCCATGGTGGACTCACCACGTCATGAAGACGGCATCTATCTCGCCCAGGTGTTGTCGCAATTATCGAAACTTGGCGAGGGCATGAGGGAAACCGCTTTGCTGGTGCATGCGGAAGGCATGAGCCATGCGGAAGCCGGCGCCGTACTCGGGGTTTCGGAATCCACGATCTCCTGGCGCGTGCACACCATTCGCAAACACATGGGCCAACCTTCAGCCCGTGCGAGCCTGGCTTATGAATGACAAATCATTCGAAGCGAAACTGGCGCGCGTGAGCGCGCCCGCTCCCGATCCCGCGGCGCGGCTTCGCGCCAAGCGCGCGGCGCTCGAGGAATTCGCGTGCGCGCAGACCGTGAACCAGTCTGCCAAACAAAAAACTTCCGACGACGGCTCCAAGGGTTTGTGGGACGCGCTACGTCTCTTCCGTGACGACTCATCTCACGGGAGTACATCCATGGCCTGGTTTGTTAGACGGAATCTGTTCGCCGGTGTTGCTGGCGCCTGCGTGGTGGGGCTCGGCATCGCCATGGTGTGGCCTGTCTTCAGGCACTACGGTGATTCGCGGGTGTTCGACGACGTGCGCCCGCCGGTCGCTGCTGAATTGAAGCCAGCGCCCTCGGAGCCGCCAAAGCCTGTGACCACCGAGGGCCCGGCACCGGCGCCGACACCGGCACCGCTGCGGAAAGAGCCTGCACCGCACTCGCAGGGTCGTGTCGACGCAGCCACGAAGGCGAAAGAAGAATCGCAGCGCGATGAAGCCGAATTGCGCGCTGAAGTGCAGGCCCGCGCGTATGCGCAGGCATCCGAGGAAGGCCAGCGCAACGCGGCGGCGAAACAGGTAGCCGGCAGTGCGGCGACGGTAGATGGTATCCACGCTGAAGATGTGGGCGCGTTGCCGGACACGAACATTGCCGAGGCGTTGCAGCGTATTCCCGGCATCGAGATTCCGCCTGCCCCGGTGACGGCGTCGGCTCCGGCACCCGTGACCGAGCCCAGCGATGAGGTGGAGCGGGTCGTGGTCACGGGAATGCGCGCGTCGCGCAACCGCCAGGCGCCTCACAAGGGTGTCGCTGCCCCCGCCGGGGCGAGCGCCGGCAATTCACGCATGAACAGTGCGATGACGCCGATGCCGTCGGCGCAGTCGCAGACCTTTGTGTTCGAGCCACCGGCGCCGCCACCACTCGAAGAGGGCCGCGACAAGTTCGAGCAGTTCGACGTGAACCCGGTCAAGCAGGTCGCCGAGGCGCCGGTGTCGACATTCTCCGCGGATGTAGACACCGCGTCGTACAGCTTCGTGCGCCGGCAGCTGAATTCCGGCCGTCTGCCGCAGAAGGATGCGGTGCGCGTGGAAGAGATGATCAACTACTTCGACTACGCGTGGCCGGCGGCGACGTCGGCGAAGGCGCCGTTCAAGCCCACCGTGGTCGTCAGCGACTCACCCTGGGGCAAGGGCCGGAAGCTGGTGCACATCGGTATCAAGGGCTACGAGATCTCGCAGGATCAGGCACCGGCCACGAACCTGGTGCTGTTGCTCGACGTGAGTGGATCGATGGACTCGCCCGACAAACTACCGCTCGCCGTGCAGTCGATGGAGCTGCTGCTGTCGAGCCTGAAGCCCGACGATACGGTGGGCATCGTGGTGTACGCGGGCGCCGCGGGCACCGTGCTCGAGCCGACGCCGGTGCGCAACAAGCAGAAGATCATCTCCGCGCTGCGTGACCTGACGCCCGGCGGCTCGACAGCCGGCGCCGAAGGCATCGAGCGTGCATACCAGTTGGCAGAAGCCCATTTCCGCAAGGGCGGCGTGAATCGCATCATTCTCGCCACTGATGGCGACTTCAACGTCGGCATCGACAGCACGAACGAGCTCAAGGGGTTCGTGGAGCGCAAGCGCGAGAAGGGCATCTTCCTGTCCGTGCTCGGCTTCGGGCAGGGCAATTATCGCGACGAGCTGGCGCAGGCGCTGGCCCAGAACGGCAACGGCGTGGCCGCGTACATCGACTCGCTGGGCGAAGCGCAGAAAGTGCTGGTGCAGGAAGCGGGCGCCTCGCTGTTCACCATCGCGAAGGACGTGAAGCTGCAGGTGGAATTCAACCCCGCCACGGTCGCCGAATATCGCCTCGTGGGCTACGAGACACGCGCACTCAAGCGCGAGGATTTCAACAACGACGCGGTGGACGCGGGCGACGTGGGTTCGGGACACACCGTGACGGCTATCTACGAGATCACGCCGGTGGGCTCGGCCGCACGCACGGTGGACCCCAGCCGCTATGCGAAGGACGAGAAGCCGCCCGTGGGCACGGGCACGGCCAACGAGTACGGCTTCCTCAAGATCCGCTACAAACTACCCGACAGCGACACGTCCGACCTCATCGAGCAGCCGATCCTCGTCGCTCCGCGTGACTTGCCGGCGAACGTGCAGCGCGACGTGCAGTTCTCCACCGCCGTGGCCGGCTTCGGCCAGTTGCTGCGCGGTGGCGCATTCACGGGCTCGCTGGGCTACGAGGACATCATCAAGCAGGCCCAGGCCTCGAAGGGTGATGATCCTTTCGGTTACCGGACCGAGTTCGTGCAGCTGGTCCGCAAGGCGAAGGTGGCGCGCGAGATGTAGCGCGCTACTTCTGGTTCTTCACCTTGTAGCCGGCCGGGATTTCGAACTTGTCAGGGGCCACGTCGCCCGCGGTCACGCCGGTGACCGTGGTCACGATGTGGCTCTTGGCGAGCTTCGAGAACATGCCGGCCATCGGACTGTCCCCGCTGGCGTCGATGTTGATCTCGCTCTCGAGCGCCATGCCTCCTTCAGCCATCTTGCGCGTGATCTCGGCATACGCCTTGGCCTGCGCCGCGCCCGTGGGTGACTTCGCCGCGCGCGGGTCGCCAAAAATGAAACCCGAGTCCGCGGCCGCCTTGTAGAAGTTCTGGTAGTCCGCGAGCCCCGGGACGGTGGTGCCGAGGCAGACCGTTCCCGTGAGCAGCATGTTGAGGTCCATGCCCTGGCCCGTCTGCCCGGTGGGGCTGAACGGCAGCGACAGCTGGATGTCGTGCACAGTGCACGGAAAGCCCGCGATGGTCTTGGTTTGCGCGGTCTTGGTGAGGGTGGCGTTGATGGTGCCCACGCCCACCTTCTGCAGTTCATCGGCAATCGAATCCAGCGGCGTCACCGTCGCGGATTTCTTCTTGTCGTCGATGCTCACGAAACGGCGGCCGTCGATGTCGATGATCAGCGCCTGGTTCTTGCCACCCACCGCCTGGTCGCTGCGCTGGCGCGCGCCCTTGATAGAGATGACGCCGGTACCGCCGACGTCGATGAAGGACGCCTTGCCCGAGGTGGTCGTGTTGACCGTGACGTCGGCGTGGGCGGCGGCGGCCGCCGACGCGAGGACGATGGACAACAGAATCTTGTTAGTGGCCATGGACAGCGGCTCCCTATAGTTAGTCTGGCGGCCGCCTGTATACCTCATCCCGCCGCACTCCAGGAATGTCGGGGCCTGACGACATCGACTCCCGGATTGAGTCGGCAGCTCGTGGATTGGCAGGCCGGCGTCCGTGAGCCCGGGCTGCCCGCCGGGAAGGCGGGCCAGGGCCCCCTATATAAGTGTAGGTTGCAAATAAGAATAGTTCTCATGTAGCGTTCGCACTCATTTTGGAGCCGAACGCCGATGGATCCCCGCCGCCGAATGCAGCTCTACCGCACGATGCATCTGTGGCACTGGATCAGCGCCGCGGTTTGCTTCGCTGCGCTCGCGTTGTTCACGGTCACGGGCATCACGCTGAACCATGCGGACGTCATCAGCGCGAAACCCTCGGTCAGGAGTGGCATTGCGCAGCTGACACCGGATCTTCTGGCGGAACTCCGGCATTCCTCTCCCGGAGACCAGGACCCGCCGCCACCGGAACTGATCGAGTGGGCGGAAAGCGAGTTCGACCTTTCCCTGGGCAACGCTGCCGCGGAATGGTCGCCGGAAGAGGTGTATCTCTCGGCGCCGGGGCCTGGTCGCGACGCCTGGGTTTCCATCGACCGCGAGAGCGGCACGGCGAAGTTCGAGGCCACCGATCGCGGCTGGCTGGCGTACTTCAACGATCTCCACAAGGGGCGCAACACCGGCCTCACCTGGAAGATTTTCATCGACGTCGTCGCGGCGGCCGTGCTGTTTTTCTCGATCACCGGACTGCTGCTGCTGTGGATCCAGGCGCGCCAGCGCAAGTCCACGTGGCCGCTGCTGGGCGGCGGCATCGTCCTCGTCATGGCCCTCATGATTTTCTTCGCACATTAGAACGGAGCACAAAATGTTTACGACCCGCATCGCGCTGGCAGGGGCGCTCGCCGCGATGGCTGCCTTGGGCAACACAGCGCATGCCGCGGATCTCAGCCTCAGCGTGGAGATACCGCAGCTCCCAGTGGCCGAGTACCACCGCCCCTACGTCGCCGTCTGGATTGAAGGCGCCGACCAGACGATCGCCGCCCATCTCGCGCTCTGGTACCAGGTACGCGGCGACCACACGAAGTGGCTGCCGGATCTGCGCCAGTGGTGGCGACGTGGAGGGCGCGACCTGAAGGTGCCGGTGGATGGACTGACGGGCGCCACGCGTCCCGTGGGTCAGCATCTGCTGAAGTTCGATGCGGCCCAGGCGCCGCTTTCGGCCCTGAAGCCCGGGCAGTACACCGTGGTCGTGGAAGCGGTGCGTGAAGTCGGCGGCCGCGAGGCCGTGCGCATTCCGTTCGAGTGGCCTATCAAGGCGGCCGCGCGCCAATCGGCCAAAGGCAGCACGGAACTCGGCGCCGTCGCGCTGACGCTCAATCCTTGAGAGGGACGCACATGAAACATCCAGCCGTGGGCTTCTCGGCAAAAATCGTGGCCATGCTCGTGGTGCTGGCGCCTGCCACCAGCGAGGCGGCGAGAGCATGGCTGCTGCCGTCGCAAACCATGCTTGCTCGCTCCGGAGGCTGGGTAACGGTCGACGCGGCCATGGCCGACGACCTGTTCTCGTTCAACCAGGGCGCCATGCCGATCGATTCGCTGTCCGTCACCGGACCCGATGGGCAACCTGTGACAGCGCAGAATCCCGCCAAGGGAAAAACCCGCAGCAGCTTCGACCTCGAGTTGCGCCAGGCGGGCACGTATCGCATCGCGGTTGCGGACAGCGCGGTCATGGCGCGCTGGGAAGAAAACGGTAAACCGAAACGCTGGCGCGGCGCCCCCGCGGACATGGCCACGGGGATTCCCGCGAATGCGGCCAAGCTCGACGTCGAACAGACGCAGAGACGCGTGGAGACCTTCGTGACCGTGGGCGCGCCCACGGAGGTGAAAGCCAATGCCGGTTCCGGCATCGAACTCAAGCCGGTGCAGCACCCCAACGACCTGTACGCGCAGGAAACGGCGAAGCTCCGGTTCCTGGTCGACGGCAAGCCGGCCGCGGATCTCGAGGTGGAGATCATCGCGGGCGGCACGCGTTACCGCGACGCGCCGGGGGAGATGATCTTCAAGACCAACCAGGATGGCGAGATCTCGGTGACCTGGCCCGCGGCCGGTCTGTACTGGCTGGAAGCCTCGCTCCAGGACGAGAAGGCGACGGTTCCCGGCGTGAAGAAGCGCCGTGCTTCGTACTCCGCCACGTTCGAAGTGCTGACGCAGTAGTTTGTACGCCGGTAGTTTGGTCCGCGGTCCTGGCCTGATCCGGCTGGCCGTTGCAGCGGCGAGCCTCGCGCTGGCCGCCTGCGCGAGCGGACCCGCAAAGGCCCCTCCCGAGATACTGATCTCGGGCCAGACCATGGGCAGCGCGTGGACGGCCAAGCTCGTCGGCCCGCTGCCCGCACCGGCGGAAGTGTTGCGTGCCGGCGCGCAGGCGCAGTTCGATGCCGTGAACCTTGCGCTCAGCACGTATCGACCCGACTCCGACCTGAGCCGTTTCAATGCCGATGACAGCGGCGGATGGGTCGTCATTTCCGCCGAGCTCGGCGAAGTGCTGGCGTACGCGCTCAGTCTCGCCGAGGCGAGCGGGGGTGCATACGACGTCACGGTCGGTCCGCTCGTGAACCTGTGGGGTTTCGGGCCTGATCCCGCAACGAACCGCGTGCCGGAGCCCGCGGATATCGACGCCGCGCGAGCCCGAGTCGGCTGGCGCGGCGTGGAAGTCGATCTCGAGAATCATCGTGCACGCAAGCGCCCGGGCATGCGGGTGGATCTCTCGTCGCTCGGCAAGGGTCGCGGCGTCGACCGTGTCGCCGAGTATCTGGATGCGCAAGGGGTGACCAACTACCTCATCGACCTGTCGGGCAAGCTGCGGGCACGCGGCGAAAATGCACGCGGGTCTCCCTGGCGCGTCGCCGTGGAGCGGCCCGCAGCCGATGTCTCGTCCAGCCTGCCGGAGATCGAGCCCGCCATCATCGAACTGCACGATGACAGTGTGGCCACCGCCGGCGACTACCGTCGCTTCTTCGAGAGCGGCGGAAAACACTATTCACACATCATCGACCCGCGCACCGGGTATCCCGTGGCCCATGCCACGGTGTCGGCCACGGCGATCGCCGCCCAGTGCATGCAGGCCGACGCGCTCGCCACGGTCATGATGGTGATGCCTCCTTCGGAGGCGATGGCACTCGCGGAGCGCGAACGTCTCCGCGCCCTGCTCATCACCCACGGCGATTCGAAATACCAGGTTTGGCGCAGCCCGCATTGGGACGAGAACTGAATGTAGGCAAACGCTGGTGCGGGGAGCGGAAGTCGGCCGACAGGCGCGGCAGGTTGTTAGGCCGGCGACTGCGGCAGAATGCGGTGGTGAGCAAGCGGCGCACGCTTTGGCAGATCCTGAAAGGCACGACGGACAACTGGCTCGCGGACCAGGCGTCGAGCATCAGTGCCGCGCTCGCTTTTTATTGCGCCTTTTCCCTGGCGCCGCTGCTCATCATCATCGTGACCATTGCCGGGTGGATCGTCGGCGGCGAGCTGGCGTATTCATATGTCGGCAGCCAGATCACGATGTTATTCGGACAGACGAGCGGCAAACTGATCATGGACGCCATGCGCAGCGCGCAAACCACCGACGGCGCCTGGGCGACGGTGGTGAGCGTGGCCATGCTGCTGGTGGGCGCCAGCACCGTGTTTGCCGCGCTCGAAGGGGCGCTTCAGCAAGTGTGGGGCGGGCGCGAATCGCTGCCGCGTGGCTGGCGTGCATTCATCCGTTCGAGGCTGGTCTCGTTCGGCTTCATCCTCGCGATCGGATTCCTGCTGCTGGTGTCCCTGACGTTGACCACCGCGCTCGCGGCCCTGCGAGGCTACGTGGCGCGGCACTTCGAAGGGCTGGTGGGCTTGCTGGCGTCGGTCGACTTCCTGCTGTCGATCGTGCTCGGGACCGGGCTCGTGGCGCTCATGTACCGCTATCTACCCGTTCGGCGCCTGGCCTGGCGCCACGTGATCACGGGCGCATTGGTGACCGCGCTGCTATTCCACCTGGGCCGCTGGGGAATCGGGCTGTACCTGGGCCGCGCGACGCAGCCCACGGCTTATGGCGCCGCCGCTTCGTTCGCCGCGCTGCTGTTGTGGCTGTATTACTCGGCCCAGATATTCCTGTTCGGGGCGGAGTTCACCGCCTGCCTGGGGCGGTCGCGAACCCCGAAGCCACTGGTCGCGACGTAGTTATTCGATGCGCTTGATCGTGAACTTGCCGAAGGAGATGCCGAGGTCCCAGCCGCGACCGGTGCCGGCCAGTGCCAGCGAGACTTCGCCCTTCGTCATCGCCTGCGCAGCGGAGGATTTCACGGCGCCCGCGCTTGCCTCGGCATTGACGTACTTGCCGAAGATCTCATCGATGCTCTTCACGTTGGAGAATTCGCCCGTGCCGTTCTCGATGCTGGACTTGCCGGCGGTGAGTCCGCCGCCACGCGCCTCGAGCTTCACCGTGGCCGTCTGCCCGTTGTTGCAGGTGACCGTGCCGGTGCCGTCGGCGCGTTTGTAGAACGCGGACCAACCGCTCAACGAGAACTTCATCGTGCAGTCCACCTTGGCCTTCTTCTCGTCCTCGGCGTGGGTGACGAAGCTGGTGACGATGAGGGCGGCGGCGATTGCAGTACGGGTGTATTTGTTCATGGGGCGGCACGCTACCGGGGAGCGTCCGCGATGGCAATGTGTCCCCCGTCGGCCACGCCTCCCGGCCCGCCCGCGAAAACCTCGATCATGGGTAAAGGAGTGCTGGCTGGTAGCGATATCAGCTGTGTAGGCTCCCCCTGACGATTTTCAGCCTGATAAATACGATTTTTGGTCGAGGTTGTCGGCGAGTTGTGATAAAAAGTGCGCTGATCTGATCGCTACTGAAAAGTAATGATCGATTGTGACCGCTAACAACTGTTACAGCCTCAATGCATTTTCGAGTCCGAGAAGTGCACGTTGTCCGCGCTCTGTGCGCTTTTCGACAATCGGAGCGCCGCTAGCATCCCTTCGCTGGCGGCGCTCCACCTCC
>Ga0164241_10005297_pt1 | contig 12160 bp, 4 predicted proteins | sample OricomyardsoilBY_FD_108780 | JGI IMG/M metagenome (GOLD analysis project Ga0164241, IMG submission 108780) | Backyard soil microbial communities from Emeryville, California, USA - Original compost - Back yard soil (BY) | ecosystem: Environmental > Terrestrial > Soil > Unclassified | place: USA...
ATCGACGGGCTCGCCGCGCACGTGTTGGTCCCCGCGCCGCCCCCGGGGCTCGTCGTGACGTTGCAGACCGGCGCCGTGCTGTTCGAGCCGCCCCCACCGACCTTACCGTTCATGATGTCAGAAGCGGACGTGCTCTCGGCGTCGAGCCCGGCCGCGCCGTCAGCGCCCGGTGCGCCGGCGCCGGCTTCGATCACGACGTCCTTGAGCGACAGCTTGGCCGACACAGCGTGCACGCCGTAGCTGGAGCGGCCATCGAGGCTTCCCGCGCGCTGGCCTTGCGCCGGCGGCGCGACGATCTTGACGTTTTCGAGCGAGGCGGGCTCGTCGAGGTCGTGCGCCCAAACCGCCAGGTATTCTTGCGCCGCCGCGTCGAAGCCGCCTTCGATCACGACCTGGTGGTCGGCGTCGTCGAGGGCGCCAGTCTGCCAATTGGCATCGAAACCGCCCACGACGCTGACGCCCGGCTTGAGCACCACGACGCCTGGGTACGCGCCCGCCTGGACATAAACTGCCGCGCGCCCCGAATCGACACCGCGGGTCACGCCGCGTGAAATCGTCTCGCAGGGAGTGACGGCCTCGAGCCCACAATCGTCGCTGTCGACGCCGCTGCTGGCCACGTAGATCACGTCAGGCGCGATCGGGCCGCCGCCGCCACCACCGCCGTCTGCCTCCCCGCCGTCGCCGCTGCCGGACATGCCGTCGCTGCCCGACGTACCGGCGCTGCTACCACCGCCACCACCGCTGTTGCCGCTGCCCGACGTCCCGGCGGTCGCATTGCCGCCGCTGCCCGATGTCCCGGCGGTCGCATTGCCGCCGCTGCCGCCGCTGTTCCCGTCGCCTTCGCCGCCTTGCGGCTCTCCGCCGGGACCGTTGCCGCTGACGCCGTTACCCCCACCGCCATTGGCGGAGCCGCTCGTCGCGTCGGTGCCGGCGGTCGCGCCAGTGCCAGCGCGACCGTCGTCGTCGAAGAGAGCATTGCCGTCGCCGCCGCACGAGAAGGAGAGCAACGCGAGACTCGTGAACCCCAGAACCGCCTTCATCAACTTTTCGTTCTGAACAACGCGCTGTCTGGTGTCAAGTCACGTCGGCGCGGCGGCCCGTTCCGGGGTCCGCCTCGTGGAGCGAGGCCGCTTCTCTCCTTCATTCATGGGTCTCCGGCGGTGGGGACTTGACCGCGCCGGCTCGGGACGGTCAATTCGGGGGTTACGCGTCGCACGGGAACGGCGCCCAACCGGAACTTTCGACGTTCACGAACGTCCAAGAGCGAGCCCCCATGAACAAGACCACGGCCGGGCGTCTGATACTCCTCGCTTTCGCCGCGCTTTGCTTGGGGTTGCTCGGCAGCTGCCGCAAGCCGGATGAAAGGCTCGAGCCCCGCTTCCTCACCTGGGCCGAGCTGCGGGCGGTTCGAAACCCGGTGCTCGTCACGCCCCCGGGTGAAAGCGAGCGCCGCCCCTATCCGCACGAGCGGTTGGCCGACGGCGCTCGCATTCGCGTCGACGCGGGCGGGCTGGCGTGGCTTCGGCGCGATGGCGGCGCCACGCTGCTGGTCCGAGGACCCGCCCGGCTCACGCTCCGGGCGCGCTCGATCAGCGTCGACGAGGGTCGGGTATTCATCGATACGCCGCCCGGCTCGACCAACGAGCTGGTGACCCCGAGCGGAAAGCTGACGCTGGCCGCGGTGCGCGCGAGCCTGAGCGTGCTGGCGCACGGCGCGGCCAAGGCCTACGTGCTGGCGGGCGAGGTGCGGGCCGAGCAAGGTCGAGCGCGCGCCGGTGAGGAGCTCACGCTCGAGCCGGGCGGCGCCGTCAAAATCGCGCCGGTTCTGGGCTGGGACGACTGGACGGGCGGCTTGGCGACGACCGACCGCGCGCCCGCACCCGCCCCGTACGGCGTGGGCACCGTCGGAGCGCGCAGCGCCGGCGCTCAGGGCACGCCGCGCTTCCCGTTGTCGATCCAGCGCATGAACGTGCGCGTCACGATCGACGGCGACTTCGCCCTGACCGAGGTCGACCAGTCGTTCTTCAACCCGAGCTCGGAGACGGTCGAAGGCATCTACGGATTTCGTGCGCCTGAACGCGCGATTTTACAGCGCTTTGGCGTCGATCGCGACAACGTCGTGGTGTGGGGGCGCGTGAAGGAGAAGGCGGCTGCGGCGGCGCAATATCAGGCCAACGTCTACCAGGGCAGCACCGAAGATCCCGCGCTGCTCGAGTGGGACGCGCCGGGCGTGTATCGGGCGCGGCTGTATCCGATCGGTCCCGGCGAAACCCGGCGCGTCGTCGTGCGCTACGCCGAGTGGTTGGATCGCACCGGCGCCGCCGGCGAGCGCCGCCTCTACGTCTATCCGATGGCCGCCGATGGCTCCGAAGACAGCTTGCCCCACGTGGAAGAGCTGAGGGTCTCGGTCGACCTGGAGCGCGCAGGTGCGCGCGAGGTGCGGGTGGGCATGGCCGGCGTCCGCAGCGGCAATACGCTCGTGGTGAGGGCCCACGACTTCGTTCCGCGCGCCGATCTCGCCGTCGAGCTACTCGACGACGGCGTCCGAGAGCAGCGCGCCTACCGCGCCCCGCATCGCGTCGATTTCGAGGCTACCCCGCCGGATGAGCGCGAAGCAGCCGCGAAAAAGGCGGAGCTCGAAGCCGATTACCTGCTGGTGCCGGTGCGACCGAACGACGTCAAATTGCCCGGCAGCGGGCTCGATCTCGCGATCGTGATCGACGCCTCGGCGGCGACCGAGCGGGCGACCCTCGCGCTGGCCCGCGCCGCGACGTCGGCCTTGCTCTCGCACCTCGGCGACCAAGATCGCGCCGTCGTGCTGGCCGGTGACGACGGCTTGCGCCCCGTCGTCGCGGGCTGGAGCAAGCTCGAGAAGGTCGACGCGGCCGCGCGCCTCAAGATAAAAGATGCGCTTTCGAGCGTGGCTCGCGGCGGCGCAACCGACCTCGGCGCGATGCTCGCGGCGGCCGCACGCGAGCTCGAGCCCGGACGGCGCTCGGCGCTGGTGTACATCGGTGACGGGGTGCCCACCGTGGGCGAGCTGTCGCTAAGCTCCCTGCGTGAACGGCTGAGCAAGCTGCCGGCGCCGGTGCGCGTCTTTGGCCTCGGCGTCGGCGACGCGGTAAAAATCGACATTTTAGCGGGGCTTTCGCAGGGTGGGTTCGCCGAGCGCATCTCCGACGGCTACTCGGCGGTGCAGAGCGCGCTTCACGTGCTCGAGGAGACGGAGCGGCCTGCGTGGCTCGGAACGAAGATCGATTTGGGGCCGGGCGTGGAGCGTCTGTTCCCGAGCCAGGTCAGCGCGCTGGTCTCGGGAGAGACGCTCTGGGTGATCGGCCGCATGCAGCGCGGTAGCGACGTGCAGCGGCTGAAGACGAGCGGGCCTTCCGGCACGAGCGAGCTGCCGCTGAAGCTCGAAACCATCGAGGATCGGGGCGATCTCGGCCGGCGCTGGGCCGGTGCTCGGCTCTCGCAAATGCTCGAAGCGGGCGAGGGCCGCGCCGCCCTCGTCGATCTGGGCATGAAGAACGGCATCATCACGCCCGTCACCTCATTCTATGTGCCGACCAAGAGCGAGATGACGCCGGCCGAGCGCGCCGAGCTCGCCGACAATGTCGATAACAAGGAGGGCGGGATCGGCACGCGCGCCAAGGGCGAAGAAGGCAGAATGGGCTCGGCCCGCGCCGCCCCGACGACAGCCCGCGCCGCGGTTGCTCCCGACCAACCGATGGTCGCGAGCGCCGTTGCGGCGGCTCCGCCGGTCGCGCCGTCGCCCGTGACGCCCAGCACGCAGGCCTCGAGCCCGAAACCCGTGCGAGCCATGGCCGGTGCCGCAACCAAGGCGGCAACAGCGCCGGGCAGCCCGGTCCGAGATCGGGCCGGAGACGAAATGAGCGATGCGTTCGGGGCCGACGGGCTCGGGCTCAGCGGCGCGGGAACGGGCGGCGGCGGCATCGGACTGAGCAGCCTCGGCACCCTCGGCGGAGGCATTGGCACGGGCCACGGTCTCGGCGCGGGCCACGGACGGCCAAGCGGCAGCCACGCCACGTCGGCGCCGAAGGTGCGGGTGGGTGCCGTTCGCGTCTCGGGGCGGCTGCCGCTGGAGGTTATCGAGCGCATCGCACGCCAGAATTTTGGCCGTTTTCGCCTGTGCTACGAGCAAGGCCTCGCTCGCAATCCGAGCCTACGAGGCAGGGTCAGCGCGCGCTTCGTGATCGACGGCGACGGCGTGACCTCGAACGTCTCCGACGCAGGCTCCGATCTGGCCGACGCGGGGGTCACGAGCTGCGTGCTCGCCGCGCTTTCCGGCCTGTCATTTCCCGAGCCCGAGGGCGGCACCGTCACCGTCGTCTACCCCATCCTCTTCACACCTGGCGGCGTCGACGCGCCCGCGACCATCGACGCCCGCGTCACGGTCAACGTGCTCGTCGGCGAGCTGCCGCGCCAACGGCTCGGTTGCAGCGCGGCCGCCGACGCGCCGTTCGAAGAGCGTGTCCGCCTGTGGCGCGAACGCTTGAACAAAGTCCTGGGGAGCACGGCCGCGATCGCGCAAATCTACCGCAGCGCCCTCGCGTCGTGCGAAGCGCCGAGCTACCGCGAACGCGCACGGCTGCTGTCGCTGATGCTCGACGCCATGCCCGCCGTCCGCGGCAAGGTCGCGCTTTATCGCAGCATGGCCCACGACCTGGGCGCTGCCGACGTGCTGTACCGCGGCCTGCTGGCTCGCATCCACACGCCGGAAGAGATGCGCGAGCTACACGAAGCGTTGGGCCTCGAAGCCGTCGATCCAGCCATCTTGGCCAAGCTCGTCGACACAACGCCCGAAGCCAAGCTGCGCGCCGCCAAGCTGCGCGCGCTGAGGGCCGAGTTTCCCGATGATCTGACGCTCGGGCTGGAGCTGCTGAACGCCTACGAAGACGCCACCGACGACGCCGCCGCCCGTGATCTCGCGCGCCAGCTCCGCGAGCGGCCCGATGCCGACGCGCGCGTGCGGACCGCTGTCGGCGAGCTGTACCTCCGCCTGGCGGAGAGAGCGGCGACGCCGCAAGACAAGGCGGCGCTGCAAGCCGAGGGACGCCGCGCCTTCGGCGAGATCGTCGAGTTTGCGCCGGAGGATCCGGTCGCGCGCCGCCGCCTTGGCGACTTGCTGATGGCGCATGCGTTTTTCTCGGACGCCGCCCGCCAGTACGAGACGCTCGCGCGCCTCATCCCCGACGACGCCACGGTCGCGATCTTGCGGGCCGCCGCTGCGGAAGGCCAAGGCTTGCTGGAGGAAGCGCTCAAATGGGCGGAAAAGGGCGGCGCGAGCGGGGCGCCGGACGGCAGCAGCGGGCCCGCCGGGACGGCCCGCGCGCTGGCCGCCACCCACCTGGCTTGGGCGCGTTTGGCGGCGCGCGAAGCCAACCGCAGCGACGAGCTCGAGGCGCTCCTGTCGCGCGCAGCCCGGGTGCTGTCGGGGGCTTTTCACGATCCCGAAAGGCCGTCCCGCATCCGGGTCAGCCTGACGTGGTCGCACCCGGAGCTGCATCCCAGCTTGTGGAGCAATGCGCTCGGCACCGCGATGCCCGCGCCCGACGGCGACATCACGCTCGGTGTCGCCGAAGCGCTCGTGCCGGAGCGGGGCGACGCGTTCGTGGAGGTGCGACTCGAACCGACTGACGTCGCGCACGCGGCCCGGCTAGGCGCGACCGCCGAGCTGACGGTAGTGTTCGATGAGCTCGGAAGGACCGAGAAGATCGTGAGAAAACGCGTGCGGTTCGCGCGGGGCGGGCCACCGGCCCAGCGCTTCACGCTCGGCTCGCGGGAGGTGCAAGGTGGCTGAAGCACGCTGGCACCGCGCGCTGCAGAGCGCCGGCCCGTTGCCAATCATCGGGCTGCTGCTCGCCATTTCTCTGGGGCTCGTGCTGATCGGGCGCACGACGCACACGACGCGAAGCAGCGTCGTCGCCACGCTGGCCGATCTGAAACCGGTCCACGCCGGCGTCACCGTCGACGCCGAGCGCGTGCAGTGGCTACGACGCGTGGCCCTGAACGAACGGGTCGCGACCGACGCCGACGGACGTGCACGACTCCGACTCGACGACGGCAGCACCGCCGTGCTCGATCGAAACACGTCCCTGGTCATCACCGCGACAGGCTTCAAGCTCGAGCAGGGGCGCGCGCATCTGACGAGCCCAAACGGCGCGCACCCGCGGATCGAAGTTGGAGCGATGCTGGTGCTTTCTAGCGGCGGCAGCGCCGGTCTCGAGCGGCGCGACCAAAAGCTCAGCGTCTTTTCCGTCGACAGCGAGCTGACTGTGCGCGGCCCCGACGGCAAGGAGCTGCAAGTCGGCGCTGGGGAAACCGCGCGCCTGGTGCAGGGGATCGTCAAGGTCGCGCCGGAGCGAGCCTACGACGACTGGACGCGCGGCTTGGCCCGGCCGTGGGCTGCTCGCGGGACGCCCCGGCGCTCGCTCGGCGAGCTGTGGGGCAGCGTCGAGGGCGGCAGCGAGCCCGCCGGCAGCGCCGGCTCTCCGCTGACGATCCGTTCGCACAGCGTGAACGCACGCATCGACCGCGAGCTGGCGCGCACCCGCTGCGAGACTGTATTTTTCAACGCCGGCAGCGGCAACGTGACCGGCGATTTCCGGATCGCGCTGCCGCCGGGCGCGCTGGTGTCAGGCTTCGCGGTCGAGCGCGCCGGAACCCGCCAGGTCGGCCAGATCGCGCTCGCGTCGCGCGCCAAGCAGGACCTGGCGTCGGCCGGCGGCGTGCTCGAGTGGGCCGGCGACGGCTGGCTGCGTGGCACCTTGACCAACATCGCCTCGGGTGAAGAGCTGAAGGTCGAAGTCAGCTACGTGGAGTGGCTGTCGCCACGCCGGCAAGGCGACGGCGATTGGGTGCAATACCGTTACCCGCTCGTAGGAGACGGCGAGCCGCCGCTGATCGGCGACTTCGTGGCGCGCGTCGACGCTTCGGCGTCGTCGCCGACGGCGCTCGCGGCCGGCTATGGCGCCGCCACCGAGGGCGGGGTCGTCACCGTGCACCGCTCGGACTTTCGTCCGTCCGCGGACCTCGTGGTCGACGTCGAGACGAGCCGCAGCAGAAACAATGCGCGCCTGTACGTGGCACGGCCAGACGCGCAAGATCCGGAGGCCGGCGCGGCGGCGATGTTGCGCGCCGAGCTGCCTCCCGCCGACGTGAAAGATGGCGTCACGCTGGCGATCGTCATGGATACGTCGGGCAGCATCGAGCCGGCGTTGCTCGACGCCGAACGGGCGCTGGTCGAAGCCTTGCTGGCCGGCCTCGGCGCCCGCGACAGCGTCGTCGTGCTGGCCGCGGATCAGAGCGCGCGGCCGCTAGGGCCGGCCTCGCTCGGCGCGGTGGACGACGCCCGCCGCAAGGCCATCTCGACCGCGCTCGGTCAGGTGTCGTCGGGCGGCGGTAGCGATCTGGGTCGAGCGCTCGAGGCGGCCGCGGACCTGCTGCCCACCGACGCGCCGGCGGCGATGGTCGTCTACGTGGGCGATGGCTGGGCGACGCTCGGCGATTCGAGCCCGGACGCGATCCAGGCTCGGCTCTCGCGTCGCAGCGCGGGCGCGCCGCGGCTGGGCGCGATCGCCGTCGGGCCGCTCGCCAACCGTCGCGTGCTCTCGGCTCTGACGCGCGGCTCGGGGCCTTTGTTCGAGATCGCCGACAGCGAAGACGCTGCGCGCGTCGCCGTCGATTTGATGTCGGACGCGCTCCGCCCTGCCCTCGCCGCGGTCGAGATCGATTGGGGCCCGGAGGTCGATCAGGTCTATCCGCGCACGCCGCGCGCGATCGCGGCCGGCGAGACCCTGACCGCGGTCGGCCGCATCCGTGGTGAAGTGCCGAAGCTCGTCACGATTCGCTACCGCGATGCGCGCGGCGTTCACGAGGAGAAACGCGCTGTCGACGTGCTGCGTGGGGTGGACGACGCCGAGCTACGCCGGCGCTGGGCCAGCGAGCGCGTCGAGGAGCTCGTGCTGACCGGCAAGGGCCGCGAAGCCGTGACCGACGTCGCGCTCGAGGCGGGACTCGTCACCCCCTGGACCGCGCTGCGCATCGACCGAGCCGGTGAATACGTGGCGCGGGCGCTGGAGACGCGCGTGCTCGATCTGTCGTCCGACGGGGCCAGCCTGGTCGGCCCCGTCCTGGCGACGGCCGGCGACCTGAGCGGAACCTTGTCCGCCTTCGACGAACGCAGCGCGGGCGCCGGGTCGATGGCGGAAGCGCTCGAGCAGGCAGCGGGCCGCTTGCTGGACGGCGCGGCGCCGGCGATCCGCGCTTGCCGCGACTCGCGCGCGGCGCTGCGACCCGAGCTGACGGGAGCGCTCGACGTGGCGTTCACGATTGACGGCGACGGGTTGCCTCACGACGTCGTGGTCAAAGGCGCGACGCCGGCTGCCGACGACGCCGCGCTCGACCGGTGCGTGAAATTGGTGGTCGAAGGCCTGCGTTTTCCGAGCGGCGCCGCCGGCCGCGTCAAAGTGTCGAGGCTCGTCCAGCTGCCTCCCCCACCTCAGTCGCTCGGCGCCCGCCGGTGCTCCGACGTCTCGCGTTTGCCCATGCCGCTGCGGCGCGGGGCGTGGTGGACCCGGCTCACGCTCAACGACGCATCCCGCGTCTACGTCGAGGCCAAACGCCAGTGCGAGCTGCCGACCTGGACCGATCGGCGGGCGCTGCTCGAGCTGATGCTGGCGCACCAGACCGACGGTGTCGGCCGCGTCGAGCTCGCCTCCCGCTTGGCGCTGCTCGGCGAGGCCGACGCGGCGGCGCTGCTGAGACGCGAAGCTGTGCGGCGGGTGCAGAGCCCCGAAGAGCTCGGTCTCGTGCGGCGGGCGCTGCTCGGCAGTGAACGATATCCGGGCACGCTGTTCGAGGAGCGCTATGGAGCGGCCGCTAGCGACCAGGCGCGGCTGCTCGTGGTGCGGCGCTTCTTGGAGCTCGCGCCCCACGATTCGCGGCTCAGACGCCGCCTGCTGGCGTTACTCGAGGCCATGAACCGCCCCGCCGAGCTGCTCGAGCTGGCTCGCGAGCTGCGCAGCGACGCCTTCGCCGACGCCTCGTTGCTGGCCGACGCCGCTTCCGCCTTGCATCGCGCCGGGGCGGACGCGGAGGCGCGCCGCACCTTCGGGGAGCTGTCGGAGCGCGCCCCGAAAGATCCATGGGTTCGCGGCTTGCTCGGCGATCGGCTGCGCCGTGAAGGCTGGTTCGACGACGCCACCGAGGCCTACGCGACGCTCGAAGAGCTCGTGCCCGACGACGCCCGGGCCACGCTGCGCTCGGCCCTGTCTCACGCGGGCGCGGGGCGGCTCGACCTCGCCGAACGGCTATTGATGCGCGTCGCGCGCACCGGTGGCCGCAGCGGTAACGGCGAGCTGGGCGAGCTCGCGCGACAGCTGGGCCGAATCTTGGCGCAGCTCGCGGTGTCCAGCCGCGCGCAGCCGCCCTCGTCGGACGAAGCGGCGCAGCTGCGTCGCTTGGCCGGCGAGCTGTCGCAAGCCGAAACCGGCACCGTGCTGCTGGTGCGAGCCGACGTGGACGCGCGTGAGCTCAAGGTGCAGCTGGCGGGGGCCGACAAGGCGCTGACCGAGCCGGATGTCGCGGCGCCGAGCCTGGGGCTTTACCTGTTTCGCTCGAGCTCCACCGAGCCGCCGGAACGACTGCTCAGCAGGCTGCAGGTCTCCGCTCGAAGTGAGCTTTCGCCGTCGCGCCCGCTTTCGGTGCGCGCCGACGCGCTGCCCGCGGCCGCCGACGCCGGCGTATCGACGCGGCAATTCAGCCTGGCAAGCGACGGCAAAGCGCTGGCGCTTTCGCCGTGAGCTTACGGAAACTGTCCCCAATCATCGAGCGTCGTCGCTTCGTCGACGCCCAGCATCAAATTCAGGTTTTGCACCGCTTGGCCGGCGCCGCCCTTGATCAGGTTGTCGAGCGCGCAAAATACCGTCAAAAGCCGGCGGCCGTCCGTCACCTCGCCCAGCGCCAAGCCGACCTCGGCCGAGGGCGACCCGCTCACCGCCACCACCTCGGGCAAGCGGCTCTCGGGCAAGCGCACGAAGCGCTCGGCGGCGTAGCGGCGCCGATAGAGGTCGCGTAGCTCGGCTTCATCGTGCGCGGCGGGGACCCACACGAACGACGTCGCGAAGATGCCGCGCGCCAGCGGCGCCGAGACCGGAACGAAGTGAAGCCCCGTCAGCCGCCCGCCCGCTGCCCTCAACGCGGCGACGATCTCCGCCGTGTGGGGGTGCTCGAGCGGCTTGTAGGTCCGCAGATTGTTGGCGCGCACGGGATGATGGGTCGTCGGCGTGGGGACCGCGCCCGCCCCGCTCGAGCCGGTGATGCCGACCACCTCGACCGAGCCTTCGAGCAGCCCCGCCTCCGCGAGCGGCAAGAGCCCGAGCTCGATCGTCGTCGCAAAGCAACCCGGTGACGCCACGAAGCGGGCGCCGCGGATTTTTTCGCGGTTCAGCTCCGGCAGCCCGTACACGAACTGTCCGAGCAGCTCCGGCCGGGGGTGCGACTGGCCGTAGTAGCGGGCAAACGCCGCGGCGTCAGGCACTCGGAACGCACCCGACATGTCGATCAGCCGCGCCCCGCTCTGCTCGGCGGCGGCGACGACCTCCAGGCTCGCCGCCACCGGCAGCCCCATCATGACTACGTCGGCGCCGGCGATCGCCTCCGCCGCGGGCAGATCTTGAAAGACGAGCGAGGTCGCGCCTTCCAGGTTCGGATGCGCGGCGGCGACGTTCTGACCCACGTGGTCTTTCGAGCCCACGCGGATCACCTCCGCAGCCGGATGGCGCAGCAAGCGACGCAGCAGCTCCGCTCCCGCAAACCCCGAAGCTCCGAGCAGCACGATCTTGGCTTTGGCCATAGCTCTCTATTTTGGCGCTGCCGGTCGCGACTGACAACCGCGGCTATCGCTCGGCCCAATCGGTCGGCATGATCACGCGCTGAATGCCGGCGATCGCGAGCCCGCGCGCGGTCCGGCGTTGTACCAGCTCGACCTCCACCGTATCGAAACGGCTCCACATCGCCGCGCGACGAATCTGAGCGATCAGGTGATCGGATGCGCGCTGTCCCAGCTCGCGAATGTGCCCTGACAGCACCACCCGCTTCAGGCCGCACACGTTGAGGATGCCCGCGATGCACCCGGCGGCGGCGTCGAGCGCTTCCGTCAAGAAATCGGGCAGCTCCGGGCCGAGCGCCGCACGACACACCTGCGCGAAGGTGGTCTGCGGATCGCCGGTGAGCTCGGCCAGGCTGCGCACCAACCACGGCTCGGCGATCAGCGTCTCCAGGCAGCCTCGGTTGCCGCAGCCGCACTGCCGTTGATTGCCCGCGACGGGCGTGTGACCGATCTCACCGGTGGCGGGCACGCTGCCTTCGTAAGGCCGCTGGCCCATGACGATCGAGCCCCCCACGCCGTCACCGAAGTCGACCAGCAAGAAGTCGCTGGCGCTGGCGCGGGTTCCGACCTCGGCCAGCGCCAGCGCCCGGCTCTCCTGAATCAGCCGTACCGGAGCCCGAAACAGCTCGTTGAACGCCGCCGCCAGATCGGCGCGCTCGCACCAGTGCAGGTTGGGACAAAGCAGGATCTTACCTGTCGCCTCCTCGACCATGCCCGGCACGCTGACCATCACTCCCCAGGGCCGGCGGATCGACAGCGCCGCCCCGTGTTGGCGCAGGCGCTGTCGCCAGGCGGCCTCGTTGTTGGGAGTTCGAAACTCCACGTCCCAGTGCTCGTCGTCAGGGAGCGCGGCCGGCACCGCCGCCAGCCGCGTGCGTTCGACCCCGAGCTCGCAGATCACCAGCCGCGGCGGGCTCTGCGCGAGCCGCAGCTGCTTGCCGGGCCGCCCCACCGTCGGCCGTCCGCGCGCGACCTCATTTTCGCCCGACAGCTCCTCGACGACGCCGGCCGACGTCAGCTCGTCGATGATCTTGCCGGCCGTGGGCTGGCTCATGCCGCCCGCCTTCGCTAGCTCCGCTCGCGTGGCGATGCCGCGGCGCAGCAGCTGCTCTACGACCCGCGCCTGATTCGTCAGCCGCAACGACTTGGGTACCGCCCGCATTTCCGTAACCTAGTTACGTATTTGCCGTGCGGTGAGTCAACGGGCGAGTTTCAGTCAGCCTCGGGGGCGTCGCTGCAGCAGCGAAA
>Ga0164241_10005298_pt1 | contig 12160 bp, 8 predicted proteins | sample OricomyardsoilBY_FD_108780 | JGI IMG/M metagenome (GOLD analysis project Ga0164241, IMG submission 108780) | Backyard soil microbial communities from Emeryville, California, USA - Original compost - Back yard soil (BY) | ecosystem: Environmental > Terrestrial > Soil > Unclassified | place: USA...
GCCTCATGGCAAAACCTGACGAGCCCAAGGTGATTTTTTCGATGATCCGCGTCTCGAAGAAAATCGAGCGCAAGGAAATCCTCCGCGACATTTCCCTGTCGTTTTATTACGGCGCGAAGATCGGCGTGCTCGGCTTCAACGGCTCGGGAAAATCCTCGCTGCTGCGCATCCTCGCCGGACGCGACAAGGACATCGACGGTCACGTGCATTTCGAACCTGGATACGCGATCGGCTTTCTCGAGCAGGAGCCGCAACTCACCGCCGGCGCGACGGTGCGGCAGTGCGTCGAGGAAGGCGTGAAACATTTGACGGATCTCACCGCCGCGTACGACGCGACGTGGGATGAGATCGATGCGGCGAAGACCGACGAGGAGCGCGACGCGATCACCACCAAGCAGGGCGAACTTCAGGAAAAAATCGACGCGGCGGGCGCGTGGGACGTAGCGCCGCAAGTGGAGATGGCGATGGATGCGCTGCGTTGTCCGCCGGGCGAGCAGATCGTGGACAACCTTTCCGGCGGTGAACGGCGTCGCGTGGCGCTCGCGCGGCTGTTGTTGCAGAAGCCGGCGATCCTGTTGCTCGACGAACCGACGAATCATCTCGATGCAGAGAGCGTTCACTGGCTCGAGCAACATCTCGCGCGCTACGAAGGCACGGTGATCGCGGTGACGCATGACCGGTACTTTTTGGACAATGTCGCGCAGTGGATTCTCGAGCTCGCGTACGGACACGGCACGCCGTGGAAGGGGAACTATTCCTCGTGGCTGGAGCAGAAACATGCCCGCGCCGCGGTGGAGCAACGCACGGAAGATCGCCGTCAGAAAGCGATGGCGCGCGAGCTCGCGTGGATACGGCAATCGGCGAAGGCGCGCGTGGCGAAATCGCAGGCGCGCATCAGCGCGTACGAGGCGATGGTGAAAGAAAATAATCCCGAGAAGGAAAAGGAATTTGAACTCCTCATCCCGCCGGGGCCACGACTGGGGTCGCTCGTGGTTGAGGCGAACAATGTGTCGAAAAGCTACGGCGACCGCGTGCTATTCGAAGGCGTTACGTTTTCGCTGCCGCCGGGCGGTATCGTCGGCGTGATCGGACCGAATGGCGCGGGCAAGACCACGATGTTTCGTCTCATCACCGACGCGGAGAAACCAGACTCCGGCGAGCTGCGGGTCGGACCTTCGGTGAAGATCGCGCACGTGGATCAGTCGCGCGATTCGCTGCCGGACGGGCAGACGATTTTCCAGGCGATCAGCGACGGCGAAGAAATCCTGCGGTTGGGAAATCGCGAAGTGAATGCGCGCGCGTACTGCGCGCAGTTTGGTTTCACGGGCGCGGATCAGCAGAAAAAAGTGGGGGTGCTTTCGGGTGGGGAACGCAACCGCGTGCATCTGGCGCGTCTGCTGAAGAGCGGGGCGAATCTGATCCTGCTCGACGAGCCGACGAACGATCTCGACGTGAACTCGATCCGCTCGCTCGAAGAAGGTCTGGAGAATTTCGCGGGTTGCGCGGTGGTCGTTTCGCACGACCGCTGGTTTCTTGACCGCGTGGCGACGCACATTCTGGCGTTTGAAGGCGACAGCACGGTGCAGTGGTGGTCGGGAAATTATTCGAGTTATCTCGAGGATTTCCGTCGCCGTAAGGGCAAGGAGGCGGATCAGCCGCACCGGATCAAGTATTGGAAGCTGACGAGATAGCCGGAACTTTTTTTCAGGCAGGGCTGTCGTGAAAGGCCGTCACGTCGCGCTTGCATCCAATTACTGGATGCGAGTTGCTGCGTGGCTTGCGGGAGGCGCCGGCACGAGTCGGGGCTTCGCGTTCAACCTCCATCCCTATGAACACACTTCAGCGATTCCTTCTCGCCGGCCTCTCCACAGTGGCGCTGGCCTCGACATCATTCGGCGCGCGTTTTTATGCGCAGCCTTCCATCGCGATTGCTGAAATTTCCGGCTTTGAGTCGGCCGCGGGACCTTCCCTCGCGTTGGGTGTCTTGTTTGACGGCAAGCACGCGCTTGAAATCGAGGGCGGCCGCTTCGACATGGAGGCGAGCTACGATTCCGGTGCTGAGCTCCGGTTCATTCCGGTGACGCTCAACTACCGTTACGAATTCCCCATCGCGAAGAACTTCTCCGGGTCGCTTGGGGTGGCGCTGGGCATCGTTCGCGAGGAAGCGGATTTTTCCGCGATTTACTACGATCCATATTCTTCATCGACGCCTTACTCGGTCCATTATCAGCGCACCGATGAAGCATTTGCGGCCGGATTTTCAGGAGGCGTGAGTTATCGGTGGAACGACCACGTCGCCACGACGTTTGGCGTGAAAGCGCTTCGCACCGGTAGAAGCGATGCCTTTGTGCGCACCACGTGCATGACAGTGCAGCTCGGACTGAATATCCGTCTGTAGTGGGATTTGCGGTACGCGGCGGCCGGCGAGATAGCGCCGGCCACCGTGTGGCGGGACAGTCACGGTGAGACGGCGTTTGCCTTCGCGGCGCACGCGCGTTCGGTTCGGCGGATGTCTTCATCGCCCGCGTCGCCACTGCATCCGCGATTGCTCACCTATCTGTGCTACGGCGCGATGATGACGCTCGCGATCGGGCTGAATCTGCTGCCGGTTTTTTTGACGACTTTGAGCCAACTCTACGGCGGGGCGGACGGACTTTCGAAGGAGCAACTCGGACGGTTGGGTGCGCTGGCGTTTTCCGGACTGGCGGCGGGGATTCTGTTGACGGGTCCGCTGGTGGATCGCGGCGGGCCGAAGTTTTTCATCCAGCTGAGTAATCTGATGGTAGCGGGGAGCCTGGTGGGGCTGGGTTTTTCCCACAGCTACGCGGTGCTCGGGCTGTGGATGTTCGTGCTCGGTCTCGGCGCGGGCATCCTCGATATGGTTTTAAGCCCGGTGGTGTCGGCGCTCAATCCGCAGCGGCGCGCCGTCGCCATGAACTGGTTACACTCCTTTTATTCGGTGGGTGCGGTGGTGACGATTTTAGTGGGCGCATGCGCGCTGCGGCTGGGATTTGGCTGGCGCGCGTCGTGTCTGGTATTGGTGCCGCTCCCGCTCGGATTATTCATCGCGTTTGCCTCGCAACGGTTTCCCTCGCTCACGACGGAAGGCGGGCGCGTGCGGCTGACGGCGCTTTTGAAACGCCGGTGGTTTCTGGTGGCGATGGTCGCGATTTTCCTCGGAGGCGCGACGGAGCTGGGCATGGCGCAGTGGCTGCCCGCGTATGCGGAAACCGAGCTGGGATTTTCGCAGTGGACGGGAAGCATGGCGCTGCTGGCGTTTTCGGTCGCGATGGCGCTGGGCCGCATGGCGATCGGCGCGCTGGGAGAAAAGACGAACCCGTTTCATCTCATGGCGTGGAGCTGCGGGCTGTCGGTAATTTTGTTTTTCGCGGGCTCGTTTTTGCCCTCTCCGGCGGGCGCGCTGGTGGCGTGTGTGGCGGTCGGCTTCACGGGAAGCTGTCTGTGGCCGACGACGCTGGCGGTGACGGCGGATCGGTATCCAGATGGTGGAGCCACGATGTTCGGTGCGCTCGCAGCGCTGGGAAATGCGGGCGGCATTTTCATGCCGTGGCTGGTGGGGGCGATCGCGGACTGGCGCGATCTGCATTGGGGGCTCGTGATCTCCGCGGTGGCGCCGGTGCTGATGCTGCCGCTGGTCTTGTGGCTGGGACGCGGGGCGGAGAAGGGCTGAATTTTTAACCGCGAATGGAGGCTGATGGACGCAGATGATGGACGGGAAAGAGCCCGGTCGAGGGTGGGTGCACGCGATGGCATTTCCAGAAAATCATAGCCGTTTGGCAGAGAGCTGAACTTCGTGCCGGCCGCGGACGACGATGCGATGCTGATCATCCTGACGATCACTTTCGCGCTGTTCCACTATTGGCGTTTTCAAGACGGCCGCGACGCCGGTATGGTCTGATTCTTCGGCCGAGCCGATTTCGCTGCGGCAAATCCTAGCGCCGGGTGGCATTTTCAGACCCCTGAAGATCGGGCCCGGGTAGCGCCGGCCCTTTTCCCAAATGATTCTTATCCTATGAAACCATCGTATGAAAATGTGCGGACTGTGCAGAGTCCTCGCCCTATTCGTCGTGGTCGGGATGGCGCGGTGACTGGGCGAGGGATCGGAGTTCAGAGTCTTGGGCGGGACACCCAAGGCTGAACGCGGGGCGCGGGCGCTTCCCGGAACCCGACGCAGCACTTTGATGGCGAAGCGGAGTCGCGCAGATGAGTGTGGGCGGAGGCCCGCGGGCTCTTGATAGAAAGGGGCTGTAAGGAATGCGGCGGCCTAGCATCTAATGCTGCGAACACCGTGACATCCCACGAACACAACCTCTGCTTCGAGCAATGGCTCGGCACTCACAGCGCGGTGCTGCACCACGTGGCCAACGGTTTCGCGGAAGGCGCTGATCGCCACGACTTGATGCAAGAATTGCTGCTCGCGGTGTGGAAGGCGGTGCCGGCGTTTCGGCAGGGCGCGAAACCGTCCACGTTTATTTACCGGGTCGCGCACAACGCGGCGCTGACGTGGAAGCGTTCGCAGAAAAATTATCAGAAACGGGTGGATGGCTTCGAGGCGTCGCCGCTGCGTGAAACGCTGGCGATGCCAGAATCAGCTGGGCGCGAATGCGAAACGCTGGAGCTTCTCTATGTGCGAATTCGCGGACTGCCGCCGGTGGATCGATCGTTGATTTTGCTCCATCTCGATGGCGTCAGCTACGCGGAGATGGCGGAAATTCACGGCCTCAGCGAAAGCAATGTCGGGGTGCGTCTCACCCGGCTGAAGCAGAAATTATCCGACGCGATGAAGGAGGTCTCCCATGAACTTCGATGAGATTCAGAAGACGTGGCAGTCGCCACATAACCGGCCGGACACGGCCCGACTCGAAAAGGACAAAGTGAAATTCGTAACCGATCTGCGCCGCCGTCGTCGCGGGAACCTGCTTTTTCTCGGACTGGTTCTTGCGCTGCTCTTGTTGTTCACCGTGAAGCTCGGTCTGCACGTTGTTCTGCCTGACCCGGGGTCCAAGACGGTGGATCCGGGCCGTGAATGGGGTGTGATTCCGTTCTTCGCGCTGCCGTGGGCGGGATGGTTTTATATGGTGCGTTTGCATTGGCGGCAGCATGTGCGGCATCCGAACTACGACCGTTCGATCAGTGCGAGTGTGAGCGCGTTGCTCGATGAAAACAGTTCCGAGCGCAAGCGGTACAAGGTGATCGCGGCGCTGCTGGTCGCGAGCGCAGTGATGCTCCCGCTCATCGTTTATCAGCTCCGCGAGGTGGGTAAGGCAGGCGACGAGATTTTGATTCCCGCGCTGGGGATCTATCCAGCTTACGTGATGGGTGTGCTGATCTTGAGCACGGTTTACTACCGGAGAAAATTGCTGCCGAGAAAACGGGAGCTGGAGGCGCTGCTCGTGACATATGGTGAGACTTGAGCGAGCGCCTGTGGTAGGCCGTGGAGAAGGGCGCGGCGATGGTCGCTGCGCACTAATAATCCTTCCCAACAAATGTCCATGGAACTGAAGTCAGGAAACTACTACGCGGATAATGCCGATCTCTCGGGGTCGGCTTTCCATAACGTGAATCTGAGCGCAGCGCGTTTCGAAGATGTGAATTTGCAAGGCTCGGTCTTTCGGGACATCGCGTTTACCGGCGCGGCGTTCAGCAACGTGAATTTGAGTCATGTGACGATCGAGGACGCCAACTACGAAGGCATGACGATCGACGGCGTCCTCGTGACAGAGTTGCTGCGCGTTTATCGCGAGCGTCCGGGAGCGATGTAGCGCCGGCGCGTGGCGTGGACGGACGGGGCGAGTTCTTCGCGGTTGTCGTGCCGGGAAGCGGACGCAGCATCGCGGACTTCGCGTAACCCCTTCCTCTTTATTTCATGATACCTCGTCGCTTTTTCGGTCTCCTGGTTTTGAGTTTGTTTGGAGTTTTTCTGATGCCGGCGCACGGCGCGGAGACCCCGGACTCCGGTGTTTTTCCGGTGCGTGCTTATGGTGCGGCGGGAGATGGAAAAACCCTCGATAGCGAGGCGGTGAACCGTGCGATCGACGCGGCGGCGGAGGCGGGCGGCGGCACGGTGGAGTTTAGCGCGGGCGAATACCTGTGCTATTCCATCCGCTTGAAAAGCCATGTGGAGCTCCGGCTCGGTGCGGGCGCGGTGATCGTCGCCGCGGAACCGCCGCCCGCCGGGCAGCCGGGGGGGTATGATGCGCCGGAAAAAAATGAGTGGAACGAGTATCAGGATTTTGGGCACTCGCATTTTCGCAACAGCCTGATCTGGGGCGAAAACCTTGAGGATGTTTCGATCACCGGGCCGGGTCGCATTTACGGGCGCGGTTTGAGTCGGGGTAACAGCCGGGTCGCGCTGCCCGTCGGCGTGATGCCGGCGTTCGATCCGCAAAATCCTCCCGATGTACTGGCGGCTGATGGCGATTTTTCATTTGCGGAGCGCGAGGATCTGCAACCGGGCGCGTTCGGGTATCCAAATGCGCGTGACACGAAGGAGGACGGCGTGGGCAACAAAGCGATCGCCCTCGCGAACTGCCGGAACGTGACGCTCCGCGACTTCACGATTCTTCACGGCGGACATTTCGGAATCATCGCGACGGGCGTGGATAATCTCACGATCGACAATCTGCGCATCGATACGAACCGCGACGGAATGGACATCGACGCGTGCCGGAACGTGCGCATTTCCAATTGCTCCGTGAACACGCCGTGGGACGACGGCATTTGCCTCAAAGCCTCCCACGCACTCGGCGAAAAGCGCGCGACGGAAAACGTGACGATCAGCAACTGTTTCGTGAGCGGTTACGATGAAGGCACGATGCTCGACGGGACGCGGCAGCGAAACACACGGCATCGTGGCGGCGCGATGGGCCGGATCAAACTCGGGACGGAGGCGGGCGGTGGTTTTCGCAACATCGCGATCACGAATTGTGTTTTCGATTATTGCCGCGGCCTCGCGCTCGAGCAGGTCGATGGTGGCGTGCTTGAAGACATCGCGGTGACGAACATCACGATGCGCGACACGACCAACGCGCCGGTCTTCATTCGGCTCGGCGCACGTTTGCGGGCGCCAAACACGACGGAGCCGGGGAAGGTGCGGCGTATTCTCATCAGCAATCTGGTCGCCTCGAATGTCTCGCCGGATCACGGCATTCTAATCCTGGGTCTGCCGGAGCACCCGATCGAGGACGTGATGCTCGCGAACATTCGGATCGCATATCGGGGTGGCGGGACAGAGGAACAGGCGAAGCGCGAAGTGCCTGATCTTCCGAAGGCGTATCCTGATCCTTATGGCTTCGGCGTCATACCCGCGTGGGGCTTGTTTGCGCGGCATGTCACGGGACTTCAACTACACGATGTCGATTTGGGAACGATGGCGGAGGACAAACGGCCTGCTGTTGCGCTCGACGACGTCGCGCACGCGCGGGTTTCGGCGGTGCGACTTCCGGGCGGAGCGAAGGCATCGCTTTGGTCATTGAAAGCGGTGAGCGGGATGAACGTGCGCGACACAACGGGGCTGCCGGACGGTGAACTGGCCGCGGTGGCGGAGCGGATTTTGCGCTGAGGATTTATGAGAGGTTTTTCCCGATTGCTGGTGGTGGGCGCATTTCTCGGCGCGCTGTCGGCCGGCGTGGCGCGGAGCGAAAACCCGCTGCCGGCCGGCGTGTTGAGCTGGGGCGATCAAGGCGACGGGACCTTTCGGAACCCCGTGCTGAAGGCGGATTACTCGGATCCAGATGTGATCCGCGTCGGTCAGGACTTTTATCTGGCGGCGTCGGAGTTTCATTTCGTGGGTATTCAGATTCTCCATTCACGCGATCTGGTGAACTGGCGGATCGCCGGCCAGGTTTTTGACCGTCTGCCCATGGCGGGGAGATACGACGAGATGCGCGGGTATGCGCAGGGCACTTGGGCGCCGTCACTGCGCTATCACGACGGGGTTTTCTACCTGTATGCCTGCACACCGGAGGAAGGACTTTTCATGTGGCATACGCGCGATCCCGCCGGCCCGTGGTCGGATGCGGTCACCGTAAAGACGGTCTCCGGCTGGGAGGATCCGTGCCCGTTTTGGGACGACGACGGACGGGCGTATCTGGTTCACGGCAAAGTCGGCGCGGGTCCGATTTTCCTGCACACACTGAGCGCGGATGGCGCGCGGCTGCTCGATGATGGCGTGGAGATTTATCGGGGACCGGTCGCGGAAGGGCCGAAGATTTATAGACGAAACGGATGGTACTTCATTTCGCTGCCCGAAGGCGGCGTGGGTGGCGGTGGGCAAACGGTGTTGCGGGCGAAAAACATTTTTGGACCTTACGAACGGCGTGAAGTGTTGCCCGCAGGGAGTCCGCATCAAGGAGGCATGGTGGAGCTCGCGAACGGCGATTGGTGGTTCATGGCGTTCAAGTCGGCGGGTTTTCTTGGGCGCATTGTGCATCTCATGCCGGTGACTTGGGGCGCGGATGGCTGGCCGGTTTTTGGTGATGGCGGACGCGCCGTGGAGCAGTGGAAAAAACCGGAGACGGGCGCCGTGACGGCAGCGCCCTCGCGGCCGGACGCGGGCGATGAATTCGATGGGCCCGCGCTCGGTGCGCAGTGGCAGTGGAATCATAATCCGGCGGAGCACGCCGCGTCTTTGTCTGCGCGGAAAGGGTGGCTGCGTTTGCGCGGCGAGCCGGCGGCGGAGTTGAAACGCGCGCGCAATACGCTGACTCAAAAATTATGGGACGATGCTGGCGTGATCGATGTGAAGCTGGAGGCGAGTGGCTTGTCGGAAGGACAGCGCGCGGGGTTCGCGTTTCAGTGCGGGGATGTTTTTCACTGGGTCGGGGTGACTCGGAGGCAGGGCGTTTTGCGGATTCGCTTCGAAGGCGAAGTCGGACCGCCGTTAGCGGAAGCGGCGGTTTGGTTGCGCGGCGTTTACGACGGTGACCGGGCCAGGCTGCTCTACAGTCTCGATGGTGCCAGCTTTGTGGATACAGGGATGGCGGTCCAGCTTCGCGCCGGTCAGTGGAAGGGTGCCCGCGCAGCATTGTTCTGTTACGGCGAAGGCGGTGGACGCATCGATGTGGATTACTTCCGCTATCGCTATTCCGCCGGGCTCGCGGAGCTGGCGCTGGACCGGAATGTGGCGATCGGCGAAGGCGTCAACGGTGCGTGGTGCGAGCCGGTCGGGACTTGGGATGGGCGGGTCGTGTTGTTGTATCAGGGATCCGGGCACGTCATGGACGGTCCGGGCGGTCTCGTAAAACGTCTCGCGCATGAGCTCGCCGCGAAGGGAATCGCGAGCTTGCGCCTGAATCCCCTCGGCGAAGGCGGCCCGATGCGCGCGCAACCGGAGCCGACCCTGGGTGCGCGCCTAGCCGATGCGGAGGCGGCGTGGGCGTTTGCGACGAAGCAGCCCGGCGTGGATGCGCGCCGCCTGGGAGTGTTGGGATGGAGTCAGGGAGGGACGATCGCGATCGAAACGGGCGCGCGGCATCCGGCGTGGTTCCGGAGCATGGCGGTCTGGTCGAGTCCGTCGGGCGATCAGGAGAAAGCGATGTTGGAAGACCAGCTGACGCCGCGCGTGGGTCCGTTTGACGAGAGCGTTCGTGGCGTTGATCTCGACCGCTCGCTGGCGCGTTATCCCGGTGCATTTTTTTCGCTGCGGGGCGCGAAGGATTTTCTGCCGGCGCACGAGATTGAGTTCATGGCGATCTGTTCGAAGCGCACGGAAATGCCGGTGGCGGCGGAGGCGCTGACGATTGGCGGCGCGGATCATCTCTTCAATGTCGGCACTCCGGATGCGCGGGCATCGGTCCGGGCGGTCGAAGCGACGGTGGCGTGGTTTTTGCGCACCTTGTGATCGTGCTGAGCGCCCCGAAGTATCGGGAAATTCAAACGGTAAAGCATTGAAACCTCTTGCGGCGGGGAACGTTCCCCGGCCCAGCTGTCCACACGCGTTACCCCTGATTCATTTCACGCGTATCCCCGAAAGTCCTACCCCTGTTTGTTTCGTCCGCCGGTTTTCCGCTGGATGGCTCTCTTCCCCCGTTACCCCGATTTCCGTTTTCAGCGGTCGCTGTTTCCGCTGCCCATTTTCCGGCACCACCCGCCGGACAATAAAAACAAACCCCCATCGTCAGATGAAAACGCAGATGAAAAATACCCCAACCCTCGCGGCGGTCCCGGCCGCTTTCCCCCGTCGTTTTGTTTCGCGACTGCTCGCATTGATGCCGCTCGCACTCCTCGTGCCTGCGCTGGCGTCCGCAGCCACCTATTACGTCGCGACCAATGGCAGCGACAGCAATTCCGGCACATCGTCGTCGCCATTCAAGAGCATCACGAAAGCGCAATCGGTCGCGTCTTCGGGCGACACGGTTTTCATCCGTGGCGGCACCTATGGCAGCTTCACGGTCGCGGCCACCGATAGTAATTATAACTACGTCCACAACCTCACGAAGGCGGGGATCACCTACGCCGCGTACGGTTCGGAGATCCCGATTTTTAATTTCTCCAGCGTCTCGACGTCGCGACGCGTGTGCGGTTTTCACATCACCGCCTCGGGAATCACCATCAATGGTATCCGTGTCACTGGTACGCCGGTCGGCAGCCAGAAGCAGTCCGAGTGTTTCCGCATCGATGGGAGCGCGGCGAGTTGCACGTTTAACAAATGCGTCGCGTACAATAACGCCGCCAATGGGTTCTACTTCACGAATCACTCGACCGGGACCTGCAACAATTGCGATGCGTACAATAATATCGGCTCCAGCAGCACCTCGCTCAGCAACACCGACGGTTTCGGCGCGCACGGCAACGGTGTGACCTTTAACTACTGCCGCTCCTGGCATAACAGCGACGACGGCTTCGACTGCATCGCCTCCTACGGCGCGAACACCTTCAATCATTGCTGGGCGTATAACATGACCGCTGGCGGCGACTCGAACGGCTTCAAGATTGGCGGCTGGGGCACATCGACCGTGCCGGGCTCCGTCCCCGTACACACCGTGAAATACTGTCTCTCGGCGAACAATAACGCCAACGGCTTCTATGCTAATCACCAGCCCGGGCAATCGGCCAACTGGACCCGCAACACCGCGTACAACAACCACAGCGCCAACTACAACATGCTCGAGCGCGTCAGCCCGACCAACTCGACCGACATCGCAGGCACGCGGGAGGTGTTTCACTACAATATCGCCTTCACCGGCACGATCATCAGCAACGACAACAACCCGGCCGCCAACAAGACCAACAACTCGTGGACCAAGAGCGGTGTGACCGTTTCCTCCGCTGATTTCCAAAGCCTCGATGCGAGCCAGATGACGAACGCGCGCGGCACCGGTTCGCCGAATCTGCCGACGATCACCTTCATGCATCTCGTGAGCGGCAGCGACCTCGCCGGTCTCGGCTGCTTCTGATCGCCGGGAGATCCTCCGTGGCCGCCGTGAACCATTTCACGCGCGGCCGCTTTCCCGGCGAGGACGGCGCGCGTGCGGGCAGCACGCGTGCATCTCGTGGTATCCAACGATCCATGTCACAATCGAAGAGGGAAACTTTCTTCACCATATGAAAAGCGCGCGCGCAAAAGTCGTCCTACTGGTCGCGTCGGTCTTCCCGCTGGCCGGTGCCCCGAAAGGGACCGAACCATCAGTCGCGCCGCAGATGATGCCGGCGCCCTCTGAGCCCGTGCGGCACATCGCACTCGGGGACGGCGTGGAAATGACGTTTGTCTTGATCCCCGCCGGATCGTTCTCGATGGGCTCGGACGAAGAGGCTGGCGACGGCGACGAGTCGCCAGTTCACGCGGTCCGCATCAGCCGGCCATTTTATTTCGGGCGTTGTGAAGTGACGCAGGCGCAGTGGCAAAAAATAATGGGCGCGAACCCGGGCAGATTCATCGGCGCCGATCTGCCGGTGGACTCAGTGAGTTGGAATGACGCGCAAGTATTCGTCGCGGCCTTGTCGCGAAAAACCGGACACACGTACGCGCTGCCGACGGAGGCGCAGTGGGAATACGCGTGTCGCGCGGGCACGACGACGCCCTGGAGTTTCGGCGGTCCGCCCGCGGCCGCCGGCGATTTCGCTTGGTGGGCGGAAAATGCGGACGGTCGCACGCACTTGGTTGAAACCAAAAAACCCAACCCGTGGCTGTTTGACTACA